>TARA_R110002051_G_scaffold325001_1_pt1 | contig 52147 bp, 41 predicted proteins | sample TARA_R110002051 | Tara Oceans TARA_R110002051 (sample SAMEA4397023) | marine metagenome | biome: Polar Biome; feature: [MES] marine water layer (ENVO:01000295) within the mesopelagic zone...; material: water (ENVO:00002006), including particulate matter (ENVO:01000060) such...
GCCAATGTTTCTTTTGTTAATAGGAGGCGGACTCTTTCTTGTTTTCTATTCTAAACTAATGCCATATCGTTTTTTTGGTCATGCAATTGCTATTACTGCAGGGAAATATGATAATAAAAATTCGAAAGGAGAGGTAAGTTCATTCCAGGCTTTGTCGGCTGCTGTAGCAGCCACTGTAGGTTTGGGGAATATATCGGGTGTGGCAATTGCCATACATGATGGTGGTCCGGGTGTAGTTTTTTGGATTTGGATGACCGCTTTAATAGGTATGTGCATAAAATTTTATTCATGTAGTTTGGCAATTATGTATCGCGGTACAGATTCTGATGGTAACTTACAAGGCGGTCCCATGTATTATATCACAAAAGGTTTAGGGGAAAAAGCTAGGCCCTTGGCCATATTTTTTGCTGCTTGTGGTTTGTTTGGATTTTTAGGAGTTTTTACTGCCAATCAGTTTACCGAGACATTTATGAGTGTAGTAAAGCCGTCATCTACTTTATTTGAAATGAGTGATGAAAATTGGAAATGGACAATAGGTATTATTTTAGCAATTATAACTTCTTTGGTAATTTTTGGAGGTTTAAAGAATATTGCAAAAGTGGCATCTGCCATAGTTCCTTTTATGGTGGCTGTCTATCTTATAGCGGTTATTGTAGTAATGGCGCTAAATTCCGAACAAATTCTACCCTCTTTAAAAATGATATTTACAGAAGCTTGGAATTTTAAATCTTTAGCCACTGGCGGATTTTGGGGTCTGGTTATAATAGGTGTTCGTAGGGCTATGTTTTCTAATGAAGCAGGTTTGGGAAGTGCGCCAATGTATCATGGGCAATCTAAAAATGATGAGCCAATTCGTGAAGGACTTGTGGCAATGTTAGGTCCGTTTATAGATACTATTTTGGTATGTACATTTACTGCAATAGTAATCATATTAAGCGGAGCATATTTAGAAGATTCTAGTGGTATTGTAATGACGTTGTCTGCGTTTGAAACCACGCTATTTGGCTGGGGAGATGTTCTATTGATGGTAATTGTAACAGCTTTTGCATTATCTACTTTGTTTACATATTCATATTATGGGGTAAAATCGCTCTCATTTTTAACCAATGCTAAAATTGGGAAGTATTATAACTGGTATTTTGTAATTATGATTGTCTTTGCAGCAGTCGCTTCATTAGAGTTGGTTAAAAATTTAATTGATTTGTCTTATGCACTTATGGTAATACCGAATATGATTGCCGTACTTTTGTTGGCTCCAAAGGTTAATGAGAGGGCAAAGATATATTTTGCGTCATTGAAAAAGCCTTGATCTATCCGAATTTCAGATGAGTTTCAAAATTATATTTTGCAACCACTATTTTCATTAAAAAATAGTGGTATTTTGGATATACTCCATTTATTTTGTCCTAAGCCCAAATTTGAAATGGTTAAGCTCATTTTTAAATCTATACTTGAGATTATTGTACTTAAACCAAAATCACTTTTATTCAAATATTCGATGTAATGAATTTAGTTGATGATATTTTGTGTTCAATGGGGAAGTAGTTATAGATATTTGATAATGGGAAGCATTATGTACTTTTTTTTAAGGCAAATTACTAAAGTGAAAATAAAAGATTAAGTTAACCAACCTTTTAGATTTAAAAAGGCGTTATAATTAATTAGGTAGTAAGTACCTTTTTACTAAAATAACAACTATTAACAATAGTAATGGAGCTACTAAAATCCAAATCCACCACGTTGTATTGTTTTGCATTTCAATAGAGGCAGAATCACCCATTAAAACAAGTCCGGCCCAATATTCAGGAGCAAGGGTGCGCCCATCGGTATTTTTAATGTAGTTTAATTTTGCTAAACGAAGCGCCTCATCTTTAGGTTTCCCTATTTTAATATTCTCGTAAAATGATTCAATAATTTCTGCACTAGAACGCTCGTCAATTTTCCAGAGACTTGTTAATATACTTTCGCTTCCAGCGTAATTAAAAGCATGTGCCAAAGAAATCATTCCTTCACCCGCCTGGTATGTGGGTTTGCCTGTTTCGCAGGCTGTTAAGATCGCTAGATTAGAATTTAAACCTGTATTATAAATTTCATAAGTAAATAAGGAACCATCCTCTAATGAATTGGTTGAAACATCCTTGGCAAAAATTAATCGAGAAAGTTCTGGGCTAATATTGTTAGATTCGGCATGGGTTCCAATATGAATTATTTTGTGCTCATTAGCATTATTTTTAAAAATTTGCTCAGTAGAATTTTCGTTTATAAAATAATTTCCATCAAAAATAGCTCCAAAAGACTTTGTTAAACCCACATTAAATGGTTGTTGTAAAAGCTTTAGGTAGGTTTGATCTATTTGTGTGGTATCGGTAATAGCTACTTTGTAATTATCCTTCATTTCATCATTAAATTCAGGAGCAAAACCAACATAACTATTCTCATATATTTTAGAATTTGTAGTGGTATCTAACAGGTATAAACTATAGTTGTAACTAATGTTGTATTGTGATAAAAGACTAGTAGTAGCAAGGTTTTTGTAAGATTCTATTTTCGCATTGGTTAGGATGTCAAAACTTAAATTATATAAACCCCCATCGGGAACAATAATAACATTATTGGTATGAATATCTTTCGCAAAAGGTTGCCATAGTTTTTTATAAAGCATGTTTATAATAGCACCTGTTTTTTTAATGTTAGATTGATTTTCTCCTAGAGATATAATATAATTTTCAACATCAGAATAATCTAAAGGGACTAATTTCTCTTTATCCTGTGTTACTAAATACGCGTATAACTGGTCTTCAACAAAGAAATATCTAACCACCGTAGTATTGCTAGGAATGCTATTTTTAATATTATTCAGAGACTGACCGATGGTTGCGTAGCGCATTTTGTAATATGTAGGAAAAGTTGTTTTAAGAGAGTCTAAAAAAGTTACCCATGTTTCATTAGCTTGAAAAAAAGCATTAAGATTATCGGTATCTGTGAGTGAGTTTTCCAGTTTATTTTTTAATGTTTTTTCCTTAGCAGTAACTTCTTTTGGGACGTTATTAAAATCGAAGTTATGCCTTAAGTTTAATCTGGAACGTATTTTATAATACATACCAGATTCTTGTAAGGATAACATAGTTCTTAAATGGTTTTCATCCGAAGTAAGTTCATACAATTGAAGTTGAATTTTTTTCGAAAAATCGATTACTTGATTATATTCTAAAATAATGGCATTAACATCGTTATTGTTAAAAACAGTAGATTTTTGTTTTTCTAATATTTGAGTTAATTGGTTAAGTTTTGCGGCTATTTGCTCTAATTTTAACGTGCTTAGAACACTTTCATTTTGGTAAGCAGCTTGTAATTTTAATAGCGTAACAGGGGGTTTTTTAAATTCTAATTGAAGTCAATCTAAAGTTGTGTTGAAATTTGTAATATGATTATTTATATACGAAATACCGTCTGTAGCCCATTTTTCTGCTTCGTTATAATTGCCAAGTATATAGTAAACCTGACCAACATTGATAATTTGTTTTAATATGGATAAATTGGCACTTCCTCCGTATTTGTGCACATAATTGTACCCTTTCTTAGCGTTTAAAATAGATTCTTCAACGCTATTTTGGTTCGCTAAAAACTGGGAATAGGTAATTAGAAAGTCTAAATGCTCCTGTGTATATTCAGTAGGTTTTTCATTGGCAAAAAGTTTTTCGCATGCTAAAAACGTATCCCGTGCGGTATTAACATTACCTTTTTTAAGATAATTTTGAGCTTTAACATTTAAAACATTCGCTTTTAGGACCAGATAATCACCAGGTGATTTATCTATTTCCTCAATAATTTCATTGCAAGTATTAATACTTTTGTCGTATTCTTTTAAATTTAATTCTGCAATAGCTATATTTAATAACGTATTTGCAATGCGAATGTCTGTAGGCTCATAAGCTTCTTTCTTTTTTTTGTAGGCTAGTTTTTCAATTTCATATGCTTTGGTTAAGTTCCCTAAATCAGAATAAGTTGCACCTAAATTACTAAGTGCAATAGATTGTATGCGTTTAGATCGCTCTTTTGTTGTTTGGTCATTAGTGTTTTTAATAACATTATTTAGGGTGTTAATTATTTCTTTTTGAATAGAAATAGATGTGGATACATTCCCTTTAGATTCTTCTAATAACGCAATATTTGTTTTTGTTACTGAAATTAAATAAAGCTTATTGTATTTATCAGACGCACCTTTGTCTATGGTTTTAATTGCCTTTTCGAAATAAATTTGTGCACTGTCTAGTTTATTAAAGTGCCACATAAGTGTTGCAGTTGTGTTATAAGCGTCTGCAAGGGCTTCTGGTTTTGTAGTTTTAGAAGATTCATATTCTTTTGTAGCTTGTAAATACAATTGTTTTGATTCGGAGAAATTGTTTAAACTATAAGCACTATAACCGATGTTAGATCGCATTAAGGCAATTTCTTCTGGCTTTATGTTTTTTACTTCAAGCGCATAAGTTAATGCTGTTTTAGAGGCATTGTATGCTTCACTATTAAGGCCAAGAGCATCGTAAAAATCTGATACGTTTTTGTATGATTTGTAAAGGGTTGTTTTGTTTGTAGTACTCGCTACAATTCTATTTACAAAATTTGTAGCCTTTTGTATGCCTTCATTTGTATTGGTTTTTAGTTGGGCTATTTTGCCTATGTAGTATGGGTAAGCATATAAAGAATCTATTAAGTTTTGACTGGTATAGTAATAGAGCTGTTCATTTAGAATAGAGTCAGCTTGTTTTAATTTTTTTTCGAGCAGGTATTTATCAATAAGTGCAACCCCCGTAAGGGTATCTGTTTGACCGTAAACAGGACTTGTAAACAATATTAGAAGGCCACTCCAAAAAATGAATCTTGCGTTTTTTAAAATGTACCCCATAAATCTGTTTTAATTACGTAGTTCGGAAATTATTTTTTCACTTTTTGGGGAATTGTTTTGTTTGAAATTTAAAATTGCTTCGTTTATATTATTGGCCTTAAGATTAGCTAGTCCTAGATAATAATACGCCTCATTTAAAAATATACTTTCCCTGTTTTCAATTACTTTGGTATAATAAAGAATAGCTTTTATTTCATTTTTATTTGCTAATTGGGCGGAACCTAAAAAGTAGTTTAGCGTGTCATTTTCTTGTTTATTCTTCAATAGAACTTCCCATTTTTTAATGGCCAAATCATATTTTGAATTTTTATAATCTAACATAGCGTCTTCAAAATTGTAATTGTCTGTGGTACTCATGGTCGTGGCTAAACCTCTGTCTGGCTCAAAATATTGATTAAACAATTTTTCATTTTGCGGCGTTCTATTAAAGAACCAAAATCCGCCAACTAAAATTAAAATAGAGGCAGCTATAGATAGCGTTCTAAAGTTAAGTTTGAAAATGGATTCATCTTGTTCGTTAAACATATTGTGCTTGGTAAGGTCTTTATGAAATTCGTCTAACTTATTTTTTTTGGCCGCTTTTTTAACTCCTGAAATAAGAATTTTAGTTTCTTCAACTTGCTGGTGTAGAACAGGGTTTTGCTCCATTTCTTTCATAAATGACGCTAGTTCATTAGCATCCATAGTATTCTTGAGATACCTTTCTATGGCTTCTAAGATGTCCTGAGATATGTTATTTTTTTCTTCCAATTCGGGGTTTAATTTGATGTGAGTACCAAAGCACGAAGCTTTTCTAAACAACGGTATTTTTTATTACGAGTTGAGGCTTCTGTAAGTTTTAACTTAGCAGCTATTTCTTTAAGCGGTACGTTATCATAATAAAACACCGTTAAAAGTTGTTGACATTCTTTACCAATAGCTTTAAATTGAACTACAACTTTATTGATTTTTGAGTCTTGTTCAAGCTCATTTTCTTCAAAACCTGTATCTGGTTCATTTTTTAATTTATGGTCATATTTATCCAATTTATGAGTCTTTTTAAAATAGGAAGACTTTAATTGGTCCAGCCATTTATTCTTGGCTATCGTATAAATGTATCCGTTTAAGGCGGTGCTGTTTTTAGGGTTAAATTTGTTGTTTTGCACATTTTCCCAAACTGCAATAAAAGCCTCTTGGTAAGTGTCTTTAGCTTGTGCAACAGTACCACTGTTTTTTAAAATATATTTTTCTGTTTTATAGTAGTTTTCTTGGTACAGTTTTTTGAGTAATAATTCATCGTTATTTTGAATTGATTTAACCAATTCTTCCTGCTCACTATAGTTTTTGGTAAGTGTATCTTTCTCTTGCATAGCCTGGTATAGACTAGAGAAAGATACACTATTTATGTTAATTTTTTCCAGTTGTAAATTCCTACTCTAAGGTTACGGTTAATTGACCTATGCCTCTTGTTCCACTTATCCAGCCTACTGAATCACTATAATCAGGATTACAAGTATTAATACCAGAAGAAGCCAGACTAAATGTAAAGGCAGCATTAGAAACGGCTGGATCTGTGTTTGTATTTAAATAGCTTGTGTTACCTTGATTCCAACTGTAAAATAAATCTGGAGCAGTTTTAGTATCCCAAAGATCATACTTACTAGGCCCACTAACAATTTCTGTAATTTTTAGGCTATAACTCTTAGCATTTGCAACTTCATTCACATAGATGGCATTATCTAGCAAATTTCTAACATCACTTGCACCAGCAGTGCAAGGCTCATTGGCTAAAAAAGTAACGGTATAAATTGGTGTTAAAACAAAATATTTCTTGTTTGGTTCATTTAAAATGGACAAACTGGTTATCGCAGACCCTTTCAATGTAAACGTTTCGTTACTTCCCTTTGGTCTTGTATATAAGGTTGCTCTAAATTTTTCTTCGCCAGTGGTAGTTTCGGTATTGATGCTAGTGTAAATAATACCATCCAGATCTAAAATATCGGCCTCATTACCTTCATTCTCAAAACTACCGTAGGCACCATTTGTTTTCCATTCAATTCTATAATCAAGGGAATCATTCGGGATCTGTATCTTAAGATCATCAAAAATAATCTTAAGGTTTACCGAAGTTTCCCCGCTCATAATTCCGCTACCCGGTGTAATGGTAAAGGCGCCTTGGCCACCGATAAGTTCAAGGTCAGGGTTGTCAATGTTTTCCTCCTCAATGTCTGGTTCGGTTTTAAAAGCAAAGTTAACTTGCTTAGTGCCTCCTTTACCGTCTTCTGCAATAATATGCCCTTCATAATTTGTTTCAGGATTCAAATTAGTAAAGTTAAATACCAGGGCCGAACCTCCATTTGAAACACGTTGGTTGTTTAGATAAATTGAATAGGTTACTGTGTCATTATCATTATCGACAGATTGGGTCCATCCAATATTAGCACCATCCATTCGAGTTTCTAGAATTGATACCGAAAAAGGACCAGGGTTAGTATTTTCTATAGTTTCAATTGTTTCATCTTTTGAACAATTTACTAGTAAAATAGATAGTGCAATTAAATAATAACAGGGTTTGAAATTTTTCATAATAAATTGGTTTTAAAAGTTGTGGGATTTTAGTTATTGATTGTCATTTTTGTCCAAGATTCTGAGTTAACCGAGTTGTCCGTATTGGGGTCGTACAGAACATTGTCAGAAGAGATGTACTCATTGGAAGAATTCATCCAGTATTCTTTACTTCCCGCATCCACTTGGTATGTTTGCCCATTTGTAGGGTTAGATATATTCTCCCGTTCTAGATGAGTATCCATCCATTTTTTATGATTATTATCTGCCATAGCACTATGTGCTTTGCCACGTTCAATAATAGCCTTCCCTTCTGCTCTTAATTGCATCATTCTATCTTCATGAATCCTATTCATTCTGGCTGAGGTTTGGGCGTCTTCCATATAACAAGTTTGCAGCCACTGTGGGTTAAATTTTGTATTTGCTAAGGTGTATAAGTAGTTGGTTTTTGCGGATTCGAAATGAGCTTTGGGAGCCGCTATTCCACTAACTCTATAGCCCCAATAACAGGCTTCTTGGGTGTAGCTTATGTATTGTCTAATAACTACTAATGACATGGTGCCATTAGTATGTTCCCATTCTGCAGCCATTACTTCAAAGGTTTTTTGCATGGGTACGGGTTTAAAAACAAATTGCTCATAATTTTCATCGTATGCTTTTTGGTTAGGTAAGGCGTATTGTTTTAAAGGCTTAAAACCTTCTTTCTCGAATAAGGGTGTAAAGTCCTCTTTTATAAGTTGATTGATGTTTTTTAAAGGTTTTACTTGGTCCCCTTGATTTAAAATCATTTGGTTGAATCCTGGTAATTGAGAAAAAATAAAGTTGTTTGAACGTTCTCCATATACTTTAATATTGTTTGGTGCTGTTGCAACCACCCCATCAGTATCAACTTGATCTTTTATTTTCCAATTGTCTGGTAACGGTAGGTAGGCCATAACCATATTTCTTTGGTCGTCGTGTAATTCATGAAATATAATTTCAGGCACATTTGGTTTTATTGACTTTTTAGCATTTGTAACGGTTACATTTTTTTTGAGTGTGTAGGTTTGTCCATTTATTTCAATTGTTTCTTGGGCAAGGTCTTTACTTTGTTTATCCAAATCTCCACAAGAGAAATAAATAATACATAGTATGTAACTTAAAAAAGCATAAAAACAAGTTCTCATTGGTATAGGATTAAAAGATTTATACCAATACATAGAATATGAAAAGAAATGTCATCAATACCTGTCGCTTAAATGCTACCTTTGTGGTATGGAACAGGTACATAAGGCAGGCTTCGTAAATATTATTGGAAATCCAAATGTTGGTAAATCAACTTTGATGAATGCTTTTGTGGGTGAAAAATTATCTATAATTACATCAAAAGCGCAAACGACAAGACACCGTATTTTGGGTATTGTAAATGGAGATAATTTTCAAATGATTTTGTCCGATACTCCTGGTATTATTAAGCCAGCATACGAACTTCAAAGCAGTATGATGGATTTTGTAAAATCGGCTTTTGAAGATGCAGATGTATTGCTTTATATGGTGGAAATAGGGGAGAAGGTCTTAAAAGATGAAGCGTTCTTCGAAAAAATAAAGAATAGTAAAATCCCTGTTTTATTACTTTTAAATAAAGTAGATACAGCTACACAAGAATTATTAGAAGAGCAAGTGCAATACTGGCAAGAAATGTTACCAAGTGTAGAGTTGCACCCTATTTCTGCGCTTTCAAATTTTAATATTAAAGGAGTTTTTGAGCGTATTATAGAATTAATGCCAAATTCCCCAGCGTATTATCCTAAAGACCAATTAACAGATAAACCAGAGCGTTTTTTTGTTAATGAAACTATTCGTGAGAAAATCTTATTAAACTACAAAAAGGAAATTCCATATGCAGTTGAAATAGAGACCGAGGAGTTTTTTGAAGATGAGGATATTATACGTATGCGTGCAGTAATAATGGTAGAACGAGATTCTCAAAAAGGCATTATTATAGGTCATAAGGGAGCTGCATTAAAACGTGTTGGTGTCGAAGCCCGTAAAGATTTAGAGAAGTTTTTTGGTAAACAAGTGCATATAGAATTATACGTAAAAGTGAACAAAAACTGGCGAAGCGATTCTAGACAGTTAAAACGTTTTGGGTATAACAAATAGTACAATCTTCCATTTTTTCATATACCTAAGGTAATCAGGCAACTATTGTTTGGATTATACTACCTTTGCGCCAAATTTAAGCTATGAGTGCTATTGTTGCCATTGTGGGGAGACCCAATGTAGGTAAATCTACTTTTTTTAACCGATTGATTCAAAGACGTGAAGCTATTGTTGATGCTGTAAGTGGAGTTACACGTGATCGCCATTACGGAAAGAGTGATTGGAACGGTAAAGAATTTTCTATTATAGATACAGGTGGGTATGTTGTAGGTAGTGATGATGTTTTCGAAAAAGAAATAGATAAACAGGTTGAACTAGCTATTGCAGAAGCCGATGCTATAATTTTTATGGTGGATGTTGAAACCGGTGTAACCGGTATGGACGAGGATGTTGCTAAATTACTACGTAAAGTTAAAAAACCCGTTTTCCTAGCAATTAATAAAGTTGATAATGCCAAGCGCGAAGAAGATGCCGTAGAGTTTTATTCTTTAGGTCTTGGAGAATATTACACGTTGTCAAGTATTAATGGTGGTGGTACGGGAGATTTATTAGATGCGCTGGTAAAAGAATTGCCAGATGTTGTTGAGGAAAAAAGCGAATTACCAAGATTTGCTGTAGTAGGCAGGCCAAATGCAGGAAAATCTTCTTTCATAAATGCACTTATTGGAGAGGAAAGATATATTGTTACAGATATTGCAGGAACAACTAGGGATAGTATAGATACAAAATATAATAGATTCGGTTTTGAATTTAATCTGGTAGATACAGCTGGTATACGTCGTAAGTCGAAAGTAAAGGAAGATTTAGAATTTTATTCAGTAATGCGTTCGGTAAGAGCAATTGAACATTGCGATGTTTGTATCTTATTATTAGATGCAACCAGAGGTTTTGATGGACAGGTAGAGAATATATTTTGGCTTGCTCAGCGTAATCATAAGGGAATAGTAATTCTTGTGAATAAATGGGATTTGGTCGAGGATAAAGAAACTAATACCATTAAGCATTACACTGAAAAAATTAAAAAAGCTATTGAGCCATTTACAGATGTGCCAATTCTTTTTATATCTGTATTGACAAAGCAACGTATTTTTAAAGCTATAGAGACTGCTGTTGAGGTTTATAATAACAGAAATAAGAAAATTATTACTCGTAAGTTTAATGAAACCATGTTGCCGATAATTGAAAACTATCCGCCACCAGCTTATAAGGGTAAATTTGTTAAGATTAAATTCTGTACGCAGTTACCAACTCCGTACCCACAGTTTGCATTTTTCTGTAACCTACCACAATATGTGCGTGAGCCATATAAGCGTTATCTAGAGAATAAAATTCGTGAAGAATATGATTTCTCTGGAGTACCTATTACAGTATTTATGAGAAAGAAATAAAAATTGAGGATTTAGAACTAGGGTTCAAAGAAACAAACATAAATTTAAAAAGGTCAAATATATCTGCGTAGCAGAATTGTTTGGTCTTTTTTTTAGTGTTAAGTAGGCAAACAAGAACCCACCCCTAGCCCCTCCCAGGAGGGGAACAGTTTCTGACTTGAATTAAACATTTTAGATAAAACAGCCTTAGCAATTTTTTGGAAGCAAAATTACCAACCCCCAGATGCGCCACCGCCGCCAAAGCCGCCGCCGCCGAAACCACCTCCGAAACCGCCACCGCCAAAGCTTCCGCCTCCGCTACTACCACCGAATCCACCAGAGCCGTTAGAACGACCCATGTTGCTTAGGATTATCATGTCCCACGGACTTAAGCCGCCACGTCTGCCACCATTTCCATTGTTGTTTCCGTTATTTTTACGACTCCAAAGAATAAAAAGGATTACCATAAAAATTATAAAAGGTAACATTGATGAAAAAGGGAAACCTTCGTTAGAGTTAAAAGTACGATCCTCTTTAAATTCACCATTTAGTACTTGGAAAATTACATCGGCTCCTTTGTCTAAACCTCCGTAAAAATTACCTGTTCTAAACTCGGGTAAAATAACATTTTCTATAATTCTTTTAGAAAGCGCATCAGTTAATGAGCCTTCTACGCCATAACCTGTACTAATAGCAATTTTACGGTCGTCTTGTGCTAGAATAATTAGAATGCCATTGTCTTTTCCTTTTTGCCCGATACCCCATTTTTGGCCCCAGTTAGCACCTAAATAATTAATGTCTTCCCCTTTCGTTGTAGCGATAATGGTAATTACTATTTGGGTAGAGGTACTGTCGGAATAGCGAACCAATTTCTGACTTAGAGTTACCTTCTGCTGGTCGCTTAATAGGTTGATATAATCGTAAACACTTGTCTGTAATGCAGGTTTTTCGGGAATTTCGAACTGACTCCATACTGGCTTACACCAAAGAAAAAGTATAACAAGGCTAACCTTTAGATATCTCATTGCTTAATTCGTTGGTGTCGTCAGATTGCCAAGGAAAATGAGTTCTTAATTCTTCTCCAGCTTTTATAATTCCGGCTACAAGTCCGTCTTTGAACGCTCCTTTTTCAAAATGTGTTTGAATGCTGTTTTTAGTAGTTTGCCAAAAGTCTTTGGGTACAACATGGTCTATTCCTTTATCACCACAAATAACAAATTTTTTGTCGTTTACAGCAACATAAATCAGCACACCATTTTCTTGCTTGGTATTATCCATTTTTAATAAATGAAACACTTCTTTGGCACGTTCGTAATGTTCTTTACGCGTGTGAGCTTCAATATGTACCCTAATTTCGCCAGAAGTATTTTTTTCTGCTTCAAGAATAGCTTTTACTACCTCTTGCTCTTCCGATGCTGTTAAAAAGTCTTCTACTTTTGACATTTTTGGATCAATCAAATTCGAAATTCACATCTGGTGCATTTTCAGATCCGGCATCTGCCTTATAATATGCCAATTCATTAAAATTAAAGATACCTGCTAATATGGAATTAGGGAATTTTTTAATGTGTAGGTTATAGGGTTCTACCGTTGCGTTAAATCTATCTCTAGCAACATTAATTCTATTTTCAGTACCTTCTAATTGGGATTGTAGTTCAAGAAAATTCTGATTCGCTTTCAAGTCAGGGTAGCGCTCTACGGTTACCAATAGTCTACTTAATGCGCTGCTAAGACCACTTTGTGCTTGGTTAAACTGGGCTAATTGCTCTGGAGTAATATTAGCTGGGTCAATACTAACTGACGTCGCTTTTGCTCTGGCTTCAATTACATCGGTTAAAGTTCCTCTTTCAAAATCGGCAGCACCTTGTACAGTTTTTACTAAGTTACCAATAAGGTCATTTCTACGTTGGTAGGCACTTTCTACGTTGGCCCAAGTTTTAGTTGATGTTTCTTTGAGTGCTACGGCCGTGTTGTTGAAGCCTACGCCCCATTGGTATAAACCAAATGCTATTACAGCAATGACGATTAATGCAATTAGTCCTTTTTTCATAATGGTTGAGTTATAATTGGTCTTTAATTTTATTCAATTCTGCTTTTACGCGTTCCAGTTTTTGAATAATATCAAAATTGGAAAGTGTTTTTTGTTTTTCTTCTTTAAGGTGAATTCTAGCCCCGTCGAGTGTAAATCCTCTTTCTTTTACCAAATGATAAATCAATTGAAGATTTTTTATGTCTTGCGGCGTAAATTTTCTGTTACCTTTTGCATTTTTTTTAGGCTGAAGCACGTCGAATTCTTTCTCCCAAAAACGAATTAATGAGGCGTTGACTCCAAATGCACGGGCCACTTCACCGATGCCATAATATCTTTTTTCAGGAAGGTCTATCTGCATTAATCTAAAGATTGGTTTTCTTGATTAGCGAATTTCAACATATTCTCGAATTCTTCAGGCGATAAACTGCCATAGTAGAAATTAATAGGGTTAATTCTGTCATTTTCTTTCCAAACTTCATAATGTAAGTGAGGAGCCTCTGATCTTCCGGTACTACCTACAAACCCAATTAAATCACCACGCTTAACTTTTTGGCCTGGTTTTACATTGTATTCACTTAAATGCCCATAAAGGCTCAAATAACCATAACCATGTTCAATACGAATATGTTTACCGTAACCAGATGAGTTATTATCGGCGCGTGTAACTTTACCATCACCTGCGGCATAAATGGGGGTGCCTTTTGGCGCTGTAAAGTCCATGCCATAATGCATTTTTCTCGCCTTTGTAAAGGGGTCTGACCTCCATCCATAGCCAGAAGCCATACGGGTAAGGTCTTCATTATTTATAGGTTGTATAGCAGGTATGGACATTAATAATTTTTCCTTTTCTTCGGCTAGCTTAGTTATCTCATCTAAAGATTTAGACTGTATAGCCATTTGTTTTTTAATGATGTCTAACCTTTTAGTAGTGGAAACAATCATTTCAGAATTATTGAAGCCTTCTAAGGATTTATATCTGTTAATACCACCGAAACCTGCTTTACGTTGTTCGTCGGGTATTGGGTTTGCTTCAAAATATAGGCGGTAAATATTATTGTCTCGTTCTTCAATATTCCCCAGAACTTCTTCAATCTGTTCCATTTTTTTATTCAGCAATTCATATTGAAGCTCGTAATTTTTTACTTCACGAGAAAGTGAAAGCTCTCTTGGTGTATTGACAACATTGGTGTTTAAAAGTAGAATTAATCCTAAAAGTCCAAATAGACAAGATCCCAAAACAAAGAAGGTTATATTTCTATAACGTTTAGATTTTTCAGGTTCTATTTTGCGGTACGACAGCGTGTCTGGGTCGTAATAGTATTTTACCTTAGACATGAATGTTATTTATCCTATTTTTGTGCTTTAATAGTATGGGAACAAACAAATATAAAAATAGTTTTATATAAACCGTTAAAATTTGTAAAAGCTTAGCATTTTAGATGAACTCCAAAGATACAAGAAAACAATTTCTGAATTTTTTCAAAGATAAAGGTCATAAGATTGTGCCTTCTGCGCCAATGGTTATTAAGGATGACCCAACTTTACTTTTTACAAATGCTGGTATGAACCAGTTTAAAGAGTACTTTTTAGGCATAAGTCAGTCAAAAAATGCCAGAGTTGTTGATACACAAAAGTGTTTACGCGTTAGTGGCAAGCATAATGATTTAGAGGAGGTAGGTAAAGATACCTATCACCATACCATGTTTGAAATGCTTGGAAACTGGAGTTTTGGGGATTACTTTAAGGAAGATGCAATTAATTGGGCTTGGGAATTGTTAACAGATGTTCTTAAAATTGATAAGGATAGTCTTTATGTTTCTGTTTTTGAGGGCAGTAATGACGCTGACCAATTAGAAATGGATCATGAAGCTTTTGAACTTTGGAAGAAAATTGTACCTGTTGATAGAATTATAAAGGGTAATAAAAAGGATAACTTTTGGGAAATGGGCGATCAAGGCCCATGTGGACCATGTTCCGAGATTCACGTAGATATTCGCTCAAAAGAGGAGAAAGCTAAAATTTCTGGCGCTAGTCTTGTAAATCAAGATCACCCACAAGTAGTGGAAATCTGGAATTTAGTATTCATGCAATACAACCGAAAAGCCAATGGTTCCTTAGAAAGTTTACCAGCAAAGCATGTTGATACCGGTATGGGATTTGAGCGTCTTTGTATGGTTTTACAAGGAGTACAGTCTAACTACGATACGGATATTTTTACACCAATAATTCGGGAAATTGAAACGATTACAAATTCCGACTATGGTAAAAATGAAGAAGTTGATATTGCTATACGTGTTATTAGTGATCACATAAGAGCAGTTTCTTTTTCTATTGCAGATGGTCAATTGCCAAGTAATACTGGTGCAGGATATGTAATTAGAAGAATACTTAGAAGGGCTGTACGTTACGGTTTTACTTTTTTAAATACAAAAGAGCCTTTTATGTTTCGTTTAGTTAAAGTACTAACGGATTCTTTAGGCGATGCGTTCCCGGAACTGAAGGAACAAAAACAATTAATAGAAAATGTAATTAAGGAGGAGGAGTATTCTTTCTTAAAAACATTAGACCAAGGATTGGTATTGCTGGATAGTATAATAGCAAATTCAAAAGGTAAAACTGTTGATGGAGGTAAAGCTTTTGAGTTATATGATACATTCGGTTTTCCTATTGATCTTACAGCTTTAATTTTAAGTGAGAAAGGATATGTACTAGATGAAGTTGGTTTTGATAAAGCTATGCAAAAGCAAAAAAACCGTTCCAAATCGGCATCAGAAATATCAAAAGAAGATTGGGAAATACTGCAGGATGATAATGAACAAGAATTTGTTGGTTATGATATGCTAGATGTTGAGGTAAAGATTACAAAATATCGTAAGGTAGTTTCAAAGAAAGATGGTACTCAGTTTCAACTGGTATTTAATCTTACTCCGTTTTATGCCGAAGGTGGTGGTCAAGTAGGAGATAAAGGCTATTTGGAAGATGTTCATGGAGATGTGGTTTATATAACAGACACCAAGAAAGAGAATAACGAAATTATACATTTTGCAAAAAACTTACCAAAGCATTTAGGGGAAAGTTTTAAAGCCGTTGTAGATAAAAAACAGCGTAGTAGAACAGAAGCTAACCATACGGCAACGCATTTGTTGCATCAGGCTTTACGCGAAATTTTAGGAAAGCATGTGGAGCAAAAAGGATCTTCTGTACACTCAAAATATTTACGATTCGATTTTTCTCATTTTTCTAAACTTACTTCAGATGAGTTAAGAGAAGTTGAAAATTTTGTTAATGCACGTATAGATGGGCAATTGCAATTACAAGAGAATAGAAATGTACCAATGAAAGATGCCATAGAAGCAGGTGCAATGGCATTGTTTGGTGAAAAATATGGCGATGCTGTACGTACCATAAAATTTGGTCAATCAATAGAATTATGTGGGGGTACTCATGTTAAAAATACGGGTGATATTTGGCAGTTTAAGATCAAGTCAGAAGGTGCCGTTGCAGCAGGTATACGAAGAATAGAAGCAATTACAGGCGACGCGGTTAAAGATTTTCATGTGGATAATGACATTCTTTTATCCAATATAAAAGATGTCTTAGGAAATTCGCAAGACCCTTTAAAAAGTGTAGTTGGGTTACAAGAAGAAAATAGCAGTCTTAAAAAGCAAGTTGCGGAGTTATTGAAAGACAAGGCAAAAAACTTAAAAGGTGATTTATTGCAAGAATTAGAGGAGCTAAACGGAGTGCAGTTTCTTGCTAAGCATATAGATTTAGATGCTGGCGGTATTAAAGACCTTTGTTTTGAAATGGGTAGTAATAAAGACAATTTGTTTTTGTTATTTGGAGCTGAACAAGATGGGAAAGCTTTGTTATCCTGTTATGTTTCAAAAGAACTGGTAACAGCAAAAGGATTAAACGCTGGTACAATTGTAAGAGAATTGGGTAAATACATACAAGGAGGTGGCGGTGGCCAACCATTCTTTGCAACAGCTGGTGGTAAAAATCCGGCGGGTATTGCAGAAGCTTTAAAAAAAGCCAAGGATTATTTAACTAAATAAGGTTTACAAAAAAACGAATACTATGTAACTGCTTGTTTTTTACGTAGTATTCGTTTTTAAATAGTATTTAAGACTATCTTCAAAGTATAGTAAAACCTCTTTAATATATTAATTGAAGATGCTATATAAACGATAGTATTATGAAAAAGTATTTAATCATTTTGTTGAGTGTAGTCTCTTGTAATACGACTAACAAAGAGAAAAATAGTCTTAATGATTCGGAGAATATAGAGAGAATAGTGCTTACAGCTACGGACTCTATGTTTATAAAGAGTTTTATCCAAAAATCGTTTAATACTCCTTTACATTCTTTAGAACATCAACAGTACTTAGATTCTGCATTAACTATTCAGCCAGATAATGCATGGCTTTGGCAGCAAAAAGCAATGCCTTTGTATAAAGCTAGGAAATATCAGTTAGGTAAGCCGTTTTTAGAAAAAGCTGTAGAGCACGACCCAAAAAGATGGTTAGATTACAGCGGATTTATGAATTGCATTTTTTCGAAAGATTATTTAAAATCTATTTCTGAATTCATGAGAGCCAAAAAAGAGTATGGAGATGGTTACATAATGGATCATACATACAATTTTTATATAGGTTTAGATTATTTGCAATTAAATCAATTTTCTAAAGCCAAAGAATTCTTATTACTTAGTAAAGAACAACAGTTTAAAGACTTTCCTAAAGACGAGCCGCAAGAAGCTTGTCATTATTTAGATTGGTATTATTTGGGTATTGCAGATTTTGAACTCGGTAATTATAATGAAGCAGTGAAATCTTTTGATATGTCATTAATGGTATATGAAAATTTTGCTGATGCACTTTATTTTAAGGGACGTAGCATTACCAAGTTGGGTAATGTTGAAGAAGGTGTAAAATGGGAGAAGCTGGGATTTGAGAATGGAGACAATACCATAAATGAGGATAATGCTATTTATGAAATTTATCCATACCAAGTTTTTCATAAGTTAAATGAAAGTGTTAGGCCAAAATGAAATTATTAACCCAGATACCTTTTTCAAAGGCAAAAAATACTATTAATTATAATAGTCAGCTAGTAATGTTGGGCTCATGTTTTTCTGAGAATATTGGAGATAAATTAAATCATTTTAAATTTCAAAATACACAGAATCCATTTGGAATTTTATTTCATCCCTTAGCCATTGAAAAATTGATGCAAAAAGCTGTTCGGCAAGATGTTTATGGGGAGGAAGATGTTTTTTATATAAATGAAAGATGGCATTGTTTTGATGCACATTCCAGCTTAAGTAATACATCCAAAGAAGAACTACTTACTTGTTTGAATAAAGCGGTAAATAGTACTAGTGCTCAATTGAAAAAGGCAAGTCATGTAATTATAACCTTAGGTACTGCGTGGATGTATTGCAATACAAATAGTAAGCAAGTAGTGGCAAATTGCCATAAAGTTCCTCAATCTAATTTCACCAAAGAATTGTTAGATGTGAATGAGGTTACAGAAAGTTTAAGGCGAATAATAGCGATGGTTCGTTCAGTAAATTCTACAACTCAATTTATTTTTACGGTGTCACCCGTACGACATTTAAAAGATGGTTTTGTTGAAAATCAATTGAGTAAGGCGCATTTAATTACTGCAATTCATAAGGTGCTGTTTCAAGATGAAATCTCTTATTTTCCAAGCTATGAAATAATGATGGATGAGTTGCGAGATTATCGATTTTATGGGAAAGACATGATTCATCCAAATGAAATAGCTATTGATTACATATGGGAGAAGTTTGTTGAAGTGTGGATTGATAATAGTATATATGACACCATGGTGAGGGTAGATGAGATACAACGTGGTATAAAGCATAGAGCTTTTAATCCTGAAGGAGAGGCTCACCAAAAATTCTTAACATCGCTAATGGGTAAAATTGCGTATATAAAGAAAGAATATCCGTATATGGATTTTAATATAAATGAGGCATGAGGAAATTTGTTGCAGGAGTAATCATTACGTTAGCAGCTGTTTTTATAATTCGCTCTTGTACTGACGGCAAGGAAGATAAATCTATTTTAGAAGAAAATTCTATGCTTATACAGCAAGAAATAGCCAACGTTTCTAAATTAATAGTTACTGAAGGTCATTTCGCTGAAGTTTATAATTACAAAGATTCAAAAGAACTTTTTGGCCCCTTATTACGCGCAGAGAAAAAAGCATTAGTGGTCGTAAATGCCGATGTTACCGTAGCTTACGATTTAAGTAAAATAGATTTTGAAATAGATGAATCAACTAAAACGGTAAAAATTAAAAGCATTCCAGAAGCCGAAATTAAACTGAATCCTGATTTTGAGTACTACGATGTAACCGCAGATTACCTGAACCAGTTTGATGCCGCTGATTATAATAAAATAAAGAAAACAGTAAGCGCTTCTTTAATGAAAAAAGTAGAAGCATCTTCTTTAAGAGGCAACGCAGAAAACAGACTTATAAGCGAACTTCAAAAATTTTATATTCTTACCAATTCCATGGGGTGGCGTTTAACATATCAAGAACAAACGATAGAATCTTTAGAAGGATTACAGTTCATTAAACCATAGTTGTTGTACGCGCCAATTCTAATCCGTCATCAATTAATTGTCCTAGGTTAGGTTGGTCTAACTTAATGTTTTCAAGATGTGCTTTTATTTTCTCTGGCAATATTTTTTCGTTACTTAAAATTGCCAGTTCATAAATTTCAATCGGCAATAGCCAGTCTTTGGGGTATTTTTCTTGTATCACTTCAAAAACCTTTGTTCTCGAGATAATGGTATTATTTCCCTCCCTAAAATCACGAATTAGTTTATAGTAAGATTCCAGCTCGCTTAAAGCTACTTGATCATTGTTTTGGCCGCCATTACTTAACGAATGGTCTAATAAGTCGAAGCTTTTTAAATCCGCTGGTCCATGGTATGCAGAAACAATTTCTTCTCCAATAGCCATATTATACAACTCGTCGTTAGATTGGAAAAGTACTTGGCCCTTGTGTGTTACTTTGCAGTTTTCAAAAGTGATTAAAATAATACGCCCTTGCAGATTTCTAGTGCCAGTTATTATTTTACCTGTGACATTAATGCCTCCTGTAAACTCTAAAGAAACCATTTCACCTTCATATATTTTGTAGGCTTTAAGGTCTCTAGGGCTCATTTCTTCAATAGGGATATTGATGCCTTTAAGACGGCCTATAGGCGAACCAAAACCTGTTTTGTGTTGGTTAATATCTTGGCCTACAAGTTCTTTTTCTCTATAGGCTAAAGCAGATTTACCTTTCGTTTGAAAATAAATAGGTTTGCCATCGTGTGCAATTAAAGATTCAAAATTACCAGAAACTTGTAATCCGGTACTTAGTTCTATAGAGCCTAACTCGTTAGAATCAATCAATTTTTGCAATCCGCTTAAACCACCCGTTCTCAATGCCATAGTATTGGCAAAATCTTCCAGAACCTGACTTAAAAAAGCAAAATCTGGCGTAACAAAAAGTTGGGGTTGCGGTTTGGTAATATCGAAAGAAGTTCTTGCAGCTTCAATAGAATAAGGTATTTTTTTGACTTCGTCAGTCATGCACCATTGGCTTTCCCCAATAGATGATAAAAGCCCGGCACCATATATTTTAGGGTCATTTAATGACCCAATAAGTCCGTATTCAACTGTCCACCAATGAAGATTTCTAATAAGGGCCATTTCACTAGGTTCACCCATATTTTTTTGAAGAAATTCAATATGCTTTTCGGCTTTTTCAATTTCTTCTAGAGCTGTACCGTAAGCTTCTTTTATAATGGATAAATGACGAACTGCTTCATAAAGTTCAAAATCTTTAGCACTAGAAATTGCTTTGCATCCAATTTCTCCAAATCGTCTTAAATAAGCGGCATATTCGGGATTAGCAATAATAGGAGCATGGCCGGCACCTTCGTGTATTATATCTGGTGCAGGTGTATATGCAATGTTTTCTAACTGTCTAATATCAGAGGCAATCACAAGAACATTATAGGCTTGGAATTCCATAAATGCAGCAGGAGGAATAAACCCGTCAACAGCAACAGCAGCCCAACCCAAATCTTTTAGAATACGGTTCATACCATACATGTTGGGGATATTGTCAATAGAAATCCCAGTTTTTTTTAAACCTTCTAAATAAGATTTATGCGCAACTTTGCTTAAATAATCTACATTTTTGCGCATTACATAACGCCAAACTGCTTGGTTAATTGGCGTATAGTCTTCATAATTTTGAGGTTTAATATACTGTAATAGATGTTTAGGGAGCTTATCTAAAATAGGATTACTCTCATAACCAGTATTGTTGCTCATCTGTCTTAATTTTAATTTATCCTTCTGCATGTATCACTTTAATTACTACTAATGAGTATTTTATTTAGTAGTTTTATTTCTATTAAATATAAATAATTTAGACTATATGTGTAAATTATTTATATAAATTGGTAAAAATTACTATTTTATGGCTATAAAAAAGGAAAGTATACTTTTTTGGTATGTTATGGAATGGTAAAACAGGAAAAAGTTATGGGAGAAAAATTAGATGATATCGATAGGGCTATTTTAAAAATATTGCAGAAGGATGCTAAAACCGTGGCAAAAACAATTGCAGAAGAATTAGGATTGACTAAAACTCCCGTTTATGAACGTATAAAACGTTTAGAGCAAGAAGGATTTATAAAGAAATATGTTGCCATTTTAGACAAGGAAAAAATAGAGGAGAGTATTACTGTTTTTAGTTTTGTGTCGTTAGAAACCCAAAAGGGGGCCTTGATGGATGATTTTTTTAAGGAAGTCAAAAAATACCCAGAGGTAGCAGAGTGTTTTGTCGTAGGTGGTGAGTTCGATTTTCTATTGAAAGTAGTGGTAAAAAATCTTGATGCCTACTATAACTTTGCTAAATTCAAAATAGCATCTTTGCCAACGATTGGCGGGGTTAAAAGTGCCTTTGTGTTAAACGAAGTAAAGAACGATACAGTTTTTCCATTGCTGTAAAAAAAGGGAAGTTTATACACGCGTATAAACTTCCCTTTTTAATAAAGTAGGGGTTCAATTTATTTTGATACAATAGCATTTGGTGGGTATTGTTGTAGTATTTGAGAAACAAACTGCTTAATACGCTCCTCTTTTTTGGCTACATTACTTGTACTTTGTAAAGTACCTTCACCTTTACCTTGCCATACCAATTCATTGGTTTGGGTATCAATTAAGTCAATATACAAAGAACCTTGTGTACTGGCGCTAACTGTACTACCACCCCAACCAAAGCCAGGTCCCCAAGCCCAAGGATTATATCCCCAGCCCCAAGCTCCACCCCAACCATAATTGTTAGTGTATACATCAACTCGTTCTTGTTCTTTAGTAAAAATGCTTACAAGCAAATCCGGATTTTCAGATTTTACGAATCCTCTTGAGCTCATTTCAGTCTCAATAGCTCTTAAAATTCGTTTTTTATCTAAATCGGAAATCTGAGCTTTATCTATACCAGTTTTGTAAAAGGCATACGAAGTGTATTCATTAAAATTTGCTTTCTGATCATAATCAGACAATACTCTTACAGAAGAGCATGAAGTGATAAATACTAAAAGCAGTAATGGCAGGCTAAGGAGTTTCATTTTTTTCATAACATTATATCATTTAAAGTACATTCTTTTCTGTTATATTAATCACAAGAATCATGCCGAACCTATTATGAAATACTACTGTGTATTCGTTTTTGGGTCATAACCGTAAGGGCAATGTCTACAACCACTTTCGCAACAATACCCTCGTTTTAAATGGTATTGTTTTGTGAAAACACGAAATCCAACTTCAGACCAATAAAAATCACCTTCCTCTATAGGAATTATCTTTTTCATTTATATTTCGATTTTTAGAGGTATAAAGTTAATTCTTTCTATTGATAAGATAGTGGAGTCTATTTAAGATAGTAATTAGAATAGACCTTAAGTCAAGTTTTAACCATTAAACGGTATTGTTGGCAACAAAAACCAGTAATATTCTAATAAAGATTTTTTGGCTTTATATTTGTTATGTTATTGTCAGAATGAATTTATGATATTGATTTTTAGACATTTCTTTTATAAAAACTATGTGGGGTTATCACTATGGCCTTTTATTTTTTTAAAAAATAGAAGTCTTAAAAATGATAATGTTTTAATAAATCATGAAAAAATTCACCTACGACAACAGCAAGAATTATTGATTATCCCGTTTTATATACTTTACTTATTAGAATGGGCAATTAGGGCAATTTGTTACTTAGATTCGTATAGGGCATATCAAAATTTAAGTTTTGAGCGCGAAGCATATTTGCATGAAAAAGACATGCAGTATCTGTCTAAAAGAAAATCCTTTAGCTTTATTAAATATCTTTGGCGTTAAAACGACCTGTTTGCAAAGTAAGAATCAACTTGTAGAATTACCTTTATTTGCAGAAAAGCAAGTGACACTTGTTTTAAAACGTGAAGATTTATTACATCCTTTTATTTCAGGCAATAAGTACCGTAAGCTAAAATATAATCTATTAGATGCTAAAGAAAATAAGCACACCACCCTTTTAACTTTTGGTGGAGCTTTTTCTAATCACATAGCTGCAACTGCTTATGCAGCAAAGGAAAATGGGTTAAATTCCATAGGGGTAATCCGTGGCGAAGAATTGCATGATTCTTGGTTAGAAAATGAGACATTACAAAATGCTTATAATAATGGTATGCGTTTTAAGTTTGTTAGTAGAAGCGATTACCGAAGAAAAGAGGAAGTGGAATTTATATCAGATTTAAAAAATGAGGTTGGTGATTTTTATCTTATTCCTGAAGGCGGCACAAATAATTTGGCTATTAAAGGATGTGAGGAAATAGTAACGAATTTAGATAAACAATTTGATATAGTTTGTTCAAGTGTAGGTACTGGAGGTACATTATCTGGATTAATAAATTCTTCATTTGAACATCAGAAAGTATTGGGCTTTTCATCATTGAAAGGTGATTTTTTAAAAAAAGAAATTGATGGGTATACGAATAATTCTAGATGGAATTTAATTTTAGACTATCATTTTGGTGGTTATGCAAAAATTACTTCAGAGTTAGTTCAGTTTATAAATTATTTCAAAAAAGAAACAAACATTCCTTTAGATCCTATTTACACGGGAAAAATGATATTTGGTTTGTACGATATGGTTCAGCGTAATACTTTTGCTGCCGGAACAAAAATTCTAGCAATTCATACCGGTGGTTTGCAAGGTATACCTGGTATGAATAGTGTACTGAAAAAGAAAAAATTACCTTTGTTAGATATATGAATAAGAAAATAATATTGTTTTTAATTATAGGAATCAGCTTTGCTTCTTGTAAATCTAAAAAAGCGTACTCAGATAAGTTACGCACAAAGAATGTGCTGAATGAAAGAGATAAATCGGATTCAACTAAACCTTCTAAAGAGCGTAAAGTTGCATTGCCCGAAGAACCGGCAAAGTTCATTACTTTTAGGATTGAGTCTCCAAATGAGTATATAGAAACATTTGCAGAAACGGCACAATTAGAGATGCTAGGGTACGGTATACCAGCAAGTATAACTTTGGCGCAAGGGTTGTTAGAAAGTGGAAATGGTAAAGGTGAATTGGCCATGAAAACCAACAATCATTTTGGTATAAAATGTCATAAAGGTTGGGAAGGTGATTATGATTTTCATGATGATGATGAAAAGGGCGAGTGTTTTAGAAAATATAACCACCCAATGTACTCCTTTAGAGACCATAGTATATTTTTAACGACAAGGTCTAGATATGCATTTCTATTTAGTTTAAAGCATACAGATTATAAAGGATGGGCAAAAGGTTTACGTCAGGCCGGGTATGCTACCGACCCAAAATACCCTCAAAAACTTATTTATTTAATAGAAAAATACGACCTACATAAATACGATAGGCAGAAGAGAGATAATGATATTCAAGTTAATACTGTTGTTGCTACAGTATCTAATATAACGCATACGGTTGAAAAGGGTGATACCTTATATTCCTTATCAAGAAAATACTACATGAGTGTTGATGAACTTATGCAATTAAATAATTTAAGAAGTTCAGATTTATCTATAGGGCAGCGTATTAAAGTTAAAGACAGTAAAATCAATTAAGAAAATGATTTATCAAAGAAGTAGTGCCCTGTTTTCAGAGGCTAAAAAATATATACCAGGTGGGGTGAATTCTCCGGTAAGAGCATTTAAAGCTGTTGGTGGTGACCCAATTTTTGTAAAAAGGGCAAAAGGAGCTTATTTATATGATGAAGATGGTAATAAGCTAATTGATTATATAGCTTCATGGGGTCCGTTAATTTTAGGACATGCCTATGAGCCGGTTATTAATGCTGTAGTTGAAAAAGCTAAAAACGGTACCTCATTTGGTATGCCAACTGAAATTGAAACAGAATTGGCAAAATTGGCTATTTCAATGGTGCCTAATATGGATAAGATTAGGTTTGTAAATAGCGGAACAGAAGCATGTATGAGTGCTGTGCGTTTGGCTAGAGGGTATACAGGAAAAGATAAAATTATAAAATTTGCTGGTTGTTATCATGGCCATTCAGATTCCTTTTTAATTCAAGCGGGTAGTGGGGCAGTTACTTTTGGCAGCCCAAATAGTCCAGGAGTTACCCAGGGTACAGCTAAGGATACATTGTTGGCAGCATATAATGATTTAGATGGCGTAAAAGAACTTGTAAAAGCTAACAAGGGAGAACTAGCGGCTATTATTATAGAACCAATTGCGGGTAATATGGGCTGTATAATCCCTACCGATATTTTTATGAAGGGTTTACGTGAAATCTGTACTCAAGAAGGAATTTTATTGATTTTTGATGAAGTAATGACCGGTTTTCGTTTAGCAAAAGGCGGTGCACAAGAAGTATTAAATATTAAAGCGGATATTGTTACTTATGGTAAAGTTATAGGAGGTGGATTACCAGTAGGTGCTTTTGCGTCAAGAACAGAAATTATGGATTACTTAGCACCAGATGGTCCTGTTTATCAAGCAGGAACATTAAGTGGCAATCCTTTAGCTATGAGTGCTGGCTTGGCAATGTTAACAGAACTGAACAATAATCCAGATGTATTTAAAAGTTTAGCTGATAAAACAGAGTATTTACATAAGGGTATCGAAGAAGTATTAACGCAAAAAGGTATTGTACACCAAATTAATAGTTATGGTAGTATGATCTCGGTACATTTTACAAATGAGCCAGTAGTTGATTTTTCTTCTTCGGCAAAAGGTAATAATGAAACTTTTAAAAAATATTTTCATGGTATGTTAGCAAAAGGTATTTACTTGCCTCCTAGTGCCTTTGAAAGTTATTTTTTAAATGATGCCATAAGTTATGAAGATTTAGATACCACTATAAATGCATTAAAGGAGATTGAACTATAGTAATACCGGTAATTACCTTTAAAGTAAAGACATAAAAAAGCCCTAATAGTAGGGTTTTTTTTATGTCTAAAATTAAGTTGTTTACTTAAAATTATACTGAATACCTAACTGAAATGCATTAGCAAAAAACTGATCTATGGTGAAATAGGTGTAATTTAAATTTATGGTGGTAAAATCTTTTATTCTGTAAGAAAGTACACCTTCATACCGCTGAAAAGTTGGTTCATCTTGCTCCGCAAAAATCGAGAAATCGCTTTTTAGATTAAAATCAGATTGTTCGTTACCAATCTGCACTAATAAACCACCACCTCCATATAACCTATTTTCAGTTATCCAATATGGAAAACCATCATTTCTGTCATCTGAGCCCAATGCATAAGCTCCTTCAGCTAAAGGACCAAGTTTAAACTTATCTAAGTTTATAAGTTTATATTCTAATCTTGTTCCACCTTCAATATAGTATTGACTGTCAGTATAATAATTTCCTTTAGCTTTAAAAATGTGTTTAAAATTTTCGTTGTACTTGAATTCTTGGTTAGCCTTAATTTCTAAATCATAAATTTCTAAATCATATCCAGGGCCAGTAGAAACAGGGTCAAGATTTAAGGCAAGAGTGGTTTTATTATTTTCTCCAATGAAATTTATACCAGAATTAAAGTGTACAAAGGCTTTATCGAAATTATCTAATTCAATTCTTGCACCAACCCAAAACGGATTTGTTAAATTAGATTCTACTCTATACAAATATTCAACACCCAATAAATCTCTATCAATATCATTAGGAACAATAGTGTCTTTTAAAATGGAATACGCTGTTCCTTGCACTATTGAAAAGCGATGTAAATTGAATTTTTTGTTATAAAAACCAAAATGGAATGAGTTATTTAAAAGTGTTAAGTCTAATTTATTTGCAATTGCAGATGAATTAAACCCTATAGAATGCCCTTTCTTTTTTCTTGTTTCAATGGCTGATTTTCTAACAATAGCATCATCCATAAGTATTTTGAACTTGCTAATGTAAAGAGATTGTGTTTGGTCGCTTTCAATTTTGACTTCATTGTTGAATGCTATCTTGAAATCAGAGTCTAATTTAGTAGGGGGTATTTCTACAGCTATTTTACCTGCGCCTTCCACATCTCCTTTTAATAAAAGTATCTTAGCCATATGATTCATAGTATCGTAATCATTTGGGTTTTTAGCCATATGATCATTATAAATTGGTTTTAAATACCTGTCGTTGCCAGCTTCTAAATTCCAATCAAGGATATTTATAATTGATATATTATTAGCACAAGTGCTCCAATCTAAAGCCTTTTTATATAGCGCATATTCAGAAAAAAGAATAGCTATTTCACTACTTATCTCAGCTAAATCTGGTCTGCAAGATGCTATATTTTGCATTTCTTCAACTGCCTTGTTACGGTTGTTTATCATTAAATATTTAATGTAATAAGGAAAATCGGTTATTTTTTTATCTTCAAAAGAATTAGATTTTTTCGTCCATTCGCTAAGTACACTTGGTGAAATATCTTTAGCACATTTCTGCCATTCTAATGCCTTATTAAAATTTAGGTTGTCAGCATAGGCTATGCTAATTGTAGTAGCCAGTTCTTTATCATCAATACCACAAGGTTCAACACCATTTAATTTCGATAATAGCTTAGCGCTTTTTGAATTTATAAGAAAGTTGAAGTATGTTTTTTTGTTTTCAAGATTTGGTTCTATCTCATTTAAAACTTCGAGAACTTGGTCAATCTTATCAGTATTATCTGGCGTGTTGAAGCTTTTATAATAATCTTTTAAAAAAGAAACATCTTTTTCTTCCCATTCCATTTGTCTCTCCATCCAAAGTTTTTTATGCTGAATAGATGGATACGTACTTACAAAGGAAACCTGTCTTGAAAAATCTGCGTATGATGCTGAAGGGTTTTTTAGATATAATTCGTTAATACGATCCCATAATTGCTTTTCCATTCCACGCTCTTTCATAGATTTGGCGTAGGCTACTACTTGTTGGGTATTAATAAATTTGTTGTCTTCAAAAAGCTCTTCCATTAACTGGGTTGCCTTTTCAGTTTTCTCCTCAACAACTAGTCTGTCAATTTTTTCTTTAAGTGGCACCATGGTTTCCTTACTCTTATTAAATGCCTCATAATCTTTGTTCATCTTTGTAATTAAAGATGAAGTAGTTCCTATTAGAGTTCTAATTTCGGGTCTTATATCTGGGACGCTTATACTTGGTGATTTGGTTTTAATATTATAAAGAAACCCATTTAACAAAGGCACGGATTCAAAATTAACTTGATCATCGGTTAGTTTTTTATTAAGTTTAGTTTCATTTTTTGCATCAACATACATTAACCAGTACGAATCTTTTTTCGCATCGGAGTTGATGGAGCTAGAAACTTCATATTGGCCTTCAAAGCTTAGGTGACGAACACTTTGGTAACGCCAATCCATTGTTGTTTCTGTAGCTATTTTGGCTGTTAAGAATTGCATGTAAGGGTGCCTTTTCTTATAATCTACAATGTAATTTTTTAATTCATTAATAGCTGAGGTTGTATTCCCATATCTAATAACATCTTGTGAATTTAACACATGAGACCAGATTCCTGTATAAAGATAAGTAGACTCAAGAGCCCATTTTTCTGAACTAGATATTTTATATCCACTGCTTAAACGTGGGTAATTAAAAAACCTGTTATTTAGTGGGTCTGGGTCAAATTCCCTATTTCCGCCTTTGTTTAGGTCACCTAAAAATGAAGAATGCATATAATTTATGCTAGGAAACCCTTTTTTAAGTGCTACTAAGCCTAAACTATCTATTTGATTGTTGGGTGCGGCATATGAAACTGGCAGGTTATTAGAAATGCTTTCTTTCCACTTTTTTTCTGTCGCCTTAATTACATTTAGTTCTAGGTCAGTATCTTTCCAAAGACTTTGTAATAAAGGTAAGTCGTTAAATCCGCGTAGGCCTAATTCATGACCTTTTTTAGTAAATTCATTCGCTAACCACGCATTAGTACCATCTTCATTTTTCCCTTCAAGTAATCTGCTCTTTTCCCAACTTTTAAATTCTGTATTCCCATTAGTGTTTTTATCAGAATTGAAAGTAACATATGCGGTGTATTTAATATTTTCTTCATTTGCGAGTTCTTTCATTTTAGGCCACCAATCAGACTTTAAAAATTCTGATTTACTGTTGCCATTTTTTTCATAAATAGTTTCGCCTTTTTCATTGTATACAGGTGAGGGAAAATCATCTAGAAATAAGGTGCCAATATTAGCAATAGGATATGGTATTCCTTCTAGCCCTAATAAGCTTGCTGCAAAAAGTAAACCTCGCTTTTCTTTCTTTAAAATTTCAGAGGAGTTATATAGAATTACTTTTCCGTTTCCAATTCTATTTTCAATTAAAACAGGATAGTCCTTATTATTATGTGCTGTTACTAGTACATTTATTTTACTAGAAAAATTTGAACCATCAAATCCTAAATGAATTGTTTTGTTGTCAAAACTTTGATTTTGCATACCAGGAAATAGTGGCTTTTTAAAAAATAATCCTGAAGCTTCAAGATTAGTACTCCAATCTGCATTGGGTGTCATGCCAAAGAAAAAAGACATGCGCTCATCTTCAATTGCCTTAGTTATAAATAATGTACCACCTTTTGAAACAAATTTTAAGAGACTATCTACAGCAGTATTGCTTAAGCCAGCTGTTTCATGAATAGTTACTACCCTTGTAGTAGGTGCTATATTTAATTTTTCGTTGAATTGATTTATCCAAAGTGTTTTATGGGCAATTTTTGAATAGTCAAAAGCCTTTGCTAAATTTTCTGTTTCAAGTATTGCACTATAATTGGTAGGCTCTATCAAAAATTGAACAAGAGGTTCTTCCGTACTCTTTTCTGGAATATTATACTTATTGTTAGATTTGTATAATTCTTGTTGGCAGCTCGTTAACATGCTTATTACTAAAGCAAGTAATAGATAACCCAATCTTTTTGGTATCATAAGGCTTAATTTACAATTTTTAAATACTGTACAATTTTTGGGGGTTTTACGGTGTACATTATTTTCAACTTACTAAGTTCCTTATTAACGTTTTTAGCTTAAAATTTATTGGTTAAGTATACAATTTCATCCATGAATGTACCAATTTAGCCCAATTGACTTTATATCGTGAGTAACAAGGTGAAATTAGGTAACGTTTAAAAGCGAAAAAGACCCGCTAAAAGCAGGTCCTTAAAATGAATAGATTTTTATTTTTAATCTCTATTAGAGCGTTTTTCATTAGTAAGGCCATCTTTTTTTTTGTAATGACTTTTTTTCATTCTTTTGCCCATTTTTTCCCATTTTTCATACTGTTCTTGGTTTAGAATAGATTTCATTTCTTTTTTACGTGCAATTTGATGATCTAACCTTTCATTCTGCATTGCGTACTTTTCATCAGCTGACATTTTCTTTTCACCTTCTTCCTTTTTTATTTTTCTTGCATCCATTTTTGATTTTCTCGTCTTGGCATCTTCGGTAAGAATGGTCTTAATTTTTGCTTGTTGCGAATCGTTAAGGTCTAAAGCTAAAGTCATTTTTTTTGTTTGTAACGTAGCTACTTGTTCTGGCGTTAAATCTCCCATGTCACTTCTATTACCTTTTCTATGATGATCTTGAGCCGTTGCAGAAATGCCTGCCATTATTAAAATGGCCATTATTAATTTTTTCATGTCTTTTGTTTTTGTATTTATTACTTTGACAAGAATTTTTGAAATAGGTTTAAGGTTACTTTGGGTATTAGGAAATAATTAACTTACGATTAAAATAAAAAAGCGCGGCTTTTGTGCCGCGCTTTTAAGTAGGTTTTTTTTTAAAATGCTTTAATTAACTTGAGTTCGTGCTTCAAGATTTTTATAAGGGTTAATAACAATATCAACTTCTTGATCATAGGTAGTTGTTACAATTTCCTTTTGATCATTTTCATTTGTTTGCTGATAATACATTACAGATGCACAAATAAAACAGGCTAAATAAATAAGACTTTTAAGTTTACTGGTCATGATTTGGGGTTTTTAAATTCTTTGCTAATCTATATAACTACAACGCATGAAAAAGCCCATTGTTGTGAAATGGGCTTTTTTAGATGTCAAAAATATCTTAAATGTGGAATAGTGATTTCATTCATCGATCATATTAACCCTTTATCGATAGTGGGTGAAAAAACGATTAAAAATGAAATTCTATTTTGGGTCTAAAATGTGGCTAATGCGCATATAAACATCGTCATAATGATATTTTGTCATGGTATCTGAAGTACGGTTTCTAGCATTGTTGATATCTCTTTTTAATATATTTAATTCGGCTCTTGCCATGGACCTAATATCAGATTGGCTAGTGTTGACAACTGTTGATTTTCTGTAGCCACCAAAATCAGATGCTTTAGCTTGGTTGTCTGCAGTTAACAAATATTCTAAACGATCAATATGTGCTTTTTGCAAGTTTCTTCTATAAGTGTCAACAGATTTCCCATTTTTAGATTCAGACCAAATTCCTTTTCTTAATTCGCTCATCATTTGTGCAAGCGAATATGCATCAGACTTATCAATAGTTTCATTTTCTATTAAGCGAGCCATTTTTCCTAAACTCAGAATATTATTTAAAGTACGTACTTGCATAGAGCGCATTTGCTCTAAGAAACCAGAGTACGCTGTGCGTTCCAAAATATCCTGGTCAAGCATCCACATTGGGGTTTCAAATAGCTGTTCGTGAAGAAAAACCATTGCCTTTTGCTGTTTTGTTTTTGGTACTGCTGTATAAACGGCTCCTTCTTGGTCGTAAGTCTTATGGTTTTCATAAACACCACCAATATTATTAGATACATGACCCATATATCTATTGAACTGGGCAAATACCTGATCGTATAGCTTGTCTAAATCTTCGTAATTTTTACCATCTTCAGCGGTCCATTCTATAAGTTTTGGTACAATTCTTTTTAAGTTGGCTATTCCATATTCTCCAGCTTTGATGGCATCGTCCCCTAAATCTTCGGTTTGCGAACTTGGATCAACAATATCACCTACTTGTTGATGACCAAAACGGTATAGTGGGTCACCTGCATGAGCCAATATCCATTTATCTAATGTCGTTTTTTCTTCTTCAGCGGTAGTATTTAGAATTGGTTTATAGCCCCATTGAATAGCATATTTGTCGTAAACACCTATATCTGGCATTAGAGCAACTCCTTCGTCACCAGGTTGTGCTATATAGTTGAAACGCGCATAATCCATAATAGATGGTGCCGTGCCATATTTTTTTGTAAACGATTTAGAACGAAGAGAATCTACAGGATAAGCAACACTACTTCCCATGTTATGTGGTAGACCTAGGGTATGACCTACTTCATGAGATGAAACAAAACGTATTAATCTCCCCATAATAGCATCATCAAAAGAAACTCCTCTAGCATCTGGGTTAATGGCTGCCGTTTGAACAAAATACCAGTTTCTTAACAACGTCATTACATTATGGTACCAGTTAATATCAGACTCTAATATTTCACCACTTCTAGGGTCACTAACATGAGGTCCATTGGCATTGGGTATTGGTGAAGCCAAATAGCGTACCACGGAATAACGTACATCTTCAGGAGACCATTCAGGGTCTTCTTCTACTGTTGGCGGTTCTTTTGCTATAATTGCATTTTTAAAACCAGCAGCCTCAAACGCTACTTGCCAATCTTCAATACCTTGTTTTATAAATGGCAGCCATTTTTTAGGAGTAGCCCTGTCTACATAATAAACAATCTGTTTTTTAGGCTCAACCAATTCACCCTTATTATATTTTTCAATGTCCTCGTCTTTAACTTCTAAACGCCATCTATCTAAAAATTTAATAGTTTTACTTTCTTGGGCATCTAAGCCGTAATCTACTTGGCCTCTTGCAAACCACCCAACGCGTTCGTCAAAATAGCGCCTTTTCATTGGTTCTTTAGGGAGTAAGACCATTGAATTATTGATTTCAATTGAAATAGAACCTAAAGTTTGATTACTAGGAGCATCGCCAGCCATATACGTTTTTACATGACGGACTTCAACGTTTAAAGGATAACTCTTTATAGACTCTATGTAACCTTTTCCTTCATCTAAACGAGAAACTTTATATCGTTTACGGTATTGCTCTGGCATACCAAATGCCTTAGTATCTTTCGTGAAAATATCATTTACTTCAATTACAGTAGCAGGATTTAAGGAGTCTTTCTTTAGGGCCTTAATTTCAAATGAATAAAGAACGGGTTCAAAGTTAGAGTTAACCACAGCTTCGTGAACAGGTAATGAATCTGCCGCAACCACATCATAAGATACTACTCGTAATAAAACTTTTTTGTCTTTCTTTTCCCATCTTAAAACCTGAGTGTTAATTTTTCCACCACCAAATCCAATGCCCGATGCCGTTTTAGAAATGCGGCTTACCATTAGCATTTCTTTATTGAATAAAGAATCGGGTATTTCAAAAAAATGATTCTCGTCAACAACGTGGGTGGTAAAAAGCCCGGTGTCACTTACAGCATCTTTAGTTATGACTTTATCATAAGGTTGAATTTTATCTTTAGAAGTCTTATCCGCTACTTTTTCAGTATCTTTTTTCTTCTTTTTAAAAATCTGTGCTTCGGCGCTATGGTAGCCTAAAATGGAAAATAATAGGAATAGTTTAATTAGTAATTTCTTATTCATTTTTGTGAGTTAGTTTGGTAATTTTTCAAAGATTGAAATAATAAATGAAAGAGGTTGTTAATAATTTCTTAAGCCTACTTTGTAACAATTGTGTATGCTCGGCGTCTATTAAGTAAGAATTATCATTTTATATATTCTGAATTAGTCTATTATAAAGCCTTTGCACTATTGCAAGGGCTTTATTTTTCTTTTTGGTTAAAACAGAAGGGGAAGTATAAATTGAAAAAGGCCTATTAACAATAAAACGGCGATTAAATTTAAAACAATACCTGCCCGCGCCATTTCATTTACTTTAATATAGCCACTGGCAAAGACAATAGCGTTTGGTGGTGTAGCCATAGGTAGCATAAAAGCACAGCTACTAGCAATTGTAATAGGAATAAGTAAATAGGTGATTGGCAGACCAAGGCCTATAGCAATACCCGCTACAACGGGAGCCAGAACTGCAACTAGTGCCACGTTACTCATTAACTCGGTCATAAAAAGCATTAGTAGTATTAATAGCGAAGCAGTTAATAGAATACTTAGATTACTTTGTGCAATAACTTCTGCAACTAAATCTACAATACCAGAAACCGACATGCCATTTGCTAACGACAGTCCGCCACCAAAAAGAATTAATATGCCCCAAGCTAGTTTCTGAGTATCTTTCCATTGAAGAATAAAGTCCCCTTTTTTTAGATTGTATGGTAAGGCAAAAAGTGTAATAGCGGCAAAAATACTTATAAGTGTATCTGATAAGCCTAAGCTAGGGAATATGGAATTAATTAAAGTTCTAAATACCCATAAGAAAATAGTAACCCCGAATATAAGAAGAACCATTTTTTCTTTGCCTGTGGTAGGTCCTAACTTTATAAGTTCCTCATTAATTATTGTTTTAGATGCTTTGAATTTCAGATTTTGATTGGGAAAAAAGATTTTCACCAAAACAAAATAGCAAATAGCTATCATGATTAGGGAAAATGGCAGTCCAATAATCATCCACTTTAGAAATGATATTTCAATATTGTACTCATTTTCTAACAATCCAATTAATACCGAATTTGGTGGAGTTCCAATGACAGTTGCAATTCCACCTGCATTTGCTGCAAACGCAATTCCTAGCATAACGCTTAAAGCAAAATTACGATCAAGTTTTGTAAAGCCATCTTCATCTTCAATTAATAAATTTATAACTGACATGGCTATGGGTAGCATAACTACGGTGCTTGCGGTATTACTAATCCACATACTTAGTACGGCAGTGGCAATCATAAAGCCGAGTACAACCTTGTTAGCAGTCGTACCTGTAAGTCTAATGATGTTTAAGGCTATACGTTTATGAAGGTTTACTTTTTCTAAAGCTAAGGCCATTACGAAGCCACCAAAAAATAAAAATACTATAGGGCTTCCGTAATTTGCACCAACTTCGCCTATGGGCATTATTTTTAGAACAGGAAATAGGAGTAAGGGTAGTAATGCCGTAACAGAAATGGATACAGCTTCGGTTACCCACCAAATAACCATCCAAAGTGCAACAGCAATTACAGCATCTGCATTTTCAGAGATAAGTACATTGGGTAAAAATAGAAGTGTAAAGAAAATAATAGGGCCTGCGAACAGGCCTATTTTACTACTTAGGTTCATACTGGTTGGTTTTGCCAGCTTCTAAGCTACTATTTTTTAATAAGTCTTTTTGTTTCTAGTTTAAAATTTCAACAAAAAGTACATCTCCATCCTTAAATATTTTAGCTAACTGCTGTTTTGTTAATCCTTTTAATGCTTTATCCCAAGCTTTATTACTTAAATCGGCTTTTGTTTTAAGTACATCAAGTTCCATTTTCTTTTCTGCTTTTAAGATTTCGAAAATCACCTTTTCGCTATCAGATAGTTGAAGTGGCTTTTTCTCTGGTCTCATTTGCGGGAAGAACAATACTTCTTGTATAGATGCATTGTTGGTCATTAACATTACCAAACGGTCAATACCAATACCAATACCAGAGGTAGGAGGCATTCCATATTCGAGAGCTCTCAAAAAATCTTGGTCAATGAACATAGCTTCGTCATCACCTTTTTCAGAAAGTTTTAATTGATCTTCAAAACGTTCTCTTTGGTCAATTGGGTCATTAAGCTCAGAGTATGCATTAGCTAACTCTTTACCGTTAACCATTAGCTCAAAACGCTCTGTTAACGCAGGGTTGTCTCTATGCTCTTTAGTGAGCGGGCTCATTTCTTTAGGGTAGTCTGTAATAAATGTTGGTTGCACGTAGAATTTTTCGCATTTCTCACCAAAAATTTCATCAATTAGCTTGCCAATACCCATAGTTTCATCAACTTCGATACCTAATTTCTTGGCAGTTTCACGTAGTTCGTCTTCTGGCATGCCAGCAACATCAAAACCAGTATGTATTTTAATAGCTTCTAAAATTGGAACACGTGCATACGGAGCCTTAAATTCAATTTCATGTTTGCCTACAGTTATTAAAGTTGTACCATTGGCATCCATTGCTATTTTTTCTAGCAATTTCTCGGTCGTATCCATCATCCAATTGTAGTCTTTATATGCGACATACAATTCCATTACCGTGAATTCTGGGTTATGGGTACGATCCATACCTTCGTTACGGAAATCTTTGGAGAATTCATAAACACCATCAAATCCCCCAACAATTAGCCTTTTAAGGTAAAGTTCGTTAGCGATCCTTAAGTATAAAGGTATATTTAACGCATTATGATGCGTTAAAAAGGGGCGTGCTGTTGCTCCACCTGGTATAGGTTGTAAAATAGGTGTTTCTACTTCTAAATATCCTTTGTCATTATAAAACTCACGAATACTATTAGTGATTTTAGTTCTTTTAATGAATGTTTCTTTCACCTTTGGGTTTACCACTAAATCAACATAGCGTTGACGGTAACGTAACTCAGGATCATTGAATTCATCATATATTTTTCCTTCTGCATCTTTTTTAGGTAATGGTAAAGGTCTAAGCGATTTACTTAGCATGGTAAATTTCTTTACCATAATTGTTTTTTCGCCCACTTGTGTTGTAAAAAGTTCTCCTTCAATACCAATAATATCGCCTATATCTAATAATTTTTTATAGACATCATTATATAACGTTTTATCCTCGCCGGTACAAATTTCATCTCTGTTGAAATAAACTTGTATACGACCTGAGCTATCTTGAAGTTCGGCGAAAGAGGCTTTACCTTGAATACGGCGCGACATAAGTCTACCTGCAACAATTACCTGTTTGCCTTCCTCATAATTGGATTTTATACTTGCCGATGTAGCATTTAACGGGTATAAAGCTGCTGGATATGGATTAATACCCAAGGCTCTTAATTTCTCCAATTTTTCTCTCCTGATAAGCTCTTGCTCTGATAATTGCATATAAAAAAATTAAGTCGCAAAATTACCTTTTGCTATTAACATACGCAACACTTAAAATAATTGGATTGTTATGTTTTTGCTAGTCAAAATGTAGTGTTGTTGAATAGTTAGGGATATATTCTTCAAGAAGTATAATTTTGAGAATATCTTCTTCTAAAGTAGTAATTGGACTTTCAATTATTCTATTTATTTCCTTTCCATTTTTGTAAAAGATAAATGTAGGAACTCTTCTAATATTTAATCCCCATTCCTCGCCTTGCGGACTTTTTTTATAGGAGTCTTTACTTTTGTCAAGGGCTACAATTTTAAGGTTTTCCATAGGGAAATCTACAGATTTTAAAATCTTTATAAATCTGGGGACTTCACGTTTACTATCGCCACACCACGTACCCATAAAAATTAATACTTGATAAGTCTTTAATATTTCTTTTATGCGTTCAAGATTGCCAGTATCGGTTTTATAACTTTCAAAATTGGGCTGAAACCACGTTTCATAGGAGTTAGATGAAAGCCCTAAAATAGATACTTCGCCAACTAAATAAGGTTGTTTGCCATCAATAGTAATTTCTTGATTTATGTTTTGAGCATATAGGTTATTAGCAAAACTTAAAAGTAATGTGATAATTAAAAATGATAATTTCATGATTTTCAGTTTATGGATTAAAGCTGAAAATTCTTAAAAATGTATGTTGAGAGCAGTTTTTGTGGGGTGGAAATGGGTACTAGTACCCTGGTTGAAATTTTAATTCTATTGAAATCGCTGTTTTATTTCATCTCTAGAATTAATGTTGAGTTTCTTATAAAGGTTATTAATATGAGTCTTAACTGTGCTTACGCTAATAAACATTTCTGAAGCAATTTCCTTGTTGGTTTTATTTTTAAGTATTTCTTGAACAATATTTTGTTCTTGCTCCGTCAACTTAGCTATGGCGTTATTTTGAATACTTTGTGTAAATTTTTTATGTTTTAAAAACAGATATATATTTAGAAAAATTGAAAAAGTAAGAAGTAAATAGAGGATCAATTTAAATGTACTAGAATTGGAATTTTTTAAATTTGAATACTTCTGGTCTATTGCAATTTCATCTAAGTAGAGCTGGGTAAATGGGGTGTTTGGATATTTCAATTGTAAACGCTCACCAAGTTCAGTATAATAATTTGTTTCAGTAATATTCTTTTGATAATAGGCATATGTTTCATTTCGTTTATCTGACAAAAAGTTAAAGATGTAGAGTTCCGCTAATGGTTCATTTAACTTTTTCCCAAAGTCTTGTAAAGTTTTAAACCATTTTTTAGAGTTTAATTTCCTGTTAGCGTCGCTTCTAAAGTCATTAAAATCAAAAGCCATTTGTTCTTTTAATACATCAATCTCTAGAAAAGAAGAAGAGGAATTGTTGTTGGATGTAATTTCGCAAAGTGCTTCGTTGGCAAATGAGGTGGGGAATTCAACAGTATCTGTGTTATTGGCAATAAATAGTATGCTTTTGCTGTTTAAACAACTTCCAAAAAAATGCTCTGAATTGGAAACAGAATCGGTACAATCATCTAAATGAATTCTATAGATGCGATTTTCTTGTGATAAATTGTTTCCTGTGAACATAAAAAAACCCAAAGAATCGGTGGTTGTTTTCTTTAGGATCTGTTCCATTGAAATACGTTCTAACTTTCTATAATCTTCTATAATTGATAAGTAAATTGTTTTGTTACTCACCCTTTCTGCAATATGACCTTTAAAAGTATACTGCGAAAAACAGGTAATACTTAGAAAAAGTAGAAAGATAAATACTAAATTCTTGGTCATGCTAAAAGTTATGAACCTCTAAAATAACAGATTTTGTAACAAACCTATTAAAGTTGCGACTTATTAGTTACATCAATCAATCAAAATAATAATCAAATGAGTTTAATTCGAGTATTACTTGCCATATTTTTTCCACCCCTAGCTGTATTGGGTAAAGGTTGTGGTTCTTTTTTAATTGTTTTACTTTTAACTTTTTGCGGCTGGGTTCCTGGTGTAATAGCCGCTTTAGTTATATTGAATAATCCTAATTAGAACAAAGTAAATGAAACTTATTAAAATTTTAGCTGCTTTCCTGATGGCAGTATTTTTCGTTGCCTGTAATTTTACGGAAGAAATTTATTTTAATGGTGATGGCTCTGGTAAAATGAGCATAAGCTTTGATGGAGGCGAATTATTGCAGATGCTGCCAGAAACGGATTCCACCCAATTAGAAAAAGCTATAGATTCTACATTAGTTTTTAAGGACTTGTTACGGGATAAAAGGGATAGTATTTCTCAATTATCTGCTAAGCAGCAAGCAAAGCTAAAAAGATTAGAACCATTTAGTCTTCATATGAAAGTGGAGCCAGAGAATGGTATTATGAATTTTAACATGTTTACGGATTTCAAAGAAGTATCAGAAGTTAATGATGCATTCAATGCATTTCAAAATGCAAGTTCTGTTGGTCCTATAGCTGGTGGTAAGTCATTGCCGGACAATGCAACGGACGAAACCACAAAAGTCAATTATAGTTTTAAGAAAAATAAATTTAAAAGAGAGACAATTATACTAAATCAAGAATTATTTAAGCAAAGTATAGACAGTCTTTCTAGTGCCGAAATGTTTTTATCTAGTTCTACGTACACTTTTAAATACCATTTTCCAAAACGTGTGAAATCCACAAATATTGAAGAAGCTACATTTTCCATGGACGGAAAAACAATGATTCATGAAGTTAATTTCTTGGACATGATGAAAAACCCCGAATCGATATTGATAGAAGTGGAACTTGAAAAATAGGAAACGGCTTTTTGTATCTTTGTACTATGAACAAGAAGATTGTATTACAAGATTTAGGTCTTAAAGATTACAAAGAAACGTGGGACTACCAAGAACAACTATTTCAAGATACTTTAAATATAAAAATTAGAAATAGAAGGGAGGAATTGGCATTAGAAACGCCTAATCATTTTTTATTTGTTGAGCATCCACATGTATATACACTGGGTAAAAGTGGCGATATTGATAATTTATTAGTTAGTGAAAAACAGCTTGAAGAAAAAGGGGCTACATTTTATAAGATAAATAGAGGAGGTGATATTACCTATCATGGCCCTGGACAAATTGTTGGGTATCCTATTTTAGATTTGGATAATTTTTTTACCGATATTCATAAGTATCTACGGTTTTTAGAAGAAATGGTCATTATGACTTTAACGGAATATGGTTTAAAGGCAGAGCGTTCTAAAGGCGAAACAGGAGTTTGGTTAGATGTTGGTACTCCATTTGCACGTAAAATATGTGCACTGGGGGTAAGAGCTAGCAGGTGGGTAACTATGCATGGTTTTGCATTGAATGTAAATGCCAATTTAGGTTATTTTGATATGATGATACCTTGTGGAATAAAAGGTAAGGCAGTAACATCTTTGAATGTAGAGCTTGGTAAAAAAGAAATTGATTTGGATGAGGTAAAGCTAAAATTACAAGCACATTTTATGAGACTTTTTGAAGCAGAGTTTATAACAGAGAAAGCCAAGGTGTAGACCTCGGCTTTTTTTATTGAGTAAATAAATTTAATAGTCTAAGCCAAAATAATCCATTACAGCGTAGTAATCATTAGTGTCAACACCTGCAGATTTCATTCGTGTTACCATATTTTCTTTGCTTGATTTTCCAGAGGAGGTACTGTTAGATTCTATGACTACTAATTTCAGTTCATCTAATTGACCTACACTTACTGATTTAAAGTTCTCTGTACCAACTTCGTAAAAATACATCCAATATCTGTTCAAGTTTATTTCAACGGCGATGTCACTATTATCATTAAGTCCAAAAGCATATATGGGTGCTGGGATTGGCGTGTAAGTGGTACCGTTTTTTAAAAGATAGCCAAGAATTAAATCGTTGTCAATTACTTCTTGAGTTAAAACAGGGGCAGTAACTACTATGGTTGATCCAGATTCAGAGGAAAGGTCGTAGGTATATGTTGCTACGTTGGCATTGCCATTCTCGCCATCTTCACCATTGGTTCCATTAGTCCCGTCAGTGCCATTTGTGCCGTTTGTTCCATCTTCACCGGTTGGTCCGGTTGCTCCTGTTTCCCCTTGTTCTCCTTGTGGGCCAGGAACTCCAAGTGCTTCTCCATCTTCACCAGGAGGACCTTGTTCACCAGTTTCGCCCCGTATTCCTTGTAATCCTTGTTCACCTTGCGGGCCAATTGGTCCTATTTCACCATCTTTTGAGCATGAGCTTAATGCAATTGCGAATATTAAAATCGCACATTTGACAAAATTTGTTGTAGTCTTCATTTGTAATATTTTAGGATTATTTTCCTTTAATGAACAAGAAGAGAAAAGGTTAACAACAGTGCATAAAAAAAAACCGAGGCGCAAGCCTCGGTTGGTAATAAGTGGACATTAAAGTGATTATTTGCTGTACGCGGTAAGCATTGTGCTTGCCATTAAATCTCCGTTTTTTTTGTAGGTTTCTTGTTTAACCATACCTATACCTTCTGCAAGCCAAACCCTAGAAGGGTAAACTTGGTTTACCATCATCATTTTAGATTGGTTTTCGCTGTATAGTACATAGCAGTCATAAGTGCCTGAAGGTGTGGTAACACTTTCTTTTTTCTCAACTTTCCTGTTAACCATATCAACAGTCATATTCATGCTAATGCCGCTCATATCTATGTTCATACTAACATTGGCGTCATTTAAATTTTGGCCGACACTTAAGTCATTAGGTATTTCAATATCATTACCGGTTATTGTTAGGTCCATTTCACCATATTGCTCTAACATATTACTTGGCAATAAAGACTCATAGTCTAATGTAACCATATTGCCAGTACAAGACAATTTGTAATCGGTATTGTAAATATCTTTGCCTTTTTCATCTTTTAGATTTATGGCCATAGTAGCATTTGTGGTATTGCCGCTTGTATTGGTTTCTGTTACTTTAAAAGAGCTTACACCCTCTACCTTGCCTTTTTTGTTGTAGTTTGTATATTCCATTGAAACACCTTCAGTCATTGGGTAAAACTTGCTGCAATTGTCTTGGGCAGTAAGTGAGATAATACCTATTAAAAAAAATAATACAAGTAGTAGTTTAGTTTTCATTTTATATAGTAGTTAAGGTTCTGAATAATAACTATTTAAAAATATGAAAACTATTTGTTTATTTTGAATATTATGTATGATTGGTAAATTACACCCTTTGAAATATTTAAATTACTGTGTCACCGTATTTTAAAAACCTTAATAGAATTTTCTTGGTCTTTTAAAACGAGTTCCACTTTTTTGTTATTATTGATATCTGCCATGTCTATTATCGAATTTCCAAATATTGGGAATTTAGAAATTGATTCAGCCTGACTATCAAAGAGATATATTTTTTGATTTTGTATATCTGTAACCGAAACGTAAATCTTATCATTAAGATAAAAAATGGTAGGTTTTAAATAAACACCCAGCTCTAGTTGTATTTTTTTATCGCGGATACGTAAAATATTATCGTTCATGATTGCAAGTGTGCGAGATGTTGCGTCCATACCATGATCTTTTGCCAAATTAAGATTGCTTGATGAAATAGTGCCTTTCGTATCTATTTGATATAAAATACCATCAATAGATGTGAAAATAAACTTGTTTTGATACAGTTTTATATCATTATCAGAAAAGGCAAATTTATCTTTTACTGATACTCTAGTTTGGCCTACCCTGTTGGTGATTTTTAGTAAGCCATTGTCCAATTTAAATACGATGTAATCCTTTTTGCCAATTATAAAGTGTTGCGGTGCGTCTAGGATATTAGCTTCGGCCGTGTTATACTTAAAGCCTTTAACAATTTCACCTTTATTATTGTACATGAAAATTTGCTTGTTTTGAGTGACAATAAAACGGTAGTTCTTTTTATTCTCATAATCGAATACCGCAAGTGGATTTAAGTTGCCTCCAGAGAATTTTAGGGTAAATGGTTTTACTTCATTACCATTTCTATCCAATATTAAAAATTCATTATTTGTAGTAAAAGCATATTGTAACTTCCCATTTTTGAAAAGATCTACCTGGTGAATTTTACCTTGGATAGTTCCAGAAAGTTGTTTTTCCCACAAAATTTTTCCACTATTCGAAATTAGATATAACGTATTTTCTTGGTCCTGAACAATAATTTCTTTTTTTCTATTTGTATGGTTTGTTACAAATTGGGGTTGGGTAGCAAGGTCTGTTTTAAATTGAACTTCAAAAATTGGAGTAACACTATTTTGCTCAACCTCGGCTGTAATTTTTTTTATTAGAAAATTGGCATGGTAAAAACCTGCGTCAGAAATAAACTCAGAGCCAAATACATAGTCTTTTAAATCACTTTCATTAAACATTTTTCCCAACGATTTTGATACAGATTCTTCTAGAACATCTATAGTGCCTTTTAAATCTGAAATAGTTAAAATGCTAGATGACGAAGTAAGTTTGTTTTCAGCATTTTTATAAAGACTTGTTTTGTTAAAGGTTTCGCCACTTTTGTATTTAGCCATTAAGGCCTCCAGGGAACTTTTAGTTCTTGAAAATAAAAAGGTGTTTTCTATGATACTAGCGTATGTAAAGGACGCATCTCCTATAAAAGGCTCTATGGACTTAAATAATTTACTATTGGAATTTAATTCCCATATTTCATTGCCGCTAAATTCTTCTGTGGCTATTTTTTCCTCGTTAATATAATCTAGTAAAGTTGCAGTGCCATAAGTTTGTAAGAGTATTATTTTCTCATTTTCTACCTCAGTAATTCCTATTTCTTCTACCGTATTTAATAGTGAGTCTAAAGTGCTTTCAGAGAAACCTAGCGTTAATTTATTATTTGTAACCTTTTTAAAGTCGTCAAATCCAAAAGATTTATAATAATGTACGTCGTTGGGTATTATTGAGGCGGTATTGTTTTGAATTGGTTTGGTGGTATTAAAAAGGTTTAGTAGCTGTTTTTTTTCAAAATTTGGTTGAGCAATTCCGTTTAATAAAATTTCGGTGTCATTTAATGTAAGATCTAAAGACAGCCAACTTGTGAAATTAGATATATTGTGGTTTGGACTAAGCAAATGCTTGATTAGATTTTCATCTTGCTCAACATTAAACCAAATATTAAGTACTTTTTCTTTATTAGATATAGAATAGAATTTTTCCAAGGAAGAATTAATTAAGGGTTCATCTCTGGAATCTATAAGCTGTTCTAAAGTCTTTTGTGATGAGCATAACACCCAGTAACCATCAAAATTGGAGCTGAATAAAGAGAAATTGTTAATGTGGTATTCAGTAATATTAAGATTTTTGTAAGTAAGTGTCTCAACAGTTTTATTAGGTAGGATATCCCATTCTGCAAATGATAGGCTGTCATTAGATATGTAGGTGTATGCTATTTCCGTGCTGTCAACATAAGAAATAGCTAGCAAACCTTTTTCTTGTAGAGATAAATTTTTTAATGGCTGTATTAGATTTGTTATTTCTTTAAAAGGCTCTAAATCTTTTAAATTTTGTAGTATTTCATTAGTAGAAAGTTCATTCTTTAAGGTTTCAAAATCATTTATTTTAAAAACTAATGCAGCATTATACGGAACTAAACCTAGGATAGAATTTTCAGTCTTTACTGTAGTTGTGCAGCTTATGCATAAAAATATAATGGTTGCATAAAATAATGTATGCCTCATAGGTTAAAGTTTGTGCAAAGTTATACTATTTGAGCTATTAAGGTTAGTTGTCGGCTAAAAGCTTAAAGCTCATTCTATGATATTTTGTGGGGCCATATTTTTTAATAGCTGCCCTATGTTCTTTAGTGGGGTATCCTTTATTTTTTTTCCAGTTGTACATGGGAAATTCTTCATGGATTTGGAGCATATAGGCATCCCTAGCTGTTTTGGCTAAGACTGATGCCGCAGCAATACTCATATATTTTGAATCACCTTTTATAATACAAGTATGTGTTATGTCTTTATAGGTTTTAAATCTGTTGCCATCTACTATTATATGTGAAGGGGATATGGATAATAAATCTATAGCATTATGCATAGCCATAATAGAAGCATTTAAAATGTTGATGTCCTCAATTATTCTAGGCTGAATATGAGCTATACCAAACGTGATACAATTTCGCTTTAAAAAAGGTTCTAATAGTGTTCTTTTCGCTTCAGTTAGTAGCTTGGAATCTGTTAAAATTTGGTTTTCAAAGCCCTCAGGTAAAATGACTGCGGCAGCGGTTACAGGTCCTGCTAAGCACCCTCTTCCTGCCTCATCAGTACCTGTTTCGTTAAGATTTTTATAAAATTCAAGAAGCATTATGTTTTTTTTAACTTAAAATTTGGAATTTAAAATTTATAAAAAAAGTTAAATAATCGAGTATAATTTCTTAAAAATTCAAAATTTAAGAATAATAATGTAATACGAAGTGTATTTTTAACATTTGTTTTTTTTGAGTTAAGATAGTTTTTGGAAAGGTGTGCATTTTTTAGGAATTTTACCGCAAGCTAATTCAAAAAACAAATTTTATGAAACAGAAGTTGACGTGGATGTTGACGCCGTTATTGGTGCTCTTCATGACATTTTCCTTTGCACAGGAAAAAAAAGTGACCGGTGTAGTAACCGATCAAAGCGGTTTACCGCTACCTGGAGTGTCAGTAGTAGTTGTTGGGACTACTAATGGTGCACAAACAGATTTTGATGGTAATTATGCTATCAATGTTGAACAAGGTAAGAGTTTAAGATTTTCTTATTTAGGTCAAAAAACAGTAACAATGAGTGTTGGTGCATCCAATACCATTAATGTACAATTAGAAGAAGATGCTGAGGCATTAGAAGAGGTTGTTGTAGTAGGTTATGGTTCTAGGTCAAAAGAGCTTTCTACGTCTGCAATTGCAACAGTTTCTGCTGAGAAGATTGAAGCATTCGTACCTTCTACTAGTATTGATAACATCTTACAGGGTCAAGCTGCAGGTGTACAAGTAACTGCTTCGAACGGTAGACCGGGTAACACTGCCTTCGTTCAAATTAGAGGTGTTGGTTCTATTAATGCGCAAACTACTCCTTTATATGTAATTGATGGTGTTCCAATTCCTATCGATACAGAAAGAGACTTTAACCCAATTAATAACTTGAACCCTAGTGATATTGAGACATTCTCTATATTAAAAGATGCGGCTACCGTTTCTAAGTATGGTTCTCGTGGTGCTAACGGTGTAATTTTAATTACAACCAAAAAAGGTAAAGCTGGTGATGCTAGAATTAAATTTTCTTCATCTTATGGTTTCGGTGAAATGATACCTAACAATTTTGACGTAATGAATACTACTCAGAAGTTAGAGTTAGAACGTCAATATGCTGCTTTAGGTGTAGGTGCTGCAGGTAGTTTGCCTGGCGCAAATGCTACTCCTGAAGAAATTGCAAGGTTAACATCTTTAGATACAGATTGGCAAGAGGCGTTACTTAAGAACTCTATCATTCAATCGAACAATTTATCTGTTTCTGGTGGTGATGAGAAATTAACATACTATATGTCTTTAGGGTATGATAAGAATACAGGTATCATTAAAAACATTGATGGTTTTGAAAGAATGTCTGCACGTTTAAATACAAATTACCAAGCTAAAGATTGGTTGAATATTGGAGCTAACGTTTCGGTTTCTCGTAGTACTACAGATTTACCAAGAGATAGAAACAATGTTCAGAATCCATTTAGAGCAATGTATGATTACAACCCATACGATCCTTTATTTTCAACTAATGACGATGGTTCAATAGTTACAGATGATCAGGGTAATAATGTTTATAACCCTACAAGATCAGGTTTTCCTATTGCTTTGGCTTTACAGACTGAGCAAGAAGATACAAGAAACCTATTGTTGATAGGTAACTTAAGTGCTGGTATGACTTTCAGTGATAAGTTTTCTAACAACTTTAGTGTTGGTTTAATTAGTAACAGATACAACAGAACTTCTCGTTCTATTGCTGGTGGTGTATTACAAGGTTTTGTCGGTGATGCTAACTTTCCTGGTACACAGACAGATAATTTAAATATAGATTTTGAATACAATGTAAACAATGTATTTACGTATGCTGATACATTTAATGGTGTTCATAATCTTTCAGCTAGTTTCTTATTAGAGTACAATGAGAATATTGCTACAGATATGTTTGCTTCGGGTAGAGGCTTTCCTTCGCCGAGTATTCCTTATTTAGATGTAGCTGCAGAAGCAACATCTGTAGGGTCAACAGAATCTAGAAGAATTTTATTCTCTCAAGGTTTATTTGTTGATTATGACTATGATGGTAGATATATCGTTTCTGGTTCTGTAAGAAGAGATGGTTCTTCTAGATTCGGACCTGATAATAAGTATGGTTATTTCTATAGTGGTAGTGCAGCATGGAACATTGCTAACGAAAGCTTTATGGAAAACTCTATTTTCAATACCTTAAAATTAAGAGCATCTTATGGTACTTCTGGAAATCAGAATATTGGTGATTTTCAATATTTGAACTTATTAGATTTTGCCAATACATATAACGGTCAAACTACTGCATTACCTGTAGGTGTTGGTAACCCACAAATACAATGGGAATCTCAAGCTATATTTGATGTTGGTGTTGAGTTCGGATTATTTAACAACCGTGTTAATGGTGTTGTAGATTACTTTAAGAAAAATTCTAATGAATTACTTTTAGATCGTCCTATTTCTTACACTGTTGGTGATGAGAACAACTCAATATTCTCTAACATTGGTGAAATTCAAAACTCAGGTATTGAGGTTTCTTTAAGCGGAGATGTTATTAGAACTCAAAACTTTAAATGGACACTTGGTGGTAACATCACGTTCATTGATAATGAAGTTATTGAATTAGTTGATGGAGAAGATATCGTAACTGGTACGTTCAGCGATAATATTTTACGTGTAGGTGAAGAAATAAATTCTTACTATATGGTAGAATATGCCGGTGTTAATCCTGCAAATGGTGAGCCATTGTACTATGATTTAGATGGTAATGTTACAAACCAATTTAGTGATAGTTTTCAGCAACTTCAAGAAGGAAAATCTCCTATAGCTGATTTTGAAGGTGGTTTTTATACTGCGTTCTCTTACAAAGGCTTCGGTTTAAGAGGTGATTTTGTCTATAAAGCAGGTAATTATATTATTAATAATCAACTACAAGAAGGTGTTGCCATAGGTAATATTGATAGCAATCAGAGAACTGATGCTTTTAATTATTGGAAACAACCAGGTGATACTAACGTTTTACCTAGTCCATTATTTCAAGGTACTGCTGATCAAACTTCAACAAGATTTTTGGAGAAAGGTGATTATTTAAGATTACGTACAATGACTCTAGATTACAACATGCCAAGAGATATGATTGATGGTATCGGTCTAAATTCATTAAGGTTCTTTGTAGCTGGACAGAATTTATTTACAATTACTGATTTCAGTGGTGATCCAGAAGTAGGTTTAGGTTCTGCAGAATCTGGTGAGCCTGGCGATGTAGGTTTCGTACCTGGGTCATTTAACCTATTTAGCTACCCAAACACAAGGTCTTATACTTTTGGTGTTGAAGTAGGATTTTAAAAACAAAAAAAAAGTTAGAAATGAAAAATAACATAAAAATATTAGTTCTTTTATTTTCGTTAGGGTTCTTTATGTCCTGCGATGATGAGTTGAATGACCTACAACCGTTTGTAGAAGGAAATCCTGAAACATTTTTTAATAGTGTTTCTGCATTTCAGAACGGGGTAGATGGTGCTTATAGACAATTGTGGAACTACTACTCAAGCACTGGTTCAGGTTTACAAGGTATTCCTGATATTTTGTCGGATAATGTAATTATTGCGCAAACAGGTAGACGTTCAAATCAAGATTTTTATAACTACAGATATGTAGCTGGTACAGGAGGTGCAATAGATTTGTATTGGAGTGAGGCTTACGAGGCAGTTAACGTTGCTAACTTGGTAATTGCTCAAATTGATAACTTAGGTGATGGTGCTGATAAGGACAATATCTTAGGTCAAGCATTAGCAATTAGAGCATGGGCTCATTTTGATCTTGTTAGAGTTTATGGTAAAATACCAACTCAATCTGCAGATGCTAACGCTTCTTTAGGTGTTGTTTATATTAAGGTTGAAGATGGTGATACTGAAGATCCTTTTGCAGAACCGGTAAGAGAAACTGTTGCTAGTAATTACGCTGAAATTATCGGCGATTTAGAAAGAGCTAGTCAGTTAATTGGAGCAGATAACGGTCAAGGAAAATTAAATACAGATGGTGTTTATGCACTTTTGTCTAGAGTTTACTTGTATAATGGTGATTACCAAAAGGTTATTGATGCTGCTGATGAAGTAAGTGTGCCATTGGCAACTGCAGAAGAATTAGAAGGATTATATACTGATGCAAATGAAGCAGGTATTGTTGTAAAACTTGCAATTAATACTTCTTCTGAGAGTGGTGGTAACAATGTTGGTGTATTATATAGCCAATCAAACGCTACTTCAACCATTTCAGAATATGTTTTTGATTTTGATTTTATCAATAGTATTGATGAAGACGATTTAAGAAAAGATGTTATTTCTTTTGTTGGTCTTAATCAAGATAATCAATACAATGCCATCTCTAAATTCTTAGGAGAAACAGGTCAGGTTAACGGTCGTGTTGATGTTAAGGTTATGAGAGCTGAAGAAGTATTATTAAATAAAGCAGAAGCACAATTCGAATTAGGTCAAGATGCATTATCAACATTAAATGAGCTTAGAGATTTACGATATGTATCTTATGATGGAGGTGAAGCGGGTCAAGATTTGGAAGATGCTATTCAATTCGAAAGAAGAGTTGAGTTGTCATTTGAAGGTCATAGATTCTTTGATTTAAAACGTCGTGGAGAAGCTGTTATGCGTTCTACAATGGGAGATATTATCGATGGTTCAGGCACACCTCCAGATTTCCCAACTATAGCGGCTGACAATTTCAGATTCCAATTGCCGATTCCTATAGCGGAAATCAATGCTAATCAAAACATGGTTCAGAACCCTGGATATTAAAAACAATATAATTATGAAAAAATATATTTTAATAATTGCAGTACTATTTGCTTTTGTTTCATGTGAAGAAGAAACTATAGTATACGATAGTGAAAACGGTCAAACACTTGCCAACTTTTCAGTAAGTTCTATTTTGGTGCCAACTCCTACCGAAGGGGCTTCAACAACCGTGGATGTATTTGTTTCTACAAAAACCGATAGTGAAAGAACTATTTCTGTAGAGGTTGATCCATCATCAACGGCTACAGCAGATCAATATACTCTTAGTGGTTTAACGATTCCTGCGGGAGCTTTCGGAGCTACACTTACAATTAGTAGTAATTTTGATGCCTTACCAGAAGAAGGGAGAGCAAATCTTGTTCTTAATTTGGTTGATGTTTCTGGATCTAATGATCTTGTCATTAAAGATTCACCATTACAATTGGAATTTTACAGAGAATGTCCTATAACAGCTGGTGATTGGGTTATTAATATGACCGACTCTTATGGAGATGGCTGGCAGACAGATACAGCTACTGGTGGTTCAGGTTTAACCATTACTTTAAATGACGGTACTGTATTGGAAGTTGGACTTTGTTCACCTTATGGTAGTGCTGCAGGTACATTTTTAGGAGATGGCGAATGTACACCTAATAATGGTTCAGAAGGAACTGCTACCATTACAATACCAGAGGGTACTACATCTGCTGAATGGTTCTTTCCAGGAGACCAGTATGGTGAAATTGGATTTGAAATTATATCTCCAAGTGGTGAAGTTGCTGGAGGTTATGAAAGTGCAGAAGCTGGTTCTATTACAGTTGATTATTGTAAATAAGAGTTGAATGTTTTATTATGTATTTAATGATGTTAGATTTTTACAACTTTGTATAAATCAATAGTGATTTAAATACATCATTATATTATTTATTTAAAATCAGGCTGAAGTAATTTAGTCTGATTTTTTTTTTGAATTAAGTTTCCCCAATATAAAACGACTATATGTTCAACTAATTAAACATAATTATGAAACAGATGTTATTATTAAGATTTATAAGTTTGTTCTTGTTGAGCTTGGTTTTATCATGTTCGTCAGATGATGAAGTAAACTATGAGCAAGAGGAAATGGATGTAGAGGAAGAAATTATAGAAGAAGAAGTTGGTCCTGAAATTCCTAATGAAGTAATTTATCCAATTCAAGGAGAAACAGGTAGTGTCTTAATTAATGATAAAACATTATCTATGGAAGGTTATGTTTTGGTGAATGAAGCTACTGACGATCGGGTATATTTAATGGCAAAAGATTCTGCTCAAATTATACATGAATGGCAATTGGAATTTGGACTGGGTAATGATGTGGAATTATTGTCAGACGGTAAATTATTAGCTTCATTAGGTGTAGAAAGTCCAGATTTTAGCTTTGGAGGTTTTGGCGGAATTATTCAGTTAATAAACCCTGATAGTTCAATTGATTGGGAGTATATTTTGGCAAATGAAGAGCATATTATTCATCATGATGTAGAAATGTTGCCTAATGGAAATGTATTGGCCTTA
>TARA_R110002051_G_scaffold4579_8_pt1 | contig 52047 bp, 51 predicted proteins | sample TARA_R110002051 | Tara Oceans TARA_R110002051 (sample SAMEA4397023) | marine metagenome | biome: Polar Biome; feature: [MES] marine water layer (ENVO:01000295) within the mesopelagic zone...; material: water (ENVO:00002006), including particulate matter (ENVO:01000060) such as......
GAAGCCCGCATGCCGGTGCTGATCGGGATCTGCGTCCGCGAGGCCGGCAAGACCATGGCCAACGCCATCGCCGAGGTGCGCGAGGCCGTCGACTTCCTGCGCTATTACGCGATGGAGGTGGAGGCGAAATTCAACATGGACAGTCACCGTCCGCTCGGGCCGGTGGTCTGTATCAGCCCGTGGAACTTCCCGCTGGCGATCTTCACCGGGCAGATGTCGGCGGCATTGGCAGCGGGTAATCCGGTGCTGGCGAAACCGGCGGAGGAAAGCCCGCTGATCGCCGCCGAGGCGGTCCGGCTGATGCATGAGGCGGGCATCCCGAAGGATGCTCTGCAACTGGTGCCGGGCGCGGGCGAAGTCGGCGCGGCGCTGGTTGCTGACAGCCGCGTGCGTGGTGTCATGTTCACCGGCTCGACCGAAGTCGCGCGGCTGATCCAGGCGGGCCTTGCCGGGCGTCTTGCGCCGGACGGCACGCAGATCCCGCTGATCGCGGAGACCGGCGGCCAGAATGCCTTGATCGTCGACAGCTCGGCCCTGCCGGAACAGGTCGTCGCCGATGTCATCATGTCCGCCTTTGACAGCGCCGGGCAGCGTTGCTCGGCCTTGCGGGTGCTCTGCCTGCAGGAAGACGTCGCCGACCGCATGCTGGAAATGCTGAAGGGCGCAATGCACGAGCTGGCCATCGGCAATCCGGACCGGCTCTCCACCGATGTCGGCCCGGTCATCACGGCGGAAGCGCAGGCGGGCATCCGGAAACATATCGAGAGCATGCGGGAGCGCGGCAACAAGGTCGAGCAACTGGATCTGCCCGCCGACACGCGGCATGGCACCTTCATCCCGCCGACCCTGATCGAGATCGGCAGTCTCGCCGAGCTGGAGCGCGAGGTGTTCGGCCCGGTGCTGCATGTTGTCCGTTTCAAGCGGAACAGGCTGGACGCGCTGGTCGACGATATCAACGCCACCGGCTACGGCCTCACCTTCGGGGTGCATTCCCGGATCGACGAGACCATCGACCGGGTGGCCCGCCGGATCGGCGTCGGCAATGTCTATGTGAACCGCAACATCATCGGCGCCATCGTCGGCGTGCAGCCCTTCGGTGGCCGTGGCCTGTCCGGCACCGGCCCGAAAGCGGGCGGCCCGCTCTATCTCACCCGCCTGCTGGCCCGCCGTCCCTTCACCTCGGCCATCTCGGACCGGGCCCCGGATGTCGGACCGGAACCGGCGCACCAGCTCGAAGCCTGGCTGCGCGAGGCAGGCCGGACGACGGAAGCGGACATGGCTGCGGCCTATATCGCCCGCTCGCCGCTCGGCACCGATCTCGATCTGCCGGGCCCGGTCGGGGAGCGGAACCGTTATCTCATCCATCCGAAAGGCCGGGTCGCGGCCATCGCGCAGGGCGAGGCCGGTTTGCTGCGGCAGATCGCTGCCATCCTTGCGGCGGGTGACGAAGCGGTGTTGCAGCAGAACGCGGCGGCCAGCGCATTGGTCGGCAGCCTGCCCGGCGATCTGAAGGACCGGGTGCACCTGACCAAGGACTGGCACGCCGAGCTCGATCTGGCCGCCATACTGTTCGAGGGCGACGCGGATGCGCTGATCAGCGTGCAGAAGCAGGCAGCCGACCGGGACGGCCCACTCGTCGGCGTGCAGGGCGTCTCGCCTGCCGGGCTCGCGTCCGGCCGGGAGGATTACTGCCTCGACTGGCTGGTCGAGGAGCAATCCATCAGCATCAACACGGCGGCGGCGGGCGGCAATGCCAGCCTGATGTCGATCGGCTAGGACGCGGCAGGGGGCGGCAAGGGGCTACCGATCGGTGATCCCCTTGCCGGCAAGAACTCTCTCTCGCGCCTTATCGATCCTGGCGATCCGGGTTTTGGCTTGTTTGGCTCCGGAAAAATGCAGGAGATATCCGCGCTTTCGCCCGTGCGTCAGAGCGTCGAAGGCGGCTGCAAACTCCGGGTCGTCGTCGAGACGGTCCTGCAATTCGTCCGAATAGGATAAAGTCTCCTTCTCGCGGAAGACCACTTTCAACCCGTCCCGTTCGGCTTGGATGGCTTTTTGAAGGAAGCGGACAATCTGGTCCTCTCGGTCCTTTATCTCTTTCAAACCAGTGAAGCGGAGCTGACGCATTGCCTGGGAATGTGCGCCGGGGGCAATCAGCACGCCGTCATCGTCCTTCAGCAAGGCGCCCTTGAAGAAGCCGAGCGCGCAATAGCCCTTGAGGCCGTAGATGATGGCGATGTTGTTGCCGTTGAGGCTGAAGCACAATTTCCCCCATTTGACCGATTCCTCAAGGTCACATGAGAGCGCCAGGGAGCGGAGTGTCTTGCGCTCCTCGTGCCATTCCACTTTGTTCAATAGCTGGTTAATTGCAGTCATTTTCCCCACTCACGCGATCCGATAACAGGCTGTTCCAGGTTTTCAAGGCCGGATTTATGCATATGTGACTCTTGAAGGCTTGCATCAGGCCACCCGGTAGGCGGAATTCTGCAAGCCCGCCCCCATCCAGCCGCCATCGACGCCGATGGACTGGCCGGTGATGTAGGACGCCTTGTCGCTCAGGAGGAAGGATGCCAGCTCGGCGACTTCCTCCGGCTCGCCATAGCGGCCCATCGGGATGCCCACCATCCAGTCGGCGACGGCCTGCTCGTCCTGCACGCCTTCGATCAGCGGCGTGTGGATCGGCGCCGGGCAGAGGGCGTTGACCCGGATCCTGTGCTGGGCCAGCTCGATGGCGGCGGTCTCCGACAGGTTGATCACCCCGGCCTTGGCGGCACCATAAGCCGCCCGGTCGGCACAGCCGCGCACACCGCAGACGCTCGCCAGCGTCACGATGGAGCCGCCGCTTCCCTGCTCGACCATGACCAAAGCCGCCGCGCGCAGTGTCGAATAGACGCCGGTCAGGTTGATGGACAGCACACGCTCGAAGTCGTTTGTGTCGGACTCGAGGATCGGCACCCGGTAGCCGATCCCGGCACTGGCGACACAGGCATTCAGCCCGCCCATGAATTCGGCCCCGGCCCGGATGGCGATATCCAGTGCCGCCGCGTCGCGCACATCCGTCGCCGCCGTCATCACCCTGTCGCCGCCGAGACTTGTCTGTGCGTCTGCCAGTGTCTTCTCGTTCATGTCCAAGAGGCAGACGGCGCCGCCATCCGCGAGGATCTTCTTGGCGGTGGCATATCCGATGCCGCTGGCCCCGCCTGTAATCACTGCCTTGATACTCATGCTCCGGTCTCCTCCCGTTATTATTTGTTGGCTTTATCTTTCCCTGCTTTGCCGGACAGGTCGAGAGCGGTGGCGGTTTCAGAATGCTCGGAGACGTGCATTGCAAAAGCGGGTCCGATGAAAGACTGTATGCCTCCAATTCCGATAGAGGCACGAGAGGGAGCACCCCATGGAAACCAAAGCCGCCGTTGCATTCCAGGCAGGCAAGCCGCTCAGCATCGAGACCGTCACGCTGGACGGTCCGCGCGCGGGAGAAGTATTGGTCGAGATGAAGGCGACCGGCCTCTGCCACACGGACGAATTCACCCGCTCGGGCGACGATCCGGAAGGCATTTTCCCGGCCATTCTCGGCCATGAGGGCGCGGGCATCGTGGTCGAGGTCGGCCCCGGCGTGACCAGCCTGCAAAAGGGCGATCATGTCATTCCGCTCTACACCCCGGAATGCCGGGAGTGCGAATATTGCCTCAATCCGAAGACCAATCTCTGCCAGAAGATCCGCACCACCCAGGGCGCGGGCCTGATGCCGGACGGCACCAGCCGGTTCTCCATCAATGGCGAGAAGATCTTCCATTACATGGGCTGCTCGACCTTCGCCAATCATTCGGTGATGCCGGAAATCGCGCTGGCGAAAGTCCGCAAGGACGCTCCGTTCGACAAGATCTGCTACATCGGCTGCGGTGTGACCACCGGCGTCGGCGCGGTGGTGAACACGGCCAAGGTCGAGCCGGGCTCGAACGTTGTCGTCTTCGGCCTCGGCGGTATTGGCCTGAACGTGATCCAGGGCGCCCGCATGGTCGGCGCGGACAAGATCATCGGTGTCGACCTGAACCCGGCCCGCAAGGAAATCGCCGAGAAATTCGGCATGACCCACTTCGTCAACCCGAAGGAAGTCGAAGGCGATCTGGTGCCGTATCTGGTGGACCTCACCGGCGGCGGCGCCGATTACAGCTTCGAGTGCATCGGTAACGTCAACACCATGCGGCAGGCGCTGGAATGCGCGCACAAGGGCTGGGGCGAAAGCATCATCATCGGCGTCGCCGGTGCCGGTCAGGAAATCTCCACCCGCCCGTTCCAGCTGGTCACCGGCCGGTCCTGGCGCGGTACCGCCTTTGGCGGCGCAAGAGGCCGGACGGACGTGCCGAAGATCGTCGACTGGTACATGGACGGCAAGATCGACATCGACAGCCTGATCACCCACACCATGCCGCTGGAAGACATCAACAAGGGCTTCGACCTGATGCATGCGGGCGAAAGCATCCGCAGCGTGGTGGTTTACTGATCGCCACCTGATTTTGGTTCGTCATCCCGGCCGGAGAGCCGGGACCCAGATGATCGCAGGGCACCGCCTGCCGCCCCTGGGTCCCGGATCAAGTCCGGGATGACGGTTTCAGGGATAACGCCTAGCGTGCCACCAGCATATCCACATCCGTGTCGCTGAAACCGAATCCCGCCATCATCGCCCGGTGTTCCGGGCTGCCGATATAGGCCTCCAGAATCTCGTCCACGGCATGGCGGAAAGCATCGTCTTCGAGGGAGAAGCCAAGGCAGCCGAAGGCCGGTTGCTTTTCTTCCCGGGGCACGGTCACCACCTCCAGATCCCAGTCCGGATGCTGCGCGAGAAAGCCGTCATGGGCCTTGGCGACGCTCGCATAGGCGTCGGCACGTCCGTCCCGTACCGCCGTGGCGGCTTCCGTGTAGGTTTCGAAAATCATGCAGCGCTCTTCCTGCACGCCAAAGGCGATGGCGCTCCGGTGCTGGAACTGGTCGCGGATGACGGCGAGCCGGCATTCCGCGCGCGCCGCCACGGACCGGTAGCCGGTGAGGGCGAGCGGATTTCCCTGCTGCACCAGAAGTCCGTCTGGCAATGCCCAGACCGGGCGGCTGAAAGCCGCCGTCCGCCGCCTCTCCTCGGTGGCGAAAAGACCCGTGGTCATGCGCCAGCGGCCGGCCGCGACGCCGGGCAGAAGTTCGGCGAATTCAGCCTCGACAGGCTCGAACGGCCCGCTGCCGAGCGCCGCGGAAACATGGCGGGCGAGGGCGACATCGGCGCCGTCCACGCGTCCGTCTGCGTGGCGAAAGTTGAACGGGGGCTCGATCAGATAGGCAAATTTCATGGCGCTAAGACTCCTCTTTGGCGCCGTAGCTCTCGATCTTGATCGCGAGGACCGCTTCGCATTTGTCGAGGAGGCTGCGGCGCTGTTTCAACCGGTCCGAATGCTCGATCAGGATCTGACGGCGTTCGTCGATTGTGTCCGTGCCGCCATCGGCATCGGCGAGGGCCAGCGAAGTGAAGCGCTGCATCTGCTTCATCGTCATGCCGGTTTCGCGGAGCCAGTAGAGCAGGGTCAGCCACTCGATCAGACGCGGCGTGAACTGCCGGTGCCCGCGTCGGTCGCGCGGGATTTCCGGCAGCATTCCGGCCTTCTCGTAAAAGCGGATCGTGTCTTCGCCGAGGCCGGAGGCCTCGGCTGCTTCTCTGATGCGCATGGCGTACTCCGTCAGATCCTGTCCAGACCTGCCTAGCGGGTTGGAGTTACTCCAAGTCAAGCACAGTTCGGCGCCGTGTCAGATCTCTGTAATCACCGCCGCCGTCGCCTCGTCGCCGGTATTGGGCGTGCCGGATTTCTCGATCAGCATCAGATGGGCCTCTTCCTCGGCCACCGGACGGTGCTGGATACCCTTCGGGATGACATAGAGCTCGCCCGGACCGAGTTCGACATTGCCGTTCTCGGTCTCGATGCGGATGCGCCCCGAGAGGACCATGAAGAAATCATCCGTGTCCTCGTGGGAGTGCCAGTTGAACTCCCCCTTCACCTTCACGACCATGATGTCGTGGCCGTTGAATTTGGAGACGGTCTTCGGCGACCAGTGCTCGCTGAATTTCGAGAGCTTCTCGGCGAGATTGATGGCTTCTGGCATTGCTTGCTCCTGTTCCGTTTTCCCGGCCACCGAGCCGGGACCTTCGGGAGCGCGTGTGCTGGCCAGAGGTCCCGGATCAGGTCCGGGACTAAAGGTTCTGCGCGCCGTCGACGGCGATGGTCTGGCCGGTGACCCAGCTTGCCGCGGGCGACAGCAGGAAGGCGGCGACGGTGCCGATTTCTTCCGGCTTGCCGAAGCGGCCGAACGGGATGCGGTTGAGGGTGTTGTGATAGAGTTCGGGGTTTTCCGTCTCGCGCCGCTCCCAGCTGCCGCCGGGGAAGATGATGGAGCCGGGGGCGATGCAGTTTACCCGGACCCGGTCGGCGGCGAATTTCTTGGCCTGGCTCTGGGCCAGCTGGATCACCGCCGCCTTCACCGCGCCATAGGGCATGTTGGTGGTGGCCCCGATGCCGGAGACCGAGGAGATGGTCAGGATCGCGCCCTGGCTGGCGACGAGGTGCGGATAGGCGGCCCAGGTCGCCCGGACGACGCCCATCAGGTCGACATCCATGCTTTTCTTCCAGCCGTCCTCGTCATCGGTGGCGCCGAAGCCGGACGGGTTGTTCACCAGGCCGTCGATGCCGCCGAGGGCTTCCGCCGCCGCGTCGATATAGGCCTTGAGCGCATCCGCGTCGGCAACGTCGCAGGGGGCCGTGTGCACCACACCGCCATGACGCGCGAGCTGTTCCGCCGCCGCCGTGAGACTGGCTTCGGTGCGGCCGCAGATCGAGACGGAAGCGCCTTCGGCGGCGCAGGCGTCGGCGATTGAAAGGCCGATGCCCCGGGTGCCGCCGGTGACGATGATTTTCTTGCCTTTAAGTCCGAGATCCATGGTGCTGCTCCAATGCGTGAAAGGACGGAAACGGCAATCGGCGTTGCCGCTTGTATTCTCTGGCCGTCACCCCGGCGGAGGCCGGGGCCCAGGGATCATCGAATTGAGCCTGTGTTCACTGGGTCCCTGCTTTCGCAGGGATGACGATTTAAATTGTAACGCCCGAGAGTTCAGGCGCCTTGATTGAGGCCGAGGGCATGCCCGGCGAGATAGAGCGAGCCGCAGATCAGGAAGCGCACGGACTTGCCTTTTTTCTGGCTGTCCCGGAGCGCCTGCTTGACGGTGGAAACCGGAATGGCGGGCAGGGCGGCGCGCTTGGCGCCGTCCATCAGGGCGTCCTCGGTGAGGCTGTTTTCCTCGCCCGGGATCGGCAGGACGTAGAGCCGCTGGGCCCGTCCCCGCATATGTTTCAGATAGGATGCCGGATCGCGGGTGTTGAGCGAGCCGAACAGCAGATAGACCGGCAGCGCACCGGGCTCGGCCGCCCAGCCGTCGAGGATCTTCGCGACCGCTTCGCCGGCGCTCTCGTTATGACCGCCATCGACCCAGAGGCTGGAGCCGGGATTGAGATACTCGGTCAGGGCGCCGCTTTCCAGATGCTGCATCCGGGCGGGCCATGTGGCCTCGGCGATGCCCTTGGCGCGGGCGCCCTCGGTTGTCTTGACGGAAGCCTCCGCGAGATCGGCCGCCATCAGCGCCTGGCCCGCATTGAGGATCTGATGCGCGCCGAGCAGGCCCGGGCGCGGATAGCGCCTTGTCTTGCCGCCAGTGCTGAAAAGCATGCCGTCGCCGCCTTCGGCAATCGTCCATTCATGGCCGTAGCGGTAGAGCGGGGCGCCGACGTCCGCCGCGCGGGCCTCGATCACGGCGAGCGCCGCCGGGTCCTGCGGGCCGATTACCGCCGGCACGCCGGGCTTCAGGATGCCGGCCTTCTCGAAGGCGATCTTCCCGATCGTGTCGCCGAGAAAGCCCATATGGTCCATCGAGACCGGGGTGATGACGGAGACGGCGGGCTTGTCGATCACGTTGGTCGCGTCGAACCGGCCGCCGAGGCCGACTTCGAGCAGCAGCACGTCCGCCGGGGTGCGGGAGAAGGCGAGGAAAGCCGCCGCTGTGGTGATCTCGAACAGGGTGATCGGGGTGCCGCCATTGGCCCGCTCGCACTCCTCCAGGATCTCCACCAGCGCCGCGTCCTCGATCTCCTTGCCGGCGATATAGAAGCGCTCGTTATAGCGGACGAGATGCGGCGAGGTGTCTGCATGGACCTTGCGGCCCGCCGCTTCATAGATCGCCCGCAGCATAGCCACGGTCGAGCCCTTGCCGTTCGTTCCGGCGACATGGATCACCGGCGGCAGCGTGCGTTCCGGATTGCCGAGCAGCCCGAGCAGCCGCTCAAGGCGGTCCAGCGTCAGGTCGATCAGCTTCGGATGCAGGCGCTGCAACCGGTCGAGGATCGGCTGCGGCGAGGATGCGGTTGCGGAAATCTTGGTATCCTCCGGCGAACGGGAACGCTCAGCTCTCGCTCTCGTCCTCTTCGCTTTCCGGTTTTGCCGCTTTCGGCAGGGCGACGACTTCGGCCTGCGGCATCGGATTGCGGATCATGGAGAAGACGCGGATCAGCGTGTTGCGCAGGTCCTTGCGGTGCACGACCATGTCGACCATGCCGTGCTCAAGCAGATATTCCGACCGCTGGAAGCCGTCCGGAAGCTGCTCGCGAATGGTTTCCTGAATCACGCGCTGCCCGGCGAAGCCGATGATCGCGCCCGGCTCGGCGATATGGATATCGCCCAGCATGGCGAAGGAGGCGGTGACGCCGCCGGTGGTCGGGTCCGTCAGCACGACGACAAAGGGAAGACCGGATTCGCGGACGATTTCCCGCGCGATCACGGTGCGCGGCATCTGCATCAGCGACAGGATGCCTTCCTGCATGCGGGCGCCGCCCGAAGCAGGGAAGACCACCAGCGGGGCTTTCTGCGCTTTCGCGAGTTCGGCCGCGCGGACCAGGGCGTCGCCGACCGCGGCCCCCATGGAGCCGCCCATGAAATCGAAGCGGAACAGCGCCAGCACCACCGGCACGCCGCCCATCTTGCCGTGCGCGACGATGATCGCGTCATCCGCGCCGGTCTTCGCCTGGGCTTCCTTCAGGCGATCCGTATAGCGCTTGCGGTCCCGGAATTTCAGCGGGTCGAGAACCGGTTTCGGCAGCTCGATCCGGTTGAAGCTGTCATCGTCGAACAGCATTTCCATCCGGGTTTCCGCGCCCATCCGCATGTGATGCTGACAGTTCGGGCAAACCTGATGGTTTTCCTCGAGATTGCGGTGGAAGATCATCTCGCCGCAGCCGCCGCATTTGATCCAGAGATTGTCCGGAACGTCGCGCGGCTGCACGAGGGCTTTGATCTTCGGCAGGACCGAGTTGGTGATCCAGTTCATATCCGTCCTCTCCGCAAGATGCGGTGATTATAGTATCAAGACCGGGCCTGCCGTACACCGGCGGCAAGGTCGGAGACAAGAGCGGTTACGGCGCCAACGGTCTTCCCGGTGGCCTTGCCGGACGCGTCGAGCGAGTTCTTGATCGCATCGACCACGGCCGAGCCGACGATGCAGGCATCGGCGACAGAGCCGACCGCGGCGGCCTGCTCTTTCGTCTTGATGCCGAAGCCGACGCCAATCGGTATATCGGTATGCTTGCGCAGTCTTTCCAGCGCCGCCGTGACCCGGTCGATCGGAACATCGGCCGTGCCGGTGACCCCGGCGATGGAGACATAATAGATGAAACCGCTGGTATTGGTCAGCACTGTCGGCAGGCGGGCATCGTCCGTCGTCGGCGTGGCCAGCCGGACGAAGGGCAGGTTGCGCTTGACGGCGGGCAGGCACAGCTCTTCGTCTTCCTCGGGCGGCAGATCGACAACGATCAGGCCGTCAGCCCCGGCCTCGATCGCATCACTCAGGAACCTGTCGACCCCGTAGATATAGATCGGGTTGTAGTAGCCCATGAGCACGACCGGGGTGGTCTTGTCGTCCTCCCGGAAGGCGCGGAGCTGGGCGAGGGTCTTGGCCAGGCTGCCGCCGGCCTTCAGCGCGCGCTGGCTGGAGGCCTGGACCGACGGGCCGTCCGCCATCGGATCGGAGAAGGGCATGCCGAACTCGATCATGTTGGCGCCTGCTTCCGGCAGGGCCTTCATGATGGCGAGCGAGGTCTCCGGGTCCGGGTCGCCGGCGGTGATGAAGATGCCGAGACCGGCGCGGTTCTCGGCTTTCAGGGCCGCGAAAGACGCATCGAGGCGGGAAGCGGTGTAATCCATCAGAGTTCGCCCATTTCTTCGAGCCGCGGAATCACCGCATCCAGATCCTTGTCGCCGCGGCCACACAGATTCATGACCACGATTTTGTCTTTCGCCAGATCGCCGATCATGGTGCCGACATAAGCCAGCGCATGGCTCGGCTCCAGCGCTGGAATGATACCCTCCAGCTTGGAGCAGAGCGCGAAGGCTTTCAGGGCGTCCGTGTCGGTGGCGCTGACATACTTTACCCGGCCGCTCTCATGCAGCCAGGAATGCTCCGGCCCGATGCCGGGATAGTCGAGACCGGCCGAGATCGAATGCGCCTCGGTGATCTGCCCGTCATCGTCTTGCAGCAGGTAGGTCCGGTTGCCATGCAGAACGCCCGGGTTTCCGCCGGTCAGCGATGCCGCGTGCTCGCCGCTGTCGATGCCGTGTCCGGCCGCCTCGACGCCGAAGATCTCGACGCTCTCGTCATCCAGGAACGGATGGAACAGGCCGATGGCGTTGGAGCCGCCGCCGATGCAGGCAACCAGCGCGTCCGGCAACCTGCCTTCGCCCTCGGCTTCTTCGAGCTGCCAGCGGACTTCCTCGCCGATGATGGCCTGGAAGTCGCGGACCATGGCCGGATAGGGGTGCGGGCCAGCCGCCGTGCCGATGATGTAGAAGTGGGTTTCCGCTTTCGAGACCCAGTAGCGCAGGGCCTCGTTCATAGCGTCCTTCAGGGTGGAGGAGCCGGAGGTCACCGGAACCACCTTGGCGCCGAGCAGGCGCATGCGGTCGACGTTCGGCTTCTGCCGCTTCACATCCTCGGCGCCCATGAAGACTTCGCATTCCATGCCGAACAGGGCGCAGGCGGTCGCGGTGGCGACGCCGTGCTGACCGGCGCCGGTCTCGGCGATGATCTTGGTCTTGCCCATGCGCTTGGCGAGCAGGGCCTGGCCCATCACGTTATTGATCTTGTGGGCGCCCGTATGGTTCAGCTCGTCCCGCTTGAAGTAGAGCTTGCCGCCGCCGAAATGCTCCGTCAGCCGGGGCGCGAAATAGAGCGCGCTCGGACGGCCGATATAATGCTTCCGGTAATATTCCATCTCCGCCCAGAAATCCGGATCGCCCTTCGCCGTCAGGTAGGCCTTCTCGACCTCCAGGACCAAAGGCATCAGGGTTTCAGCGACATAGCGGCCGCCGAAAATACCGAAATGGCCGTTCTCGTCGGGGCCATTGCGGAATGAGTTCAGGACTGGCGTGGAGCTTGCCATTTATCAGGCTTCCTCGTCGGATCGGGGCTTGCGGACTCGAGCCTATGTTCAGGACGGCTCGCGAAACGCCGCATAATGCGTTGCGCGCTTTTGTAAGGCAAGGCTGGGAACGGTATTGCGGGCGCTAATCTGCCTGCAGGGCGGCGCTGACGAAGGCCCGGGTCTTCTCCGGGCTCTTCACGCCCGGCGCATCCTCGGCACCGGAGGCTGTATCGACCGCCTTTGCGCCGGTCACCCGGATCGCCTCGGCGACATTCTCCGCAGTGAGCCCGCCGGCCAGCATCCAGGGGGTATCTCCCCTGTAGGCCTTGAGCGCGGTCCAGTCGAAGATCAGACCGTTACCGCCGGGCAGCTTGTCCTTGTCCTTTGGCGGCTTCGCGTCGAACAGGATCAGGTCGGCGATCCCGTCATAGGCCTCGGCGGCCCGTGCGTCTTCCGCTTCCGCGACCCGCAGCACCTTCATCACTTGGGCGCCGTAGCGCTGTTTGATCTCGCGCACCCGGTCCGGGCTCTCCTTGCCATGCAACTGGAAAATATCGGGATGCACGTTCGTCCAGATTGCGTCGAACAGCGCGTCGTCGGCATCGACCACGAGGGCGACGATTTTCACCCCGTCCGGAACATGGGCGACGAGGTCCGCCGCCGCCTCGGGCGTGACTGCGCGCGGGGAGGGCGGAAAGAAATTCAGGCCGATATGGCTGGCGCCCGCCGCCGCGGCCACGGTGATGGATTCCGGCGTTTTAAGGCCGCAGATTTTGACGTCCATTGCAGTCTCGGCTTTCCAGAAGCTCAGTGTTTTTCCGGCGCCGGCAGGGCTTTCCGGAGGCTGTCGGCCTCGTGTGTCTTGTGATCCAGGTCCTGTTCCAGCCGGCGAGCCCTGTTTTCGGCCATGCGGGCCCGGTGGCGGGTCGATCCGCCGCTGATCCAGGTGGCGACAACACCGAGAACAAAGCCGAAGGCCATGGTGCAGAGACCGAGAATATAGGCGGGCACGTCGACAATCACCGGCAGCGGCCAGAAACCGACCTCGACAAGGTGCCGGTTGGAGATCGCGAACAGGACGACAACCGCCATGATCGGAAGCCCGATCAGCAGGAGAAGCGTCTTTGCAAAGAAGGATCTGCGGGCCATGGCGCTACCGTTATTGCGAAACTGGTTTCGAATATAGGCGATTGGCCGCCCGGTGCGTAGCCCCGAGGCGGATATCAGGCTGTATTTGTTGAAACGGACGGGGCCTGAAGGGGCAAAGTGGCTTCAGTCCTAATTGAGCCGGGTGCGCAGGGCGCGTTCATGTGCGGCCTTGAGCTGCTCTGTTAACTTCAAACCCAAACCGTCATCCCCGACTTGATCGGGGACCCAGTGATCGAAGGGCTTTGCGCACGTTCCCTAGGCCCCCTCTTTCGAGGGGATGACGATTAGGGAACGGGTATGACGATGTTGGAATTGGTTATTTAGGGCGGATGCTGTCTGGGCCAGGCGGCTCAGCCGTCGTTGATACGGTCGCGCAGCTGCTTGCCGGTCTTGAAGAAGGGCACGAACTTTTCCTGGACGGGCACAGAATCGCCGGTGCGCGGGTTGCGGCCGACGCGGGCGTCGCGTTTTTTCACGGAAAAGGCACCGAAACCACGGAGCTCCACACGATCGCCGCTGGCGAGTGCATCGGAGATTTCGTCGAAGATAGCGGAGACAATCCGCTCCACGTCACGCTGGTAAAGATGCGGGTTTGCCTCGGCAAGACGCATGATCAACTCGGATTTGGTCATGTTTGCCACGCTCCCCCCAATTGGCCGTCCGGCTCGCTTTCCATGCAGCCTGACGGGACACCGCCACAATAAAACCTAATCTTGACGCGGTTCGTCAAGTGTAAGTCTCTCTTTTGCATAATAAAAACGCACTTCATCAAATTGGAAGTGCGGATTTGTCACGCTGAATGCGAAAACGGCGCCGCCCAAACAGGGGCGGCGCCGCATTTCTGGAAACAGTTGGTAAGGCGGAGCCTTAGTCTTCCTGCTGTCCTTCTTCGCGCTGCTTCAGGGCCGCGCCCAGAATGTCGCCCAGGCTGGCGCCGCTGTCGGAAGAACCGTAGTCGGCCATGGCCTTCTTCTCTTCTTCGACTTCGCGGGCCTTGATCGACAGGGTCAGCTTGCGCGTCTTGTTGTCGATCTGGGTGATCTTGGCATCGACCTTTTCGCCAACCGCGAACCGGTCCGGACGCTGCTCGGAGCGATCCCGGGACAGGTCGGACTTGCGGATGAAGCCGTGCAGGCCTTCGCCGACAGCAACCTCGAGACCGTTGTCGGTCAGCGTGGTCACGGTACAGGTGACGACAGCACCCTTGCGCAGGTCGGAAGCACCGGACTCGAAGGGATCCTCGGAGAGCTGCTTGATGCCGAGGGAGATACGCTCCTTGTCGGTATCAACGTCAAGGACCTTCGCCTTGACCATGTCGCCCTTCTTGAATTCCTTGATGGCTTCCTCGCCCGACTGCTCCCAGGAGAGGTCGGAGAGGTGAACCATGCCGTCGATCTCGCCGGAGAGGCCAACGAACAGACCGAATTCGGTGATGTTCTTGACTTCGCCTTCGATCTCGGTGCCGGCCGGATAGCTGGTGACGAAATCGTCCCACGGGTTGGCCATGCACTGCTTGAGACCGAGGGAGATACGCCGCTTGCTCGGATCGACGTCGAGGACCATGACCTCGACTTCCTGGCTGGTGGAGACGATCTTGCCCGGATGCACGTTCTTCTTGGTCCAGCTCATTTCGGAGACATGGACCAGGCCTTCGATGCCCGGCTCGAGTTCGACGAATGCACCGTAGTCGGTGATGTTCGTGACGCGACCGGTGAACTTGGTGCCGACCGGATACTTCAGATCCACACCTTCCCACGGATCGGCCTCAAGCTGCTTCATGCCGAGGGAGATACGCTGGGTTTCCGGGTTGAAGCGGATGACCTGGACCTTGACGGTCGCACCGATCTGCAGGGCTTCGCTCGGATGGTTGATACGGCGCCATGCGATGTCGGTGACATGCAGCAGGCCGTCGACGCCACCGAGATCCACGAACGCGCCGTAGTCGGTGATGTTCTTGACCACACCCTGAAGGACCTGGCCTTCCTGGAGGTTGGCAACCAGCTCGGAGCGAGCTTCGGCCCGGGACTCTTCCAGAACGGCACGGCGGGAAACGACGATGTTGCCCCGGCGGCGATCCATCTTGAGGATCTGGAACGGCTGCGGCGTACCCAGCAGCGGGCCGATGTCGCGAACCGGACGGATGTCGACCTGGCTGCCCGGCAGGAAGGCCACGGCGCCGGAAAGATCGACGGTGAAGCCGCCCTTGACCCGGCCGAAGATGGTGCCGGTGACACGCTCGTTGTTTTCGAAACCGGTTTCCAGAACCGCCCAGGCTTCCTCGCGGCGGGCCTTCTCACGGCTCAGCATGGCTTCGCCGTTACGGTCTTCCATGCGCTCGACATAGACCTCGACGATGTCGCCGGGCTTCAGTTCGGCTTTCTGGCCCGGGTTGCCGAATTCCTTCAGCGCCACACGGCCTTCGGACTTCAGTCCGACGTCGATCAGGGCAGCGTCGTTATCCACGGAGATAACGGTACCCTTTACGACGCTGCCTTCGATGCTCGTGACGTCGCCAAAGGACTCGTCGAGCAGGGCAGCAAAATTCTCAGTCATTTCCGGTTCTTGGACCGCTCCGGCTGTATCAGCCATGTAAGCTCCTCAATGGGTCTTGCCGGAAAACCGAAGTTTGCCGGCATCTGTTCATGGTGGCTGTGCAAATTGGATTTGCGTCCCGCATCGCGGAACCGTTCCACCCGGTCCGGGGTTGGAACGCGGCTGAGCCTGTCAGCCACCGTTGGTTTCCAAAACCGGTCATCGGACCTAATGACCGGCATCTCTCACGTTCTGTCGTTCTCACGCTTCGCAGTCTGCGCTGATCAGCCCGCGCCTTCGATCACGTCCAGCGCCGCCGCAAAGGCTTCGTCCGGGGTCATCGACGACGTGTCGATCAGGATCGCATCGTCCGCTTGCTTCATCGGGGCATCGCTCCGACCGGCGTCGCGGGCATCACGTTCACGCATATCCTGCAAAACGCGCGCATATATAGCGGCCTCGCCCCGTTCCTGCAACTCTTTGAATCGCCGTTCCGCCCGCGCTTCCACCGACGCGGTGACGAAGAGTTTCCGGTCTGCGTCCGGGCAGATCACCGTGCCGATGTCACGGCCGTCCAGAATGGCCCCGCCGGCATTGCCCGGCGGGTAGGTGGCGAACTGCCGCTGGAAGTCCTTCAGGGCGGCCCGGACATCCGGGATTGCCGCGACTTTCGAGGCGGCGGCCCCGGCTTCCCCGGTGCGCAGGTCAGGGCTGCCGAGAAGCTCCATGTCGAGCATGCGGGCCGCATCGGCCGCGGCCTCCGCATCTTCCGGATCGGCTTCGCGCCTGAGCATCATCACGGCAACGGCACGGTAAAGCGAGCCGGTGTCGAGATAGGCATATCCGAGATGATCCGCCAGGCGCCGCGCAAGTGTTCCCTTGCCGGCGGCAGCCGGCCCGTCGATGGCGATGATCATGCCTCTGCCCCGGTATCGATCTTCGCACCGGCGCCGCGCATCAGGTCGGCGAAACCGGGGAAGCTGGTGTCAATGGTCCGGCCGTCATCGATGACAACCGGGGCCTCTGCCCCCATGCCGAGGACGAGGAAGGACATGGCGATCCGGTGGTCGAGATCGGCCTCGATGGTCGCGCCGCCGGCCACGCCGTTCGCAGAGCCGGTGACGGCGAGCGTGTCCTCGCCTTCCTCGACACGGACCCCGGCAGCGGCAAGGCCTTTGGCCATCGCTCCGAGCCGGTCGCTTTCCTTGACCCGCAGCTCGCCGACCCCGCGCATGATGGTCGCGCCCTCGGCGAAGGCGGCGGCGACGGAAAGGATCGGATATTCGTCGATCATGCTCGGCGCGCGCTCGGCCGGAACCTCGATGCCTTTCAGCGCGCTGCTGCGCACCCGGATATCGCCGACCGGCTCTCCGGCCTCGATGCGGCGGTTCGAAATCTCGATATCCGCGCCCATTTCCAGCAGCGTCTCGAACACGCCGAAGCGCAGCGGGTTGAGCCCGACGGCGAGCAGGGTGATGTCGGAGTCCGGCGTGATCAGCGCCGCCACGGCCGGGAAGGCGGCGGAAGAGGGATCGGCGGGAACGACAATGTCGCTTGCCTTGAATTCAGGCTGACCGGTCAGGGTAATGACGCGGCCTTCCGGAAGATCCTCGACCCGCACGTCCGCGCCGAAATGGCGGAACATGGTTTCCGTGTGATCGCGGGTCTTTTCCGGCTCGATCACGGTGGTCTCGCCCGGCGTGTTGAGCCCGGCGAGCAGGATCGCCGATTTCACCTGGGCGGAGGCGACGGGGAGCGTGTAGCGGATTGGCAGCGGATCGGTCGCCCCCTCGACGCAGAGCGGCAGCCGGCCGCCGGAGCGGCCATGGAAGACGGCGCCGATCTGGCTCAATGGTGTGGTGATCCGGCTCATCGGGCGGCGGCGCAGGGACGCGTCGCCGGTGAAGACGGCATTGATCGGATGGCCGGCGACCAGTCCCATAAGAAGCCGGGCGGCTGTGCCGGAATTGCCAAGGTCGAGCACGTCTTCCGGCTCGTCGAGCGTGCCGATGCCGCGTCCGAAGACCTCCCATGTGCCGTCATCCAGCCGGTTCACGCTGGCGCCGAGGGCGCGCATGGCGGCGGCCGTCGCGAGCACATCCTCGCCCTCCAGGAGGCCTGAAACCGCGGTCCGGCCGATGGCGAGACCACCCAGGATAAGGGAGCGGTGGGAGATTGATTTGTCGCCCGGAACCTTGAGTGTTCCGGTGAGTGCAGCGCTTTTTGATGAGCTAAGGGACGTCATGGGTTTCTCACGGGGCTTCGCGCGAATAAAAACGCATTGCTTCGGGTTGACCGCAGGCTCTCTATCACAGAGGCTTGCGGCCTGTCTGGGAGAAATAGGCGCGATTGGCGGGAATCCGGGTTCTCGCTTGTGCATTTTCACTTTGACAGATACATGCATCACCGTTATTCGGCGCCTCGTTGAATAGCGATATAGAGTCAAGTGGCTGTCGGAGAAACGACGTGGCAAAACCGGAATGGGGCATCAAGCGCACCTGTCAATCATGCGGCGCGCGCTTCTATGACCTGATGAAATCTCCCATCGTCTGCCCGAAATGCGAAACCGAATACGATCCCGAGGCGGTGCTGAAAAGCCGTCGGGCACGTCCGGTTCCGGTGGCGGATGTAAAGAAAAAGAAGCCAGCCGAGGCTGAGGATGCCGAACTCGATGACGAGGACGACGGCGTCGAGGAGCTCGGCGAGGATGAGGAAAAGGTTGTCGTCAAGGACGACAATGACGACGACGAGGACGATGATGGCGAGGACACGCTGGTCGCCGGTCTTGTCGATGATGATGACGACAGCGACGATGACGACGCGCTTCTCGAAGATGATGACGATGACGACGCCGATGTCGTTGTTGTCAAAAAAGACGACGACGACCTCTGATCAACACTGTTTTGACGATATCGTCAAAAAGCACTTGATCCGACGGGCGGGGCTCGCTACATAGCGAGCCCACCCGCGCCGGGGCCCAAACCGGCGCATGGTTATCGGGGCCATAGCTCAGCTGGGAGAGCGCTACAATGGCATTGTAGAGGTCAGCGGTTCGATCCCGCTTGGCTCCACCATCGAAGCCCGCTGGAAAACCAGCGGGCTTCGTCCATTTTGGGCCTTCCACGAAGATATGTTCGCATGGCTGCCGGGGCCGTTGGCGGCCGGTCAGTCTGAAAATGAATGGGGTATCGGAGCAACACGCTGGCGGCCTGCTTGGCGCTGGTCTGCGTGCGGGGCGGCGGGCCGTGCCCGCGCCTGGAGACGTCCGGGCAGGCAGGCATCCCGAAGGAACCTGCCTGCCCGGTTGATTGCGCAAGAATCAGGTCGGGTGGCGACCTTCATTCAAGCTTCATGCGCGTGTCAGGTCTTGGTCATGATCTTTTCGATGCAGGCCAGAGCCAGGGGCCTGGAAGGGCTGCGCGCACCGGGCAGCGTGGCCCAGCCGGAATCCATGATCACGTCGTCGCGCTGGTAGGATTGCGCCTTTTCCAGGTCCGCCAGTGTCTTGGCTGCGTTCGGATCGGATATCGACCGGGCGACGCAGATCGGGACAAAGGCTTTCACGACCTCGGCCTGGGCCATGTCAGAGGCGATTTTGTCCGCTTTGCTGCCGGTGACCCAGCCGCCCCAGGAAAAGCCCACGATGGTGATTGCGATCGCGCCAAGTCCAAAGCCGAGTATGCCTGGCTTAAGCCATTCAGGTAATGTCATGTCGGATTACTCCTTCTGGCGGCGCAATGGCCGCAGGTTCAAATTCAGATGTGACGTTTCGTTGGGCAGGATGCAGCACAGTCAATAAGTACTGTGCTGTTCGCGGTTCAATAATTTGAAAATATCGAAGGTGAATTTAGTGCCAATATTTCTGTTTCACGTCGCGTGAACAATATAATTGCAAGGTGATGTGTTTGAGACTAGGCACGTTAAATAATGAAAAGATAGGAAATTATTATGAATTTAGAGAATTGTAACGTGAGTTTATAGGGATTTCAGGTGGTTGTTTATTAATCGCACGCAGAAGTTTTTCTGCACGACAAAGGGTGCCGGACATTTTTTTGCGAAAATATGATGTGCCACAGGCACAACAGGCAGCGGTCGCGCGGCCTGTCGTCCGGCCTGCGTCTGTTCGGCAGTCTTCAGGAATGATGCCGCCAGCCCGCTATGCCGCCGCAAGCCTGTCTGGAGGCTTGCGGGCGTTCCGGAGCCGGACTCCAGGCCCGCCACTTTCGGGCCGTGGAGAAGAGCCGGGTGCGGCTGGCTTTAGGCGGCGCGGAAGCGGTTGTAGCGGCCGCCGGGGCGGAACCGGTCGAGATAGGTTGGCAGGATGGCCTCGCAGGCGGTCGGCTTGATGCCGAGGTCGGCCAGGGTCGCGGCGCCTTCGGAAACCACATTGTCCGATTTCAGCAAGATCACCTGGTCGCGTGTCAGCGGCGGTGTCGGCAGCAATTCCAGGAAGGTGGCCTTGAGCGAGGCGAGCCAGAACGGGATTTCCACCATCCGGCATTTGCGCGCGGTCTGCGCCACCACCAGTTCCATCACCTCCTTGAGGGTATAGATCGTCGGGCCGCCGAGCTCATAGGTCTTGCCTTCGGCTGTGTCGGATGTCAGGGCCACGAACGCGGCACGGGCGACATCGTCGACATAGACCGGCTGGAACTTCGTCCTCCCGCCGCCGATGAGGGGCAGGATGGAGATCGCTTCCGCCATGGCGCCGAATCGGTTGAAGAAATCGTCATCGGGGCCAAAAACGACACTGGGCCGCAGGATGGTGGCTGTCGGGAAGGCACTTTTCACGGCGGCTTCACCGGCGGCCTTGCTACGGGCGTAACGGGATGCGGAATTCGCATCCGCGCCGATGGCGGAAACATGGACGAATTTGCTGACGCCGGCTTTCGCGGCTTCGGCGGCAATCACCCCGGGCGCGGTGCCCTGAACGGCATCGAACCGGTTGCGGCCGCTCTCGAACAGGATGCCGCACAGATTGATGGCCATGTCCGCGCCCTGCAGGGCGGCGGCAATATTATCGCCCTTGGTCACGTCGACATGCACCGGCGTGACCTGTCCAACCACACCCTGAACCTTCAGGTGCTTGGCGCCCTCGACATCGCGGCAGCCTACGGTGACCCAGGCGCCCTGCTGCGCAAGTTCGCGTACGATGTTACGGCCGATAAACCCGGAGCCGCCGAAAACGGTAATTTTCTTGCCGCGAAACATGATTGCAGTCCTTCTCAAGCGCGCCATTTCGATCCCAGCAAAACCGGTGGCGCATTCCCTAACCTTATAGCCGTTTATAATATAGCAAAGCGGTCCGGGCGATTAAAAATCCGGTAAAAATCCGGGTCCGGGCGATGACGGATGACCGGATTGTCATATCGCCGTAAAAAGCCTTTGACAGATCGGCCGCGTGCTGGCATTTACCCGGCCTCACCGGCGGACACCTACCTGCCGGTTGTGCCCAGGTGGCGGAATTGGTAGACGCGCTGGCTTCAGGTGCCAGTGGCCGCAAGGTCGTGGAAGTTCGAGTCTTCTCCTGGGCACCATCTCTCCTCAAAGATCGATCCGATCTCCCGAAAGAAATCGCAAAACCGTTGGCGGGTCCCGATATTCTGTCGTAGGACCTGATTTGCGTGTGGCCGTTCAGAGGCCCAGGATCAGATGGAGCAGGAGTGTCCCATGACCATTACGTTGCACAAGGGCGATCTGCCGGACGGTCTCGATCTCGGGCCTGTGGTGGCGATCGACAGCGAGACCATGGGGCTGCGTCCGGAGCGTGACCGGCTCTGCGTGGTCCAGCTTTCCTCCGGCGACGGCAATGCTCATCTCGTCCAGTTCGCCAAGGGCGCCCATGACGCGCCGAACCTGGCCCGGCTGCTGACCGATCCGAATGTCCTGAAGCTGTTTCATTTCGCCCGCTTCGACGTGGCCGTCATGCAGGCCTATCTCGGTGTGGTGACCGCTCCGGTCTATTGCACGAAGATCGCCTCCAAGCTGGTCCGCACCTATACGGACCGGCATGGCCTCAAGGATCTGTGCCGGGAGCTTCTTGGCGTTGACATGTCCAAGCAGCAGCAATCCTCGGATTGGGGCGCGGACGAGCTGACGGAGGAGCAGATGACCTATGCGGCGTCCGATGTGCTCCATCTGCACAAGCTGCGCGAAGAGCTGGACCGCCGTCTGGTGCGCGAGGGACGGGACGGGATCGCCGCCGCGAGCTTCGCCTATCTGCCGACCCGGGCGGCGCTCGATCTGATCGGCTATGGCGAGGAAGATATTTTCGCGCACTGACGTTCGCGCGGTGACAGCGGAAATATCGGGATTCGTTGACCCTTTAACGGTCATTCGCCATACTCCCGCCATATGGACAAGCAATTGTCGGGCCAAACAGGCGTGCATGGCGGTGTAGGCTAGGTAGAACCGGCGTCACAGGCGGGAATCCGGGGCGTTTCAAGCGGGTTCACGAAAGAGGAATGGATGGCCGATCAAACAGCGGAAAAACTGGGGCAAAATACCGACACCCGCCGTTTCATTCCGAGCGGTCCGCGTTCCCTGAAGGCCGCCCAGTTCCGGGCAAGCCGTATTGTCGTGCTGATGAAGCTGATCCTGCCGGCGCTGGCGCTGGCGATCATCGCGCTCATCATCAGCTGGCCACAACTGATCCCCGACCACACGAAATTCCGGCTTGGCGACAAGGTGAAGAATGTCCTGGTCGCGGCGACCGACGGTCTCAGCATGGATCAGCCGCGTTATGTCGGGATTGACGAAGAGCTTCGGCCCTACGAAGTGACGGCGGCCCGTGCGAGCCAGCAGTCACATGATGATGACCGGCTCGATCTGGTCAATCCGCAGGCCGATCTCGCAGTGAATGACGAGGAATGGATGGCGCTTTCCGCTGCTGCCGGTGTCTATGACAAGAAGCAGAGAACCATTGATCTTTCCGGCGGTGTGACCGTGTTCCACGATCGCGGCTACACGGTGACCTCCGATACCGCGCGGGTGCTTCTGGACAAGGGGGTGGCGACAAGCGACGATCCTGTCAGCGCCCATGGCCAGAGCGGCGTTGCGACGGGGGAAGGCTTCCGGATCTATGACCGGGGCGAGCGCATCGTGTTCACCGGCAAAAGCAAGGTGGTTCTCTATCCGGCCCAGTTCCAGGGCGACAAGCCCCAGGGCGTGAATTAATGCGTATGAAGTCTTGCAGTCTCTCTTTCCGCGCCGTTCTCGGCGCCGTCTCCTTCCTGGCACTGATGGCCGCCGGGATTGTCTCCGGCCCCGCCGCTGTGCATGCCCAGTCCCTCAAGGCGGGCAATAGCGATGAAGCGCCTGTCACCGTCGAGGCGGATGACGGTATCGAGTGGATCCGCGAAGACCAGATGTATGTGGCGCGCGGGAATGCCAGGGCCGAGCGGGGCGGGGTGACCGTCGCCGCCGACACGCTGACCGCGCTCTACCGCGAGACGGGCGGGGCCACGGATATCTACAGGCTGGAGGCGATCGGCAATGTGGTGATCACCTCCGAGAAGCAGACCGGATACGGCGAGCGGGCGGTTTACGATCTGGACGAGGCCGTCGCCGTTATGCTCGGCACCAAGGCGCCGCCCCGGCTTGAAACCGGAACGGAAACCATCACGGCGCGCGACAGTCTGGAATATTGGGACAAGCGGCAGATCGCCGTAGCCCGCGGTAACGCGATGGCAAAGAAAGACGACCGGACGATCCGGGCGGACACACTGATCGCCCGGTTCGAGGAGGATGCCACGGGCACCCTGGTCGCGAAACGGATGGACGCGGTGGGTAATGTGGTGATCACCACGGCCGAGGAGGTCGCGCGCGGGGACGAAGGCATCTACAATGTCGATTCGGAGACCGCGATCCTTCAGGGGAATGTGCGGATTACCCGGGGCGAGAACCAGTTGAACGGCGAACGGGCCGAAGTGAACCTGAAGACCGGTATCAGCAAGCTGCTGGCCGGTCCGAACGGGACGCGGCAGCGGGTGAGAGGATTGTTCAATCCGAAGACGGGCGACAAATGACCCGGCACGGCAAACGGCACACCGGAAAGCGGGGCATAGGCTAGGGATGAACGATAGCAATATCGGTGCGGCGGACAGTTCCGTGGGAACTGGCGAAGGCCCGCGCCTTGTCAGCAGTAACCGCGGTCTTGTCGTGCGAAATCTCGGCAAGCGCTACAAGTCGCGCCCGGTGCTGCGCGATGTCAGCCTTTCCGTGCAGCGCGGCGAGGCGGTCGGGCTGCTGGGGCCGAACGGCGCCGGCAAGACCACCTGTTTCTATGTCATCACCGGATTGATCTCGGCGGATTACGGCTCCATCCATCTCGACGGCGCCGATATCTCGGACCTGCCGATGTACCGGCGCGCCCGGCTTGGTATCGGCTATCTGCCGCAGGAAGCCTCGATCTTCCGGGGGCTGACGGTCGAGCAGAACATTCGCGCGGTGCTTGAGGTCGTCGAGGACAATCCGGGAAAACGGGATTCGCTGCTGGAAGATCTGCTGGCGGAATTCTCGATCAGCCATCTCCGCCGGACTCCGTCCATCGCGCTGTCGGGCGGCGAGCGCCGCCGGGTGGAAATCGCCCGCGCCCTTGCCTCGCATCCTAATTTCATCCTGCTGGACGAGCCGCTGGCGGGTATCGATCCGATCGCCGTCAGCGAAATCCGCGATCTGATTTCCCATCTCAAGGATCGCGGCATCGGCGTGCTGATCACGGATCACAATGTGCGCGAGACCCTGGATATTGTCGACCGGGCCTTCATCCTGCATGATGGAAAGGTCCTGATGGACGGTGTGCCGGATGAGATTGTTGCCAATTCCGACGTCCGCCGGGTGTATCTCGGCGAGCGCTTCAGGCTCTAGGGAGACCGGCTTTGGCGCTCTCAGCCAGACTGGACCTCAGGCAGTCCCAGAACCTGGTCATGACGCCGCAGCTGCAGCAGGCGATCAAGCTGCTGCAGTTCAACAATCTTGAACTGAACGAATTCGTCGAAGCGGAAATCGAGCAGAACCCCTTGCTTGAGCGGGGGGAAGACGACGGGCCGGCGACTCTTGAGGCGCTCGAAGCGGACAATCTCGCGGCCTATGACAAGGTGGTCGAGAGCGAGGGCTCGTCGGGCGATGCGGCCGAAAGCGGCTGGGACGAGGCGCCGGACGGCCCCGATACGATGGACCAGGCCAGCGCGCAGTCCCTGCCGGCGGGAAATGACGATCCGGGCGACTCGGATTACGACAACAACTGGAGCAGTGCCAGTATCGAGGAAGCGGACCCGTCCCTGTCCCCGACGCTTGGCAGCTGGGAGAGTGCGGGGAGCGGCGGTGGACGCGGCGGAGAGGATCTGCCGGGGCTGGAGGAGTCCGTCGGCCAGGACAAGACCCTGCGCGAGCATCTGCTTGAACAGATATCCCTCGATATCGTGCAGCCGGATGAACGCATCATCGCGGCCGACCTGCTCGATTCGCTGGACGATGCCGGATATTACACGGGTGAACTCGAGGACGTGGCCGAGCGCCTTGTCTGTCCGGTGGAGACGGTCGAGGCCGTCCTCGGGAAGCTTCAGAGGCTGGACCCGCCGGGTATCTTTGCCCGCAATCTTTCGGAATGCCTCGCCCTGCAGCTGAAGGACCGGAACCGGCTCGACCCGGCGATCCAGGCCTTGCTCGACAATCTGCCCATGCTGGCCAAGCGCGACATGCAGGGCCTGCTCAAGGTCTGTGGCGTGGATGTCGAGGACATGACGGAGATGGTCGAGGAGATCCGCTCCCTCAATCCGAAACCGGGTCTGGCCTTCGAGCGGGATACCAGCGAGGCGGTCACGCCGGATGTGCTGGTCCGCCCGGCGCCGGACGGTACCTGGATCGTCGAGCTTAATCCGGACACCCTGCCGCGCGTGCTGGTGAACAATGCGTATCTCTCGCAGATCAGCAAGGCGCCGAAACAGAAATCCGACCGGGAATATCTGAGCGAATGCCATCAGTCGGCGAACTGGCTGGTGCGCTCGCTGCATCAGCGGGCGACGACAATCCTGAAAGTGGCCGGAGAGATCGTCCGCCAGCAGGATGCTTTCTTCCAGAATGGCATCCAGTATCTGCGCCCGCTTGTGCTGCGGGATATCGCGACGGCGATCGAAATGCACGAAAGTACGGTCAGCCGGGTCACATCGAATAAGTTCATGGCGACACCGCGTGGTATTTATGAGCTTAAATACTTCTTCACTAGTGCCATCGCATCATCGGCAGGTGGCGACGCTCTTTCCGCGGAAGCGGTCCGGTTCAAAATCAAAAAATTGATCGACGAGGAACCACCGACAAAAGTGCTATCAGATGATCGCATCGTGGAGATACTAAAGGGCGACGGCGTCGATATCGCACGGCGAACTATTGCCAAATACCGCGAAGCGATGAAAATTCCCTCGTCGGTTCAGAGGAGACGCGAAAAATCGATGCGAATTTGATCTAATTGTCCGGCGCTTAGGAATCTGGTAAGCGCAATGCTTGACTCTCTTCTTGGGCGCTAATAAGTTCCGCGCCTTCGCCGAGGGACGGCGTTCGGGCCGATTTTTAAGGGTGCTATTGCCCCAGGGCCGGACAGTGACAGGTCAGATTTCATCGACCGCGAAAGAAGCATGCAATTATCGATTAACGGCAAGCAGGTCCAGGTCAGCGAGGCGCTCAACGAGCATATCGAGCGTTTGGTGACTGCGATCTCTGAAAAATACTTTGGCGATCCCCTCGACGGAAGCGTGACCGTTTCCAAGGAGGGGAACAATTTCCGTACCGACATCGCCGTCCATGTGGGACGCGAGATGTTTGTGCGCGGTCAGGGTATCGCGGCTGACGCCTACGCTTCCGTGGATCAGGCGGGCGAGCATATCGACAAGCGCCTGCGCCGCTTCAAGCGACGGGTCCGGGACCATCATCGCGGAAACGGTGGCGCGAAAGTTGCAGCGCAACAATACGTCCTCGCTGGCGAGCTTCCGGCTTCCGAACCGCCGGTAGAGGACGAATGGCAGCCGGTGGTCGTCGCGGAGATGACCACTTCGATCGAGGATCTCTCGGTCGAGGAGGCGGTGATGCGCCTTGAGCTTGGGGAGCTTCAGGTCGTGATGTTCCGGAACCGGGCGCATGGCGAGATGAATGTGATCTACCGTCGGAGTGACGGGAACATCGGTTGGATTGATCCGAAGGGGCTGGCTCAGGCTTGAGCCGGACTCCATCCTGATCGGCGCGTTCGCGCAGGCTGCTCGCTTGACAGAGTGAGCCTGCGTGGCGCCAGATATAGAAACGAGAGCAGGGTAGACACGATGGAAATCGCGGACATCCTTATTCCCGAGGGAGTTCTCCCTCATTTGAAGGTCACATCCAAGAAGCAGGCACTGCAGGAGCTTTCCCGCCGTGCAGCTGACGTGACTGGACTTGAGCAAAGAGAAATCTTCGACGTGCTTCTTGAGCGCGAGCGCCTGGGCACGACCGGGATGGGTAATGGCATCGCCATACCGCACGGCAAGCTGCCGTCGCTGGACCGGCTCTATGCGGTCTTTGCGCGTGCGGATCGTGCCGTCGAGTTCGATGCGATCGACGATAATCCGGTGGATATCATATTTCTGCTGCTGGCACCTGAATCCGCGGGCGCGGATCACCTGAAGGCGCTGGCCCGTGTCTCCCGTCTGCTGCGGGACAAGGCTGTCTGCGAGAAGATCCGCGGTGCGGACAGTGTGGACGCGATCTATGCGCTTCTGACCGAGGCAAAGGCCAGCAACGCGGCCTGAAAGAGCGCTGCTGCCTGTCTTCTTTTAATTTAGGATTATCTTTGGCGGTTGCCCGGTAGCGGACACGCCCTAGTGGACGCGTGCCGCCTGCATCTCGTTTTCGGCGATCAGGAAAACGGCGGCCTCCCAGCTTGGCGCATCCGCGACCAGCTTTCCGTCCGCCGTATGAATCTCGAAGCTCTCTTCGCCGTCGCTTGTCACCGGCTTGACGAACGCGACATCGAACAGCCCGAGGGCGGCGAAGTCCCGTGAGTTCAGGTGGCGTACACTGTTCGGTCGGGGCATTTCGATTCCCATTACTCTCTCCGCATTCCGGACACTGCCTGTTGAGGCCTTAATGGAGCCGTCTGGTTAACGGTCTCAGTCGGCCCGCTCGACATCAAGCTTCTTTGCCGAGACCCGCGATGCCGGTTTCTTTCCGGCATTGATCTCGATGGTCTGTACCTTCACTTCCGGCATCGGGCGGCGGAGGTCGATATGAAGGAGACCATTGTCGAGATCCGCGGATACCACCTCTATACCCTCCGCCAGAACAAAAGTACGCAGGAACTGCCGTGCGGCAATGCCGCGATGCAGGTAAATCCTGTCGTCTTCCTCGATCTGACGGCCGCGGATGACCAACTGGCTATCTTCTATCTGCACACTCAGCTCCTCGGAGCCGAAACCGGCGACTGCAAGCGTGATACGCAGGCCGTCGCTCGAGGTTTGCTCGATATTGTAGGGCGGATAGCCGTCGGCCGTGGATTTGGATATTCGGTCTAGCGTCCGCTCGAAATGGTCGAAACCAAGCAGGAGCGGGGAATTGAAAACAGACATCCGTGACATGGGACCAACCCCTCATCGCATGAGCGAGACGATCTTCGAGCCCGCATCGCGGCACTCAGAGCGCGCATCCTCATTGATCACGCGCTTACCTCATGTAGGTGATCGGCGGGCCCGGATCAAGATCCCGGCTTGCTTAAGGCCCTGCCGGGACGAGCTGCCGACAGTTTTTCCGATGTCACCTAGTCGAACAGGGCGTCGATATCATCCTGGCTGAGGCCCTGGCTACCCAGTGCCGGGCCGTTAAGAAGGCCTTCCTCTTCGTCTGCGGCTCCATCTCCGCCCGTGCTCCCGTCTTCGGGGATCGGCAGATCCTTGAAAGCTTCAAGACCGCCCCAGATGTCGATCATGGCCAGGATCCGGCTTTCGATGAAGCGCAGTGTCTTCACCACCTGATTGATTCGCTGGCCCGTCAGGTCCTGGAAGCTGCAAGCTTCGATGATCGAGATCAGCTGATTGGATGCCTGATCGATCAGTTGCTGAACTTCCGGATCATCGAGAGTGAAGCCATGGATCTGTTTCAGGGTGCCTTCGATGGCATCGACTGATTCCATGATTTCGTTGGTCGCGGTTTCCGTGGTTTGCACGATCGTGTCCAGCTGCAGAGAGGCGGTCTGCATCTGGTCTTCCGCGGACATCGGGTGCTTGATTGCCGCGATCTGGGTTTTTGCCCGGCCGATGGAGCGGACCATCTGCGCGATTTCGACGCGCAGTTCATGGTCGATGTCGGTTGAGCCAAGGGCCGGATCAGACGGGTCGGTTTCTTCGGCTGGCTGTGCTGCCGGCTGCGCTGCGGCCGGTATGCCAAGTCCAACGGCCTTGCGGATCTCGGAGAGCTCTGTTCTCAAGCTCGAAATTTCGGCGAGAAGTGCTTCTTCGAATGCGTTGGAGGAGAAAGATGCCATAACGTCCTTTACAGCCGTCGGCGATTGGATCGGATGCCCGCGTTCTTGAGCGCGGCGCTCCACCGAGAAGACTTTTCCCTTAGCATCACCCACGGCGCGACCTCAGCACTTGTTAAACCCCCGGACGCGCTCGTATTTTGCTTAGTGACGCGACCTCAACCACTTTACACCATAACCTGAGCGTTCCTAATTTTCCGTTAATCAATTTTCTCTACCAATCCTTCTTTGAAGGCATACGTTGGATTGGAACGTTAATGATGTTAGCAATTCATTCAGTCTTCTGGCGTATGACAGCATCATGGGCAGGCTACCGGCTTTTGGCCCTGTGGTCTGGTCTTGCGATCTGGACCCTGTGATCTGGAGTAAAAATGACGGCTGCTGAAGAAGAGGGCGCGCTGGATCCATCCACGCACTTCGCTTTCGAGCATAGAATATTCAAGGTCAATGGCGCGCATTTCATGTTGTCGGGCCAGGACCGGATTGCGGCTCTGCGTGTGAAAGTCGGGGACCTTGAAGCGTCGGTCCCGCTCGAATCCCTGTGTACGGAATTCGGCATCGACGAGGATTCCCAGGACGGGAAGCTGCTCGACACGGTTCGCAAGGGCCTGAACTACGTCAAGGATATCCGGCCCGGCGACACCATCCCGCGGGAGTTGCTGGACGGTTCCGCCAGCTGGTCGATCGAGGAAAAGCACCTTGAGCGGGCCAAGAATCGCCTGATGGCGCAGATCGCCAGATGGGTGACCGGAGATAATATCTCCATGGCCGAATCGGACATTCAGGCCGAACTGGCGAAACCGGAGACCAAGGAACGTATCCAGAGCGGTGTCGCAGACATTGCCGAGAAACTCGGCATGGGCAAGGAGCGCAAGCAGGAAGTGCTCGATCTGGTGGACCGCGTTGCCCGCGAGCTCGCCTATATCGAAGCCCTGCGTGACCGGTTTACCTATGCCAGCGCAATACAGACCAAGCTGGTTCAGGTGATTGCCCTGCATCGCGGTGACAGGCAGTTCATCAGTGAGGTGCAGCGCGTGCGGACGCTGATGGAGCCGCCGATCCGCGATTTCAGCTTCATCTTCGATCAGGTAGATGCCCAGACCGGTGAAATCCTCACGGTTCTGAGGAGCTACGACAAGCAGATCAATTTCATTCGCGAGATGCGCGATGAGCTGCACAAGAAAATCATGATCTGGGACGAGGTCATCGAGACCTGGAACATTGATCTCTCGACCCGGTCAAAGGGAATTCGCGAGGCGGTCCAGTCAACTTACCGGTTCGTGGCGTATAATTTTCCACAGGCTCAAGATTGGATGTAACGCTGCATTCGTGACGAATGTTTTGCAATTCCTGCTCAAAACACAATTTACTGAAGAAACCGCATCCAGGCTTTGGGCCGGAGCAAAGAGTCGGAGAGTAGGCGCGCTTCTTGCCAGGAAAAGACCCTGACAACGACACAGTGACGGGTATCCCGACCGAAGTCGCCTGGGCGGCGTCGGAAAAACGCTTGGACCTCGGCGCATCCGCGACCGACGACCTTCCCCTGAGAAAAATTTCGGCTCCGGAGCTCGAGGATATCATCGTGCGTCACGGCATGTTCCTGCGGGGACAGACCGGTGGCGCGCGGGCCAACCTGCCGGGATATGATCTGAAATACATGGATCTCGCCGGGAAGGATCTGCGCGGGGCCGAGTTTTCCGGCTCCTCCCTGCGGAATGCGAATGTCGAGGGCGCAAACCTTCAGACGGCGAATCTTTTCGCCTGTGACATGCGCGAGACCATCCTGAAAGGCACGGATCTTTCCCGTGCGGATCTCCGTGGTGCCTGCCTGCGCGGGGCCGATCTCTGCGACGTCCTGCTGATGGAAGCGGACCTGCGGGACGGCGTCCTGCTGAAGCCGGACAAGAAGGGCAACCTGGTCGCGGTGAGCTACAATACTGTCGATGCCGATCTGGCTGTCGCCAACGCGACCCGCGCGGATATGAGCGGGGCCCGGCTGTCGAACGCCTTCATCGTGCAGACCGATCTGACCGACGCGAAGCTGCGGAACACGCGCTTCGTCCGCGCCGATCTCAGCCATTCCAATCTGACAGGGGCGGACCTTGAAGGCGCCGACCTGACGGAGGCTGTCCTGACCGGTGCGATCCTTAATGGAGCCATCCTCTACAACGCGATTTTCAGCGGCACGGACCTGACGGACGCGGACCTTGCGGGGGCGGTGTTCTCGAACATGAACCCGGGTGATCCGCAGTTTCGTCTGGCGCGGATGCCGAAGCTGCTGGATGCCCTCGGCCCGGAAATGGCGAACATCATGGTGCGCCATGACATCTGGATCAAAAGCAACGGCAAGCAGGGCGAGCGGGCAAATCTGGCGCGCCGGGACATGAGCCGGCAAAGCCTCAGCCGACTCAATCTGGCGGCGGCAAACATGGAGTGCAGCGTCCTGACCGGGTGCGATCTCAGCGGCGTTAACCTGTTGATGGCGGACGTGGCACTGGCGGATATGCGGGGGGCGGACCTCTCCAGCGGGGATTTGCGCGGGGTCACCATGCGCAGGGCAAATCTCATGGAGGCGCGGCTTGTCGGGGTGCAGGCCAGCCCGGTGCAGATTGTCGGGGCGAAGACGCAACGCTGGCCCGCGCATTTCGACCGCGCCCGGTTCGACAATGCCGTGCTGCGGGGCGGTGACTTCCATCAGGCGGAGATGAGTGGCGCGGTGTTCACCGGCGCTGATCTGCGTGACTGTAATCTGCGGGGCGCGGTGCTGTGCGATGCGGATTTCGATGGCGCGGACCTGCGTGGCGCGGACCTCTCCGGTGCGGATACACGCGGGGCGACCAATCTCAGCCTCGATTGAGGCGCCAGACATGGCGGCCCGGCCGGAGATAACCTTTCACATCACCCGCGGGGTCACCCGTCTCCTCACCAGTCTCGACTGGTGCCATGTGACCGAGATGCCGTTGCGTTCCGGGCGCCGGGTTGACGTTATGGCCGTCGATGCATCCGGAGGCATCGCAATTGTAGAGGTGAAGTCAGACCTCGCGGACTATCGCGCGGACGGGAAATGGCACGAATATCTGGATTTCTGCGACCGGTTCTACTTCGCCGTTTCGCCGGATTTCCCGCGCGATATTCTGCCGGACGATCCGCGTTGCGGCCTTATTCTGGCGGATCAGTATGAGGCGGTGATCGTTCGGGAGCCGGAGCCGGCGAAGCTCAACCCCGCGCGCCGGAAATCCCTTACGCTGACACTGGCAAGAGCGGCCGCGCGACGCCTTTCGGGGCTGCTGGACCCTCCCCGGGAGAGTTGACCAGTCTCGGGGAGACCGGGCCAGGCGATACAGCCAGCGTCCTTATTCGTTAATATACGGCAATAATACGCCGTATCTGTGTCTACCTATGCTCTGCGTGCAATTGTGCGATGCGGTATATGCGGATGTTGCAAGGCAGTGTGCGGATTATATTCGGGATGAACATTCGTCCACCTGCGAAAGGGATACGGACATGACCCGGATCAGCATTACCCAGACCATCCTGACCTGCGCAGGCATTCTCGCCCTGCTGGGTTACGTCGCTTATTATGGCGCGATGAATAACATCTAAGCCTGTTCTTTCGGAACGGAGTGCGATCAAGGTTGGAGGTCTGCTTTAACCGGCCTAGACTGGGCGGCATCAATTACGCTTGGTCAATGAGTTCCCATGAGACGCGCTCCGCCGAAATCCCTCCCCAGCCTCGTCGAGCCTGGACAAAAGCCTGTACGCCCAAAGGATTCAGGAACCCTGATCGTGCTTCGGCGTCAGGGCGAGGGGCTTGAGGTTCTGATGGGGCGGCGTGCCCGGAAAGCCGTCTTCGGCGGTGTTTTCGTTTTTCCGGGCGGTAAGGTGGATGCGGCGGATCGTTCCGTCGGTGTTGCCAGCGACCTCGCACCCGATGTTCTCACCCGTATTTCCAAGGACCAGCGGCGCGCCCGGGGATTTTCCGTGGCTGCGGTTCGGGAAACATTCGAGGAAACCGGCCTGTTGCTTGCCGGGCCGGCCGATGTCGGATCAACCAAACACGAGACATGGATGGATTTTGCCGCCCGGGGCATTGCGCCGGATCTGGGCAAGCTCGGCTATGTCGGCCACGCGATCACGCCCTCGAAGCGCAAGGCGCGTTTCAATGCCCGGTTTTTCTTTGCCTGGGCCGAGGAAATGTCGGGCGAGCTGGGCGGCAGCGGCGAGCTGAGCGATCTCGATTTCTTCCCCCTGTCGGAAGCCCTGAAACTTCCCCTGGTGGATGTGACGGAATTCATGCTGCTGGAAGTTCAGCGCAGGCATGGGGAAAATTTGGCGCCGCGGGAAAAATACCCGTTCTTCAGCTATCGGACTGATTCGCCGTATATCCGCTACAGCTGAGCTACCTGCGGGAATTATTTGGGCTGAACCAGGACGTTGAAGACAGCGGAGCGTTCGATGCAGTCGATCTGCTCCAGCCCGAGAGCCTCCAGATCGGCAAAATCCTGCTTCGCGGTGCTCTTGTAGCATTCGAGGATAATCTTGGTGCCGTCCCTCTTGATCAGATCGAGGACCGATTTGATGATGCGCAGCTCGGCTCCCTCGACATCCATCTTGATGAAATCGACCCGTTCCGGCCAAAGCGCCCGCAAGGCGCGTTTCGGAATCGCCGGGCCGATGCCCTCCTTGGCTTCACGGCTGCTCGCAAGATTGATCCGCTGCACCATGTTGAGCACGCCATCTTCAGCATCGACGGCGATATCGAGGTTCGATGCATCGATATTCGTGAGCGCGTTGAGGGCAATGTTCCGGCGCAGGAGCTCGCAGGTTTTCTTGATCGGCTCGAAGACATGGATCGTCGCGCGGGGGCGGACAGCGGCCAGTGCGATGGCGTGGTTGCCGACATTGGCCCCGAGGTCGAGGACGATATCATCCTCACCCATATGTTTCAGAATGAGCTCTATCTCTTCCGGCTCGTAAAGTTTGTGCCGGATATGCTGAACCTCTAGTTCGCTGTTGTGTCCGGAAATCGCAAATTTCAGGGCGTGGCCGCGAAAGGGGACGTCAGCGACATCATTCCCGGTCTGCAAAAAGGCCGCGATCTCCTGGCACGCGTGAAGATTCAAGTAGAGAGACGGGTGCTGAGCCTCGATTTCAGAAGCGCTGCTTAGCAAGTTTCTGCAGATATCCAACACCCTGTCATATCGTTTGCGTACAAGGCTGATAAGGGCGAGTTCGCCAAGATAAAGGGCTGTATGCTCGGGGGATATCTGTTGCTTGATCGCTTTGGACAGGATCTCTTCCGCGGTATCGAAATCCTCTGAGCTCTCGGCTTGATAAACAGCGGCCAAAATTTTTTGATTTAAATCAATGTCTTCGGTTTTGCTGCGGTTCAAATTGTACACCGAAAGTGAGTGCGCTGGGTTTTTGCCTCAGCTTGTTGATGTTGTTTTGCATGTTCTGCGCAAGAGTGCAGAGCAAAGCTATTATGCCGGTCATCAGAATGGTTGGATAAGGTTAAGTTTTTGATAAGGTGAAGCGGTTCTCTTCACCAACAGTGCCGTCACAGCGTACCCGGCCGCTTTCGACGAGATGGATCAGGGCGGCGAGCAGGGAGCGTGCGGCGGCGCCGTGTACGGCTGGCGGCACGTCTGCGTAGATTACCGGAAGCATATCTGAAATGAAGCTTAATCCATTCCTCAGGCAGGTCAGGATTTCTTCTTCCCGGTCCCGGCGGTGGGCGATGAAGGCTTCGACGAAAGCTCTCGGGTTCCGGATTGGCCCGCCATGGGTCGGCCAGTAGATTTCGTCGTCCCGGTCAAGCAGCCGGTCGAGGCTCCCGAGATAATCCCCCATATTCCCGTCCGGTGGTGAGACCACGCTGGTCGACCAGCCCATGACAAGATCGCCTGGAAACAGGATTTTCCGCTCCGGCCAGGCGAAGGCCAGATGGTTCGAGGTATGTCCCGGCGTGTGCAGGGCCTGGAGCTGCCAGCCCCCTCCGTCAATCACATCCCCATCCTTCAGAACGACGTCTGGGATGAAGTCCGCGTCCCCGCCAGCCTCGATACCGCCCGGACCGCGGCCGTGCGGGCCGAAGCCGTAAGTCGGGGCGCCGGTCGCGGCTTTCAGTGCGGCGGCAGCGGGGGAATGATCCAGATGAGTATGGGTGACGAGGATATGCGTCACGCTCTCGTCACCGAGGCCGGCGAGCAGCGCCGTAACATGATCGGGCAGATCCGGCCCCGGATCGATCACGGCGACATTCCCTTCGCCGACGATGAAGGTCGCCGTTCCCCGGAAGGTGAAGGGGCCGGGGTTGCGGGCGACGATCCGCCGGAGGCCGGGAGCGAGCCGCTCGATGACGCCATAGGGCGGCTCGAAATTCCGGTCGAAGGGAATGACCGTCGCCACGGGATCAGGCTTCCGCGACGATTTTGTTGGACAGCAGGCCGATCTTGTCGATCTCGATGACGATCTCGTCGCCTGGCTTCATCCAGACCTGCGGATCGCGGCGGGAGCCGACGCCGCCCGGCGTGCCGGTGACGATGACATCGCCGGGCACCAGCTCGGTGAAGGTGCTGATGTAATTGATCAGGCGCGGGACAGAGAAAATCAGATCGTCGAGTTTCGTGTGCTGCATCACCTCGCCGTTCAGGCGGGCTTCCATCACCAGGGGGCCTAGATCGGCGATCTCGTCCTTCGTTACCAGGTACGGCCCGAACGCGCCGGTGCCGATGAAGTTCTTGCCCGGGGTGAACTGACCGGTATGGCGCTGCCAGTCACGCACGCTGCCTTCATTGTAGCAGGCATAGCCCGCGACATGATCCATGGCGTCCGCCTCGGAGATATGCCGGCCTGGCGTGCCGATGATGACGGCAAGCTCGGCTTCGTAATCGAGCTTGTCCGAAACCTTCGGCTTGATCATGGGCTGGCCGTGGCCGATCTGCGAGTTGGCGAAGCGGCCGAAGATCGTCGGATGTTCGACTTCCGGCCATCCGCCCTCAAGGCGATGTGCCTCGTAATTCAGTCCGACGCAGAGGATCTTCTCGGGATCGGGGATAACCGGCAGGAATTGAGCCGTCGCCAGAGTGGCCGACGGCGCGCTGTCTTTCAGAGTGGCGGCGACTTCGGCCAGTGCGTCCGCCGCGATGGCGGCCTTCAGGCTCGGATAGCGGGCGAGCGTGGCGGCGTCGACCGCATGCAGCCCCTTGTCCGATGCCAGTCCCCAGACAGCCTTGCCGTCAATTTCAAATGTCGCGAACCGCATGTGTCGCCTCCCGGGCGTTTGTATGGATTGGGTGGAAGTCTAGAAATCTGACGGGTCGCGGTCGATATCCGATCCGTCATCAATGCGGTCTGTCAGGCGCCATAAACCAGATAGAGAAGCAGGGCGCCGAGCAGGATCCGGTAGACCACGAAGGGCATGAAGCCGGCATGTTTCAGCCAGGCCATCATCAGCGTGATCGCGACCAGAGCAGAGGCGAAGGAAAGGCCGATGGCCACCAGGACGTCACGGGTCAGACTGACATCGCCGCTCTGCCACAGATCGATGCCGGTCAGCGTGCCTGCGCCCGCGATCGCCGGGATCGAGAGCAGCAGGGAGAAGCGCGCGGCGTCGGCCCGTTCGAAGCCGAGGAAACGGGCCATGGTCATGGTGATGCCGGAGCGGCTGGTACCCGGGATCAGGGCGAGGACCTGTGCCATGCCGATCGCCAGCGCGCTGCCGTAACTCATATGCTCAAGCCGCCGGACCGTCATGCCGACCCGGTCCGCCAGGCCGAGCAGCAGGCCGAAGCCGAGCGTCGTCCAGCCGATGATTTCCACGCTGCGCAACATGCCGCCGGCATATTTGGCGATCATGAAGCCCGCGATGACCACGGGGATCGAGCCGACGATAACCTGCAGCATCAGCCGGGTGCCCTGATCGATGCGCCCGCGCAGCAACTTCCAGAGTCCGGTCAGCATCATGCCGATCTCGCGCCAGGCATAGACCATGACGGCGCCGAGCGTGCCGACATGGACGGCGATATCCATCATCAGTCCCTGATCCTGCCATTGCATGACATAGGGGACGAGGACGAGATGACCGCTGGAGGAGATCGGCAGAAATTCGGTGATGCCCTGAACAAGGGCAAGGATAGCCAGATGAAGTATCGGCACCGTTAGGCTCCGGTTTTGTTTTTTTGTCGAGGGACGGGAATAGGATCGCCGTTGCGGGACCCCCGATCTCCCGCATATCCAGCGTATCTGAATATACCATCCCGTTGCGGCAGAAAGAATATGGGATAAAGTCCCGTTTCGGGACTAAATGCTGATTGCATTCTGCGTGTGCCGTTGCGCGCCGCCGGTGTGTGTGCGTCTCTCAAGAAAATTAGTCCTAACTATTGACCTTTTTGTTTCCTTTCCGTAGATAGGCGCTCCCCGATGAGGTATAGTGCCGTCAGAATGACAATTCGGGCGGCGGCAAGCCTGAAGAGGAATAAGGCCCGAAGGGCCATGGGAGAGAGTGGAATGACCACCGACCGTATGCTGAAATTCGTTCACACCGCCAAGCGGATGCCGTCCAAGCGCGAAGCCGATGCGCGCCGGCAGGACTTTGGCGAGATCTACGATGAGTTCGTGGAAGATCATGCGGCCGAGCAGGCTGGCCGGTGTTCCCAGTGCGGCGTGCCCTATTGTCAGGTGCATTGCCCGCTGTCGAACAACATTCCCGACTGGCTGATGCTGACGGCCGAGGGCCGGCTGGAAGAAGCGTACGAGATCGCCAGCGCGACCAACAATTTCCCGGAGATCTGTGGCCGCATCTGCCCGCAGGACCGGCTCTGCGAAGGCAATTGCGTGATCGAGAAGGGCTTTGACTCGGTCACTATCGGTTCCGTCGAGAAATACATCACCGAGACCGCTTTCGAGCAGGGCTGGGTGAAGCCGGTGAAGCCGGTGCGTGAGCGCAAGGAAAGCGTCGGTATCATCGGTGGCGGTCCCGGCGGGCTGGCGGCGGCGGAACAGCTCCGCAAGCGCGGCTATCAGGTCCATGTCTATGACCGGTATGACCGGATCGGCGGCCTGATGATCTACGGCATTCCGAACTTCAAGCTGGAGAAGGATGTCGTCCAGCGCCGTACCCGTGTTCTGGAAGAGAGCGGCATTCATTTTCATACCGGGGTCGATGTCGGCAAGGACATCACCGTGGCCGAGCTGCGCGAGAAGCACGCCGCAGTTCTGGTCGCCACCGGTGTCTACAAGGCGCGTGACATGAAGTGCCCGGGCGTCGGCCTCGGCAACGTCCATCCGGCGCTGGAATATCTGACGGCCTCCAACCGCAAGGGGCTTGGCGACAGCGTTCCGGCTTTCGAGGACGGCAGCCTGGACGCCAAGGGCAAGAACATCGTCGTCATCGGCGGCGGCGATACCGCGATGGATTGTGTGCGCACGGCCATCCGCCAGGGCGCCAAATCGGTGAAATGCGTCTATCGCCGGGACAAGGCCAACATGCCGGGCTCCCAGCGCGAAGTGCAGAACGCCGAGGAGGAAGGCGTCGAGTTCATGTGGCTGTCGGCCCCCGAGGCCTTCACCGGCAATGATGTCGTGGATGGCGTGCGCTGCCATCGCATCCATCTTGGCGTGCCGGATGCGACCGGCCGTCAGGCCCCGCAAGTGGTCGAGGACAGCAGCTTCACGATCCCGGCAGACATGGCGATTCTGGCGCTCGGTTTCGATCCCGAGGACATGCCGACCATGTTCGGTGAGGAGGAGCTGAAAGTGTCCCGCTGGGGCACGCTCTCGATCGACTTCTCGTCCATGATGACCAGCCTCGACGGCGTCTTCGCCGCGGGGGACATCGTGCGCGGTGCCTCCCTGGTGGTCTGGGCCGTCCGGGACGGCCGGGACGTTGCCGATCAAATGCATGCCTATATCGAGCAAAAGGCCAACGCCTCGCTCGATCTCGCTTCCTGAAGCCGAGGGTGACCGACATGAAACAGGATAACCAATTCCCGATGACCGGCGGCGACGCCTTCGTGGCCGACTGGAAGGCGAATGTGGAGAGGCTTCAGGCCGCCCACGCCTACAACCCGGCGGACGAGCACGAGAATTGCGGCGTCGGTTTCGTCGCGTCCATCGACGGCACGCCGCGGCGTGAGGTGGTCGAGGCCGGCATTCAGGCCCTGCAGGCGATCTGGCACCGGGGCGCGGTCGATGCTGACGGCAAGACCGGCGACGGCGCGGGCATCCATCTGCAGATCCCGCAGGATTTCTTCCGCGAGCATGTGGAGCGTGCCGGGCAGGCGGTCGGCGACAGCCTGATCGCCGTTGGCATGGTGTTCCTGCCGCGTACCGATCTGGCCGCACAGGAGCGTTGCCGCTGTATCGTCGAGGAAGAGATCCTCTCGCGCGGCTACAAGATCTATGGCTGGCGCCAGGTGCCGGTGAATGTCGAGGTGATCGGCGAGAAGGCGAACGCCACCCGCCCGGAAATCGAGCAGATCATGGTTTCCGGCAATGCCGGGGTCGACGAGATCCGGTTCGAGCGCGATCTCTACCTGATCCGGCGCCGGATCGAGCGCGCCGCGCTGGCCGAGAACATCACGGATTTCTACATCTGTTCGCTGTCCTGCCGGTCGATCATCTACAAGGGCATGTTCCTGGCCGAGCAGGTTTCCGAGTTCTTCCCGGATCTGCTGGACGAGCGGTTCGTTTCCAACTTCGCGATCTATCACCAGCGCTATTCGACCAACACCTTCCCGGCCTGGCGTGCCGCCCAGCCGTTCCGCGTGCTTGCCCATAACGGCGAAATCAACACGCTGAAAGGCTGCTGGAACTGGATGCGCAGCCACGAGACCCGGATGGCGGTGGATACGTTCGGCGAGGAGATCGAGGATATCAAGCCGGTGATCCAGGACGGCAGCTCCGACAGTGCCGCGCTGGACGCGGTGTTCGAGCTGATGGTCCGGGCCGGCCGCGCGCTGCCCATGGTCAAGACCATGATGATCCCGGAAGCGGTCGCCGATGGCGGCAACCTCACGCAGGAACTCCGCGATCTCTATGCCTATTGCAACGCGGTGATGGAGCCGTGGGACGGCCCGGCGGCGATTGCGGCCTATGGCGGTCACTGGGTGCTCGGCGGCATGGACCGGAACGGCCTGCGCCCGATGCGCTACAGCATCACCGACAATGGCCTGCTGATCGCCGGCTCCGAGACCGGCATGGTCCGGATCAAGGACAAGAACATCATCGAGAAGGGCCGGCTCGATCCGGGCCAGATGATCGCCGTCGATCTGGTCAGCGGCAAGCTCTACCACGATGCCGAGCTGAAAGAGCATCTGGCCTCCGCCCGCCCCTATGGCAAGTGGATCAAGAAGAGCGTCAAGATCGACCATCTGATCAAGAGCCACCACGAAGAGAAGGCCGGGCTGGAGCGCGATGATCTGCGCCGCCGTCAGGTGGTTTCCGGCTGGTCGCTCGAGGATATGGAGCTGATCCTGCAGCCCATGGCGGATGGCGGCAAGGAAGCCATCGGCTCGATGGGCGACGACACGCCGCTGGCGGTGCTGTCCGAGAAATATCGCGGTCTGCACCATTTCTTCCGGCAGAATTTCAGCCAGGTGACGAACCCGCCGATCGATTCATTGCGTGAGCGCCGGGTGATGAGCCTGCGCACGCGCCTCGGCAACCTTGGAAATATCCTGGACGAGACCGAGGAGCAGTGCGAGCACCTGCTGCTGGAATCCCCGGTTCTGTCGAACGCCGAGTTCCAGGCGATGCGGGACTATATGGGCGACACGGCGGAGGAGATCGACTGCACCTTCGACGTCTCCGGCGGCGAGACCGCGCTGGCCGAAGCCATCGACCGTATTCAGCGCGAGGCGGAAGACGCGGTGCGCGGCGGTTGCACCCATGTTGTGCTGTCGGACAAGGCGATCTGCTCCACCCGGGCGGCGATCCCGATGATCCTGGCCACCGGCGCGGTGCATTCCTATCTGGTGCGCCAGCAGCTCCGGACCTTCACCTCGATCAACGTGCAGACCGGCGAATGCCTCGACACGCACTATTTCTGCGTGCTGATCGGTGTCGGCGCCACCACGGTGAACGCCTATCTGGCCCAGGAAGCGATTGCCGACCGGCATGCGCGCGGCCTGTTCGGCGACAAGTCGCTCGACGCCTGTGTCGGCGCTTATCGCAAGGCGATCCAGGACGGCATCCTGAAGGTGATGTCGAAGATGGGCATCTCCGTGCTGTCCTCCTATCGCGGCGGCTATAACTTTGAGTCGGTCGGCCTGTCCCGTTCGCTGGTCGCCCGGTTCTTCCCGGGCATGTCCTCGCGGATTTCCGGCCTCGGTCTGCCCGGCATCCAGAAGAAGGCGCTGGAACAGCATCGCAAGGCGTTCGACGAGACCGTGGTGACACTGCCGGTGGGCGGACTCTACCGCTTCCGCCGTCAGGGCGAGAGGCATGCCTTCGACGGACCGATGATGCATGCCCTGCAGCATGCGGTCGCGACGGACAGCTATCACCTCTACAAGAAGTACGCGAACGAGATCTATTCGCAGAAGCCGGTCAATCTGCGCGACCTGCTCGGCTTCAAGCCGACGGGCGAGGAAGTGGCGCTGGAAGATGTGTCTTCCATCACCGAGATCCGCAAGCGGCTGGTGGCGCCGGGCATTTCCCTTGGTGCGCTCAGCCCGGAGGCGCATGAGACCCTCTCCATCGCCATGAACCGGATCGGCGCCAAGTCGGATTCCGGTGAGGGCGGTGAGGACCCGGCACGCTTCAAGCCGCGCCCGAACGGCGACAATCCGAGCTCGGCCATCAAGCAGGTCGCCTCCGGCCGCTTCGGCGTCACGGCGGAGTATCTGAACAATTGCCGTGAGCTTGAAATCAAGGTCGCCCAGGGCGCCAAGCCGGGCGAGGGCGGGCAGCTTCCGGGCATCAAGGTCAACTCGATGATCGCCAAGCTGCGGCACTCGACCGAGGGCGTGACCCTGATCTCGCCGCCGCCGCACCACGATATCTACTCGATCGAGGATCTGGCGCAGCTGATCTACGACCTGAAGCAGATCAACCCGGATGCGCGCGTCTGCGTGAAGCTGGTGGCTTCCTCCGGTATCGGCACGATTGCCGCCGGCGTTGCCAAGGCGAAGGCGGACACGATCCTGATTTCCGGCCATGGCGGCGGTACCGGTGCCAGCCCGCAGACCAGCATCAAATATGCCGGTATTCCGTGGGAAATGGGCCTGTCAGAAGTGCATCAGGTGCTGACCCTGAACCGGCTCCGGCACAAGGTTTCGCTGCGCGTCGATGGTGGTTTCCGGACCGGCCGCGACGTGGTCATCGGTGCCATTCTCGGGGCCGAGGAATTCGGTATCGGCACCGCCTCTCTGGTGGCGATGGGCTGTATCATGGTGCGCCAGTGCCACAGCAACACCTGCCCGGTCGGGGTCTGCACCCAGGACCAGAGCCTGCGCGCCAAGTTCGACGGCACGCCGGAAAAGGTGGTGAACCTGTTCTCCTTCGTGGCCGAGGAAGTGCGCGAGATTCTCGCCGAACTCGGTGTCCGGTCGCTGGAAGAAGTGATCGGCCGGACCGACCTGTTGCATCAGGTCAGCCGCGGCGATCCGTCTCTCGACGATCTCGACCTGAACCCGATCCTGGTGCGCGCCGATAGCGGCGGGCTGCCGGTGATGAACGCGGTCGAGGGCCGGAACGAGGTGCCGGAGACGCTGGACGCGCAGATGATCAAGGATGCGCAGCCGGCACTCGAAGGCGGTGAGAAGATGCAGCTCACCTACAATATCGCCAACACGCTGCGCGCCATCGGCACCAAGCTCAGCTCCCGGATCACCCGGAAATACGGCATGTTCGGCCTGCAGCCGGGGCACATCACCGTGCGTCTGCGGGGCTCCGCCGGTCAGTCCCTCGGTGCCTTCGCGGTACAGGGCCTGAAGCTGGAAGTGTTCGGCGATGCCAACGACTATGTCGGCAAGGGCCTCTCCGGCGGCTCCATCGTCATCCGGCCGATGACGGCGGCGCGCTTTGCCTCGAACGAGAACACCATTGTCGGCAATACCGTGCTCTACGGGGCGACGGCGGGGCAGCTCTTCGCTGCCGGGCAGGCAGGTGAACGGTTCGCCGTGCGGAACTCCGGCGCCGATGCGGTGGTCGAGGGGTGTGGCTCGAACGGGTGCGAATACATGACCGGCGGTACCGTCGTGCAGCTCGGCCCGGTGGGCGCGAACTTTGCCGCGGGCATGACTGGCGGCATGGCCTTCGTCTACGACTCGGATGAAAGTTTCGAGCGTAACGTGAACCCGGAATCGGTGCTTTGGCAGCGGATCGAGACGGATTACTGGGAAGCTTCCCTGAAGCGCCTGGTACAGGAGCATGTGGAGCAGACCCAGTCCCGCTTCGCCGAACGTCTGCTGATCAACTGGGGGCAGGAGATCGGCCGTTTCTGGCAGATCGTGCCGAAGGAAATGATCGCCCGCCTCCCGCAGCCGCTCAGCTATTCCAGCCGGGAAAAGCGTGCGTGAGCGCGTCCACTTTCACGCTCTATGGTGACCGGCGTTCGGGCAACTGCCTGAAGATCGTCTATGCGGCGGACTGGCTCGGCCTCGTCTATTCGTTCGTCGACATAGACATCATGACGGGCGAAAGCCGGACTCCGGAATTCCTGGCGGTGAACCCGGCGGGGCAGGTCCCCGCCGTGGATTTCGGCGGCGGCAAAACGCTGGCCCAGTCCAACGCGGTGCTGCTCTTCCTGGCGGAGCACTCGGCACTGCTGCCGCAGGACCCGTTCCTGCGGGCCAAGGTGAACGAGTGGCTGTTCTGGGAGCAGTACAGCCACGAGCCCTATGTTTCCGTCTGCCGTTTCCACATGGTTTATCAGGGCAAGACGGCCAGCGAGCGGGAAGCCTGGCGGGTAGAGCGGGCCGAGGCGGCGCTGGACCATATGGAAGCTCACCTTGCGGGTAAGAGCTTCTTTGTTGGCGAGGCCCTGAGCGTTGCCGACATCGCCCTGCTTGCCTATACGCGGCTGGCGGGAGAGGGCGGCTTCGATTTGTCCAGGCGCCCGAACCTCACCACCTGGATCACCCGCTGCGAGACTGCGCTGGAGCTGGCCTGATTTCTTTCCCGGACATGATCCGGGACCTGTTTTTCATAGAGTAGCGCCCGCTTCGGGAGGTCCCGGATCACGTCCGGGAAATCGGTGTTGTTGGTGCGCGCTAAAACCCCCCAGAAAACAAATGCCCGGACCGAGGGGAAGCGGTCCGGGCATCTTCAGTCAGGGCAGGAAAGCGGTGGGGGGTTAGGCCGCTTTCTTGCTTTCGATGGCCTTCACCGAGGGCCGTACTTCAATCTTGCGCGGTTTCGCCTCTTCGGGGATCTCGCGCACCAGGGAGACATGGAGCAAGCCATTCTCCAGATCGGCGCCGGTCACCTTGATGAAGTCGGCAAGCTCGAACCGGCGCTCGAAGGCGCGTTCGGCGATGCCGCGATGCAGGAACTCCCGGCTCTCGCCGTCTTCGGTCTTCTCGACCTTGCCGGTGATAATGAGGGAGTTCTGATTCACCGTGACGTCGATATCCTGCTCGGCAAATCCGGCGACCGCCATCGAGATCCGGTAATCGTCTTCGCTGACCTTCTCGATATTGTAGGGCGGGTAGGTCGTCTGATTACCGGCGGCCGGGGTGCGGAGCGCCGCATCGGCGAGCTGCGCCATGCGGTCAAAACCGACGGAATTGCGGAACATCGGGGAAAAATCGATCGTACGCATTGGGTCCATATCCTTTCCAAGCAACATGGTCTTCAATCAGTCACCCGTCAGATTTCTGCCCGGGTGGCGTTTCGGAAGGCTGCGTCCCGAAAGTGGCAACGCCGCCTGACCAAGAGTTGGGAATATGGAAAATCGGATTCAAGAGGGAAAAATGCGCAAACGAAATCGGGCGCCCCGAAGGACGCCCGTTCGTTCCCGCAAGCCGAAGCCTGCGGCAATTTGTCTTGGTATTAGATACCGAGGTTGGCGAAGCGCTTGTTGAAGCGCGCAACCTGACCGCCGCTGTCGAGGATCCGGTGCTGGCCAGTCCAGGCCGGATGGGTCAGCGGGTCGATTTCGAGCCGCAGCACGTCGCCCTCTTTACCCCAGGTCGACTGGGTCTGGTATTCGGTGCCATCGGTCATCACGACAGTGATCGCGTGATATTCGGGATGGATATCAGCCTTCATTTTTCGTACTCCTGCCCCCGAGCGTTGATGGGCGCGGGTATCAATCCGTGAATAAGAGCGCGACGATATAGAGGAGACAGGGACCGAACGCAAGGGCGAAGGGACCTGTTTTTACGGGAATCCGACATGAGCGAACAGAATAGCCGGCGCAATCTTGGCCCCTTGAGGGCTCTGATGCCGTTTATCCGGCCCTACCGGTTGCAGGTCGCGGGCGCCGCGGTGGCGCTGATTGTCGCCGCGGTCACGGTGCTGGCCATGGGCAACGGGCTGCGCCTGCTGGTCGACAAGGGGTTCTCCGCCGGCGATCCGGCGCTGCTGGACCGGGCGGTGATCGTCCTGATGGGCGTTGTTGTTCTGCTGGCCGGCTCAAGTTATGCCCGATTCTATCTGGTTTCCTGGATCGGCGAGCGGGTGGTGGCGGATATCCGCAAGGCGGTGTTCAGCCATGTGATCTCTCTCAGCCCCGGTTTCTTCGAGACCACGCGCACGGGTGAACTGCTGTCCCGCCTGGCGACGGACACCACGCTGGTGCAGACCGTGGTCGGCTCGTCGGTTTCCATCGCCCTGCGCAACATGCTGCTGTTCTGTGGCGCGCTGGTCATGCTGCTGATCACCAGCGCCAAGCTCTCGGGCTATGTTCTGCTGGTCGTGCCCATCGTGGTGATCCCGATCATCGTGCTGGGCCGCAAGGTGCGGCGGCTGTCCCGCGACACCCAGGACCGGGTGGCCGATCTCGGCTCCTATGCGGAGGAAACCCTCTACGGTATCCGCGCGGTGCAGGCCTTCGCGCATGAGCCGGTGGACCGGGAGAGGTTCGGTACCCGGGTCGAGAATGCACTGAATGCCGCCCTCGGCCGGATCCGGGCCCGCGCCGCCCTGACCGCCATCGTCATCTCGCTGGTCTTCGGCTCCATCGCCGTCATTCTGTGGATCGGCGGCAAGGACGTTCTGGCCGGCCGGATCAGCGCCGGAGAGCTTTCCGCCTTCGTCTTCTATGCCGCCGTCGTCGCAGGCTCCACGGGAGCCCTCTCTGAGGTCCTTGGCGACCTGCAGCGGGCTGCGGGCGCCATGGAACGCCTGATGGGCCTCCTGCAAGCCGAGAGCGAGGTCTCCGCGCCGGCCAATCCGGTGTCGCTGGCACATCCGGCAAAGGGGCTCGTCAGTTTCGAGGATGTCGACTTCTCCTACCCGGCCCGCCCGGACATCCCGTCTCTGACCAGCTTCACCGCGTCCGTGAAGCCCGGCGAGCGCGTCGCCATCGTCGGCCCCTCCGGCGCCGGTAAATCGACCATCTTCCAGCTTTTGCTGCGCTTCTACGATCCGCAGGCCGGGCATATCCGGATCGATGGCGTCGACCTGACGGCCGCCGACCCGCGCGCTTTCCGCTCCCTGATCGGGCTGGTGCCGCAGGAGCCGGTGATCTTCTCTGACAATGCGATGGAGAATATCCGCTACGGCCGCCCCGACGCCCCCGACGCCGACGTCATCGCCGCCGCCGAAGCCGCCAACGCGAAAAGCTTCATCGAGGCCCTGCCGGACGGCTTCCACACCCATCTCGGCGAGAAAGGCGTGCGCCTCTCCGGCGGCCAGCGCCAGCGCATAGCCATCGCCCGCGCCATCCTGCGCGATCCCGTGATCCTGCTGCTCGACGAGGCAACCAGCGCCCTCGACGCCGAGAGCGAGCGCGCCGTGCAGAAGGCCCTCGAAGCCATCATGCCGGGCCGCACCACACTGGTGATCGCCCACCGCCTCGCCACGGTGTTGAAGGCCGACCGCATCCTGGTGCTGGAAGACGGCCGCCTGATCGCGGAGGGCAAACATTCCGAACTGCTGGCGAGCAACCCGCTCTACCGGCATCTGGCAGAGCTGCAGTTCGCGGATTCCGCAGCGGCGGGTATGGCGATTTCGGCGGAGTAGGGACGGCAAAGAAAAAGCGCCGCCCGGATTGCTCCGGGCGGCGCTTCATGTACGGTTCTTCGGAGAGCGTCAGCGCAGCGCGGCGCAGGCCCGCTGGATGCGCTCGCAGGCGTCTTCCAGCACGGCATCCGAAGTGGCGTAGGAGATGCGGAAATGCGGGCTGAGGCCGAAAGCCTCGCCATGCACGGCCGCGACGCCTTCGGCTTCCAGCAGATAGGTGCAGAAATCCTCGTCGTTCTCGATGGTCTTGCCGTCGGGCGTCTTCTTGCCGATGACACCGGCGCAGGACGGATAGACGTAGAAGGCACCGTCCGGAGTCGGGCAGTTCAGGCCGCTGGCCTGGTTCAGCATGGAGACCACGAGATCGCGGCGGGCCTGGAAGGCCTTGTTGTTCTTGGCGATGAAGTCCTGCGGGCCGTCGAGCGCGGCGATCGAGGCGGCCTGGCTGATCGAGGACGGGTTCGAGGTCGACTGGGACTGGATCTTGCGGATCGCGGTGATCAGCTCCACCGGACCGGCCGCGAAGCCGATGCGCCAGCCGGTCATGCAGAAGGCCTTGGACATGCCGTTGACGGTCAGCGTCCGGTCATACAGGCCGGGCTCGACTTCCGCCGGGGTGCAGAATTCGAAATCGTCATAGACCAGCCGCTCATACATGTCGTCGGTCATGACATAGACATGCGGGTGCTTCATCAGCACGTCCGTGACCTTCTTCATGTCTTCCTTGGTGTAGCCGGCGCCGGACGGGTTCGACGGGCTGTTCAGGATGATCCATTTGGTCTTCGGCGTGATCGCCTTTTCCAGATCTTCCGGCTGCAGCTTGAAGTCCATTTCCTGCGGGCAGGGGACGATGACGGGCTCGCCCTCGGCCAGCAGCACCATGTCCGGATACGAGACCCAGTAGGGCGCCGGGATGATGACTTCGTCGCCCGGGTTGAGCGTGGCCATCAGCGCGTTGTAGAGCACCTGCTTGCCGCCGGTGCCGACGGTGATCTGGTTGCGCGCATAGTCGAGATTGTTGTCGCGTTTGAACTTGCGGCAGATCGCGTCCTTCAGCTCGGGCGTACCGTCCGGATCGGTGTAGCGGGTGTCGCCGCGCTTCATGGCGTCGATGGCGGCCTCGACGATGTGGGCCGGGGTGTCGAAATCCGGCTCGCCTGCGGAGAGGCCGATGACGTCGCCGCCCGCGGCTTTCAGCTCGCGCGCCTTGGCGCTGATGGCGATGGTGGGGGACGGCTTGATGCGGCCGAGACGGTCAGCGATGAAGCTCATTATTTCCTCGGAAAGGCTGGCTGATAAGACGGAAGGCAGAGCCTACGCCCGGCATCGTGAGCATTCAAGCGCGGGAATGTTCCGATTTTTGAATGGTTTCGAATGGAATTCGGCTGGACAGGAGAACCGTGGCGGGAGATTCTCACGAAACCCGGAAAAACCGGCAGGATATTCACCATAATTTAAAGAGTTTAGGGTGTAAGAACAACGCCATGGACCCAATACGCCGCGCAGAACATAAAATTCCCCATGCTGGCACGCTCGACCGCGATGTCTGGGTGCGGGATCTTGCCCGCTCCATGTGTGACTCCGTGATCGATGTCGATGAGCTGGAAATGCGGCGGCTGGAACAGTTTCTCTGCGGCCTGATGCATTACCTGCTCGGCAAGGTGCATGACCGGCCCGAATTCCGGCGCGAGGATGCCGTGTGGCGCGGGAAGCATGGATTGCTGCCGCTGATGGGCGGCATGATGGACCGCTACCGGAACATGCCCCGGAAACCCGGCACGGAGCCGGTGCGGCAATGGCTGACCGATATGTTCGAGGAAGCGACGACCGCGAAGTACAACCCCGTCTGCGTCAAGACGTTCCGCCTCCTGGCCCGGCTCGACCATGGCGATCTGGAAAACATGCTGCACAATGCGTCCTGCGTGGTGCTGCTTTCGCTCGGCCAGAAAATTTCCATGGACTGACTGCCGGTTCGGACAGAGCTGTCGCTGCGGCCCGGCGGGCCGGGTTGATTCCGAAACCGGGGGTGTTTCATTCCGGTTCTAAGTATTTTCCAAGCCGGGGACATTGGACTACAAACAGAGCATGTCCCTCTCAACATCGGCGGCCCGCTTTTGCCAGGCGTTCCGCAATCGCGATTATGCCATTTATTGCGTCGGTAGCTCCCTGACCGTCATCGGTCTGTGGATGCAGCGGATTGCCGTCGGCTGGGTAACCTGGGAGCTGACCGAAAGCCCGACCTGGCTTGGTGTCATCGCTTTTGCCGAGCTGTTCCCGGTGGTCATCCTGAGCCCGCTCGCGGGCACCCTGGCGGACCGGCTCGACCGGCTCTCGATCGCCCGGGTCGCGCAATGTCTCAACATGCTCCAGGCGACCGTGCTGACGGTGCTTACCCTGTCCGGCGCGCTGACCATCTGGTGGCTGTTCTCGCTGGCGCTTTTCACCGGGATCGTCGTCTCGTTCTGGCAACCGGCCCGGATGGCGATGATCCCCAATCTGGTCCGGCGCGAGGATGTCGCTTCGGCGGTGGCGATCAATTCGGTGATCTTCAACGCGGCCCGCTTTGTCGGCCCGGCCATCGCGGGCGTGGTCATTGTCGGCTATGGCGCGGGCTATGCCTTCCTCGCCAACGCGATCAGCTATCTGCCCTTCATCGCGGCCTTGTGGATCATCAAGCCGAACATGAACGGCCGGAAGCGGAAACACGGCGCGGGTATTTTCGCGCAGATGGCGGATGGCTACCGCTATGCCCTGACCCATCCGGGTATCGGCCCGATGCTGATCCTGATGCTGATCACCTGCATTGCCCTGCGCCCGGTGTTCGAGCTGTTGCCGGGATATGCCGCCGAGATCTTCGGACGGGGCGCCGAGGGGCTTTCCATGATGGCGACGGCCACGGGCATCGGCGCCGTGATCGGCGGGCTCTATCTCGGCCAGCGCAACGGCCTGGAAGGTCTGGTGCAGCTCTCCATCGTCAGTGTGGCGGCGATGATCGCCGCCTTGCTGGTGTTCAGCCAGACCTCGAATTTCTGGGTCGCGCTGGTTGCCCTGGCCGTTGCCGGCGGCGCCATGGTGACCCACGGTGCGGGATCGCAAACCCTGATCCAGTCGGCGGTGGATGAGGATATGCGGGGCCGGGTGGTCGCGCTTTACGGCATGCTGTTCCGGGGAGGCCCGGCCATCGGTGCCCTGATCATGGGCTGGGTCTCGGACTGGGCCGGACTGCACTGGCCACTGGTGGTCGGCTGCGTTGCCGCCAGTCTCGCGCTGCTCTGGATGGTCGGACGCCGAGCGGTCATTCGGGACGCCATGGAAGCCCGGCGCGGAGATGTCGAGAGTGACGGCTGAGCCGGAAAATATCCGGCTCTGGGCCATTTCCGATCTCCACCTTGCCTCCGAGGTGAACAGAAAGGCGCTCGACGACATTCCCGATCACGGCGCCGACTGGCTGATTCTGGCGGGGGATGTGGCCGAACGGGAAGAGCTGTTCGTTGAGGCCCTGACCCTGCTCGGAACACGGTTCGGAAAGCTGATCTGGGTGCCGGGAAATCATGAGCTCTGGACGGACCAGCGCCCCGGTGCGGCCGCCCGGCGCGGGGATGCGCGCTATCGTCATCTGGTCGCATTGGCGCGCGCGATCGGTGTCGTGACGCCGGAAGATCCCTATCTCCGCTGGCCGGGCGCGCTTGACGGTTCGCCGGTTTTCATCGCCCCGCTGTTCCTGCTCTATGATTACAGCTTTCGTCCGGATGATGTTTCGCTCGACGAGCTGAAAAACTGGGTGCGGGAGATGCATGCCGTGCCGGTGGATGAATTGCTGCTCGATCCCGATCCCTATCCGGACCGGCCCGCCTGGTGCGCGGCGCGCTGCACCGAAACCGAGGCCAGACTGTCGGCCCTTCCCGAGGGGGCGCGGACCGTGCTGATCAATCACTGGCCGCTGCGCGAGGATCTTATCCGCATTCCCCGCGTGCCCAGATTCGTGCCCTGGTGCGGCACCCGGGTCACCCATGACTGGCACCGGCGGTTCCGCGCCACCGACGTTGTCACCGGCCATCTGCATACCCGCCGGACGGACGTCATCGACGGCACCCGCTTTCACGAAGTTTCCCTCGGCTATCCCCGGCAATGGGAACAATTACGGGGCGCCGGGAGTTACCTCAGGGACATCACGCCGGACCGGTGAGCATATGGCTCTCCCGATGGCGCCATGCATCAGCCATGAGAGGAGCGGGATATGTCCGACGTTACTGTGACCCTGAAACACGAGGAAGCCGAGAGCCTGCAGCAGTTGCTGAGAGGCATGGATATTGCCGAGGGCACCAGGGGAAATATCGCCTTGCTGGTCGAGGATGCCATGCGTGAAGCGGTCGCTCCGGAGCCTGAAGCAGAGCCGCGCTATGTCGGCGAGCATGGGGAGCATAACCCCAATACCCTTGGAAAGCCCCGCGACAGGGCCTGATTGCCTGGCCCGGAATCGGGGTTTTCTCCATAGCTGCGTCCATTCGACACTTGACGTTCGTGCCGCATTCACGCAAATGCTGCGCCGCAAAAGTTTTCTATCGCCAATCCAATACAAGGCGGGAGTACCGCGTGCCGGGATCTGCCCGGTGGGTTGTCCCGTGCGAATGGAGCAAGACCCTTGGACGTAAGTAAGATCTCGACCGGCCCGAATCCGCCGTACGAAGTTAATGTCGTTATTGAAATCCCACAGGGCGGCGTTCCGGTGAAGTACGAGCTGGACAAGGAGTCCGGCGCCATGATGGTTGACCGGTTCCTGCACACCGCAATGTTCTACCCGGCGAATTACGGGTTCATTCCGAACACGCTTTCCGACGACGGCGACCCGGCCGATATCCTCGTCATCACCGGCTCCGGCGTTGTTCCGGGCGCCGTCATTCCGAGCCGTCCGATCGGGGTCGTGCATCTGGAAGACGAAGCCGGGATGGACGAAAAGATCATCGCGGTGCCGGTCGAGAAGCTGCATCCCTATTATGCAGGCATCAAGAGCTACCGGGATCTGCCGGAAATCCTGATCCAGCAGATCGTCCACTTCTTCGAGCACTACAAGGATCTCGAACAGGACAAGTGGGTGAAATTCATCGAGATGGGCGACGCCGAGTCAGCCCGGACCACGATCCTGGAAGCAATCGAACGGGCGAAAGACGCGAAGTAACGCGCCGCTCTTCGAAGCCGATCTGATACAGCCGCGCCGTCCCGAGAGGGGCGGCGCGG
>TARA_R110002051_G_scaffold259449_4_pt1 | contig 51798 bp, 49 predicted proteins | sample TARA_R110002051 | Tara Oceans TARA_R110002051 (sample SAMEA4397023) | marine metagenome | biome: Polar Biome; feature: [MES] marine water layer (ENVO:01000295) within the mesopelagic zone...; material: water (ENVO:00002006), including particulate matter (ENVO:01000060) such...
GTTAGCGACCCTGCGCCGAGGCCCAATCGTGGCCGACCCAGCGCAACGGCCCCGGAGGAAATCAGCACAACACGTTTTTTCTGCCCGGTCAGCGACGCGATATCATCTGCGATCGCGTCGATCACGGACGGGCCCGACTGCAACAGGCTCGATCCGACCTTGACCACAATGCAGCCGGCCGCGTCGAAGCCGGGGCGTGTCACGGCGTCCAGCCTTCCTCGTCGGGTTCAGCGACGCCGGCGCGCACCTGTTGCACGATGCGCCAGGCTTCAGAGCACAACCGCTTCACCCCGTCACCGGAAACACCCGACAGGCGCATGACTTTCTTGCCCGTCGCAGCTTCAAGCAATTTCGCTTTTTCCTCGACGTCTTCGTCGGAAATGGCGTCGGTCTTGTTCAACGCGAGGATTTCGCGCTTTTTGGTGATACCACCGCCATAGGCCGCCAGCTCGTTGCGCACTGTATGATAGGCCTCAACCGGATCCTCTTGGGTGCCATCGATCAGATGAATGATCGAGGCGCAGCGCTCAATATGACCCAGGAAGCGATCACCAATGCCGGCACCCTCATGCGCACCTTCGATCAGGCCGGGAATATCGGCGACGATGAAGCGCGAGCCCGGACCCAGATCGACGACGCCGAGATTGGGATAGAGCGTCGTGAAGGGATAGGCGGCGATCTTCGGATTGGCCTTGGAAACGACGCTGAGAAAGGTCGACTTGCCGGCATTGGGCAGGCCAACCAGGCCGACATCGGCGATCAGTTTCAGGCGCAGCCAGACCCAGCGCTCTTCGCCCGGCCAGCCTGGCGTCGATTTGCGCGGGGCGCGATTGGTCGCCGATTTGAAACGGGCATTGCCCTGGCCGCCATCGCCGCCGCGTGCCAGCAACACGCGCTGGCCCAGCTCGACCATGTCGGCGAGCACTTCTTCCTTGTCCTCGTCGAGGATTTGCGTCCCGACGGGGACATAGAGCACGACCTCTTCGCCGCCCTTGCCGGAGCGGTCACGGCCATGGCCGTGACCGCCGGTATCGCCTTTGAAATGCTGCTTGTAACGATAGTCGATCAGGGTGTTGAGACCCTCAACAGCCTCGGCCCAGACATCGCCGCCCTTGCCGCCATCGCCGCCATCGGGTCCGCCAAATTCGACGAAGGCCTCGCGACGGAATGACATACACCCCGCCCCGCCATTGCCGGAACGGACATAAACTTTAGCCTGGTCGAGAAATTTCATCGGGCCGGTATCGCTTCGCAGTGTGATTGAATTGACCGTCTATATAGGCACTGGCGAGGAAATTCAGTGTTTTTTGCTTTGAGGGCCGTCTGAGCTGCTGATTTGGCGCTGTCCGGACACGGAAAAACTTGCGCCCGACCACCGCCACCCGCTTGAATTGCGGTATGGACACGAAACCCTGCCTGTATGAACCTCAATTCTCTGGATCATGTCCCTGTCCCTGATGAAGCTGACTGACGAATGATGAAACCTGGCCAAGCGCCCAAGCGTCCGTCCAAGAAAACGGAGATGCTGGAACTTCGGGTCTCACCCGAGGAGAAGGCTGCCTTTCTGGACGCCTGCCGCGAACTGGGCCGCTCGGCCAGTGCCGTCATTCGCAAAGCGATGCACGTCGAAATCCGGCGTGTACAGGAAAGAACAGGGAGATTGAAAATGCTTGTAACTATTGGAGCCATGCTGCCCGTTTTGATGCTCGTCGGGACGGAGCCGCAAGTAACCGAGCGGCTTGGGCCGGAATTTCAGGGAGGCTATGAAATCCGGGAGGGCTTTGTCGCACCGGCGCAATGTCCCGGCGATCACGCCATCACGACGGCGCCAAGCTGGCCGACGAGCCCTGAAGGCGTTGCGGGTCAGGTTCCGGAGGATGGAATTCGCGTGTTCCTCACCTTCGACGTCACCGATTCCGGGCGGGTCCGCAATGTGCGCGCCCGGGCACCCGAGGGTTATGAAATCTTCGCGACCTCTGCTGCGGCATCAATGGCAGAATGGTGTTTCCCGCCGGGGGCGGCACGGACCGGTGAGCAACAGGCGTTCGATTTCAAGTGGACGCCTTGAACCTTCCAGAGGTATGAAATTTCAGTGCCCGGACACGAAAACGCTCTGCCCGGGCACATCTTTTCTGGCACAATCCTGATTTGTGAAGACGATCAGGCCTGCCGATGACCAAAGCTGACAAACCCAAACGCCGCCCGTCGAAGAAGACGGAAGCGCTCGAGATCCGGCTCTCCCCCGAGGAGAAATCGGCCTTTCTCGATGCATGCGGGAAAATGGGGCGGTCTGCCAGTGCGGTCATTCGCGATGCGATGCGCGCCTATGCCAATTTCGGCCCAATGGCGCGTCTGCCAGGGAGTCCGATCATGATTATATCTGCCTTTGCCGGCGCCGCACTCGGTGCCTTTGCCCTGATCCAGATCACGCATGCCGCCGATGCACCGCCGCAGGAGCGGCTGTACGGGATGGATGAATTCGCCGCGCTGGACGGGGATTTTGACCGAAGACTGACGCTCGACGAATTTCGCCAAGCGGAGGGTTCGGCGCGCGATATTTTGCGACGGTCGCACGATGGCCGGCAATTCTCTGCCGGACGGACCGGAATGGTGATGGGCATTCTGATCGCCCATGACCTCGACCCAACGCGATTCCTGCGACAGCCTGAAACCGTCAGCACATCGTGCTGGAGCGGCGTGAATGGATATTTCGCCGAATTTCAGGCCCGACGCTTCCAGCACTGGGATCAAGATGGCGATGGTGTGGTTTCGCCCCAGGAGTTCAGCGCCTTGAAACTGGCCGAAATTCGCATGCAGTTCGACGCAAGGGACCGCAATGGCGACGGGATGATCTCCGAACCCGATGATGGACTGCCCGTGCAACAGCCCTCCCGCGAGGCTCTGACAACCGTGCTTGGCCCGGCTCAACCTTCCGCATGGTCCCCAACTACTTGCGATGCCGAGCAGGCATTGCCCCAGCTTTCAACACCGCCCGAACCGGACTCCGAAGCGTTTGAGGACATGGTCATTCAGGCGCAACAAGGTGAGTACCTCGTCTGGGACTTCAATCGTGACGGGATCATTACGTTTGAGGAATATCTCGCCCATCGCTCGTGAACCCTGGCGGCGGCACTACGCCGCCGCCAGATCCATCCTCATTTCCAGGCAATTGGCGCGCGTCAGCCGTCCGAGGCTGAAATGCTCGCTCGCTTCGCCCGTATAGCGAAAGCCGAGCTTTTCCAGCACGCGGCCTGAGGCCGGGTTGTCGTCGTAATGGCCGGCGGTGACGGTCGGGGCGGCTAGCTCATCGCGGGCATAATCGACCAACGCCTGACCGGCTTCGGTCGCGAGGCCGCGGCCCCAGAAAGGCTTGGCGATCCAATAGCCGATTTCCCAATCGCCGTCCGCCGTGCGCCGGAAAATCCCGGCCATGCCGCACATCTCACCGCCATCGGCACCGCGTGTCTGGACGATCAGGTGGCGGTTGGCGGTTTTGTCCCAACCGGCAAGGCGCATCAGGATCCACATTTCCGCCGCCGGCACCGGATAGGGGTGCGGGATCATCATCGTCATTTTCGCGATGTCGTAATCGCCGGCATAGCGGGCGATATCAGGCGCATCCGCCATTTCGGGCGGGCGCAGCAGCAATCTTCTCGTTTCGATCCGCGGACCCATCTTGATCTCCATTGGGCGGCGGGGAGGCAAACAAAAGGGGAGACGGTGGCCCGTCTCCCCTGATGCGCAATTGCGCTGTCGAGCCCCGCTGTATCAGCGACGGCCCGATATGTGCGAACCGTTTATTCTGCGGCGTCTGCGATCGGTTGAACCGATACATAGGCCTTGTTGTTGGCTTTTTTGGCGAAAACCACACGGCCTTCAGTAAGCGCGAACAGGGTATGATCCTTGCCCATGCCGACATTGGCGCCCGGATTCACTTTGGTGCCGCGCTGACGCATAATAATGTTGCCCGGAATGACCACTTGGCCACCGAACTTCTTGACGCCAAGACGGCGACCAGCGGAGTCGCGACCGTTACGGGATGAACCGCCTGCTTTTTTATGAGCCATTGTTAGCCCTCCGTTCCGGAAGCGAGCGCTTTGGCCGCTTCAATCCAGCCATTCTTCTCTGCCTTGGCAGCAACTCCAAGGGCTTCCATGTCGGCCGCCGTCCAAGCCGCGACTTGCGCGAAGGAGGTCACACCGGCTTCATTCAATGTCTTGGCCAGAGCCGGGCCAACGCCCGTCAGCTGGGTCAGATCGTCTTTGGCAGCAGGCGCAGCCTTCTTGGCAGCGGCCTTTTTCGGCGCGGCAGCCTTTGCAGGAGCAGCGGCCTTCGGCGCAGCAGCCTTGGGAGCCGCCTTCGCCTTTGGTGCAGCTTTTGGCGCCTCGACTTCGGCCGGAGCTGCGGTCGTCGTCTTCAGAGCCGTCTTGGCCTTGGTGCCTGGCATCACGATCTCGGCGATGCGCACAATCGTGCCCCACTGGCGGTGGCCTTGGGTGCGGCGGTAATTCTTGCGGCGGCGCTTCTTGAAGACGATGATCTTGCGGGCGCGGTTGGTGTCCAGCAATTCACCGATCACCTGGGCACCATCGATCACGGGCGAGCCGACAGTGATGCCTTCATCACTGCCCAGCATCAGCACAGGACCGAGCGACATTGTGTCGCCGGGCTGGCCTTCGAGCTTTTCGATACGAATTTCGTCGCCGGCTGCGACGCGGTATTGCTTGCCGCCGGTCTTGATCACTGCAAACATGATCTCGGTTTCCTTTGCTCAGCAACGTCCCTCACCGGTTTGCCCGGCATTGGCGTGGCTCTTTTTCTTCACTCCGTATCCCCGGAGCGTTGTTTCAACAATCACCGGCCCGTGCGGCGAACCGTACAGGCAGGAGCGGGCGTTATACGCATGCCAACGCCAGAGTCAACGCGAGCGGTCGGTGAGCCTAGGGGTACATTCCCGGAAATACATCCGGTCGAACCTGGCTTCGGTCGGCGGCGCCAATTGCCTCGACGGCCTCATTGGTCCGGCCCGCCTGCTCTGCCCATTCCGAATCCAGCGTGCAGATGCGCTCGAAGCGGCGCGTCCCGGTGATTTGGATGCGGCGGCAGGTGAAAGTATCGCCATCGGAGACTGCGCCATTGTCGGGCAGGGCGGCGGCGCGTTCAGCGAGTGTCGGTGCGTGTGGTGAAGCGCAAGCGCTGAGCGTCAGAACCGCAGAGCCTGCGATCAGTGCGGCAAGAAACCGGGTCATGGAATTTCCTTTCAATCAAACGTTGTTCAGAATGTGACGAGGACGGGTTGGTGAACAGTTACGAATTGTTAATGTTTCGCCAACTCGCCGCCAGGCTCGCCCTCAAGACTTGCGCTGGCCCGTATGGCGGCGTTGGCAGGGGAGCTGGCATTCTTGCGCCGCCCCCACTTGATTTTCCTGCGGCGCTCGTACAAACAACGCATCCCTGCGGAGAGGTGCCAGAGTGGTCGATCGGGGCGGTCTCGAAAACCGTTGAACCGCGAGGTTCCGAGGGTTCGAATCCCTCTCTCTCCGCCATTTTCCTCGACAATCAAAACTCGTGTCGCCCGCGCCTGACACCGCTAGCGCATGGCGTGATGCTGAGGTCCGCGCTAGGGTCGACAGTGCGCGCCGTTGTTCGAGGACATGCCATGCCAACCACCCCGCAGCAGCATGATGAAGCGGATTCCATCGCCGATGCGATCATCGATGCCGTGGGCCGGCGGATCGTGATGGCGATGCCGCTTGGGCTCGGCAAGCCCAACCATATCGTCAACGCGCTGGTGGCGCGGGCGATGGCGGATCGCGGGTTGGAGCTGACGATTTTTACGGCGCTGACGCTGGAAACACCGCCGCTGGGCAGCGGGTTGGAGCGGCGCCTGCTCGAGCCGGCGATGCAGCGCCTGTTCGGCGCCTATCCACCGCTGAGCTATGCGGCGGCGCTACGCGACGGGTCCTTGCCGGACAATATCCGGGTTGATGAATTCTTCTTCCTCGCCGGGCGCTGGCGCGGTGTGGCGCGGGCGCAGCAGAACTATATCTGCGCCAATTATACCGATGCCCAGCGCTATATTCTTGACCGAGGTGTCAATGTCGTCGGCCAGCTTGTCGCCAAACAGGATGGCGATGCGGGGCCGCTCTACAGTTTGAGCTGCAATCCGGATATCACGCCGGACCTGTTGCAGGCGCGCGCCGAGGGGCGCGCGGATTTCATGTTTGTCGGCCAGGTCAATTCGCAATTGCCCTTCATGGGCGGCGCGTCGGCGCAGGTGGATGCCGGCGAGTTCGCGCACATGCTCGACAGCGAAGCGACGGATTTCGAGCTGTTTTCGGCTCCGAAACGCCCCGTCAGTCTGGCCGAACAGGCGATCGGGCTGCAGGCGGCGCGGCTGGTGCCCGATGGCGGCACCTTGCAGATCGGGATTGGCGCGGTCGGCGATGCCGTCGCCCAGGGACTGATCCTGCGGCAGACCCAGAATGCCGTCTTCGCACCGCTCTCCGCAGCGCTGCATGCCGGCGATTGCGAGGCGCTGGCCTGCGAGGACAAGCCGTTCGAGACCGGCCTTTATGGCAACAGCGAAATGCTGACCGATGGTTTCCTGCAGCTCGAAAAGGCCGATGTGCTCAAGCGCGAGGTTGATGGCGCCGTGTTGCATGCGGCCTTCTTCCTGGAGTGCCGCGATTTCTACACTGCCCTGCGCACCATGCCGGAAGCCCGGCGCAAACGCTTCGAGATGCGTCCCGTCAGCTTCACCAATTCGCTCTATGGCGGCGTCCTCGAGCGGCGGCGGGCACGAACCGATGCACGCTTCATCAATAGTGCCATGATGGTGACCCTGCTCGGCGCGGTGGTGTCCGATGCGACCGGTGACGGCCAAGTGGTCAGCGGCGTCGGCGGTCAGTTCGACTTTGCCGAACAGGCCTTCGCCCTGGAGGGCGCGCGCTTCATCATCACCCTCAATGCGGTGCGCACCTCACGCGGCAAGACGGTGTCGAATATCGTCTGGTCCTATCCCCACACCACCATCCCGCGCCATCGCCGCGATATCGTCATCACCGAGTACGGCATTACAGATCTGCGCGGAAAATCCGATTCCGATGTCATCGCCAATCTGATCAATATCGCCGATAGCCGCTTCCAGGCCGAATTGCTGGCAACTGCAAAGCAGGCCGGCAAGATCGCCGCCGATCATGAAATCCCCGCCGCTTGTCGCAACAACACGCCGGAGCGGGTCCGTGCCACTCTGGCCTCGGCGCGTGCCGCCGGGCATTTGCCGGCCTTCCCCTTCGGCACCGATTTCACCGAGGTCGAGCAGCGCCTACTGCCAGCGCTGGAGCGGATGAAGAACGCCTCGGCCTCACTCGGCTCGATCCTGCGGCTGGCCCTGAAGGGTATGCGGCAAGCCGGGCAGCACGGCATTGATCATGCGGCGCTGGAGCGAATGGGGCTGGACCGGCCAGCCTCGCTGCAGGACCGGCTGTATCGCTGGATGCTGGTGGCTGCGCTCAAGGAGAGTGCTGAGGACTAAACCTTCGGCTCAGGGCCTCACCCCGGCGGCGAGGACCGCATCGGCCAGCTGGCCAATCGCTTCAGGGTCGAGCGTTTCGCTGCGCAGGGTCGCCACCGGATCGGCGCCGTGGTGTTCGCGGGCCCGGTTATAGGCGGCGTCATAATGGGCGGTGATCAGTTCGGCGGCGAGTTCGCGATAATCGCCGGCGGCATGCAATTCGCGCCACTGGGCGATCAGGGTTTTGGCGTGGCGGCTGGCGAGCTGGTCGAGTGAGGCATTGAGCTTGGCGGCATCGCCGGCCAGGTCGGGATAGGCCTCGACCAGATAGGCGGCACGCGCTGGCACCGGGGCTGAAATCGTGATGCGCGGGGCGGCTTTCATCGCGGTCCAGATCCGCGCCGGTAATTGGCGACGCCCGACCATGTTGGATTCCGCTTCAAGATAGATCGGACGGCTCAGGTCCATGCTGCGCAATTGCTCCCAGAGCAGGGTCTCGAAGCGTTTCTGGCTTGGCTGCGGAATGGCGGCGAAATCACCGAAGGCCGAGCCGCGATGTGAGGCCAGGCCTTCCAGATCGATAATTTGGGCGCCGCGGGCGGCGAGTTCGAGCAGGATGGCGGTTTTGGCGGTGCCGGTCTGGCCGTCGATCAGGATGAAGGGCAGCGGCTCGTCCGAATGCTCCAGCTGGGCCACGACTTCACGCCGCCAGGTGCGATAGCCGCCGCGCAGCAGAGTGATCTTCCAGCCCACCGCTGACAGCACCAGCGCCATCGAGCGCGAACGCATGCCGCCACGCCAGCAATACAAAAGCAGGCGCGACTTTTTTGGCAGGCCAGCCAGGGCCGTTTCGAGATGATGGCCGATATTACGGGTCACCAGGGCCGCACCTTCGCGGCGTGCGTCAAAGGTCGAGACCTGCTTGTAGACCGTGCCGACACGGGCGCGCTCATCATCGCTGAGCACCGGCAGATTGATTGCGCCGGGCAGGCGATCCTCGGCAAATTCAGAGGGCGAGCGAACATCGATGACCAGATCGAAGCCGGCCAGACTGTCAGCCTGCGTGTCATCGAGCATCGCGTAATCGGCCATCGGCGCATTATACTCCGTCGCAACGAACCCCGGGCATGGCGACGCGTCATGCCGCCTTGCCAGGATTTCCCATGACCGATCCCACAATGCCGCCCCTGCTGACAAGTCTGGCGCACGGTGGCGGGTGCGGCTGCAAGCTCGACCCGTCGGTGTTGAACCAGATCATCGAGCGCACACCGGGCCTGGCGATGCCGGCCGAATTGATCGTCGACGCGGCGACGCGCGATGATGCGGCGGTGTACCGCTTGGGCGATGATCTGGCGATTGTCGCGACGACGGATTTCTTCACCCCGATTGTCGACGACCCCTATGATTTCGGGCGCATCGCCGCGACCAATGCGCTGTCCGATATCTATGCCATGGGTGCGCGTCCGATCTTCTGCCTCGCCATTGTCGGCATGCCGATTGGCAAATTGCCGCTGGAGACCATCCGCACCATCCTCAATGGCGGTCGCTCGGTCGCTGAGGCGGCCGGCGCACCGATTGCCGGTGGCCATTCCATCGATGCCGCCGAGCCCTTCTATGGCCTGGTGGCGCTGGGGATCGTCCATCCCGACCGGATGTTGACCAATTCCGGTGCCAAGCCCGGCGATGTGTTGATCCTCGGCAAGTCGCTGGGGATCGGAATTTACAGCGCCGCGATGAAGCGCGGGATCATCTCGCCCGAGGACCAGGCGGAAATGATCGCCTCGACCACATTGCTCAACCGGCCCGGTACTGATCTGGCCGCCATTGATGGCGTCCATGCCGTTACCGATGTCACCGGCTTCGGCCTGCTCGGGCATTTGCGTGAAATGTGTGAGGGCAGCGGTGTTGCTGCCGTGCTGACGCGCGACGCGGTGCCGGTCTTCCCTGGCGCGCGGCGTCTGGCTCAGGAGGGTGTGCGCACCGGTGCGTCGGTACGGGTCTGGGCTTCGGTGAAGGATTTCGTGACGCCGCCGGAGAACTGGCCCGATGCCGAGCGCGATCTGCTATGCGATCCGCAGACCAGTGGCGGGCTGCTGGTCTCCTGCGCGCCGCAGCGTGCCGATGAAGTCTTGGCGCTGTTCACGCGGCATGGGCATGAGGCAGCGACGGTGATCGGCCGGATCGAGGCCGGTCAGCCGGGGATTTCGCTGGTCTGATATCTGGGGCTGGGAGCTGGGCCGTCAGGTTCCGCGCTGGTAATCGCCGGACTTTCCGCCCGTCTTCTGCTCCAGCACGATGTCGGATATCCGCATCGATTTATCGAGCGCCTTGGCCATGTCGTAAATCGTCAACGCCGCCACCGAGACTGCCGTCAACGCTTCCATCTCGACGCCGGTGCGGCCGCGCGTCGAAACCTCGGCCCGGATGATGAATTCCGAAGCTTGCGTGCTCGCGCTGATCGCGATCTTCGCCTGGGTGATCGGCAAAGGATGGCAGAGCGGAATCAGGTCAGAGGTTTTCTTGGCCGCCATGATGCCGGCCAGCTCCGCCGTCTTGAGCGCATCGCCCTTGGGCCCCTGACCGTCGCGGATCGCGGCAAAGGCGGTATCGCTCATGGTGATACGGCCGGTCGCGACGGCACGGCGTTCGGTTTCGGCCTTGGCGCCGACATCGACCATGCGGATACGGCCATCAGCGTCCTGGTGGGTGAGTTTGGCGCTCATCATCAACGCTCCGTCAGGCGGGGGATCATTTCGACCAGATTGCACGGGCCATGATTGCGGTCGAATTCGGCTTTGAGAATATGGTTCCACGCATCCTTGCAGCCGCCCATTGAGCCGGGAATGGCGAACAGATAGGTGCCGCCGGCAATCCCGGCGGTGGCGCGCGACTGGATCGTCGACACGCCAACCGATTGGAAGCTGACCTGGTGGAAGACGGCGGCGAAACCCTCCATCTCCTTCTCATAGATCGGCTTGAAAGCTTCCGGCGTGACATCGCGGCCGGTCAGGCCGGTACCGCCCGTGGCGATCACGGCGTGAATGGCCGCATTGGCGATCCAGGTTTGGAGCTGCGCCTGGATGGCGCCGATATCATCGGTGACGATGGCATGATCGATCACGTCATGGCCCTCGCCGGTGATCTGTTCGCGCAGCCAGGGGCCGGTCTTGTCGGTCTTGCTGTCGCGGCTGTCGGAGACGGTCATGACGGCGAAGCCGACGCGCTCGGGAATGGGGGTCATGCGGTCAACTCCTTGCTACCGGCCAGCCAGGCCGCTGCGGCTTCATCATCGCCGGCGCGCGGCTCGACCCAGTGCGAGCCGGTGGCGGTATATTCGCGTTTCCAGAACGGCGCCTGGGTCTTGAGAATATCGATCATGAAGCCGGTCGCCTCCAGCGCCGCCCGGCGGTGCGGTGCGGCGGCGGCGACAAACACGATCGGCTCGCTGATCTCCATCCGCCCGACCCGGTGCACGATCATCGCCGCGCCGAGCGACCAGCGTTGCACGGCCGCGTCGGCAATACGGCCCAGCGCCTGCTCGGTGACGCCGGGATAATGCTCCAGCTCCAGCGCGACCAGATCATCACCGCCGCGCACTTGGCCGACAAAACTGGCAATGGCGCCGCAGCGGGAATCCTGGCCGGTGAGCGCATTGGTCAGCGCGCCCGGATCAAACGGCTCCGTTTGAACCCTGACCGAAACCGCCATGGCTAGCCTCCCGAAAACGGGGGACAGAAAGCGATGGTATCACCATCGCGCAAGGCCTGGCTGCGCGGCGCGATCTCGTCATTGATGATCAGGCGCACCGAGGGTTCGGTCAGCGCCAGCGCCGCCGGATCGCGGGAGATCAACCAGGCGACCAGTGCGTCGCCCGTCTTGCCCGCACCGTGATCAACGGATTGTTCAGCCATGCCCATCCTGTCGCGCAGGGCGGCGAAATAGCGGATATTGAGGGCCATTGTTCAGCCTCCGGTATGGGCCATGGTGCGCTCGACCTTGGTCGCGGCCCCGACGGAGACGTCGAAATCATGCGCCTGCGGCTTCAGCGCCATCGCCTCGTCGAGCAGGGCGTCGACAGCGGCCATCCCGCCTTCGCGCAAAGCGGCGCGCAGATCGAGGCGGCCATTGCGGCCCAAACACATATAGAGCTGGCCGGTACAGGTCAGACGGACCCGGTTGCAGCCGGCGCAGAAATTCTCGGTCAAAGGCGTGATCAGACCCAGCCGGCCACCCGTCTCCTCGATGCGGTGATAGCGCGCCGGTCCGCCGGTATTGTCGGTCAGCGGGGTCAGCGTCCATGTCCGCTCAAGATCGGCCCGCACCTGTTCCAGCGACAGGAATTGATCAGAGCGCGCCGCGTCGACCTCGCCCAGCGGCATGATCTCGATCAGGGTCAGATCGAAGCCGCGGCCATGGGCCCAGCTGATCAGTTCGCGCAGCGAGTGCTCGTTATCATCCTTGAGGGCGACGGTATTGATCTTGATCTTCAGCCCGGCAGCATCCGCCGCATCAATCCCGGCCAACGTATCGGCCAACCGGCCGCCGCGTGTCAGCCGCGAGAACGTCGGCTCGTCCAGCGTATCAAGCGAGACATTGACCCGCTTGATGCCGGCGGCGACCAGATCGCCGGCAAAGCGTGGCAATTGGGTCGCATTGGTGGTCAGACAAATCTCGTTGAGCGCGGTCGTGTCGAGGCGGGCACCGAGATTTTCGATCAACGTCATCACATCGCGCCGCACCAGCGGCTCACCGCCGGTGACGCGGATCTTGGTCACACCGCGCGCGATAAAGGCGTCGCTCAACTGGGTCAGCTCTTCGAGGCTGAGAAGCTCCGACTTGGGCAAAAACTCCGGCCGCGCCTTCATGCAATAGACACAGCGCAAATCGCAGCGGTCTGTCACCGACAGACGCAGATAGGTGATGTGACGCCCGAAATGGTCGATCAGCGGGCGGGCTTGCGGTACCGTTATCGTGCCGTCCACGGAATTTCCTGTCCTGTCAGTCCAATTGCAATTCTTGACAAACATCAAAAACCGCCACGTGGCGAGGCGGCGTCTGGTCGCAGTCTAACGCGAACTGGGGCAGCACGCGAACGGGGAGATGTGTGGGTGGCGGAAATGTGATGTGAAGGCGGGTTTTACCCAGCGCCCCGTCACGCAGACGCGGGCCTGTTTCCGGCGGCATCAATGATCATGTCGCCGTCTTCCTTGAAGACGGGGCCCGGCGGCCAGCGGTCCAACAGATCGAGGATCGCTTCGCTGGGACGGCAGAGCGCGGTGCCCTTTGACGTGACAACGATCGGCCGGTTGACCAGCACCGGATGGGCGAGCATGGCTTCGAGCAAGCTTTCGTCATCAACCGACGGATCGAGCAGGCCGAGTTCGGCGGCGGGAGATTTGGTTTCGCGCAGCGCCGAGCGGGGCGTCAATCCGGCCGTCGCCAGCAGGGCCTTGAGTTGGTCACGCTGCCAGCCAGTGGTCAGGTAGTCGATCACTTCGACCTGGTATCCAGCCGCTTCAATCACCGCGAGAACATTGCGCGAAGTGGCGCAGGCCGGGTTGTGATAGATCGTCACGGCCGTCATCGGGTGGCTCCGGGAAAATGCCCCCGTGTCCGATTGGCGAAGGCGACCAGCGAAAGCATTACCGGCACTTCGACCAGCACGCCGACCACTGTCGCCAGGGCCGCGCCGGAATTGAGCCCGAAGAGCGAGATGGCCACCGCGACAGCGAGTTCGAAGAAATTCGAGGTGCCGATCATGGCGCAGGGCGCGGCGACATTGTGCGGGATTTTCCACGCCCAGGCGGCGCCATAGGCGAGCGCGAAAATGCCGTAGGACTGGATCAGGATCGGGACCGCAATCAGGGCGATGATCAGCGGCCGTTCCAGGATCACCTGACCCTGGAAGCCGAACAGCAGCACCACGGTCAAAAGCAGGCCGGCGATCGAGAAGGGTTTGATCCGGTCGGTGAAGGCGGTGACGGCAGCGGGGCCGCCGCGCCGGATCAGCGCCTGGCGCGTTGCCAGTCCGGCCAGCAGCGGGATCACGACATAGAGCCCGACGGAGATCAGCAATGTCTCCCACGGCACCGCGATATCGGTGACGCCGAGCAGGAAGGCGACCAGCGGTGCGAAGACGAAGACCATGATGGTGTCATTCACGCTGACCTGGGCCAGGGTATAGGCCGGATCGCCCTTGGTCAGTTGCGACCAGACGAAGACCATCGCCGTGCAAGGCGCGGCTCCGAGCAGGATCAGGCCGGCGATATAACCTTCCGCCTCCGCCGCCGGGATCAGGCCGGCGAAAACATGCTTGAAGAACAGAACGCCGAGCGCGGCCATGGTGAAGGGCTTGATCAGCCAATTGACCACCAGGGTGAGGATCAGGCCTTTCGGTCGGTCAGCAACCTGTTTCAGGCTGGCCAGCTCGACCCCGATCATCATCGGCCAGACCATCGCCCAGATCAGGATCGCGACGGCGAAATTGACCTGGGCATATTCAAAATCAGCCAGGGCTGAGAACAGGCCCGGCGACATTTGGCCGAGCCCGATCCCGATCACGATGGCGAGCGCCACCCAGACCGAGAGATAGCGTTCGAACAGGCCCATCAGCAGCAGGCGCCCTTGGTTTCGGTTTTGGGGGCGCAGCAGGCGGCGGTTTCGGCGACGGCCATCCCGGTCGCGGTGCGGGCCGGCTGGACCTCGCCCTCGCCGCCATAGACGGCGCTGTCGCCGACGGTGTGGAAGACTTCCCACGCCACGCCCGACGGGTCTGTGATCCAGCTCTTCTCCGATTTGGCATAGCAGCAGGTGGTTGCGCCCTCTTCGAGCACCGGGGCACCGGCGTTCGACAGGCGTTGATAGACCTCGGCGAGTTCGCCGCCATCCTCGGCCTGGATGCCGAGATGTTCGATGCCGGTCTTGGCGCCGCGGGCGCTGATCGCGAAATTGACGCGCGGATCGTCGAGCATCCATTTGGCGTAATCGGGCTTCTCGACCGTCGGATCGGTGGCGAACAGGGTCGAGTAGAAGTGGATTGATTGCGCCAGGTCTTCAACGGCGACGTGAACATGCAGGCGTTTCATGAGCAGGCTCCATGTTGGTTGGGTTGGCAGGTGCTGCGGCGGGCGGCGTCGGCAACGGGTTGGCAGACGCCGGCATTTCCCTGGCAGCAATCCTCGACCAGATAGACGAGCAATTCGCCCATATGGTCGAACTGGGCGGAGTAGACGATTGAGCGGCCCTCGCGCCGGCTGGTCGCCAGACCGGCCTGGGTCAGCACGTTGAGTTGGGCCGAGAGCGTATTGGGGGCCACATCAAGCGCGCGGGCGATCTCTCCGGCTGGCAAGCCATCATGGCCAGCCCGAACGAGCAGGCGGAAGACGGCGAGCCGGCCCGGCTGGGCCAGGGCGGAGAGGCGGAGGACGGCAAGGTTTATTTCCATATTTCAACGATAATTGAACTAATATCGACGCGCAAGCGCAAAATATCACAGAGGCTACGGGTTCTCCGCCGGTGTGCCTCAAGATTGGACTTTGGATTTTCGGCGCATCTGTGTATCCGTCAATCTGTCGCCAAAGCGGAAATTGACGCGTTGAGTCCTGCGATCTTCAACCCGGACAGGTGGGCGCGAAGACTGCAAGACCCACACTTGCGCCGCCCGCATCCTGTCCGGGATTGAAGCTGCCGTGTTGATGCCATCCATCGCCGTCTTCCGGCACGATGCATATTTGCGCTACTGGATCATGCGCCAGGCGAATTCCGCCGCGCGCCAGATGATGGCGGTGGCGATCGGCTGGCAGGTCTATGACATTGCCCGCCAGACGCGCTCAGTCGAAGAATCCGCCCTGATGCTGGGTCTGGTCGGGCTGGCGCAATTCGCACCAGTCCTGCTGCTCTCTCTGGTCGGTGGCCAAGCGGCCGACCGGCTCGACCGCAAGATGATCCTGGTGGTCTCCAATATCGGCCGCGCCCTGTGCATGCTGGCGCTAGCCGCGAGCCCGTTCCTGGCAGGCCCGACCGCGCTGTGGCTGATCTACTCGACCGCACTGGCGATGGGGGTGATGCACGCATTTTCACCGGCCGCGTCCGGGGCCCTGTTTGCGCGCCTGATCCCGCGTGATGAATTGCGTCAGGCCATCGCTTGGAATTCGCTCGGCTTCCAAGCCGCCGCGATCATCGGCCCGGCCATCGCCGGCCTGCTCTACATCGCTGGCCCGACCACGGTCTATGTCGCCAGTTTCGTGCTTACCCTGATCTCGATCTATGCCATTTGGAGCGCCCAAACGCCGAAGCACGAGCATGTTCGCGGCGTCAATGGCCGCGCCTTGATCATTGAGGGCCTGCGCTATGTGCGCAATAATCCGGTCGTGCTCGGCGCGATCTCGCTCGATCTGGTCGTGGTGTTGTTTGGCGGCGTTACGGCCCTGCTGCCAGTATTCGCACGCGACATTCTCCACACTGACACGGTCGGGCTCGGCCTGTTGCGCACGGCGCCAGCGGTTGGCGCCGCGTTCATCGCCCTGTGGCTGGCGGCCAAGCCGCTGACGCGCCATGTCGGCGCCTGGATGCTCGGCGCGATCGCGATTTATGGCGTTGCGATGATCGGGTTCGCGCTCTCGAGTGTTCTGCTGCTGTCGATGGTGGTGCTCGCTATCACCGGAGCGGCCGACATGATCTCGGTCTATATCCGCCAGTCGATCATTCAGCTCTCGACGCCGCAAATCATGCGCGGCCGGGTCTCGGCGGTCGAGTTCATGTTTATCTCGGCGTCCAACGAGCTGGGCGAGTTTGAATCCGGCGTCGCGGCGCGGTTTCTCGGCCCGGTCGGCGCTGTGCTGATGGGCGGCGTGCTGGCGCTGGTCACGGCGGCCAGCTGGTTCAAACTGTTTCCCGACCTGTCCAAGACTGACGAGCTGAAACCTGCCGACGAGGAATAACCGCGAGCGGCGATGACGGCCCGGCCGCCATCGCCATCCCGCTTGAGACTATTCGCCTGAAGGCTTGGTCTTCTTCTTCGCTTTCTTCAGCACGGCTCCACCCGGAGCGGCACTTTCGGTCGGCGAGCGGCGCTTGATCGGGGCCGTGGCGACACCGGGATCCCAAGGCGCACTCGGACGCGGCGAACCGGCCTTGGCGCCGGGTTTGCGATCGGCGCTGAACGGCTTGGAACGCGGCTTGGCCGGCGCGCCGCTTTCACCAAAGCGAGGTTTGGGCTTCGGTGCGTAGGGCTTGTCGCCATCAGCGCGGGGTTTTGGTTTCGGCGAATACGGCTTGTCGCCGTCGGCGGCCCGCGGCTTGGCTTTTGGCGCATAGGGCGCGGTGAATGCGGCATCGTCATGCGACTTGCCCTGATAGGGTTTGTCCGACTTGCCGGCATAGGGCTTGGGCCGCGGTGTGAAATCGCTGCCGCTCTCGCCATCGCGGGCCGGTTTTGGCCGGCCGGTATAGGCAGCGGGTTGGCGCGGCGTGCGTGGACGGTCGAGCGGCGCGTCGGCACCACCTTCATCGCGGGTGATGCGGATCGACTTTTCGCCGCCGCCCGCCTTCTGGACGGCCTCCATGAAACGGTCAGAGGCCGAGCCGAGAATTTCGAAACGGCTTTCCTCCTCGCCGATCTGGATTGCACCGATTTCACGCTTGGTGATATGGCCGAGACGGCAGATCAGCGGCAGGATCCAGCGCGGTTCGGCACGGTGTTTGCGCCCGGCGGTGAGGCGGTACCAGACGCTGTCGGTGAAGGGCTCGCGGCGCTTTTCAGGTGCGCCGCCGCTGTCATTGGAATAATTGCTGCCGGGGCTTTCAATCAATTCCTCGGCAGACGGCATGTCGGCCTGGCGGCGATTGAGGAAGGCGGCGGCGATCTGTTCGGCCGGATAGCGGGCGAGCAATTCCTGCGCCATGGCGATGGCGGCTTCGTCATAGGTTTCCGACAGCGACGGGTCGGACATGACGCGTTCGCGATCTTTTGCGGTGATGTCTTCCAGGCTCGGTGCGCTGCCCCAACCCGCTTCAATCTTGGCATCGCGCAGCAGACGCTGGGCGCGACCACGCCGGGTGTGCGGCACGATCAGGACGCAAGTGCCTTTCTGGCCTGCGCGTCCGGTCCGGCCGGAGCGGTGCAGCAGGGTGTCGCTATTGGTCGGCAGATCGGCATGGATCACCAGTTCGAGGCCCGGCAGATCAATCCCGCGCGCCGCGACATCGGTGGCGACGCAGACGCGGGCGCGGCCATCGCGCATCGCCTGCAGCGCCGAAGTGCGGTCCTTCTGGCTCAGTTCACCGGACAGGGCGACGACCGAGAAGCCGCGATTGCCAAACCGGCTTGAGAGCCGGCTGACCGCTTCGCGCGTTGCGCAGAACACAATGGCGCTGGGGGCATCATAGAAGCGCAGCACATTGATGATGGCGTGTTCGCGATCGCTCGGGGCGACGGCGAGGGCCTTGTATTCGATATCGCTGTGCTGGGCGCGCTCGGAAACGGTCGAGATGCGCAGGGCATTGCGCTGATAGCGCTTGGCCATGTCAGCGATGGAACGGGGAACTGTCGCCGAGAACATCAGCGTACGGCGGGTCGAAGGTGCAGCGTCGAGAATATATTCAAGATCTTCGCGGAAGCCGAAATCGAGCATTTCATCGGCTTCATCGAGCACGACGGCGCGCAGGGACGACAGATCCAGCGCTCCGCGTTCGAGATGGTCGCGCAGACGGCCCGGCGTCCCGACAACGATATGACAGCCCGCTTCGAGCGCACGGCGCTCAGTGCGTGTGTCCATGCCGCCGACGCAGGTGATGATGCGGGCGCCCGTCTCGGCATAGAGCCAGACCAGTTCGCGCTGGACCTGAAGTGCCAGTTCGCGGGTTGGTGCGACGACAAGCGCCATCGGTTCGGCACCGCGTTCGAAGCGCTCGGCCTCCCCGAGCAGGGTCGGGGCGATGGCCATGCCGAAAGCGGCGGTTTTGCCAGAGCCGGTCTGGGCCGAGACCAGAAGGTCGGCACCATCGGCTTCCGGCGCGAGCACCGATTCCTGGACTTCTGTGAGGGTCGCAAAACCCTTCTTTTCAAGCGCGCGGGCCAATGCCGGCGCAATGCGGGTATTCAGTGACATGAGGTCAATTTCCAATCCGGGCGCGTGTTAGCTCCAGATCATGCCTCATGATGCCAGCGTACTGGCTCGGCCGACTGGTCCGATATTCGGGGAACGCGTCAGCGCCCCCTTAACACGGCCAAACCAGTTATGCACATTTTATATTGCGCTGCAGCAGAGCGCGGTTGAGCTCAGATTTTCTGGCCGGTCGCATCCCAGTCAGCCAGGAAGCTCGCCAGACCCTTATCGGTCAGCATGTGCTGGGCCAGAGATTTGACGACTTCTGGCGGAATGGTGGCGACATCGGCGCCGGCAAGGGCGCAGGCCTCAACATGGGCGGGGGAGCGGATCGAGGCGGCGAGGATTTCGGTCTCGAAACCATAAATATCGTAGATCGCGCGGATTTTGTGGATCAGCTCCATGCCGTCAACTCCGAGATCGTCGAGACGTCCGATGAAGGGCGAGATGAAGCTGGCGCCGACCTTGGCCGCGAGCAGGGCCTGATTGGCGGAAAAACACAGCGTGACATTGGTCGCGATGCCTTCGTCAGAGAAAGTGCGGCAGGCTTTCAGCCCGTCCCAGGTCAGAGGCAGTTTGACGGTGACATTGCTGGCGATCTGCGCCAGCAGCCGGCCTTCGCGCAGCATGCCCTCCACATCCATCGCCACGACTTCCGCTGAAACCGGCCCGGGAATGATTTCGCAAATTTCGGCGATGACTTCGCGGAAATCGCGGCCGGACTGTTTGATCAGCGAGGGATTGGTTGTGATGCCATCGACAAGGCCGGTCGTTGCCAATTCGCGGATTTCGGCAATTTCAGCGGTATCGATAAAGAATTTCATGACGGCATCACCCCGGGTAGCCCGCCGCTCCATGCGAAACGGCAACCGGCTGAGCTTAGCCGACCGGCCTCAGCCGACAAGCCTGAACGCCAGCATGGCGTGTGATGTCACTGAAACCCTACATGGCCTCATTCAGCTGGTGCCTTCGGCTTGATCTTGTGAATGCCGAGCATGTCGAAGGCGGCCTTTTCGTAGAAAGGCTCGCCGGTGCCGCTGCGTATCTTGCCCATGAAATAACTCTCGAAGGCTTCCTTGGCCATGTGGACCCATTTGCCTTCCGCAGCCCAATTGACATTGCGCGGCGGGATTTGCGGCATGGCGACAAAGGCGACGCCGCCATCGCCGAAATCGGCGATACAGATGGCATTCCAGGTCGCCTCATTGACGGGCTCCTTGCCATCCATCACGGCGCGCATATTGCGGGCGGCGGCCACGACCATGGATTCGATCATGAAGCCGGTTTTGGGCACGCCGACCGGAACGGCGTAGTTGCCGACCGGCGGTATCGCGATGCATACCCCGATACCGTAGATATTCGGGAAGGTCGGATTGCGTTGCGACTTGTCGACGATGACAAAGCCGCGTGGATTGACTAGGCCTTCGATGCCGCGAAGCGTCGGGATGCCGCGGAAGGGCGGCAGCATCATCGAGTATTTGAACGGCAATTGATGCGTCTTGGCGACGGAGCCGTCCTCGGCAACCTGCTCGACATGCATCATGCCGTCTTCAACCTTGGTGACGCGGGCGCTGGTGATCCATTTGATATGCCGGTTTCGCATTTCGCTTTCCAGCATGCCCTTCGTATCGCCGACGCCATCGAGGCCGAGATGGCCGATATAGGGCTCGGAGGTCACGAAGGTCATCGGCACCTGGTCGCGGATTTTGCGGCGGCGCAGATCGGTTTCCAGGATCATGGCGAATTCATAGGCCGGTCCGAAGCAGGATGCGCCTTGCACCGCGCCGACGACGATCGGGCCCGGATCCTTGACGAAATCATCCCAGACGAGTTTTGACGTGGCCGCATGATCGACATGGCAGACAGATTGGGTGAAGCCATTGTGCGGGCCCAGCCCCTCGATCTCGTCAAAGGCGAGCTCGGGGCCGGTGCAGATCGCGAGATAGTCGTAGGTGACCGTCTCGCCATTGGCGAGGTTGATCGCATTCTCTTCTGGACGGAGCTTGGTCGCGGCAGAGTGGATGAAATTGATGTTCTTCTTCGCGAACATCGGGGCCAGCTCGACCTTGATCTGGTCGGGCTGACGCCAGTCGACGGCGACCCAGGGATTGGAAGGCGTGAAATGGAAGGTCGCGCTATCGCTGATCACGGTGACGCGATCGGTCTTGTTGGCCTGCTTGCGGGCCTCGAGCGCCATCGGCACGCCACCCAGTCCGGCTCCCAGTATAACGATATGTGCCATGTCACGCTCCTTCAGTGTTGAGGGGAGCCGCTTCAGCCTGGCAGGCTATCGGCGGCGATGCAGAAGTCTTGCTTCAGGTGCTTGAGAATCCCGTGGCAGCGCTCGTCCGCGATCGAATAATGGACCTGCAGCCCGGATTTTCGGCCGGCGACCAGGCCTTCGCTGCGCATCTTGGCGAGGTGTTGCGACATCGCCGATTGCGACAGATCCGCCATCTCGCACAGCTCCGACACCGTCGCCTCGCCGACCGCCAGACGACACAGGATCAACAGCCGCTTCTCGTTCGCGAGCTGTTTGAGGAAAGCGGCCGCGTCTCCGGCCTGTTGTTGCAGCTCGGCGAAATTCCGGTCATCGAGGGGCTGATTGAGGGGCGCGGTCATGAGGACTCCAAACATTAGTTGACACTAAAATATCTTTCACTACATTAGTTGTCAATTATGTTTTCTTCATCTCCAGGGAGATACCCCGATGAGCCTGCGCGAGCTGGACCCCAAGACCGCCCTCGAAGCGGTGCAGTCGAAAAAAGCCGTCCTGATCGATGTGCGCGAACCGCGAGAATATGTCGCCGAGCGGATTCACGGCGCCTTGCTGTTTCCGCTCTCCACATTCGATCCGTCCGCCCTGCCGTTAGACAAAACGCGCGAGATGATCTTCCATTGCGGCTCCGGTAAGCGCTCCGCCGATGCTCTGGCGCGCTGCCGGGCTGCGGGCATCCCGATCACCGCCCATATCCGCGGTGGGCTGATGGCCTGGAAGCAGGCCGGGCTGTCAACGCTCGCCATTGACCCGGCAACGGGCGCAATAATCGACCCACAAGCCGGATGAGGCCTGCCATGCGACTGACCGGATTTATGCTCATCTCGGCCCTCGCGGCCTTGGCACTGCCGGCCGCGTCCGTTGCCCAGGCGGGCGAGGTCTACACCGTCGTTCAGCAGCAGGTCGTCGACCGTAAGGCTGTTTTTGCGACCGTCGAGAGCATCGATGTCGTGAGCGCGCGCGCCCGGATCGGCGGCACGATTGGTGAATTGCGGGTCGATGAAGGCGCGGCGGTCGAGGCCGGAGATATCCTTGCTATTGTCGTTGACGACCGGATCTCGCCGCAGATCGGCGCAATGAATGGCCAGGTCTCGGCACTTGAATCGCAACTGGCCCAGGCGCGGATTGATCTGACCCGGGCCCAGGATCTGTTTGACCGCGGGATTTTCCCGCAAGCCCGTCTCGATCAAGCGAATACCGCCGTCGATGTGCTCGACGGCCAGCTTGCCGCTGCGCGCCAGAACCGCAATGTCGTGGTGCAACAATCGCGGCAGGGCGATGTGCTGGCGCCGGCCTCAGGCCGTGTACTTCAGGTTCCGGTGACCTCGGGGAGTGTCGTGCTGCCCGGTGAGGCCGTCGCGGTGATCGCATCAGACCTCTATCTGCTGCGCCTGCGTCTGCCCGAGCGGCATGCCCGCAGCATTCACGAAGGCGATGCGGTGATGGTTGATGTATCCGATCTGACAGGCGATGTGTCGCCATCGGGCTATATCCGCCAAGTCTATCCGCAAGTCGAGGACGGCCGCGTGATCGCTGATGCGGTGGTCGAGGGCTTGGGCAGTTATTTCGTCGGCGAGCGCGTGCGAGTCTATGTCGCCGTCGATCAGCGTGCAGCCATTCTGGTGCCGGCCGATTATCTGACGACCCGCTATGGCGTTGACTATGTCCGGCTGCAACACGGTGACGGCTCGCAGACCGACGTCGTGGTCCAGCGCGGTCTCGAGAGCGCCGAGGGCGTCGAAATTCTTGGCGGTCTGGCCGCCGGTGACCTGCTGGTGCAGCCATGAAGCTCGGCCTGTCCGGAAACCTCACCAAGGCCTTCATCAACTCGCCGCTGACGCCGCTCATCCTGCTGGCCTCGCTGGCGGTCGGCCTGCTGGCACTGATGGTGATCCCGCGCGAGGAAGAGCCGCAGATCTCTGTGCCGATGGTCGATGTGATGGTTCGCACAGACGGGTTGCGCGCCACCGATGGCGTCGAGCTGGTGACCGAACCGCTCGAGGCGATCGTCCGCTCGATCGACGCGGTCGAGCATGTCTATTCCCAGACCAGTGACGATCAGGTGATGGTGACGGCGCGTTTTGACGTTGGCACCGACCCCGATACCGCCGTCTTGCGCGTGCATGACCGCATTCGCGCCAATATGGACCGGATCCCGCTGGGCATCCCCGAACCGCTCGTTGTCGGGCGCGGTATTGATGATGTCGCCATTGTCTCGCTCACCCTCTCGCCCAAGCCGGGCGAGGCTCAACACTGGGACGACAATGCGCTCTACAATATCGTTGAGGAATTGCGCGCTGCCGTGCTCTCGGTCGAGGATGTCGGACTGAGCTATATCGTCGGTGGCCGCGCTGACCAGATCCGGATTGAGCCCGATCCGGAGCGGCTGTCGCAATATGGCGTAACGCTGCAACAACTCGCGGCCCGCATCGCCGAGGCCAATCGCTCCTTTCCCGCCGGCGATCTCACGGCCACCGATCAAACCTGGTCGGTCATTGCTGGCCAGACCTTGCAGGGTATTCCCGATATTGGCCTGTTGCTGGTCACGACGCGCGATGGCCGCCCGGTCTATGTCCGCGATGTCGCGACGGTCGTGGTCGGCTCGATGCCGACCGATGCGCGCGCCTGGATGCTCAATCGTGAGGAGGGCGCCACCGAATGGAACCACCTGCCCGCCGTCACGCTGGCGATTGCCAAGCGTGAAGGTGCCAATGCGGTTGTCGTCTCCGAGCATATCCTCGAACGCGTCGAATCCCTTCGGGGCACGCTGATCCCCGACGGACTCGACGTCACCATCACCCGAAATTACGGCGAGACCGCGAATGAGAAAGCCAATGAGCTTCTCTTCCACCTCGCTTTGGCGACCATCTCCATCGTGCTGCTGGTCACCTTCGTGATCGGCTGGCGCGAGGGTGCCGTCGTGTTTGTCGTCATCCCGACGACCATCCTGCTGACCCTGTTTGCCTCCAATCTGATGGGCTACACGATCAATCGCGTCTCGCTGTTCGCTCTGATCTTCTCCATCGGCATCCTCGTCGATGACGCCATCGTCGTGATCGAGAATATTGCCCGCCACTGGGCGATGCGCGATGGACGCAGCCGCGTCCAAGCGGCGATCGAAGCGGTGGCTGAGGTGGGGAATCCGACCATTGTCGCGACCCTGACGGTGGTTGCGGCTCTGCTGCCGATGCTCTTCGTCTCCGGCCTGATGGGCCCCTATATGGCGCCGATCCCGGTCAATGCCTCGGCGGCGATGATCTTCTCCTTCTTTGTCGCCATGGTGCTCACCCCCTGGCTGATGAAAGTCATCGCCGGCGGCAAGCCCGACAAGCCCGGCGATGAGACGGCGCACGCGCATGAAAGCGAAGGCCCGCTCGGCCGGCTCTATCGCCGCGTCGCGACCCCCATCATTGCCACGCGCGCCCGCGCCTGGACTCTGCTGCTGGTGATCGGCGTGCTGACGCTGGGCTCGATGGGCCTCTTCTTCACCCGCACGGTGACGGTCAAGCTCTTGCCCTTCGACAATAAATCGGAATTCCAGGTCGTGATTGATCTGCCCGAAGGTGCGACGGTGGAACGCACCGAGCGCGTACTAACCGAGGCGGCTGACCGTTTGGCCGCACTACCGGAAGCGACCTCGATCCAGCTCTATAGCGGCACATCGGCGCCGTTCAATTTCAACGGACTGGTGCGCCATTACTATCTGCGCAACCGGCCCGAACTGGGCGATCTCCAGGTCAATCTGGCACCGAAATCCGAGCGCGACCGCGCCTCGCACGAGATTGCGCTCGAGGCGCGCCAATTGCTCGACGGTCTCGACATGCCCGAGGGCACAGTCGTGCGCGTTGCCGAAATCCCGCCGGGACCGCCGGTAATGGCGACCTTGCTGGCCGAGATTTACGGGCCCGACGCGGAAACGCGCCGCGCCGTCGCCACCGAGGTCCGTGCGGCCTTCGCTTCGGTGCCCTATATCGTCGATATCGACGATAGTTTCGGAGTGCCGCGGCCGCGCCTGCGGATCGCGATCGACCAGGACAGTCTGGAATTCTTCCAGGTCCAGCAGAGCGATGTCTATGACACCATCCAGGCCCTGATTGGCGGCATGCCGGTGGGCTATTCGCATCGCGGTGAGGGTCGTGATCCGATCGAAATCAGTGTGGCGCTGCCCCGGAGTGGACGCAGCTGGAGCGAACGTCTCGCCTCGACGCCGGTGCCCGCCAACGCCTTGCCAGGCGCCACGGGCGTGGTCGAGCTGGGCGATGTGGTTTCGGTCACCGAGGAGCCGGGCTCCTACCCGATCTATCGCCGCGATGGCCGCTATGCCGAAATGGTAATGGGCGAATTGGCCGGCGCCTATGAAGCCCCGATCTACGGCATGGGCGCCGTCGCCGACGCGCTTGATGCCCGGACCTGGAGTGAAGCGGTGCCGCAGCCGGTGATCCGTTTGCACGGCCAGCCTGCCAGCGATGCCGAGCCGACCCTGCTCTGGGATGGCGAGTGGGAGATCACCTATGTCACCTTCCGCGATATGGGGGCCGCCTTTATGGTCGCGCTATTGGGTGTTTATGTGTTGGTAGTGGCGCAATTCGGGTCCTTCCGGGTGCCATTGATCATCCTCACACCGGTGCCTTTGACCTTTATCGGCATCATGTTCGGTCACTGGATTTTCGGCGCCGCCTTCACCGCGACCTCGATGATCGGCTTTATCGCCCTGGCTGGGATCATCGTACGCAATTCGATCCTGCTGGTCGATTTCATCCGCCATGGCGCAGTCGAGGGCGAGCCTTTGCGCGAAACCCTGCTGCGGGCCGGCGCGATCCGCTTCAAGCCGATTCTGCTGACCGCGATCGCGGCGATGATCGGTGCTGTCGTCATCCTGGGCGATCCGATCTTCCAGGGATTGGCGATCTCACTCCTGTTCGGCCTGGCCTCCTCGACCCTTCTCACGGTCCTGGTGATCCCGGCCATCTATGTCGTCTTCAAGGATCCGGACGTGGCTTACGTCCCCAATACCGGTGATGAACCGGTCCAACCCCAAGGGAGTGCATCATGACTGTCGGACGCGCCGTAACGCTGCTTGCGGGCAGCTTCGTACTTCTTTCCATCGCCCTGGCTTGGCTGGTCCATCCATTATGGATCTTGCTGGCGGTCTTCGTCGGGCTCAATCTGGTGCAATCCAGCTTCACCGGCTTCTGCCCGGCCGCCAATATCTTTCGCGCGCTGGGTCTGCGTGGAGAAACCTGAGCCAAATCGGGCACTGAGCGGTCATCGAAGTGATTTGCCGGTTGCTTGCCGATGCGGTTATGCGGTCTGATTGATCAGAGACCAATCCCGCCTTCACGCCGCCGAAAGTCCAAGCGCCATGACCCTAGCTTCGAGCCCGCCACAGCGTGTCGTCATTATCGGTGCCGGCCATGCAGGCGGCTCCGTCGCGGCGCAGTTGCGACAGGACGGGTTTGCCGGAGCGATCACGCTGATCGGCGAAGAGCCGGTCGTGCCTTATCAGCGACCGCCGCTCTCGAAGGCCTGGTTGGCGGGCACCAGCAGCCTCGACCATGTCATCCTGCGGCCACAGGAGTGGTATCACGACAATGATGTCGATCTGCGGCTCGACACGTGCGTTGCCGCAATCGACCGCGTCGCCAAGCGCGTCACACTGCACGATGGCGAGGCGGTCGGCTATGATGCGCTGGTGATCGCCACCGGAGCGCGGCCGCGCGTGTTGGGCCTGCCGGGCGAGGATCTCGCTGGTGTGCTCAGCCTGCGCAGCCTCGCCGATGCCGAAGCGCTCAAGGCGGCGATGGTGCCGGGCAAGACCATCGTGCTGATTGGCGCCGGCTATATCGGCCTGGAAGTCGCGGCCACGGCCCGCAAGGCAGGGCTGAAAACGATTATCGTCGAACGCGAAATGCGCAGCGCCGCCCGGGTCGCCAGCGAGACGATGTCGAATTTTCTTGAGCGTTATCACGGCGATCACGGTGTCGAGTTTATCTTCAACGCCGCCGCGAAGGGCTTCTCCGGTTCCGGCAGCGTCAGCGCGGTCGAGCTGGCCGATGGCCGGGTTCTGGATTGTGATCTGGTGCTGGTCGGCGCTGGCGTTGTGCCCAATGACGAGCTGGCACGCGAGGCCGGGCTGGAGTGCTCCAACGGCGTCAATGTCGACGGCGAGGCCCGCACCAGCGATCCGGCGATTTTCGCCGTCGGCGATGTCTCCTTCCGGCCGCTGGAGCTCTACAACACCAACTTCCGGCTCGAGAGCGTGCCGAATGCGCTGGAGCAGGCGCGCTGTGTCGCCCATGTTCTGACCGGAAAACCACCGCATGCTCCGGAAGTACCCTGGTTCTGGTCGGACCAATATGATCTGAAAATCCAGCTTGCCGGCCTGCCGCTCGACGCCACCAGCCAGCTGGTGCGCGGCGATCCCGCGACAGGCAAATTCGCCGTGTTTCACCTGCAGGGTAATGTCGTGCGCGCTGTCGAAGCGGTCAATGCGCCGCCGGAATTCATGTTCGGCCGCAAACTGATCGCCGCCGGAACACGGGTCGATCTGGAACGGCTGGGAGATACCTCGCAATCGATGAAAGACGTTGTGCTCTGAGACCTGCCAGCTTGTTGCGCTGCACAAAACTCGTTGACCGCTTGCATTTCTGCCGCGAATTTCCGACCTCTAGCCTGACCGACCGACAAGAAGGACGCGGCGATGCCTGCCACTGACACCTCCGACGCCCGACCGACCCCCGCCGCATTGATGGAGGGCCTGGAGCGTCTGCTCTCGGTCGAGGAGCTCGACACCGATCTTTATCGCGGCCTGCGCAATCCGGGCGGCCAGGGCCGGGTGTTTGGCGGTCAGGTGATTGCCCAAGCGTTGATGTCAGCCGCCGCCTCGGTCGAGCCGGACCGGGTGGTGCATTCGATGCACGCCTATTTCATGCGGCCTGGCGATGAGGATTTGCCGATCATCTGCCGCGTCGAGCGCGATTTTGATGGCCGCAGTTTTTCCACCCGGCGCGTCGTTGCGATGCAGAAGGGCAAGCCGATCCTCAATATGGCGACCTCCTTCCAGGTGCCCGAAGAGGGGTTTTCGCACCAGGCTGAAATGCCCGAGGTTCCCCAACCGGAAGATCTGGTCAGTGACGCCGAACTGATCAAGCGCGAGAGCGCTGCACTGCCGGAAGCTTTCGTGAAGGCGATGACGCGGCCGCGGCCGATTGAAATGCGGGCGGTCAAACCCTGGTCGCTATTGCATCCGCAGAAGAGCGAGCCGGTCCGGCAGATCTGGATGCGTGCGGTGGGACCAGTGGCCGGTGATCAAATGATGCACCGCGCCATCCTCGCCTATGCATCTGACATGGCCTTGCTCAGCACCAGCATGCAGCCGCACGGCGTCAGCTGGATCAGCCCGAATATGCAATCGGCCAGTCTCGATCATGCCCTGTGGATGCATGATGATGTGAAGGCCGATGAGTGGATGCTCTACGTCACCGACAGCCCTTGGGCCGGCGCCGGGCGCGGCTTCAATCGCGGCCAGATCTTCGCCCGCGATGGCCGTTTGATTGCCAGCACGGCGCAGGAAGGCCTGATCCGTCAGCGCCGTAGCTAGAGCATTTTCATTGAATTCAAAGTCAATAAAAATACTCTAACTCTTTGTTTTGTCGCATTTTCGAACCGCAAAACCGGTTCCCACTTTTGCTGAAAATGCTCTAGCTATCGGCGAACAGACCGTGTGCGACGGTGGAGCTGTAAAGCCCGATGGCGGTCTCCTGCGGCAAGGGTGCGATCCAGCCGCGCAGATCATAGGCGGAATTGAGCGCCCCCATCACGAACTGGCTGGCGATCAGCGGATCGATTGTGCGCACCGTGCCGTCAGAAATACCGTCAATCATCATGCCGGCAAAGCGCCGCGCCAGACGCGTTGAGCGTTCCAGCATATCATTGCGCCATTCGCTGGGCAGGACTTGCAGAGCGGTGGTGCGCAGCAGCGGGAAATCGCTGCATAATTGAACCTCGAGCAGGGTGGCAATCGATCCCGCCAGCTGATCAAGCTGGCTGCCGCCCGCCTCGATCGCGGCGCGCTGGACCAGCCAGATGCGCTCATGACTGCGCCGGAAGCACTCCAGCACCAGCTCATCCTTGGCCTCGAGATGATGGTAGAAACTGCCCTTGGTGACATTGAGTTCCGACGCAATCTGCTCGACGGAAGCACCGCGATAGCCCTTCTCATTGATCAGACAGGTGGCCGCGCGCGCGAAATTCTCGGGCATGCCTTCGGTTTCAAGCGTTTGGGCCCGGGGTGAGACCTGGAGCAGTCGCGGCGTCCAGTTGGCGCCGTCCGGGGCGATGCCGTGTTCGAGCGTCTCGATCATGCGGCGGGCGATGCGTGGATAATCACTGACCGAATACAGCGGCAGCCAGCCGGGTAGCCAGAACATGTTCTGCACCAGGATATGGGCCCGGATCGTGCGCAATATCTTATCGCGGTCACTGCGCGGCGGCTCGAAAAAGTCGCGAACCTTGCGCATGGCGCTGACATAGCGCGCCGTCAGCTCGCTACGAAACGGCTCACCGAGCGCGCGGATGTCGGAGAGCACGGTGATCGGACGCGCCTGTTTCAACTCGATGCGGGCGTGCAGCTCGAGATGGGCCTCGACATAGCGGGCGACCCGGGTTCGCGGCGTGGCTTGCGCACCGGCATCGCGGATCAGCCCCTCAAGCCGGTCGATCGTGCGGCCGAGCACGGCAGCGGCGAGCAATTCCTTGCGCTTGAAATAATAGGTGACGCTGGTGGTGTTCAATTCGACCAGTTCGGCGACATCAACAAAGGTCATGCCCTTGACGCCGTGCCGGTTGATCAGCCGCGTCGCGGCATCAAGGATGCGCTCGCGTTTTTGCTGAAACCGTTGTGTGGTGGCGTCTTCGCCGGGGTCTTGTCTGGAATCCATATTATCCGCTTAACAGAGTTTCGCGCGAGCGTCACCGAAGGTGGCAGGCGGCGTAGATCCAGCGCTCACGCCTTGCGATACGCCCGCCCTTGGGGTCCAATCGATGACGCAAGGTCCGGCGCGGCGATCATCGCCCCGATCAAACCGGAACCAGCTGGAGGGGCGAATGTCTGTGATCACCACACAACGCATCGGCGATGTCTTCGTCATCATCGCCGACAATCCGCCGGTCAATGCGCTGGGCCAGGCCGTGCGCGCCGGTCTGGCCGAGGCCATCGGGCAAGCGGCGGACGATGACGGTATCAGCGCGGTGGTGATTCGCTGCGATGGCCGCACCTTCTTCGCTGGCGCTGACATTACCGAATTCGGCAAGCCGCCGGTCGGCCCGTCCTTGCCCGAAGTGGTCGATCTCATCGAGCAATGCCCCAAGCCGGTCATCGCCGCCATTCACGGCACGGCGCTCGGCGGCGGTCTGGAAGTCGCGCTGGGCTGCCATTACCGCATAGCCATTGCCTCGGCCAAGCTCGGCCTGCCGGAAGTGAAGCTGGGACTATTGCCCGGTGCAGGTGGAACCCAGCGTCTGCCGCGCGTCGTAGGTGTTGCCGATGCGCTCTCAATGATCGTGAGCGGTGATCCGGCGACGGCAAAGCGGGCGCTGGAGATCGGCCTGATCGACCGGCTGGCTGATTCAGAGAGCTTGGCCGATGCGGCGATCAGTTTCGCGCAGGAGATGATCGGTCGCGCCGATCATCCCGTCTCCAGCCAGCGCAATGACCGTATCGCCGAAGCGGCCAATGATCCGCAAGTGTTCGACAAATTCATTGCCGAAAATTCGCGCCGTCTGAAGGGTTTTGACGCGCCAAGAGCCTGTATCGAGGCTGTCAGGGCAGCGGTTGAATTGCCATTCGAGCAGGGCATCAAGCGCGAACGCGAGCTGTTCACGACACTCGTCACCGGCACCCAGTCGAAAGCGATGCGGCACCTCTTCTTTGCCGAACGTCTCGCCGCGAAGATCGACGGCATCCCCGCCGACACACCGCTGATCGACATCGCCAGGGTCGGCATTCTCGGCGCTGGCACGATGGGCGGTGGGATTGCGATGAATTTCCTCTCCGCCGGATTGCCGGTGATCATGGTCGAGCGCGAACAGGCCGCGCTTGATCGCGGTGTCGCGACGATCCGCAAGAATTATGAGCGTTCCGCCGCACGCGGCCGGCTGACCGGCGAACAGGTCGAGCGGGCTATGGCGCTGCTGACCCCGACGCTGGAGTATGACGATCTCGCCGAGTGCGATCTGGTGATTGAGGCCGTGTTCGAGCTGATGCAGATCAAGAAAGACGTGTTCCGCCGCCTCGACGCCATCGTCAAACCGGGCGCGATCCTGGCGTCGAATACCAGCTATCTCAATATCGACGAGATGGCCGCCGAGACGAAGCGGCCCGAGGCCGTGGTCGGGCTGCACTTCTTCTCGCCAGCCAATATCATGCGCCTGCTCGAAGTGGTGCGCGGCGCAAAAACCTCGCCATCCGTGCTCAGGACGGTGATGGCGCTGGCGAAGCGGATCGGCAAGATCGCCGTCGTTTCCGGGGTCTGTCCCGGCTTTATCGGCAACCGCATGCTCAGCCCGCGTCAGCGCGAGGCGCAAAAACTTCTGCTCGAAGGCGCAAGCCCGTGGGAGGTCGACGCGGCCCTGACCGAATTTGGTTTTCCGATGGGCCCGTTCCAGATGGCCGATCTGGCCGGTCTGGATCTGGGTTGGACGGCCGAAGGCTCGACCAGCTCCACGATCCGGGAAGTGTTGTGTGAGCAGGGCCGGCGCGGTCAGAAGACGTCCAAGGGGTTTTACGACTACGACGCGAACCGCCGCGGCTCGCCCTCGCCGGAAACCGAAGCGATCATCGCCGATTTCGCCGCCAGGAGCGACCTGCCGCAGCGCAAATTCTCAGGCGAGGAGATCCGTGAGCGTCTGCTGTATCCGATGGTCAATGAGGGTGCGAAAATTCTCGAAGAAGGCATGGCCCAGCGCGCCTCCGATATCGATATCGTCTGGCTCAATGGCTATGGCTGGCCGGGCTTCACCGGCGGTCCGATGTTCTGGGCCGATACCATCGGACTGCAGACCGTGCTCGACGGGCTGAAGCGCCATGCGGATGCGCTGGGGTCGGATTTTACGGTCTCTGCCCTGCTGAAGGCCAAGGCCGTAGCGGGCGAAAGCTTCAACCCATAGAAAAAGGGCCGGCGGGGAATGCCCCGCCGGCCCTCGATCTCATTTGTGAGACGCGTGCTATTTCGGCGTGATGACACCGGTGCGCATGGCCTCTTTCATGGTGTCGAAATCTTCCGTCAGCGCGCTGGTTGGTGTGCGCGTCATGAAGCCGACCACCAGGGTCGCGATCAGGCTGAGCGCGAAGCCCGGCACCATTTCATACATCACGGCGGATGGATGCATGCCGTTGATCTCGAACGGGGCATAGATCCAGATCAGCACCGTTGCGGCACCGGTGATCATGCCGGCCAGCGCGGCCGAACGGGTCATGCCGCGCCAGAACAGGCTGAGAAGGATCAGCGGACCGAAGGCCGCGCCAAATCCGGCCCAGGCGTTGGAGACCAGGCTGAGGATGGTACTTGAGCGGTCAAAGGCCAGCGCAATCGCAATCAGCGACACAGCGAGCACCGAAAGCCGCCCGACCAGAACAAGTTCCTTCTGGCTGGCGCCGCGGCGCACGAAATGCTTGTAGAAGTCCTCGGTCAGCGAGCTGGAGGAAACCAGCAACTGGGAAGAGATCGTGCTCATGATCGCCGCCAGGATGGCAGCAAGCAGGAAGCCGCCGACCAGCGGATGGAACAGGACCTGCGACAGCAGGATGAAGATGGTTTCCGGGTCGGTCAGCTCCGCGCCAGTCAAGGTGACGTAGGCGAGGCCGAGAATACCCGTCGCGACGGCGCCAATCAGGGTGACCAGCATCCAGCTCATGCCGATATAGCGCGCTGTGCGGACTTCCTTGAGGGTGGCGATGGCCATAAAGCGGACGATGATGTGTGGCTGGCCGAAATAGCCCAGCCCCCAGGCCATGCTCGAAATCACGCTCACGACCGTCACTCCGGCGGTCATCTGCAACAGGGTCGGGTCGATCGTGTTGAGCTCGGTCAGGATCGGCTCCATACCGCCGAGCACCATGTAGGTGACGATGGGCACAGTGACCAAGGCGACGAACATGATGCAGCCCTGGACGAAATCAGTCAGCGAGACGGCAAGGAAGCCGCCGAACAGGGTGTAGGCAACAACGACGCCAGCCGTGAGGAAGAGGCCGATCTCATAGCTCAGCCCGAAGGAGGCTTCGAACAGCTTGCCGCCAGCAACGACGCCGGCCGAGGTGTAAAGGGTGAAGAAGACCACGATCACCACCGAAGAGATGACGCGCAGCAGGCGCGACTTGTCCTTGAAGCGCTTCTCGAAATAATCCGGGATCGTGATCGCGTCGTCGGCGATCTCGGTATAGGCACGCAGGCGCGGCGCCACGAGTTTATAGTTGAGATAGGCCCCGATCAGCAGCCCAACCGCGATCCAGGCGCTGCTCATGCCCGAGACATAAATTGCGCCAGGCAGGCCCATCAGCATCCAGCCGCTCATATCCGACGCGCCAGCCGACAGGGCGGCCACCGCCGGGTGCAATTGTCGGCCACCCAACATGTATTCCGCGACATTGCCGGTCGATTTTTTGTAGGCGTAATAGCCAATCGCCATCATCAGGACGAAATACAGGGCGAGGGAAATCAGGGCTTCAACTTGCATGTCACGCTCACGATCATGGATTGGATGTTGTCTGGGCGGCGAAAGGGATCGTTACGGCCGGGTCTGGCCGTCGCCGAGGACGAGATATTTGTAGATGGTCAATTGCTCGAGCCCGACCGGGCCGCGCGCATGCATCTTGCCGGTGGCAATGCCAATTTCCGCCCCCATGCCGAACTCGCCCCCGTCGGAAAACTGGGTCGAAGCATTATGCATCACGACCGCTGAGTCGATAGTGCGCAGGAAGGCGGCTGCAGCCTCGCCATCTTCGGTGATGATCGCATCGGTGTGATGTGAGGAGTGGGCCTCGACGAATATCATCGCTTCCGCAGCATCATCGACCAGTTTCACCGACAGGATGGCGTCGAGATATTCGGTATCCCAGTCTTCGGCCGAGGCGGGCAGGATGCGGCCATCGATGGCGATGGATTCCGCCTCGCCGCGCACTTCACAGGCGCCCAAGGCGTCGAGCAGGGCGGGCAGGAAGGCCGGAGCAATGGCGCGGTCGACGACCAGGCTCTCCGTGGCACCACAAACGCCGGTGCGGCGCAGCTTGGCATTGACGACAATGGCGACCGCCTTGGTCAGATCGGCGGCGGAATGGATATAGGTGTGCACATTGCCGTCGAGATGCAGCAGGGTTGGCACGCGCGCTTCGCGCTGGACCAGCGAGACCAGGCCCTTGCCGCCGCGCGGGATCACCAGATCGACATAATCGGCGCAATGCAGCAGGAATTTCACCGCTTCGCGATCAGTCGTGTCGACCAATTGCACCGCATCTTCCGGCAAGCCGGCGGCCTTCAGGCCGGTCGCCAGGCAGGCGACGATCTGACGGGTTGAATTGAGGCTTTCCGAGCCGCCGCGCAGAATGATCGCATTGCCCGACTTCAGGCAAAGCGCGCCAGCATCGGCGCCGACATTCGGGCGTGATTCATAGACCATGGCGATGACGCCAATCGGCACCGAAACGCGCTCGACCACCAGCCCGTTGGGGCGTTCGAAGCGGGCCAGCTTGCGCCCGACCGGGTCGGGCAGGTCAGCGATTTGTTCCAGTGCCGAGGCCATCGCCTCGATCCGGCCGGCATCAAGCACGAGGCGGTCGATGAAGGCGGCGTTCTTGCCTTTTCCGGCGACGCTTTCGACATCCTTGGCGTTGGCGGCCAGCAGGGCTGGTGTGGTCGCGCGCAGCGCCTTTGCGGTGGCGCGCAGGGCGGTGTTTTTCTGTTCGGTGGTAGCGCCAGCGAGGGCGTTGGCAGCGTGTTTGGCCTTGCGGCCCAGCTCATTGACATAGTCTTGCACGGTCTCGGACATTATTTTCCTTGTGGTCGATCTGGAGGTCATGGGTGCGCGGGCTGCGGTCGTTATCGCAGTTCGATGGCCCGCGCGTAAGCGGCTTTTATTGTGTTCTCGAGCAGGGCATCGAGTTGGCCGTCCCGCATCAGGGCCCCAAGCCCCGCCTGGGTCGTGCCATTCTTGCTGGTCACATCATTGCGCAGGGTTTCGAGCGGCTGGTCGGATTGGCGCGCCATCTCGATCGCGCCGGCCAGGGTGTCGAGCACCAAGGTCCGCGCGGTTGCAGTGTCGAAGCCGAGCGCCTCGGCGGCGGCGGCATAGCTGCGGGCGATTTCGAAGACATAGCCCGAGCCGCTGCCAGCGACGGCGGTGATACGGTCGATCTTGTCCTCATCCTCAACCCAGATGGCCGAGCCGGTGGCCTCGGCCAACGCGGTGGCGGCGTCGCGATGGACCGCTTCGCACAGGGCATTGGCGAACAGGCCGTTGACGCCTTGGCCGATCATGGCCGGCAGGTTGGGCATCAATCGTATGACCGGGTGGTCACCCACCAGGGTCGTCAGGCGGGCGCTGGAATAGCCGGCCGCAATCGAAACCAGGCAGCCACCCGGCGCCAGATGCGCCATATAGGGCGGCAGGGCGTCGTCGATCATTTGCGGTTTGACGGCAATGATCAGCATGTCGAAGACTTGGTCACCCAGCTCGGCCGCCGAGCGGACATGGCGCACGCCATCCGGCACTGAGCCGCCATTCGGTGCGGCGACGGTGAATTGCACGATATTCGTGCCGAGCCAGCGGCGCAGCATTGCACCGCCCATTTTTCCGCACCCAACCAACAAGATTTGCATCAATAATCCTCTATCATGACCCAGTTGAAAGCCATCACAGAAGCTGGTGGAGCACTGGCCTGCGGTCAAATTTGTTCGTGTAGTATCGTATAAGCAAAAATAACGCAAATTTGGGTCTGTGAGTAATATGAGATAAAATATGTAGACCAAGATAGACGCGAAAATCTGCGAAATCAGGCGAAAATACGGCTGAATGTATTTGTGATTACAGGGTTCGGCTGTTGAAAAACGGCATGCGTTCAGTTATACACTCAGCTATTCCCAATTTATCCCCTGAAATCGGACGGAGACCTGTTTTGAGTGCGCGCAAGAGAATTGTTGTAAAAATCGGCTCGAGCCTTTTGGCCAACAGCAAGCGACTAACCCTGAGATACGCCTTTATGCACGGGCTTTTAAGCGATATCGCAGATCTGCGCGAGCAGGGCTATGACGTGGTCCTGACATCCTCCGGCGCTGTTGCGTTGGGACTCAATGCCGTCAACAAATCGCCTGAAGATGCCGATGTGCTCGACAAGCAGGCCGCTGCCGCCTGTGGTCAGCCGCTTCTGCTCAACGCCTATGGCCAGGTTGCCGCCGAACACGGCTTCATCATCGGCCAAGTATTGGTGACGCTCGGCGATATCGAAGAGCGCCGCAGCTTCCTCAATATCCGCAATACAATCCAGCGCCTGTTCGAACACGGCGTGATGCCGGTCGTGAACGAGAATGACACGGTGACGACCCAGGAAATTCGCGTTGGCGATAATGACCGCCTCGCGGCCAAGGTCGCGCACATGATCCAGGCCGATCATCTGATCATCCTGACCAGTGTCGACGGCCTGTATGATCGTGACCCGTCGCAGGAAGGCGCCCAATTCATCGAGTCGATTGACGATGTCAGCGACTATCTGGCCGTCACCGACAGCACCAGCGCGCTGGGAAGCGGCGGCATGCTGACCAAGATGCATGCCGCCAACATGGCCCAGGATGCCGGTTGCACCACCTTGATTGCGCGCGGGATTATCGAACGCCCGATCTCAACCATTCTGGCGAATGAACGTCGTCACACGCGCTGCATCGCCAAGGGCACACCGACCTCGTCCTGGCAGATCTGGCTGGCTAACCGTCTGCAGATGGCCGGTAGCCTGGTCCTGAAACAGGAGCGGATCGACGCCATGCAGGCGGGCGATCTCGGCGTTGAGCGCGAAGACATCGTCTCGACCCATGGCGATTTCCAGAAGGGCGATGTGCTGCACATCTATAACGAGGCCGGCGATGAATGCGCCCGCGGGCTGACGAATTTCTCGTCCAACGAGACCCTGCTTCTGGCCCGGCATCTGGATCAGCCGATCTCCGAATTGCTCGGTTATGACGGCGGTTCGCGCGTCATCAGCCAGGAAAATGTCGTGATGCTGCAGAACCACCACTTGCAGTGGGATGTGCCGACCGACCAAGTCACCCTGGTCGCCTCCTGATCAGCGGCTAGTCCCAGAGACGCTTGCGGATTTCGGTGCCATGCTCGTCGAGTCCCGGCGAGCGCTTGCCTGAACCGATTTGCGTTCCGGACATCCGGATCGGATTGCGTATGCCCGGTATCCCGTCCGCCGCTTCGGCGAGACCACGGTGCCGGGCCTGCACGTCCTGGAAGGCCTGTTCAACCGTATTGATCGGTCCGGCCGGAATGCCGTCCTTTTCAAGCGCTGCGAGCAGATCCTCGCGTGTGAAGCGGGCCATGGCGGCGGCGATCAGCGCCACCAGCTCAGCCCGGTTGGCAGCCCGCTCGGCATTGGTGCGATTGCGCGCCAGCACGTCCGGCGCGAAGTCCAGCAGAGCGCAGAGCCGCTCGAACTGGCCGTCATTGCCACAGGCGAGGATAATATGGCCGTCGCTGGCGGCGAATTCCTGGTAGGGCACGATATTGGGATGGCTATTCCCGAGCCGGTGCGGCGCAATGCCGGTGGTGAGATAGTTCATCGCCTGATTGCCCAACACCCCGATCATGGTGTCGAACAGGGCCATGTCGACATGCTGGCCGAGCCCTGTCTTTTCGCGCTGGGCCAATGCCGCCTGGACACCGATCACGCCATAGACGCCGGTGAAAATATCGGCGAAGGCGACGCCCATCCGTTGCGGTGGCCGGTCGGGCTCGCCGGTCAGGTCCATGATCCCGCTCATCGCCTGGATCATCAGGTCATAGCCGGCGCGGTGCGCATAGGGCCCGGTCTGGCCGAAGCCGGTGACCGAGCAATAGACCAGGCGCGGATTGCGCGTGATCAGGCTGTCATAGTCGAGCCCGTATTTGGCCAGCCCGTCGACCTTGAAATTCTCCACCAGCACATCAGCGCCATCGACCAGTTTGAGCACCAGATCGCGGTCTTCGGTCTTGGTGAAGTCCAGCGCGATTGAGCGTTTGCCGCGATTGCAGGAATGATAATAGGCTGCCGCGCGTCCACTCTCATGCTCGATCCAGGGTGGTCCCCAATGGCGGGTGTCGTCACCGTGCGGCGATTCGACCTTGATCACATCGGCGCCGAGATCGGCCAGCGTCTGCCCGATCCATGGCCCGGCGAGCACCCGCGCCAGCTCCAACACTTTCACTCCGGCGAGCGGCTTGGTGTCTGGGGCCTGGGTCATGGAGATTCCTCAGAAAGATAGCTGGCGACGGCTTGCTCATACGCTGTCCCGGCAGTGCCGCAAAGCCGCACGCCTTGCCGTGCGGCGATTAGCCCGGCCTGCGGTCGAAACTGGCGCTTTTGACCAGGGCATAGACGGCTTGCCCCGGCACCAGCTCCAGCGCCTCCACTGAGGCCCGGGTCAGGCGCGCTTTTATCTGGCTGGCCCCAATCGAGACGACCAGGTCGCAATAGGGAGAACCCTCAGCCGGGGTCAGGCTCACAATCCGCCCGTCAAGCACATTGCGGATGCTGATCGCTTGCGGCCGAAGGGTGGCGATGGCGACGTCGCGGGCCCGGATCCTCAGCCTGACAGTATCGCCGGGCTGTAGCGCGACCGGCATCGGCAATTCCAGGACCTGTCCGCCGATATCGACCCGGCTGAGCTGCAGCCGCTCATCCGTACCGATCAGCGTGCCGGCCAGCACCGAGCCGGCCTCGAACTCGCGCTCCAGCGGTTCGATTTCGAGCTGGTCAAACACGGCCTCGGCCGGGCCCATCGCGACGCACTGGCCTTGTGCCAGCGCCAGCACACGGTCGGCCAAGCGCACAACCTCTTCAACGGAATGGCTGACGTAGAGCGCCGGAATCTCCAATTGCCGCAAAGTGGTATCGAGATAGGGCAAAAGCTCGGCCCGGCGGGCATGGTCGAGCCCGGCCATTGGCTCGTCGAGCAGGAGCAGGCGTGGCTGGGTCAAGAGCGCCCGCCCCAGCGCCACGCGCTGCGCCTCACCGCCCGAGAGCGAGGCTGGACGGCGCGGCAATAACGGTACCAGATCGAGCGCCTCGATGATCGTTTCGGCATCGAAACGGCCGACACCGCGCACGGCGCGGCGCTGGGCAAAGTCGAGATTGCCGGCAACGCTGAGATGGGTGAACAGGCGCGCGTCCTGAAACACCAGTCCGACCGGACGCTGATGCGCCGGTGTGAAGGTTCGCCGGGCGCTATCGCTCCAGACCTCGCCGCCCATCGCGATGCGGCCCTGATCGGGCCGGTCCAATCCGGCGATCAGGCGCAACAGGCTGGTCTTGCCGCTGCCACTGGGGCCGAAGATCGCCGTGATGCCGGCCAGCGGAATCTCTGCCTCAATATCGAGATCGAAAGCGCCGCGCGTTGCGCGCAGTTGCAGGGAGAGCCGATCATCCGACATGGAGGCGGAACCGTCGGTTGAGGCTGTAGACGAGCAGCAGGGTGATAAAGGAAAACGCGATCAGAATACCCGACAGGACATGGGCTTCGCCATATTGCAGGCTCTCGACCTGTTCGAAGATCGCAATCGAGATCACGCGGGTGCGGCCGGGAATACTGCCGCCAACCATCAGTACGACGCCGAACTCACCGATTGTATGGGCAAAGCTCAGAATCGAGGCGGTTAGAAAGCCCCGGATCGAAAGCGGCGCCGCCACGCGGAAGAAGGCGTCCAGCGGCGAAGCGCCCAAGCTGGCCGCCGCTTCGAGCGGGGCGCGCCCAACGCCCTCGAATGCGCTCTGGAGGGGCTGCACCATGAAGGGCAGGGAATAGATTACCGAGGCCACGACCAGGCCTGTGAAGGAGAAGGTCAGCGTTTCGCCGGTCAGCGACAGCCAGAAACTGCCGATAGGCGAGGTCGGATTGAGCAGGAGAAGGAGGTAAAAGCCGATCACGGTCGGCGGCAGGATCAGCGGCAGGGCGGTCAGCGCCTCGATCGCCGGCTTCAGGCCTGAGCGGGTTCGCGCCAGCCACCAGGCCAGCGGTGTGCCCAGCGCCAGCAGGATCAGCGTCGTCACCGAAGCCAGTCCCAGGCTGAGCCAAAGCGGACCGAGATCGGGCATCACTCGCCCACACCATAGCCATGGGCGCGAATGATTGCGCGCGCTTCCGGGCCGGCGAGAAAGTCGAGCCAGGCGAGCGCCGCTGCATTGCTTTGCCCGTGCACCGTCAGCACGGCATCTTGGTGGATCGGGGTGTAGAGTTCCTGCGGTATCTCCCAGTAATTCGCGTCCCCGCTCATATCCGTGCCGGCAAATTGTGACACCGGCACGAAGCCAAGATCGGCATTGCCGGTGATCAGCATCGCCTGCACGGCTGCAATGCTTTCGCCGGTGATAAGGCGGCCTTCAACCGATGACCATAGCTCCAGCGTTTGCAGGGTTTCGCGCGCGGCGGCGCCATAGGGCGCCAGCTCAGGATTGGCGATGGCGAGCGTGCGGTATTGGCCCTCGCGCAGCCTGTCTGCGACCGGTCCATCCGCGAGCGCGCCTGTGGCCGACCACAGAGCGAGACGCCCGGTCGCATAGGTGAATTGCGTGCCCGGCACGGTTCGGCCCTGCGCCGCAAGCCGGTTCGGTGTCTCTTGGTCAGCGGCGAGCAGGACATCGAAGGGCGCGCCGTGCAGGATTTGCGCGTAGAGCCGTCCGGTCGATCCCGAAGTGATCAGGAGGGTGTGTCCGCTGGACTGTTCGAACCGGGTTTGCAGGTCGCGCGCCGTCGCAGTGAAGTTCGACGCCACGGCGATCAGGGCTTGCTCGGCAACTGCAGGAGCCGGTTGGAACAGGCCGGCGAACGTCAGCAGCGTTGCCGCAAGCAAGCCTCGCATTTTTACTGTCCAAGACAATGACAATCGCTCCCGGTGGCCGATGCGCTCCCGCCCGGCATTTGACGGCGGATCGGGCGCGCGGTCCAGAGGCACGGCTCAGGAAGTGGCGGTTACCGGTCTGCGATAGACAAATTGACCGGCATCGCACCGCCCCGACCGGAAGCCCGCCTCGCAATAGGCGAGGTAATACCGCCAGATCCGGGCAAAACGTTCATCAAAGCCGAGTTCGCCGATCTGTGGCCAAGCGTCGTTGAAGCGACTATGCCAGCGATGCAGGGTTTCGGCATAGTCGCCGCCAAACATCGTCGCACCAACCACTTCCAACCCTGAGCGTTCGGCTTGGTCGGTCAGCGCCGAAGGCGGCGGCAGCATGCCGCCCGGGAAGACGTATTTCTGGATGAAATCCACCGTGCCGCGATAGCTCTCGAAATCTTCCTCGCGCAGGGTGATGATCTGCAGCGCGGCATGCCCGCCCGGTTTGAGGCAATCAACCAGCTGGTCAAAATATATCGGCCAGTGAGCTTGGCCGACGGCCTCGAACATCTCGATCGAGACGATGGCATCGAAGCGCTGATCGATATCGCGGTAATCACGCAGTTGCAGCTCAACCTGCCCGGTCAACCCGGCCTCGGCGATCCGGTTTTGGGCATAGGTCAATTGTTCGCTCGACAAGGTCACGCCTGTGACGCGGCAGCCGAAATCGCGCGCTGCAACTTCGGCAAACCCACCCCAGCCGCAACCAATTTCAAGTACGTGATCGCCGGGTTTCAGCTGTGCCGCCACGCAAATCCGGCGGTATTTTTCCGCTTGGGCGGCTTCCAGGCTTTGCTCCGGCACTGTGAAACAGGCGGAAGAATAGGTCATGCTCTGGTCGAGCCAGAGCGCGTAGAAGGAATTGCCGAGATCGTAGTGGAAGGCGATGTTTCGGCGGCTGCCGGTGCGCGTATTGGCATTGAGCCAGTGCTGGATCTGACCGATTATCCGGCTTGGCCCGGCTTGCGCTTGGGCAATATCGATTTGGTCGAAGGCGCGAGCCAGTACATCGAGCAGGGCCCGCAGGTCTGGAGTCTCCCAGTCCCCATTCACATAGCCCTCGGCAAAGCCCAAGGCCCCACTTGCACCGAGCCGCAAGAGCGCATTCCAGCGGTAAATTCGCCATTCGGCTACCGCGCCTGCGGCCGGATCTCCACACGATACCCGGTAGCCCGAAGGCAATTCTACGACGAGATGGGCCGCGTCCAGGCCGGACAGCGCGTGTTGCAGATGCTTCGCGACGAAGCGATCAAGCACGCTGCCGGGTTTTGGCTCGCCTGTTTCACCGGCGCGATCCGAATAGATATCCATCATTGTCTCCAAGGTGTGGTGTCGATGGAGCCGTGCCGGGGAGTATACATCTTCAAGCCCTTGAGACGAAGACACAGGGCTTCCAGCAGGATGGCACCGACGATTTTGAGTGTGTTGAAGGCCATTGAGAGCGGCGTGCGCAGCAGACTGCCGGTCTTGAGCGGCCGAATCGCGCATTTCTGGACGGCGCTCAGTATGCAGGCACCGTCGCGGTAAAGCTGGATGCCCAAGCGCAGGCTTGTCAGGTCGCGGTCGAGCTTGAAACGGTATTCGCCGCCACCAGGATTGAAAGGGGAAACGAAGAAACGCTTGCCGCAGGAAAATCGCAGGCTTTCAGGCGTGGTCGCGGGCGGGAGCACGAAGGTGTAGGCGCAGCGCCCGTCATGGAAATTGCTGACCTGAAATATGACGGCGCGCAGCACGCCCGCCTGGTCGTGGCAAAACAGGATAGTCACCGGATTGAACACCAGGCCGAGCACACGCGGTGCGGCCAAAATCTGCACGCGGCAAAGCTCGAAATCAGCCGCCTCCGCCGCTAGCTGATCCTCGACCCAGGGCCTGAGTTCGCGCTCGCCGCGACCGTGATCGCTGGGATAGAAGCTGACAAGATTGAAGCGGTTGACCGAGAAAAGCGGAGCGCGAATCTGCGTCAGTTCCGGGCCGTCGATATCGAGCAGGATCGAATGCATGCGATATCGCAGCCTGTGGCGCTTTGGCCCAATCCGTGTGTGGCCGACATCCCCGTCGAGCAGAGAGGCTGACAGCGGCGTCATTCAGCAGCGATCATGCGCGGAGCATCTGCGCGGCTTCCTCTATGGTCTGGCCAGACGATGCGTTCGGTCATACCCTCCAGACCCCAAGGGCGAATTGGGGCGCCGAGCGCTTCGGCCACGGCGAGACCGGACTGCAGTCCGTCCTCGTGAAAGCCCGATCCCAGCCAGGCGCCGCAAAACCAGCTGCGATTTGCTCCCTGAATTCGATGGATTTGCCGCTGAGCGGCGATCGCGGCGGCATCGAACACCGGATGTGCGTAATGATCTGTGTGCAGGACGAGTTCTGGCGCGGGCTCGATCTCGGGGTTGAGCGTCACCAGGACCGGCTTCGCGGTTGGCAGAGGTTGCAGCCGGTTCATCCAGTAGGTCAGACTGATGCGTTCCTCGCCGGCGCTGTCGGGCGTATCGAGATAATTCCAGCTCGCCCAAGCCGATTTGCGCCGCGGCATCAGCCGCGTGTCCGTATGCAGGACGGCGATATTATCGCGATATTGGATGGCGCCGAGCAGGCTGGCTTCCTGCGGCGAAGGGTCGGCCAGCAATGACATGGCCTGATCGCTGTGACAGGCAAAAATCACTTCGTCGAAAACCGGTGCCAGGCCATTTTCGAGCTGCAGCGTCACCGCTTCCGCGGTGCGCGTGACTGACTGGACCGGCGTGGAAAGCCGCAAATCCCCGATAAAGAGATCGATCATCGCGTCGATATGGTGGCGGCTGCCGCCTGCGATTGTGCGCCAAGCGGGCTGATTCAAGACCTGCATCAGGCCGTGATTACGGAAAAACTCGAAAAAGGCGCTGGCCGGATAGCCACGCATCGCCGCCACCGGCGACGACCAGATCGCCGCACACATCGGTAGGATGTGATCGTCGCGGAAAGTGCGCGAATAGCCTTCATCGCGCAGAAAATGGTCGAGGCTGCGGTGCTCCGTGCCGGCATCGAGCGTCTTTGATCGCGCGTGCAGGCGTAGCAGGTCGCCGAGCATACGCCACATGCGCGGCCGCAACAGATTGCGTTTTTGGGCAAACAGGCCGCCCGGACGCGAGGAGTATTCGAATCCGTGCCCGTCAAGCGAGGCCGCGAAGGACATGTCGCTGGGGGCGGTCTCGACGCCGAGCAGGTCGAGCATGGCAGTGAAGTTGGGGTAATTGGCCGGATTGAACACGATGAAACCGGTGTCGACATGGGTCGTGATCCCGTCGACGTCCACCGTCACGGTGTGGGCGTGGCCACCCGGTCTCGGCGCCGCCTCAAACAGGGTGACATTATGGGTCAGCGCCAGACGCCAGGCCGCCGAAAGTCCGGCGATCCCCGATCCGATCACTGCGACCCGCATTTTCCGTTTCATTCCACCCATTGGCCGCGTCCGATAATTATGATCAACACAAGGGTCTACGCAGCTGGACTTTGTCTGGATCACTGCGTTTCCATGTGATCCGGGCGGCAATCGGCTACGTAGTGTGGGCATGCACGCTGCCGCTCAGATACTGACCTGCCATCGGCCACCCGCTCGGGACGGCCTGGAAAAAGGACGAATTGGAATGGCTGCGGGGCTGCGGGCAGAGGCGATGGACGGCACTGCACTGGCGCGGCTCGTAGAGCGTGTCGCCGCGACCCAGGACCGCGCGGCCTTTGGTGCGCTATTCGACCATTTCGCACCGCGGGTGCGCGGGTTTTTGATCCGGCGGGGCCTGCCACAGGCCCAGGCCGATGAGCTTGCCCAAGAGACCCTGCTCGCGATCTGGCGCCGGGCCGGAAGTTATGACGTCGCGAAATCCGCCGTTTCGACCTGGGTCTATACGATTGCCCGCAACCTCCATATCGACCAGTATCGCAAACTGGTTCGAGCCGGACGTGTTGATCTGACCGATCCTTCCCTGCGCCCCGGCGAAGCGCCTGCCGCCGACGAACTCTATGCGCGCGGGCAGGATGTCAGCGCGGTCACCGAGGCGCTCGCGACCCTGCCGAATGACCAGCGCCGCGTCCTCGAGCTGGCCTTTATGGAAGGGCTTTCGCACAGCGAAATTGCTCTGAAGATTGCGCTACCGCTGGGAACCGTTAAATCGAGAATTCGCCTCGCGATGGACAAGTTGAAACTCGGCCTTGGAGGTCTGCAATGAGCCGGAGAGGCTATTTTCTTGAAGAGAGCTGGTATCTCGATCACGCCGCTGGCGCCGCGATGACACCGGGTCAGGACATGCTACTGCGCTCACATCTGGAGGTGTCGCCGCAAGCGCGGGCGCATGCCGATTCGATGGCGCGCATTGGCGGCGCCCTGCTGGAGACGGTCGGTGATGAGTCTCCACTCGCTTTCGATGCCGCAGATATTTTCGCGCTCGATGCGGCCCGGTCACAGACCGTTGCAGCGACAGATGATGGCGCTGAGACCGATACGGCATCGCCCGCGCGTTCGGCCGATTTGCCCAATTGCCTGCCCGACGTGTTGTGCGAGTTTATCGACCAAGCCGGAATCAAGCTGCGCTGGGAGTTTCTCGGCCCCGGCTTGAAGAAGGCGATGCTGTGGCGCAGCGAGGCTGATGAGCGTTTATGGCTGCTGCGTGCCCGTCCCGGCGTCGCCATACCGCATCACGGCCATCGCGGTGCGGAGCTGACCCTGGTGCTTCAGGGCTCTTTCCTCGATGGCGAGCAGCGTTATGTGCGCGGCGATGTCGAAGAGGCCGACACCGAGGTCGAGCACGATATCCAGATTGGCGATGGCGAGGAGTGCATCTGCCTCGCCCTGACCGTTGGCAAGCTGCGCTTTGACGATCCGCTATTGCGGGCCTTGCAGGTGTTCACCGGTCTTTGAGGTCGCGGGCAGGCCTGGCCCGCTGGTCATTAACCCCTGTCGGCGCGTGGGCTCGATGCGTCGGCAACGTCCTTGCGCAGGCGGAGCTGTGCCCGGGTTGCGGCGGTGATCGGACGGCCGAAATGCCAACCCTGCAGATAATCGAAGCCAAGCAGGCGCAGCAGCGATGCCTGGGCCTCGGTCTCGACGCCCTCGGCAACGATCTCGAGCCGCATCGCCTCGCTGAGCAGGGACATGGCCTGCAGCATCTTGTTGGCGCTCTCGCTTTTGCCAATGGTGTCAATAAAGCTCTTATCGACCTTGATCTTGCTGAACGGCAGGGTGTGCAGATAGCTGATGCTGGCGAAGCCGGTGCCGAAATCATCCAGGTTGAGCCGGAAACCGGCCTCGCTCAGCTCGTCCATACGCGCCTTGGCGCGGCCGAAATCCTCGATCAACACCGTCTCGGTCAGCTCCAGCTCGATTTGCGCCGGGGTGAGCTCGTATTGCGCAAGCTTGGCCACGAAGCGGCGGCAGAGGTCCGGGTCGTTGAGCTGGGTGGGCGACAGATTGATCGAGACGCTGATGCCCGAATCCCGATCAAATTCCCGGCATACGGAATCAAGCACGAGATCGCCCAGCGCGTGGATCATTTTGGAATGTTCGGCGGCCGGGATGAAGACGTCCGGCGGAATATTGCCACGTGTGGGATGCTCCCAGCGCAACAGGGCCTCAAGCGAAGCCGTCTCGCCGGTTGAGGCCAGTACAATCGGTTGATAGGCGACGTAGAATTCCTGCCGACCGAGACCGGCTTCCATGTCGGCATCGAGCGCGCGCCGATTCTCGTCGACGGCAGCGAAATCGGCATCATAATACAAGGGGTAATCGAGCTGGTCGGCCTTGGCGCGATACATGGCGAGGTCGGCCTCGTCGACCAGCGCCAAAAACGTCTTGGTCGCGTCGGCCGAGGATTCCGAGACGCCAATCGCGGCGCCAATGTCGAACAGGCGTCCATCACAATCGATCGGCGTTTGTAGCGAATCCAGCAGAGTCCGGGCGATATCGAGCACGTCCCGTGCATCGTCCGGGTCGATCAGGATCGCGGCAAACTCATCGCCGCCCATGCGCGCAATATAGGCGCGTGGCGGCAGAACAGCGCGGAAGCGTTGCGCGACCTCGACGATCACGGCATCGCCGGCCTGGTGGCCCGCCTTGTCATTGACGGCCTTGAAGCCGTTCAGATCGATATAGATCACTGCGGCCTGTCCACCGCTGGCCGCACTCTTCGCGGCCTCGCTATCTATGAAGTGGGTAAAGCCGTGCCGGTTGGGCAGGCCGCTCAGGCTGTCGGTCGAGGCCGCGAGGCGGGCGCGGCGTTCATTCTCTTCCGCGTTCCGCGCCAGACGGCGGGCATGACGTCCGATCACTTGGGAGGCCGCGAGGAAGGCCAGGATATAGGCGATCAGCGGTATCAGCGCGACACGCAGGGTCTCGATCCCGGGCAGGGATGATCGCCAGATCAGCTGACCGACCTGGTGCCCGCTACGATCCCGAACCGGGACGGCGCCGTTGATCGGCGCGACCGTCGGGGGAAAGAATTGGATGTTGTGGACGAGGTAGTGCTCCTCAAGGGTCATAAAAAATGCGTCATCCATTTCCGTGCCGATGATCAACAGGGTGTCGTGCAGCGGATCGGTGGCGGAGCGGTCTTCATATTCACCCAGCACCGTGATTGAGGCGATATAGCTGCGATCATCCATCGAAACGAAATGCGAGCCGAGATATTTGCCCTGCCCGTATTCCCCGGCCAGTTCCTGACGAATGACGCCCATCTCATCCGGGCTCAGAATGTCATCGCGAATCGTCAGCCCGCTCGCGCGGTGCCAGCCGTAAATCCGCCCCTCTGCCTCATTGCTCAAAATGACAAAATCGAAGCCGGAGTGGTCCTGTAAAGGCTCGGCCATGCTGGCCTCAAGCGCGTCGGTCTCGCCAGCTTCGAAATAATCGACCGCCGCGTCCCACCACCCGTAATCGACGGCCCAGTTTTCATTCTGCTCGGCGGCGGCATCGATTCCCTGGGCCAGAAGCAGGCTGTCGGTGCGGCGGGCATTTGCGTTCAGGCTGCCGACAAAGAAGTAGATCGTCAGCACCGAAGCGATCAGGCTGACGAGCGCTGCCACATTGATGTAGAGGCCGAGTTTCTTGTCGAGCGCCTTGTTCATATTTCGCCTGTTCAAATCGAATTTCGTCTCCCCGTCCTGACATAAAAAAGTAAACGGGCGACTTGCGGACTGTCATGCAGCCGCGTCCCGACCCTACCGGTTTACCGCCTGCTCACATTGTCGCGCTAGTTTGATGGTGAAGCCTGACAAGCCGGGTTGCGGTTCGCTTGGCAGGGGCGGTGGAAATTTTGTGAAGGACGTACCGACAATGACAGATCAGGCTATCGATTGGCGGACATGCCCGAAAGTCGACACGTCGATAGTGGGCGCCTTGGTCGCTGCGGTTGGCCCGGACACCTTCGCGGCGTTGAAAACCCAGTTTGCCGAGGATTTGCAGGCCCAGGCTACCGCCCATTTGCAGGCGCGACACGACGGCGATGACCCGGCGGCGCACCAGGCCGCCCACGCGCTGCGCGGCGCGGCGCTAAATATCGGCCTGACACAGCTGGGCCATCTGGCCGGCGCGCTTGAGCGCGGCGAGCGTGGCGATGAGGGCGAACTCCCAGGCGTGCTGACCGTGTCGATCTCAAGCCTGATGGCGTCGGGCAAGTCTTGACGGCGGCCTTGGCGGGCGATCACCCGCTACCGATTTGAAAAATGTAAGAAAATGCCTTCATTCAGCTAGGGTTCACCCAGAAAATCTTCTATTGTGGACTTCTGGCATTTGCCGGGGCGGCTTGCACGGGGTGGGCCAAGCCTCTGGCGAGCGTACAAGGGGAAACCACGATGAAAGCATTTTTGCTCGCGACGGCATCTGTCGCACTGATGGCGGGCGGCGCGCTCGCCCAGGATTATTCGGCACCGCCAAGCTATGGCAGCGTCAATCTCAATGCCGGCTTCACGCCCGATCCATATAACGTCAACATCACCTCGGGCGGCTCGATCCCGGCCAGCAATGTCTCCGGCGAATGCCGCGGCTGGGTTGCGAATGCGCCCGATTATTCGGTCAATTATTCTGCGGGTGGCTATGATCTGACCATCGGCGCCACGTCGAGCTCCGACACGACCTTGTTGGTCAACGGACCGAATGGCGAATGGTATTGCGACGATGATGGCGGCCAGGGCCTCAACCCGCTGGTCCAGCTCAATAATCCGCGCTCCGGTCGCTATGACGTCTGGATCGGCTCCTATTCCCAGGGCGACTACGCCTCAACAGTCCTGTCGGTTTCCGAAATCGGTTTGACCCAGGGCAATTCCAACACGCCAAACACCTACGCGCCTGCGACCTTCGGCAGCGCGAATTTGAACTCCGGCTTCACGCCTGACCCCTATACGGTCAATGTGACGTCGGGTGGTGTCCGCAGCGCCCGCGCCATGTCGAGCTCTTGCGCAGGCTGGATCGCCGATGCTCCGGATTTCTCGGTCAATTACTCGGCCGGCGGTTATGACACGCTGACCATCGGTGCGGTGTCCAATTCGGACACGACGCTGGTCGTCAATGACGCTTATGGCAATTGGTATTGCGATGACGATAGCGGCAATGGCCTCAATCCACTGGTAACGCTCGCCAATCTGGCTTCCGGTCGTTACGATATCTGGGTTGGCTCCTATTCCGAGGGCGATTACGCCACTTCGGTCCTGTCGATCTCGGAAATCGGTCAGGTTGCTGGCTCACGTCCGCCTGCCGTCAATCTGCCTCAGCAACCTCCACAATCGGGCATCAACATGTCCGCGCCTGCCGCTTATGGCACGGCCTCGCTGCGCAGTGGTTTCCAGCCGGATCCCTATCGCGTTAACATCACCTCGGGTGGTGGTTATCGCGCGGACAGCGTCGAGTCCGGTTGCGCCGGCTGGGTGGCTTCGGCACCCGATTTCGAACTGACCTATACGGCTGGTTCACTGCCCCTGATCATTTCAGCGGCGTCGAATTCCGACACCACGCTTCTGATCAACGGGCCCAATGGCGTCTGGTTCTGCGATGATGATGGCGGCAATGCCGGCCTGAACCCAGCCGTGCGGTTCGACCGTCCGATGTCCGGTGTCTATGACATCTGGATCGGCTCCTACAGCCAGGGCAATAACGCCACGGCGTCGCTCTCGATCTCCGAGCTTTATAGCGAATAGATCCAATAGCGTTCAGACGATCAAAGGGGCTGTCCGGAAAACCGGGCAGCCCTTTTGTTTGCCTCCCTTTTTCTTGCAACACGCACCGGCTGTGGCACTCTTGCGGTCAAACAGATCCGGGGGGAGTTGATATGCGTATTGTTCTGGGAGTGGCGGGGGCCCTGTTGCTGGCCGCCGCCATCGGCATATTCCGGGTTTTGCCGGCCAAGCTCGATGCCGGCATGAATGTCGTCACAGCCCACGAGCCCTATGCAATTTCCACCGAGGCCCAGGCGCTGCACGACGATCTGCGCGTCGCCGATCTGCATTCCGACATGCTGCTCTGGATGCGCGACCCCAATAGCTGGAATACGCGCGGCCATACCGATTTTCCGCGCCTTCGCGCCGGCCATGTCGCGCTGCAGGTCTTCTCCAGCGTCACCAAGACGCCCGCCAATATGAATTACGACAGCAATACCGCCGATAGCGACAACATCACCCCGCTGGCCATCGTCCAGCTCTGGCCGTTGGAAAGCTGGACCTCGATCTATGCCCGCGCCCGCTATCATGCCCGGCGGCTGAACCGTCTGGCGACGCTCTCGCACGGCGAATTTGTCGTCGCACGGACGCGCGAGGATCTCGCCGCTGCCCTGGAGCGCCGCGCCAGCGACCCCGATGTCCTCGTCGGTATTCTCGCCACCGAGGGCGGTCATCCCTTCGAGGGCGATCTGGCCAATATCGATGGCCTCTATGATGAAGGCTACCGGATGATCGGCCTGCAGCACTTCTTCGATAATGAGCTCGGAGGCTCGCTGCACGGCGTCTCCAATGCCGGTCTGACCGATTTCGGCCGCGCCGCCGTCGCGCGCATCATCGAGCGCGGCATGATCATCGATCTCGCTCATTCCTCTCAAGCCGTTGTCCGCGATGTGCTCGACATGACCGATGTGCCACTGGTGATCTCCCACACCGGTATTCACGGCCATTGTGAGGCCCGGCGCAATATCCCCGACGCCCTGATGTCCGAAGTCGCGGCGCGCGGCGGCGTGATCGGCATCGGCTTCTGGGCCGACGTCACTTGCGATGACACTCCCGAAGGCGTCGCCGCCACAATCCTCGCCGCGATTGAGCTGCTCGGCATCGAGCATGTCGCCCTCGGCTCCGACTATGACGGCGGCATCACCGCCACCTTCGACGCTTCGGAATACGCCGTCTTAACCGATCGTCTGTTGGCGGCAGGGCTGAGCGAAGCTGATGTCCGCGCCGTGATGGGGGAGAATACAATCCGGTTCTTCTTGGCGAATTTGCCGGGGGATTAGTGAGGGCCAGCCCGTTTCTCCACCCAATAGAAAAATATCTCTCCCCGGAAATCGCCGCGCTCCTCGGGGGGAAGTTATTTTGCGCTGGTGGAGACGGTTTCGGCCGCCTATCCCCCACGTCTCACAATTATCTCACGTCATCCCGGCGAACGCCTGGACCTCGACGTCACAGGGTCGGAGCCTGCGATATCGAGGTCCCGACTGGAGTTTGCCCCCGCGCAGGCGGGGGTCGGGATGACGGGTTTTATTGAACTTATCCTCACCCCCTCAACCTGCGCGTATGCTTCAGCTGTTCCGGTCGCACGGGAGGCACGA
>TARA_R110002051_G_scaffold70726_7_pt1 | contig 51725 bp, 45 predicted proteins | sample TARA_R110002051 | Tara Oceans TARA_R110002051 (sample SAMEA4397023) | marine metagenome | biome: Polar Biome; feature: [MES] marine water layer (ENVO:01000295) within the mesopelagic zone...; material: water (ENVO:00002006), including particulate matter (ENVO:01000060) such as......
ATCGATCTGCTTTTTATCGGCATGGCCCACCCCGACCACGGCCTTTTTGATGGCGTTCGGATAATACTCGCCAATCGATAACCCTGCCTGCGCTGGCACCAACATCGCAATGCCGCGGGCTTGGCCCAATTTCAATGTGCCCGCCCCGTCCTTGTTTACAAATGTCTGCTCGACGGCGGCTGTATCAGGGGCATACATCTGCACAACTTGCGTCAACTGCACGTGCAATGATGCCAATCGGACGCCCAAATCGTCGGTGCCGAGCGAATTGCACACACCATTCGCGACATGGGTAATACGCGATCCATGCACTTCGATCACGCCCCAACCCATGTTGCGCAAACCGGGATCGATTCCCAAAACCCGCATATACCGCCCCTGTTTGATCCCGCGTTATCCTACGCGTCAGGTCAATTTAGCACAAAACGCGAACAAAAACCAAGCGGTTAAAATTTCGCGTCATTTTTGCCGCAGGTGCAAAACCGGCTAAAACCGACACGGGCGACGGCAATGGCGACATCAAATAGGCCTTATTTACTTAGCTTTCACCATGATTTTGCCCAAAATACAGGCATTCCGAAATCACATAGGAGCCATGCAGAATCGACACTGGTAAGAAACGATTTGCCGCAATACGCGGGCCTTAGAGAATAACACTCATCTTAGCATCACATCATAGGAACAGGCCCATGGCATTCGTAGTATCGCGTCCACTCACCGCGCCTTTCACAGGCACCCTGACACATTTCGTCAAAGCCGCAGCAGCGTCTTTTGTCTCTTGGAACGATACGCGTATCACGCGCAAGTCGCTGTCCAAATTGTCGGCACGTGAATTGGACGATATCGGCCTGTCGTTTTGCGACGTTGAAGGCATCGCAAAGCGTGTAACCCGCTAAGCGTTTTCACATCCTACTCAATGAAAAATGCCGCATCCGATCACTCGGGTGCGGCATTATTTATTCTAAATCACAAAAATATCGTGGATTTACACGCCGATCTTCTGCCAAAAACCCGCAATCGTGACCGTCGCCACGTCGGCTTGCATCACCCAAGCCCCTGCTTTTTCAACAGCAGACCCAGCTGCAAGCTCGGCGACGCGCAGATTGAACGTTTCAGAACCGAGGTTGGCAAACAGAAAGCCTTTAAACACAAACATCGCAACAACGGTCAGCAGCAGACCTTTCGCCGGGAATTTGGGGTTATAAATGCGCGGTCGCGCGACAATCAGTCCATTACTGTTCACCGTATGAACCACACCATAGCTTAGGCGCTTGTGGTTCCGGACGATCCGCTTCAATCGGCGGTCAAATGGCGAGCTCGTAAGGGACATAATAGTCTCCTGCATAAAGCCCCCACCTCACACACGTCTAAGATCGGTCCCGATTGTGTCAACAATAAGGCAAGCCCCTCAAAACCAGTTAAAGATGATGAAAATTAAGTATTTCTCGCAAGCGTCAGCGTAGTCCAGTCAACAATACTATCGCGTTGGACAAGATTAAATCCGTTTGCGCAATAGACCGCGATCACCGCATCCGCCTGTTCGTTCAAAATTCCCGAAAGAATCACATAGCCTTCAGGCTTCACAGCTCCACCCATTTGTGGCGCAAGTGCCACCAACGGGCCCTTCAGAATATTGGCAAAGATCAAATCATAAGGTGCATTTTCGACCAATGCCGGTGCATCAAAGCCCGCAGCCACCACGCATTCCACGCGGCCCTCTAATCCATTCGCCGCTACATTGGCGCGCGCGACATCCACAGCAACAGGGTCGATGTCACTGGCCAAGACCAGTCCCGGCAAAACAGCCGCAGCCGCCATCGCCAGCACCGCCGTGCCACAGCCCACATCAATGATTGATTTGCCCGCAAACCCGTTATCAAGCAACCGGTCAAACGCCTTCAAGCAACCCAGCGTCGTGCCATGATGCCCCGTGCCAAACGCCATCGCCGCCTCGATCAATAAAGGCACGCAATCGGCTGGCACCTTATCCGCGTCATGGTTGCCATACACAAAAAACCGCCCCGCAGGCACCGGCGCCAATTCACGGCGCACATGGCTGACCCAATCGGTCTCAGGAATCTCCGAGATCAAAAAGTCACGCACCCCGTGCATTGCCGCCAAAACCGCCAAACCCGCAGCATCAGGCGCGTCGGTAAAATACGCCCCAACTTCCCATAGCCCAGAGCCGTCCTCGACCTCGAAAATCCCCGTGCCAGTAGGCTCCGGGCTTAGTGCCTCCAGATCCTCGCACAGGGCCGCCGCGATATCTTCATTCGCGGCAATCGTTAAAGCAGAATAGGAAATCATCTTGGCCTCGTTGTTAATTATTCAGCCGCGCGCAACAATCGCACATGGAACACCGTCTCATGCCCTTTAGCGGGATGGCGCGGGATCAGCAAAGCCAAAACAAACGAAATACTCGCCATCGCCGCCGCCGCAATAAACACCGCCGCAGGCGACACAAGCCATAAATACCCCAGACCCGCAGGCAAAAACACCGCCGCGATATGGTTAATCGTGAACGCAACAGCCGCCGTTGGCGCAATATCCTGCGGATCCGCGATTTTCTGGAAATAAGTTTTCAACGCCAATGCCAGCGCAAAGAAAATGTGATCCACCACATATAGTCCGGCGGCAATCATCACACCCCAGCCAAAATAATACACGCCGCCATAGGCCAAAAACACCGCCACCAACCCCGCATATTCAAACAATAACGCGCGTCTTTCCCCAAACACGCCCACCATCTTTCCAATTACGGGCGCAATCACCACGTTGGAAAACAGTGTCAGCAAATACAGCGTGGTTATCTCGTTTACGGCAAACCCGAACCGCTCGACCATCATAAAGCCCGCAAAAACCACAAAAATCTGCCGCCGCGCGCCCGCCATGAACTGCAACGCATAATAGAGCCAATAACGCCTGCGCAAAATGAAGGTCTTTATCTGTGGATGCGGGGCCTCGAACTGCGGATAGGCAAACAGACAAAACAACGCAATCAACGCGGTCAATCCACCCGACACCATATAAACCGCATTATACGTCAGATCGAACCGCTCCCACGTCAGCACGATCAACGCATAGGCCACAAACGTCACCGCGGATCCCATCGCCATCAACCAGCCAATCGTCTGCGGCGCATCCTTTTTCGCAATCCACTGCAACTGCAACGACTGGTTCACGGTCTCATAATAATGAAACCCGATCGACGACAACATCGTCAGCGTCAAAATCCCGCCCATCGACGGAAACTGCGCCGTCAATGCCGTCGCCACCCCCAGCATAATCAACGCCACCAAGCCCAAAACCTGCTCGCGGATAAACATCAGCAACGCGATCACCCCAATCGCCAAAAACCCCGGAATTTCGCGGATCGTATGCAGCCAGCCAATATCAGACCCGTCAAATCCCGCGACCTCGATCACAAAATTATTCAACAATGCCGACCACGTATTAAACGCAATCGGCATAGCCAGCGCCATGACGAACAACAAGAAAATCGGACGACGCCAAAACGGCTGATGCTGCGCATCGCTTAAAGAGACAAATTTCATACCCAACGGTCTACGCCGCATCTTCTATAGCGACAAGTCAGAGAAAAATTGCCCACAATAGCCCGACCAGCACCCAAAGCGTCCCGACAATGCTCGCCGCCTTATACCCCGTCGACGCCTCGAGTTTATGAACCAACGCGGGTGATTTTCGCAGCATCAACATCATCCGCGCACCACGACCACCAATGCGCACAATCTCGTCGCCGCCATCACGCAAAACACCACCCAGCGGTGGCGCACCGACCCGCATCGCTTGCGTCAATTCATAAACGTCATCGCGCATCTCTTCACGCAAACCGACATCGCTAATCGCCTCCAACAACGGCCCAGCTTGCGCAATTTGCTCTAACATATCATCAGATAGCGCCTGACGCGCCTGCCCCTGTAACAACGCGCGATTTGCAGCAATCTCAGGGTGCGTCGCCCGCAACCCATCCGCCGTCTGCTGAACAACCTGCTGCAACCCCAAGATCGCCGCCGATGCAGGCAAATCCTCACAGGCGACCTGCCGCAGTAAACTGGCAGACACCGACGTCATATCCATTTCAACCCGCTGCGGATCATTGGCATACCGCTCAACAGTGCGGCGCAATTTCAAAATATCCGATGAGGTCTCGCGCAACCCGTTCGCATCTTCCGCCAACACATCATCAACCGCATCACTGACTTGGCCCAATGAAGCGGCAAGCAACGGCAAGTTCGCAATATCGCGCGGCACAACCGAAAATAGCCCCGTCACCGGATCAGCAACCAAGTCCTCGGCAAGCGGCAAACGCTTGCTTGTCAGCGCCGCCTTAATCCCCGCAATCGCCTCCGCCACCGCCTCTGGCCCCATCTGCCAAATCGCATCATCAATCAGCGCAACTTCACGCCACAATTCCCAATCAGGCGCGCGCCCCGCCAATAGCCCCTCATACCAATCAATCCAGAACCCCCAAACCTTCATATCTTTTGATCGTTCGTTGCGGATCACATGCCAATCCGCAATCAATTCCTCGGGGGCCTCACCGTTCCACAACGGGGCCTTCATCACGCCCGCAACACCGTCCGATGCAATCTGTGATGCAATATCACTTGCACGGAATAATTCATTGGTATGAGAAGAGAAAATGCCGGCGGCGGCGGACGCGGCACCGGAGGCGGCCACGGAAGCGTCGGTTCTGGTTGTGCCGGCACCAACTGCGGAAGCAGCCGCGCAAGCGTAGACTGCGGCGGCGGCATAGGCGCTCAAGACGGCAAAGGTTTCGTCTATTGAAGCGGCATATTCGGAAGATTCTGAGATGGCTGCAGAGCCCGCTGCGGTAGTCACAGCATTTTCATCAAACATGATTGTGACCGCCGCCGTAAGAATCGCACGACAAGAATGAAAATCAAAATGCCTTTCTGACCATTCGCTGGGCCGAGACACGACTGGATAAACCGATGCCGCATTCCGCACCGCAAAAACAATAACCTCTTCGCGTGTCCGTTCCTTACACCACGCCTCAACACTCGCCCGATCCGTAAACTCAACCATCCCAAACCCCGCCTCAAAAACGTCATACGCAAATCATACGTCAGTCACACGCCGATCACACGGCTATTTTGGTCAATAAAAACTCTGCGGATCGATATCAATCGACAGCCGCAAATTCGCCGGTAACTTGAATTGCGCGGCCCAGTCCACCAGTGCTTTTTGCAACGGTGCGGCCTTCTCCGCCTTGACCAATAACCGCACGCGATGCCGCCCGCGCACCCGCGCAATCGGCGCGGGCGCGGGCCCGAAAACCTGCGCCCCAATACGGCGCAACGGCCCGTCCCTGCGCGCCATATCAGCCCCCAGATCAAACACCTCTTGGGCATTCGGACTGCTCAAAATGATCCCCGCCATACGGCCATAAGGCGGCACGCCAGCGGCCTTGCGCTCGGCTGCTTCCGCAGCCCAAAAACTCTCCTCGTCACCCGCTAAAATTGCCATGATAACAGCATGTTCCGGCTGAAACGTCTGCAACATCGCAGCCCCCGGCACCTCCGCGCGCCCCGCCCTGCCCGCCACCTGCCGCATCAATTGAAACGTGCGTTCCGCGGCCCGCAAATCAGACCCCTGCAACCCCAAATCGGCATCAATCACACCGACCAGCGTGAGGTTGGGAAAGTTGTGCCCCTTGGCCACAAGCTGCGTGCCAATAATGATATCCGCGCCGCCTTTTGCGATCTCCTCGATATGCGCCTTCATCGCCCGCGCCGACCCGTATAAATCCGACGACAACACCACAACACGCGCCTCGGGAAACAGCGCCGTCACCTCTTCCGCCATGCGCTCCACCCCCGGCCCCACAGGCGCCAGCTTTCCCTCAATTTCGCAATGAGGACAAACACTTGGCATCGGTTTCGTCTCGCCGCACTGATGGCACATCAGGCGTTTGAGGAACCGGTGTTCGACCATGCGCGCATCACATTGATCACAGCCAATCTGATGCCCGCAAGCACGACAAATCGTGATCGGCGCGTAACCACGACGGTTGAGAAAAATCAGGCTTTGCTCGCCCTTTTCCATCCGGTCATTGATCGCGTTTTTCAACGTGGGCGATACCCATTTGCCGTTGGGCACGTCTTCCACCCGCATATCAATCGCGGTCATTTTGGGCATTACAGCGGTGCCAAAACGCGATGTCAGCTCCACACGCTGATACTTGCCCGCCTCGACATTGGCCCAGCTTTCCAGACTTGGCGTGGCCGAGGCCAGCACAACTTGTGCGCCATTGATCGCGGCCCGCAAAACCGCCATATCGCGCGCATTATACAGCACGCCATCCTCTTGTTTATAAGAGGTATCATGCTCCTCATCGACGACAATCAGACCCAAACTTTGGTAGGGTAGAAACAACGCGGACCGCGCGCCCACGACCATTTGCGCGGCCCCTTGCCCGACCATTTTCCAGCACCGCCGCCGTTCGGTCATCGTCACGCCGGAATGCCATTCGGCGGGTTTTGCGCCAAATCGGGCCTCGACACGGTTGATAAATTCGCCCGATAGCGCGATTTCCGGCAGAAGAACCAACGCCTGCTTGCCCATGCGCAAACACTCGGCCACAGCCTCCAGATAGACTTCCGTTTTGCCCGACCCTGTGACGCCCTTCAGCAAAGTAGTGCCATAGCCATCGGTGCGCAAAGCGGCGCGCAAGGCATTGGCCCCCGCCGCCTGATCAGCGCTTAGCGCCTTGCCGCCATACCCCGCGTCCAACTTGGGATAGGGCATATCGCGCGGCGCGTCTTCTTCACTGACCGCCCCCTGTTTAACCAACCCTTTGACCACCGACGTGCCGACCCCCGCCATCTCTGCCAATTCGCGCAGGGTGAACGATAGCCCGCCGTAGTCACCCAAGACCGCTAAAACCTTGGTACGGGCGTCAGTTACACGCTCGGGGATGCCGGTGGCCATGCGGTAGACCTTGCGCATCGAGGGCGCGTCACCAAGGCCCGGCGCGCGGGTCGCAAGCCGCAGCATTTGCGACATCGGCGTGATCGTATAATCGGCCACCCGGGTCAGAAAAATCTGCATTTCTTCACGCATCGGCGCGACATCCAGCGCACGGATCACAGAGCGCACCTTGGCATAGTCAAAGTCGCCCGCCCCCGCGCCCCAGACCACGCCCAGCACCTTGCGCGGGCCCAGCGGCACCTCGACAAAAGCCCCGATCTGGCAGCCACCCACCGGCGCCTTGTAATCCAGAAAGCGATCTATCGGCTGCGCGGTCAATACCGCCACCAATTCGCCCTCTTGGAAAAACTCTGCCGTCATGCCGCCTGCTTTCTATCTAGGGCTTTCCGCTTGCTCCCCTATGAGGTAAACGCTGGGGTAGCAAACGCCAACCATTCCTCGGAGAGAACCATGAAGTTTTTTGTAGATACCGCAGACATCGACCAGATCAAAGAATTACACAGCTATGGCATGGTAGATGGCGTCACAACCAACCCTTCGATCATCGCGAAATCTGGCCGCGACATCATCGAAGTAACCAAAGAAATCTGTAGCATCGTTGATGGCCCAGTGTCGGCCGAAGTCGTCGCACTTGATTTTGAAACCATGCTTGCCGAAGGCCGCAAGCTTGCGAAAATCGCAGGAAATATCGCCGTTAAGGTGCCGCTGACATGGGCAGGTTTGCAAACCTGCAAGGCGCTGACGGATGAAGGCACAATGGTTAACGTGACCTTGTGCTTCTCTGCCAACCAAGCGCTTTTGGCGGCCAAAGCAGGGGCCACTTTCATCAGCCCATTCATCGGTCGTTTGGACGACATCAACCTTGATGGTCTGGAATTGATCGAAGATATCCGCACAATTTACGACAACTATGGCTATGAGACGCAGATTTTGGCGGCCTCGATCCGGTCGGCGAACCACATGTCCGATTGTGCTAAAATCGGCGCCGATGTGGCGACTGCGCCACCCGCGGTGATCAAGGCAATGGCAAACCATATTTTGACTGACAAGGGCCTTGCGGGCTTCATGGCCGACGTCAAAAAAGCAGGCATCAAAATCCTGTAAACTGGAACGCGACTGCGGGCTGGTGAACCGGTCCGCAGTCTACCCCACCACGCCTAGTGGCACCCCTTCCCAAAATCCCAATATCTGACACAGCGGCAGGAAATTGCTGGTGATTGCATCTTTTTGGGCGTAATTTCTATATGCCGATGCTATAAGACCGCAAAACAAACAGTTGAGCGGATATATGAGCACCAAGCCACAAATGGACAGTCATGTCCGTGAAAAGATTATTGCTGACCCCGAGGTATTGCTTGAGGATCAGGATATTATGCGCGCGCTTGTTGCCGCAAACGAAAAATCTATGGGCGGCAATATTGTCGATTTGCGCGGCATTGCGATGGAACGGCTCGAGGCACGGCTTGACCGCCTTGAGGATACGCACCGCTCTGTGATTGCGGCCGCGTACGAAAATCTGGCGGGCACAAACCAAGTGCACCGCGCTATTTTGCGCATGATGGATGCCACAAAATTCGAAGTATTCTTGCATGATTTATCCACTGACGTGGCCGATACAATGCGCGTGGATTCCATGAAACTGGTTCTGGAAACTGCCTGCGAAACCGAAGAACCCGCAGTGCAGCAAATGGGCACGGTTCTTGGTGTGGTCGGCGAAGGGTTCACAGACGAGTATATCGCACGCGGTCGATCAAGCCCGCTGCGCCAAGTCACGCTGCGCCAAATCCAGACAGAGGACGCCGCCCTTTATGGTGACAAGGCCCCCTACATCCGCTCGGAAGCCTGCCTGAAACTGGATTTCGGAGCTGGAACCCTGCCGGGTATGTTAGTGATGGGGTCCGAGGACCCGCATCAATTCACCCCGCAGCAAGGTACGGATTTACTGACGTTTTTTGCAGGCGTGTTTGAACGCGCGATGCGTCGCTGGTTGTCGTAGTTCCGATGATTGCCCCCGCGATGACACATGCGCTGGCCGGATGGCTGGACCATTGTCGCGCGCTGAACGGCGCCGCCCCCAATACGCTAAAAGCTTATCAGGCTGACGTGCTGGGTTTTTTGGCGTTCATGGGCGGACATCATGGCGGCCAACAAGGGCTTGGACCGCTTTCGCAGATTTCCGTCAGCGACATGCGGTCTTGGATGGCGTCAGAACGCGCGCGCGGTGTGGGTGCGCGATCATTGGCGCGGCAGCTTTCGGCGGTCAAAACATTCTATCGCTGGCTAGCCCTACGCGAAGGGTTCGAGCCGACCGCCGTTTTATCAACGCGCAGTCCTAAGTTCACCAAAAAACTGCCCCGCCCCTTGGCCGAAGAGGCCGCCACCTCGATGATTGACACCGTCGAGATGCAGGCGACCAAAGGCTGGATTGCAGCACGTGATGCGGCGGTTGTGACCCTGCTTTACGGTTGCGGCTTGCGGATTTCCGAAGCGCTTGGCCTCATGGGCGCCGATGTGCCGTTGCCCACAGTCATGCGCATCACGGGTAAGGGCGGTAAGGAACGCGTGGTGCCTGTAATTGACGCGGCGCGTGATGCGGTGGCAGCCTATCTGCGGTTGTGCCCATTTCAGATGGCACCATCGGTGCCGATATTTCGCGGCGCACGCGGTGGCGCGCTGAACCCAAGGCTAGTGCAAAAGGTGATGGAAAAATCACGGATGCAACTGGGGTTGCCCGCAACGGCCACCCCGCACGCACTGCGCCACAGTTTTGCCACCCATCTGTTGACGGCGGGTGGTGATCTACGCGCGATACAAGAATTGCTGGGCCATGCCAGCCTATCAACGACCCAAGCCTATACCGCCGTGGATACTGCGCATTTGATGGAGGTCTACAATCGGACCCATCCCAAGGCGTGACGTGAACCTTTGATTGCCCTTGCCCAAAATTCAGATAAGAAGCCCGTATGACAATTCAACATAAAGCACTTCTTGTGCATCTGCTGACCGCCAGTGGCGCGGTTTTTGCAATGCTGGCCATGCTCGCAGCAGTCGACCAAAACTGGTCGCTGATGTTTTTGTGGCTGGTGGTCGCCTTCTTTGTGGACGGGATTGATGGGCCGCTGGCACGACGGTATGACACCAAAACAAACGCACCGATTTTCGATGGGGTATTGTTGGACCTGATCATTGACTACCTGACCTATGTTTTTGTGCCCGCATATGCGTTGTTCAAATCGGGCCTGCTGCCAGGGTGGACAGGATGGATCGCAATCATTGTGATTACATTCGCGTCAGCGATGTATTTCGCCGACAGCCGCATGAAAACAAAGGATTATTCATTTTCTGGCTTTCCAGGTTGCTGGAACATGCTGGTGTTGGTGTTATTCGCAATTCAACCAAGTTTCTGGGTGATTTTGGCGCTTGTGGCGGCCTTGGCTGTCGCGATGTTCGTGCCTGTGAAGTTTGTGCATCCAGTGCGCACCAAAAGATGGTGCAACGTCACATTGCCGATGGCCATTGCATGGACGTTCTTTGCAGCATGGGCGGCGTGGGTAAATTTCCACCCTGCCAGCTGGGCGCATTACGGGCTGATGATCACGTCGATTTACCTGCTGGGTGCAGGGGCAATGCAGCAAGTGCTTTACGGCAAAGATGGCTAAAGCCGGGTGACGATCACACCTGCGACGATCAAAACGGCGGCGAACGCCTTTTGTTTGTCCATGCGTTCGTCAAAAACCAACCATCCGATTAGAACCGCAAACAATATCGATGTCTCGCGCAGCGCGGCCACAAGGGCGATTGGTGCGACCGTCATGGCCCAAACTGCAATCGCGTAAGCGCCGTAGCTTGCAATGGCGGCCAAACTGCCAATGCCCCAAACTTTGGCGGTTGCGCGCAACACCGACCTACCACGCAGGGCAATGCAGATCGGTGTAAAGAACGCAGCGTCGAGCGCGAATAACCAACCGACATAGGCCACCGCGTCGCCAGACACCCGCGCGCCCAAACCGTCAACTAGGGAATAGCCAGCCGTGGCCATCGCAGAGCCGAGCGCGAGAGGCACCAGTTTGCGGCTTTCGCCCGATGAGAACACGCCGCGCGCCATCAGTAAAATGCCAAGCCCGAGGACCACTACCCCAATGAATTCCCAAGCAGCTATCACATCGGCCAACAATAATGCTGAGATCAAAAGCACAACCATTGGCGCCGCTCCACGCGCGATTGGATAGACGCGGCTTAGATCGCCCTGCTCGTAGGCGAAAGCGAGGAACAGCTTATAGGCCGCATGGAAAACCCCCGATGCCAAAAGCCACATCCAGACCTGCGGATCGGGAAACGGGCGCGTGAGTGCGATCAGCAATCCCATTCCGCCCTGCACCAGTGTCAAAATGAACATAGAGGTCAGTTTTGAGGTACCGAGTTTGATCAACGCGTTCCAGAGCGCGTGTAAAAATGCAGCCCCCATAACGGCCGCCAAGACCCCGATTGTCATTCCACTTGCCCCATTAAATCAACAAAGAGGCCGCCCCCTCGTGGCGCAACAATTGCACCTTTCCTTCGACCCCGCCCGCACCTGAAAATCCGCCAAGTCCGGTCGCTCCAAGAACGCGGTGACACGGAATAATGATTGGGATGGGGTTGGCACCGCAAGCCTGCCCAATGGCTTGCGCAGGCACGCCCATCTCTTGCGAAAGTTCGCCGTAGGTGCGGGTTTCCCCGAACGGTATCGCGCACAAGGTTGCGCCAAATCGCGATTGAAACTCGCTGACCTGCGGGGCGAGCGGCAGATTAAAAACCTGCCGCTCGCCTGCAAAATATTGCGCCAATTGCTTGATCGCCTCGGTGGAAACCGGATCGGTGACCCCTTCCAATTCGCACCAGTCCAGTTTGACAACCGCCCCACCCTGCACGACCACCGACAAAGGCCCAACCGGACTATTTGCCAATGTTGCCACGTAGGATGGGTCTTGACCCATCTTACTTGAGTGCCTCGTTGCAACGTGCACACACACCCTCATGAGAATGTGTGCCGACATCTGGCAAAATCTTCCAGCAGCGCTGGCATTTCTCGCCTTCGGCCTTGGCAAAGACCACCGCAACGCCTGCAACATCGTCCAATGTGAATGCATCTGCGGGGGCCGCGTCGGTGGACACATAGATGCCCGATGTGATGCTCAAATCGTCAAACGCAACGGTCTCCAACAGCTTTGCGGTCTCTACATTTACATACACCGTTGGCGCAGCTTCCAAAGACGCACCAATGACTTTTGCTGTCCGTTCGACCTCCAAGGCACCTGTCACGACACGGCGCACAGACCGCACAACCGCCCATTTCGCTGCTAACACGTCGTTGCGCCAATCGCTTGGTGTCTCGTCGAAATCAACAAGGTGCACCGAGCTTTCATCCCCGGGGAACCGCTCAAGCCAGACCTCTTCCATTGTGAACACCAGCACGGGTGCAAGCCACTTTGTCAGGCGGTGGAACAAGATATCAAGCACAGTGCGGGCGCTGCGGCGGCGTGCGGTGTCGCCATCACAATACAGCGCATCCTTGCGGATATCGAAGTAAAACGCTGACAGATCAACAGTCGCGAATGTAAACACCGCGCTGAACACCCCTTGGAAATCATATGCCGCGTAGCCTTTGCGCACGACTTCGTCGAGCTCGGATAGGCGGTGCAGAATGACTTGTTCCAGTTCGGGCATGTCGGCTGGCGCCACACGATCGGATTCCGTGAAATCAGACAGCGACCCCAGCATGAACCGCAGCGTGTTGCGCAGGCGACGATAGCTGTCTGCGGTACCTTTCAGGATTTCATCCCCGATGCGCTGGTCATTGGAGTAATCGGTCTGCGCCACCCAAAGCCGCAGGATATCGGCGCCATATTGCTGAACGATTTTTTCGGGCACGATGGTATTTCCGATGGATTTCGACATCTTCATGCCCTTCGCATCAAGCGTAAATCCGTGGGTCAGAACCCCGCGATAAGGCGCGCGCCCCATCGTCCCGCAAGCCTGCAACAGCGAGGAATGGAACCAACCCCGATGCTGGTCGGTGCCCTCTAGATAAAGGTCGGCAAGGCCGTCCTCGGAGCCATCCGCACGGTCACGTAATGTGAACGCATGGGTCGAGCCACTGTCGAACCAGACGTCGAGAATATCCATGACTTGGGCGTAGGCATCAGCGTCCACCAGCCCGCCCAAGAAACGCTCTTTTGCGCCGTCCTGATACCACGCATCCGCGCCCTCTGCTTCAAAGGCGGCGGTGACACGCGCGTTCACGTCGGCATTGCGCAACAAGAAATCATCGTCGGTCGGCAGTGCGCCCACCTTGGTGAAACAGGTCAGCGGCACACCCCACGCGCGTTGGCGCGATAGCACCCAATCAGGGCGCTGCTCAATCATCGCAAACAGGCGGTTACGTCCTTTTTGCGGGGTCCATGTGACCAACTCGTCGATGGAGGTCAGTGCGCGTTCGCGGATCGTGGTGCCGTAAGTGTCTTGGTTGTCGCCCACTGGTTTATCGATGGCGGCAAACCATTGCGGTGTGTTGCGGAAAATGATCGGTGCTTTGGAACGCCACGAATGTGGATAACTGTGCTTGACCTGACCGCGCGCGATGATGCCACCAGCCTCGACCAATTTCGCGATGATCGCGGTGTTCGCCTTGCCCTCTTTGCCTTTACGATCAAAGACTTCGAGGCCTGCAAAGAACGGCACATGTGGCAGGAACTCGGACGCCTCGCCCACGTTATGGGTCATACGGTCGAGCCAGCCGCGCTTCATAAACGCCTCATAGTCGTCGGCACCGTGGGACGGGGCGGTGTGCACAAAGCCCGTGCCTGCCTCATCGGTAACATGGTCGCCGTCGATCATTGGGACGTCGTAGGACCAATATTCATCCATCTTCGCAAACGGATGCGCGCAGATCAGGCCATCCATCTCGGCAGCCGTCACATCGCGTACACGCGTGAATTTTGTGACGCGTGACTTGGTCAACGCATCCTTGACCAAAGTATCGGCAAAAAGATAAGTCTCGCCCGCAGCAGTCCAGCTTTCTTCCTCGGTCGCATCAACGCGGTAGAGGCCGTAAGCGATCTTGCTGTTAAATGCGACAGCCTTGTTGGAAGGGATCGTCCAAGGGGTCGTTGTCCAGATCACTACGCGCGCATCAGCAAGATCACCCGTCGCATTTTGGAAGTTAAACGGCACCCAGATCGTGTGTGACTTGTGATCGTGATACTCGATTTCGGCCTCGGCCAGCGCTGTTTTTTCAACCGGCGACCACATCACAGGCTTGGAGCCTTGATATAGCGTGCCGTTCATTAGGAACTTCTGGAATTCTTCCGCAATCACCCGTTCGGCGTGGAAATTCATCGTCAGATACGGATCGGCCCAGTTGCCTTGCACGCCCAGACGCTTGAACTCTTCGCGCTGAATGTCGACCCAACCGGCGGCAAATTCGCGGCATTCTTGGCGGAATTCAACGACAGGCACGTCATCCTTGTTGCGGCCCTTGGCGCGGTATTGTTCTTCGATCTTCCATTCAATCGGCAGGCCGTGGCAATCCCACCCGGGGATATAGCGGGCATCTTTGCCCATCATTTGCTGTGAACGCACAACCATATCCTTCAGAATTTTGTTGAGCGCGTGGCCAATGTGCAAATGCCCGTTCGCATAGGGTGGTCCGTCATGCAGGGTAAAGGGCGCGCGCCCCGTCTTGGCCCTCAACTGGCCGTAGACGTCCATTTCCGCCCAGCGGTCAAGCCATTGCGGCTCGCGCTTGGGCAATCCGGCACGCATTGGAAAATCCGTGCGTGGCAGGTTCAAAGTTTCTTTATATTCGGGGATGTCGGCGCACATAGGAGGCGTCCTTTTCAACAACGTGTCAGGAATTTGGGCGGCGCGAAACACGTCTGCACCTTAGCCCGGCGGCGCTGTTCTCAGCGCGCCGGGGACATAATTCGTAAATGTGCCCAGACCATCATGAACGCGCTTATAGACCTGCAAAATCCCACAAACAAGAGGGGGCTCTTCGGCGTCTTCAGAGCCCAAATATGCCCGCCGGAGGCTGAAAACCACCAAAACCGCCACACCCAATATTTGCGCAAAGCACAGACTTCGGTCACTTCTTTTGGACAGGTTGCCGGCCAAAGTTTGGTGCGTCAGTGTCTTGGCCCGCCTCAATAATCGAACGACGGATTGACCGGGTGCGCGTGAAATAATCATGTAGATGCTCACCGTCCCCTTCGCGAATAGCGCGTTGCAACATAAACAACTCTTCAGTGAAACGCCCTAAAACTTCCAGCGTCGCCTCTTTGTTGTTCAGGAAAACATCGCGCCACATCGTCGGGTCAGAGGCCGCGATGCGAGTAAAATCGCGAAAGCCCGCAGCCGAGTATTTGATCACTTCACTGTCGGTGACGCGGCGCAAATCATCCGCAACGCCAACCATTGTATAAGCGATAAGGTGTGGCGTGTGGCTGGTAACGGCAAGCACCAAATCATGGTGATCCGCGTCCATCTGGTCGACGTTCGACCCCATACCCCGCCATAGCTTTTCAAGCTGGGAGATGGCCGCGTTATCTGTGCACAGATCGGGCACAATGATACACCAGCGGTCGTCGAATAATTCGGCAAAACCAGAATTCGGCCCCGAATGTTCGGTCCCCGCAAGCGGGTGAGCGGGCACAAAGTGAACTCCTTGGGGCAGGTGTTTGGCCACCGCGTCAATAACCGCACGTTTGACAGAGCCAACATCGCTGACGGTCGCACCCGACTTTAGGACCGGTGCAATATCGATTGCGACTTGTTCCATTGCACCAACCGGCACGCAAAGCACAACAAGGTCCGCACCTTCCGCTGCTTCCCGCGCTGTGTTGTAGATAACGTCGCATAGTCCGATGTCACGTGCAATTTCGCGGGTCTCGCGGCTGCGCGCGTAACCGACCACTTGACCCGCAAGCCCTGCGCGTTTGATTGCATGGGACATCGACGATGCGATCAGACCCAGCCCGATCAACGCGATCCGGTCGTAAATTTGAGTCATTCGCGCAATCCTTTGAACTGCCCCACCGCATGAACGATCCGGCGGCACGCGCTTTCGTCACCCACGGTGATCCGCAAACAATACGGAAAACCATAGCCCTTAGGGTGCCGCACCAGAATTCCTTGAGATTTAAGGTGTTCGTTGCAAGCAATTGCTTCTTGTTCGCTCGCGAACCGTGCCAAAATAAAGTTCGCAGTTGAGGTGTCTGATGGCACCCCCAATTCGGCCAAAGCTGTCGAGAGCCATTCACGCCAGCGCGCATTTTCGACCCTGCACTTCTCGGTGTAGGCAGTATCGCGCACCGCAGCCTCTGCGGCAGCAAGGGCGGCGGAGGACAAGTTAAACGGTCCCCGTATCCGGTTTAGCACATCGACCATTGCCTTTGGTCCATACCCCCAACCGATGCGCATTCCACCCAACCCATAAATCTTTGAAAACGTGCGCGTCATAAATACATTTTCGCGGGTTTCGATCAGGCCAAGTCCACCGTCGTAGCCTTCGACGTATTCTGCGTAGGCCCCGTCCAAAACCAGCAAAGTTTGTGGAGGCAATCCGGCGGCCAAGCGCGCCACTTCTTTAGCACCAATCATTGTCGAGGTCGGGTTGCTTGGCAACGCGATGAAAACCAGTTTGGTTTTCTTGGTGCAAGCAGCCAAAATCTCGTCCACATCAATCATGCGATCACGCTCGGGCACTTCGACAGGTGTGGCGCTAGCGGCAAGCGTGGAAATCCGGTAAAGTGCGAACCCGTGTTCGGTGTGAATGACTTCGTCGCCCGGGCCTGCATAGGCTTGGCACAACAGGTGAAGAATTTCGTCTGACCCAACCCCGCAGATGACCCGCGCGGGATCAAGGTGCCAGATATCGCCAATCGCGTTGCGTAGGCTTTTGTGATCGGTATTTGGATAGCGGTGAAGTTCGTGCACGGCGCGCCCGAACGCTTCTTTTGCGGCTTCGGATGGTCCCATTGGATTTTCGTTTGACGAAAGTTTCAGGACATTTGCGATGCCCGCCAACGACGAGGCTCCACCTTCGTACAATTCAATGTCCAAAATGCCGGGCTGCGGGGTTATCTTATTGGCCATTGCGCTAACTTCTCGTTGGGTTGGGGTCTTCTACCCCGCGACCAAGCTCGTGGCCAGTGGCTAGGTGCTGCATCGCGCCTGCGTTGCGCAAATGTCAAAGAACGCTTCTGGCCAGCCATCGCAGGCCCGCCGCACCCGCGTATTGCGCAAGGCACGGGTCCTCTTTAGTGTTGAATAAAATGAACAAGGTCTTCAAGCGATGCCACAACGGATCAATGAAAACGGCCAACCGATCGGCGCAGATGTAGAGGGCTGGGTTGCGCGCCCGCGACCACCACTGACGGCATTGATGGGTGCCTACGCCGATGCTGTGCCGCTGCGCGCTGCCGATCACGGTGACGCACTATTTGCCGCGTTTGAGACAGATGCATCAGGCGCGATGTGGACCTATATGCCCATCGGACCATTTACTTCTCGCGCGGACTTCGACGCGTTTTTGAAATGGGCTGAAACCAGCGTTGACCCATTGTTTTACGCGATCATCAACAAATTCACCGGTCGTGCCGAGGGATTTGCGAGCTATCTTCGGATTGAACCGTCGGTCGGTGTAATTGAAGTCGGATTTATCGCCATGTCCCCCACACTGCAGAAAACCCGAGTGTCGACCGAAGCGATGTTTTTAATGATGTCCCATGTATTTGATGACCTTGGATACCGGCGCTATGAATGGAAATGCGACAATCTGAATGGGCCGTCCAAAAAGGCAGCCCGCCGCTTAGGCTTCAACTATGACGGACTGTTCCCGCAAGCGACGATCTATAAAGGACGCAATCGGGACACCGCGTGGTATTCGATTTTAGATGGCGATTGGGCGCAAGTAAAAGCTGGGTTTCAACGCTGGCTGGAGCCTGACAATTTTGATGCGGATGGAATGCAACGAACTGCTTTGGTGACGCGAACAGTATCGTGAAGTCGGGACCACCCTGCAGTGTATTGTCGCAGCCGAATTGAAGTTACTGTTTCAAATTGTCAGTGCAGAACCTGTGTAGTAACGGTGAAATGCCATCGTCACCTTTTAAAGGAACAAATCAAATGTCCGCGCTAAAGATTATGCACTTCTCCGACGTTCTGTGTGTCTGGGCCCATGTCGGGCAAGCAAACATTTTTAAATTGGTCGAAAAGTTCGGAGATAGAGTTCAATTGGACGTACATTTTTGTTCTATTTTCCCTGATACCCAGACCAAAATCAACAAAGCGTGGCGCGACCGCGGCGGGTTTGACGGATATGCTGCGCACGTCAAAGCGGTTGCTGACCGATTTGAAAACGTAAATATTCACAGCGATGTTTGGTCCAAAGTTCAACCAAAATCATCGGCGAGCCCGCATTTATTCATCAAGGCGATCGGACTCCTTGAAGACAATACGCCCAAGGTCAGTTTTCTGGATCGACTGTCCAATAGGGCTGCGATGGAGCTTCGAGATGCATTTTTCACTCAAGCGAAAGATATCTCTGACTGGGACGTTCAGCGCGCTATCAGTGAAAAAATTGGCGTTGATTTCGATGCTGTTCGGAAAAAAATAGAGACCGGTGAAGCCATTGCGAATTTGGCCGCCGATTACGAGCTGGGGCAAGCTTTGCATGTGCAGGGCAGTCCGACTTATATCCTTAGTGAAGGTCGCCAGATTTTATTCGGAAACATCAGCTACGGTATCTTGGAGGCAAATGTTTCCGAACTGCTGTCCGAGAAAAGTGCGGATAGCGGAAGTGTTTGTTAGTCGATAGAACCGCGCGTCACGGAACTGTCACCAGGACTAGCATCACCAAAAACGCAAAAAAGGCGGCACCAATGTACCGCCCTTTTGTTTTCAACCGGTCAGAACAATTAGTTCTTGGCGTAGAATTCGACCACGAGGTTTGGTTCCATTGCAACAGGATATGGCACATCGCCAAGTGTTGGCGTGCGCGTGAACGTTGCGACCATTTTGGAGTGATCGACGTCCATGTAGTCGGGCACGTCGCGTTCCGGCAACTGGGACGCCACGAGGACAAGTTCCATCTGCTTTGACTTCTGACGCACTTCGATGACGTCGCCTTCTTTGACACGGTACGACGGGATGTTTACCTTTTGGCCGTTCACTGTGACGTGGCCGTGGTTAACAAACTGGCGTGCTGCAAAGACAGTTGGCACAAATTTTGCGCGATAAACAACGGCGTCCAAGCGGCGCTCGAGCAAACCAATCAAGTTCTCGCCTGTGTCACCTTTGACACGCTCGGCTTCGCCGTAGATGCGACGGAATTGCTTTTCTGTCAGATCGCCGTAGTAACCTTTCAACTTCTGCTTTGCACGAAGCTGAAGACCGAAGTCGGACAATTTGCCTTTGCGGCGCTGACCGTGCTGGCCTGGGCCGTATTCGCGGCGGTTCACTGGGGATTTAGCGCGGCCCCAGATGTTTTCGCCCATGCGGCGGTCAATTTTGTATTTGGCAGCTGTACGTTTAGTCATACGCTGATCTCCTTCGTTGTAAGCGTTCCCAAAGCGGGAACATGAAGGGCGTTGTCCTTTGGCCGAAGCCTGACAGGGTTCCGCTTGCGCGGTCCACCAACACCAATGAATTCGCGGCTTATACGGGGCTCCGGCGCAGAGTCAACACCGTGACTTGCATTGGCGCGCAGATAGCTTCAAAGGTGATCTATGATCCAAAAACCGCCCTCCAGCTTTCTCCACTTTATCGGCGCGTTTGGCGCTGGTGGATTGATTTCACTGATGTTGCTGACCAACGGGACGCTGGCGCAATACGGATCACTGTTGTTCTCTAGCTGGGTGCCGCATTTTACAGGCACAATTTTAGCGATTGTGATTTTGGCTGTACTGCGTCCGGCGCGCGTCAGCCAGCGGCGGCCGCCGCTATGGGCCTATTTAGGCGGAGTTTCGGGCGGTTTGACCGTTGTTGCAACTTCGGCGGCAATGAATTCTGCGCTGGCGCTTTCGGGCACGATCGCGCTCGGGCTTGCGGGGCAGATTTTGTTTTCGCTGGTGGCCGATGCCCGAGGATTGTTCGGCCTACCGCAGAAAATGCCCGCATGGCGCGATTTTGCGGGGCTCAGCTTGATCATTGGGGGCGCTTTAGTGCTTATTTTCTGGTGCGGAGCGTCATGATTTCATTTGTTACCTTGGCGGTGACTGCGGGTCTACTTGTCGGGCTTAGCCGCCAGCTGAACGGACGCTTGGCGCTGTCCACCAGTGCAATGGAATCGTCGTTTTGGAATCACATCGTCGGGCTGGCGTTTGTCAGCTTTGTTGCGCTGTTTATTGGCGGATTATTTGACGGTGCCCCACTTGGTGCCCCTTGGTGGGCTTATCTGGGTGGGCCGATCGGGTTTTTATTTATTGCAGCAGGAAGTTGGGCCATCAGCCGGATCGGGGCCGCGCAAACCGCAATGCTGATCATTGCGGGGCAGATGATTTCCGGCGTCTTGATCGACGTGGCGATGGGGGTCGCGGGCAACACGGTCGCACGTGTGTTGGGGGTTATGTTGATCCTTGGCGGCATGTGGGTCACACGCACCGCCAAGGTCAAACGCTAGCCTACAAAATGCGCGACAGGGGTTGCGACCAGCGGCTTGATGTCAACACCAAGAGCGTGAGCAAATGACATCGCGGCAAAGGGATCGCGCAGAAATTGCCGCGCCATAAGTGCAATGTCGGCTTGGCCTGATACGATGATCTCTTCGGCTTGTTTGGCGGTTGTGATGCAACCGACAGCGGCGGTGATCAGGCCAGTCTCGGCACGCATTTTTGCGGCCAAGCCCACCTGATCGGCAGTCCGGGTGCCGATGGAGGCCCGCGCCGCGGGGGTCGCGCCGCCGCCGGAGCAATCTACGATATCTACACCAAGTTCATGCAGAATTGTGGCAAGCCGGATGTTGTTATCAATCGTCAATCCGCCGTCAGTCCAATCGGTCACCGACAGGCGTACGGCCAACGGCAGACGTTCAGGCCAGACGGCGCGCACGGCGCTCACTGTCTCGCGCATCATCCGACTACGGCCTTCAAAACCGCCACCGTAAGCATCCGTGCGCGTGTTTACCAATGGAGTGAAAAAGCTATGCAGCAGGTAGCCATGCGCGCCGTGGATTTCGAGCAACTCATAACCCGCATCAAGTGCGCGTTTTGCGGAGGCTACAAAGTCCGCTTTCACGCGTTCGATATCGGCAAGCGACATGGCAGACGGGGATTTACACAACCGCGTGCCATCGCGGTCGAATGCCTCTGACGATGGGCCGAGGATGGGCCAACCGCCATCCGCGTCGGTCAAATGTGCGCCGCCGTCCCACGGTCGCGCCGCTGATGCTTTCCGCCCTGCGTGGCCAATTTGCACGCCGATCACAGCGCCATGTGATTTTGCAAAAGCGTTGACCGGGATCAAAGCGGCAACCTGATCGTCATTCCAAAGCCCTGCACAGCCCAGCGTAATACGCCCTTGCGGCGATATCGCGGTGGCCTCTGCAATGATCAGCCCAGCACCACCCACGGCGCGCGCGCCGATATGGGTCATGTGCCACGGCTGGGCCACTCCGTCGATCGAGGAATATTGGCACATAGGTGCCACACCCAACCGGTTGCGCAGGGTAATGTCTTTGATTTTGAGCGGCGTGAATAATGCAGACATCAGGTGTTCATCTTTTTGATCTGGGCCACACCAGATTCACCCAGTGAAATAGACGCAAATGGGCCGCCGATGCAAAGATGTGTCGGGTCCTTGTTGTCGACAGGCTGAGATGCTGCAAAGACCTCTTTGGCGAAGGTTTCAGCATTATCCTTAGGACGATAGCCAAGGTGTCCCGCTTTGGTGTTATCCACCACGGCGCGGTCGTTATTGGAAATCCCGTAGACAGTTGTGAAGCCCACCACTGGACTGTCGACTGCCCGCTCCACCAGATGGATTAGATCGTTCGTCGAGAGCCATGTGCCGATGGCGCGCGCGTTGGATGGGGGTGCGGCGGAGAAAATGCGCAGGCAGACGGATTCAATGCCACGCTTGTCCCAATACAGTGAGGCCAAGTCTTCGGCAAAGCATTTGGCCAGCCCGTAGTAAGTATCGGGGCGGTGCGGGACATCTAGCCCGATAGTGTCAGTCTTCAGGTGCATACCCACTGCGTGCACCGAGGAGGCGTAGACGACGCGTTTAACGCCATTGCGGTGAGCCGCTTCCCAGACATTGTAGGCGCCGATGATGTTTGATTGCAGGATGTCGTCCCACGGGGCCTCGTCGGCGATGGCGCCAAAGTGGATGACCATTGTGGCGTCTTTCAGCAGTGCCTCCATCGCCGCGAGGTCGGCGACGTCTGCCTTTACGTATGTTTCGTTCGTGCCGAGGTTGTCGATGCTGTCGACCAGATCCGAGGAGACGAATTCGTCGCACATCGCTGCAAGTGGCGCGCGCAATTGCGAGCCAAGGGCACCTGCGGCGCCTGTGAGGACAAGTTTCTTCATGACTATTCCTTTTGTGACCTTAAATGACTGCTTTTTCGATAAACTTTTCGCCGCGCTCAATCCGTCCATATTCGAATGGCGTAAGATCGAGCGTCTGGTAGGCCCCCGTGGCAATCAACTCGGCGATGCCGCGCCCCATCGCGGGGGATTGTTGAAACCCATGTCCCGAAAACCCGTTGGCGAAGATAAAATTCTCGACCTGGCTATGCGCCCCGATGATCGCGTTCTGGTCAAAACTGTTGTAGGCATAGTGCCCGGCCCACGAATTGATCAGCTTGATCCGCTCGAATGCTGGCACGCGGTGGGCAAGAACCGGCCAAACTTTTTCTTCCCAGATTGTATGGTCTTGTGCAAAGTCGTCGTAATCTACGGCGGGGTCATCATCAGGCGGGCAACCGGCCAGATAGTAGCTCCCCTCTGATCGCATGTGCACACCAGACGGGTCGATGGTCAGTGGCAGGTCGCGGTCAAGTTTGTCTTCGGCATCAAATATGAATGTGTATCGCTTGCGCGGCTCCACTGGGATTTCAATGCCCGCCATCCGGCTGGTCAGAACCGCGCGCGGCCCAGACGCATTGACGACCGTGCCGCAAGAGATAACCTCGCCGGAGCCCAAAGTGACGCTTTCAACCCGACTGCCGGCTGCGTTTTTGGTCATGGCGACCACGCTGTTATGAACATATTCTACGCCGCGTTCACGTGCCGAGCGTTTCCACCAGTCAAACAGCGTATTGCCGTCGAAATAGCCCTCGTCGATCAGGTTGTGATTGCCTGCGATAATGTCGTCCATGTTATAAAATGGATAGGCTGCTTTGATTTCGGCGGCAGACATATGTTTGGTACCGGCACCACAGGCTGCTTGAATCTTTTGAGCGTCAACAAGCTCTTGGTCAAATGCCGGGTTGTCGGCCAGATACATGTAGCCGTAGGACTGAAGCGCCAGTTTTGGCACGCGCGCATCCCCGCCCATATAGGCGCGAAAGTTTTTCACAAAATCAGCGGCAAATTGGCTGATCTTGATGTTTATCGGGGCGGAAAACTGCTGCCGCATACATGAATTGGTATGGGCGGTTGAGGTGAACTCATAGGTTGGGTCGCGTTCAACGACCAGAACACTGCCATCAAAGTCCTTGTTGTCGCTTAACCACCACGCCACCGAAGAGCCATACATTGCGCCCCCAACGATGATGACGTCGTAGAACCGCAGCGTGGGTGATTTGATCATAACTTAACCCGTTGATGAGATGCGTGGCACCAGTGCCTTGACTAGATCGCGCATGTGAAGTTTGCCTACGGGCACGTCACCATCCATGACGCGGTAATGCAAGGCTGTATCGCCTTGTGATCGCGCAATTAGCGATTCTAGATTATCGAGCATATCCACATCGCCGGCAAACTTGGTCGCGTTTTGTTTGTCGTTAGTGATCGCGTCTTTCAAAGGGTCCATCACCGATTTTACCCGTAGAACGCGCGCGCGATTAATATCGCTGACAAAATCCTCGATGTAGGGATCGGCGGGGTTGAGCAGGATACTTTGCGGCTCGCCTTGTTGTACGACCGCGCCGTCTTTGAGGATCACAAGGTGGTCGGCGATTTTCAGCGCCTCGTCCAGATCGTGGGTGATGAAAACGATGGTTTTTTGCAGTTCCTTTTGCAACTCCAAAAGCAGGTTCTGCATGTCGGTGCGGATAAGTGGATCAAGTGCAGAGAAGGCCTCATCCATCAGCATGATGTCGGAATTCGAGGTCAGCGCGCGGGCGATCCCGACGCGCTGCTGCATCCCACCTGAAAGTTGGGAGGGGTAACGGTTTTCGTAGCCTTCAAGTCCGACCCGCACGAGCCATTTCATGCCCTCGGCCTCGCGGGATTGTACATCAACACCCTGCACTTCAAGCGCCATTGCGGCATTTTGCAACACTGTGCGATGCGGCAAGAGCGCGAATTTTTGAAATACCATAGACATCTTTTCCTGCCGCATTTTGCGCAGGTCGGTGGCAGATAGGCCGGTCACATCGATACCGTCCATTAGAATTTCGCCAGCGGTAGGCTCAATTAGCCGATTCAGGTGGCGGATCAGCGTCGATTTACCCGAACCGGAAAGCCCCATCACAACGGTGATTTCGCCCGCCATCATATCGACGCTGATATTTTGGAGGCCCAGAACATGTTTGTGCGTTTCAAGCAGCTCTGGTTTGCCCATTCCCGCGGTGACAAATGGCATCATCTGTTTGTCGCGAGGACCGAATATTTTGTAGAGGCCGCGCAGTCGGACTTTTGGTGTCGTGGTCATTGGCTGGCTTCCATCAATGCTTGGTATTGGTTTTATCGACGCGGCTAAGCGCCGCTTTGGAGGTACGGTCGAGAACAACGGCGAGCAGGACGATGCCGATACCCGCCACGATACCCACTCCCAGTTCGAGGTTCCTGATCCCACGCAGCACCAGCACACCAAGGCCTGGCGCAGAGACCAGCGAAGCAATAACAACCATCGCGAGGCTCATCATGATCGTCTGGTTCACCCCTGCCATGATGTTGGGCAACGCCAGCGGTAGTTCAACTTTTTTCAAGCGCTGGCTGGCGTTCATGCCGTAAGCATCGGCGGCTTCCAGAACGTCTTTATCCACCAGCCGGATACCCAGATCAGTCAGACGGATCACTGGCACGATGGCGTAAAGGATGATCGCAATCCCGTAGAGCTTGGATTCCGTGACAGAGAACAAAAATATCAGCGGGATCAAATAAACAAAGGTCGGCAGCGTTTGCAGCAAATCAAGTATCGGCACCAGCGCCCGTTGCAGCCTGTCGGATTTGGACATGGCAATGCCGATCGGAACCCCAAAAAGCACCGATAACCCGGTGCAGACAAAAATAATCGACAGGGTTTGCAGAGCCACATTCAGATGGTCGATTGCCCCAAGAAACAGGAACGAAGCGGCCACGAACACCGTCACCCAAAACGAACGTGACACGAACCATGCAAAAAACACGAGCAGCGGAACGATGATCCACCAAGGCGTTGTCTCGAAGACATAAAGCGCTCCGTCCAAAGCCCATGACAATGGCTGCGTCAACGGATCTAGCACCGCTTTCAGGCCGGATCGTGCGGCCAGAAAGCTGTTTTCGATCCCTGAGGTAAAGTCCCGCGTCTGGCCGATTTGCCCACAGGCGCGATTCAATTCATCCAGCGAAGGAAAGGGAAATATCTCGGCTTTGGGATCGATGGCGTCGGCTCTGTTCGCCTTAAGCAGATCGGCCATCGACATTGGAGCTGCCGTGGCATCCTGATCACACCAGTCGCGCAGGCCAAGCGCGTTAAACAGCCCGTCGTAAAACGCCATGTCGTTCCCCTAAAAAGATAACAGCCCCCCACCCTTGTTTCATGGTGCGGGGCTGTCGGTTGCTATGTGTTTATTTCAACAGAGCAGCAAGGTTTGTTTTCGCCTCGTCGTTCAACCAATCGCCCCAAACTTCCGGGTAGGTCGACAGAAAATAAACTGCAGCTTCCTCGTTGGAGGCATTGTTTCCTTCCTGCCAAGCCAGAACTTCACCCATCTGCGCGTTAGTGAATGTCATATTCTTAAGCAGTTCCGCGACCTCTGGTTCGCGATCAACAAATGAGCTGGTCACCGCGGTCACGACGTTGGCTGCGGGATACGACGACAGTGTGGGTGTCGGGCAATCCTCCAGACCATTACAGATATGGGCCTCTGCGTTATAAGGCGGCAATTTCACCTCGACCATCGGGTATTTGCCCAGCACAGATGTCGGCGCCCAGTAATAGCCGAACCATGGCTCTCTGGCTTCATAGGCGGCGGCAATTGCAGCGGCCAGTGTTTCACCAGAACCATGCTGGAAACGCTCGATGCCGGCCTCGCCAAGTCCAGCGGCCTTAAAGTTATTGAAGTTAGTCACATCACAGCCCCAGCCTGTTGGGCAGTCTTGGAAACGTCCGCCAACCAGTTCAGGATTTGCCTTAATACCTTCAAGTGTGGTCAGTTCGGGGTATTCTTCGGCAAGATAATCGGGGATCCACCATGCTTCGACGCCACCGTCTGACAGCACCTTGGACATCTCGACCAATTTGCCCTCGGCGCGCAATTCTTCGTAGACTTCGGTGTAGCTTGTCCAAAGCTCGGTGATGATGTCAGGCTCGCCGGTCTCGGCCACTGATGTGATTGCGGGTACTGTCGTCGTAGGCACAACTGTCACGTCACAACCATAGCCTTCCGTCATCAGGAAATTCGCGATCGAGGTCACAACCGACGCCGACGCCCAATCCATTTCCGTGATCGACACTTCACCACATTCTGCCAATGCAGAGGTCGTGCTTAGTGTCAGTGCTAGCGCGGAGGCCGCACCAAGATATTTAATTTTCATTTTTACTCTCCCTGTGAGTTGCCGCATTAACACGCAAAAGGGTGTTGGATTGCAACCGAATTTCCAAGAAACACGGTCGCAATATGCGGGTTTTTTCGCTTAATATTTACAATTACTCCGCTGCATCAAGATAATCTTCCATTGGCGGACAGGAGCATACCAAGTTTCGATCTCCATAAACATTGTCCACCCGATTCACTGGAGGCCAATATTTGTCAACGCGGAACGCCCCTTTAGGAAAGCAGCCCTGCTCCCGAGTGTAGGGCCGATCCCAATCGGACACCAAGTCCTCAACGGTATGTGGCGCATTCTTGAGCGCATTGTTTTCCGCATCCATGTCCCCATTTTCAATGGCACGAATTTCCTCGCGGATGGCCAGCATCGCATCGCAGAACCGGTCAAGTTCGGCTTTCGTCTCTGACTCGGTCGGCTCTACCATCAGCGTGCCCGCCACCGGCCATGACATCGTCGGCGCATGGAATCCCGCGTCCATCAGGCGTTTTGCGATATCATCCACCGTCACATGCGCACTATCCGCATATGGCCGCGTATCGATGATACACTCATGAGCGACCCGTCCTGTTGGACCTTTGTAGAGCACTTCGAATGCGCCTTCGAGCCGCTTGGCAATGTAGTTGGCGTTCAAGATCGCAACGCGGGTGGCCTGTGTAAGACCCTCACCGCCCATCATCAAAACATATGCCCAAGAAATTGGTAGCAAGCTGGGAGAACCGTAAGGTGCAGCCGACACCGGCCCGTTGCCACCGTTTGGATGACCTGGCAGATGCGCAATTAGATGCGATTTCACCCCGATTGGCCCCATGCCCGGCCCCCCTCCGCCATGCGGGATGCAAAAGGTTTTATGCAGGTTCAAGTGGCTTACATCGCCGCCCAGATCGCCGGGCCGTGAAAGGCCGACCATCGCGTTCATATTGGCACCGTCGATATAGACCTGACCGCCAGCATCGTGGGTCATATTGCACACGTCAATAACCGTTTCCTCGAATACCCCGTGCGTTGATGGATAGGTGATCATGCAGGCCGCGAGATTGTCCCCGTGCAAATTCACTTTGGCTTGGAAATCCACCAAATCGATATCGCCGTTTTGAGCGGATTTCACCGGCACGACCTTCCAGCCGACCATTTGGGCAGACGCAGGGTTAGTGCCATGAGCCGAGGTGGGGATCAGGCAGATATTGCGATGGCCCTGACCTTGGGCGCGGTGGTAGGCCGCGATGGTCAAAAGCCCCGCATATTCGCCCTGCGCACCAGAATTGGGCTGCATCGATATCGCGTCATAGCCGGTCACATCGCATAGTTTGGCCGACAGATCATCGATCATTTCTTTATAACCCAGCGCCTGATCATCAGGGCAGAACGGATGCATAAGTGCAAATTCCGGCCAAGACACTGGCATCATTTCAGCGGCTGAATTGAGCTTCATCGTGCAAGATCCCAACGGGATCATCGCGCGGTCCAGTGCGAGATCGCGGTCGGCCAAGCGGCGCATGTAGCGCATCATCTCGGTTTCGGCGCGGTTCATATGAAACACCGGATGCGTCAGATAATCGGACTGGCGCATCAGGGTTTCGGGCAGACGGTAGGCGATGTCATGTACGTCATCTTCGGCGGTAATTCCAAAGGCTCGCCAAACAGATTCTGTAACATCGCGGCGTGTCAGCTCGTCCAATGTGATCCCAATGCGGGTGTCGCCGATAGCGCGTAAATTTACTCCATTTTCAACTGCGGCGGCCATGATCGTGTCGCGCTTTGCGCCGACATTCAATGTAACGGTATCAAAGAAGGTGTCCTGCTCGACGGCAAAGCCGCCCGCTTCCAATCCCTCAACCAAACGCACGGTTTTGCGGTGAATCCGTTGGGCAATGGCACGTAGTCCTTCGGGCCCGTGGAAAACCGCATAAAAGCCTGCCATCACTGCCAGCAGGGCTTGGGCCGTGCAGACGTTTGATGTGGCTTTCTCGCGTCGAATATGCTGTTCGCGGGTTTGCAGCGACAAACGGTACGCTTTATTTCCATGTGCATCGATGGAAACACCGACGATGCGGCCTGGCATGTTGCGTGCGAGGTTCGCCTTGGTCGCCATATAGGCCGCGTGTGGTCCGCCGTAGCCGACCGGCACACCGAACCGCTGGGTCGACCCGACCGCGATATCGGCGCCCATCGCGCCCGGTTCTTTGAACAGCGTAAGTGAAAGCGGGTCAGCCGAAATCACACCAATCGCTTTGTGGTCATGTAAGACTGCAATTTGGTCAGTAAAATCGCGCAGGTGCCCGGTCGTGCCCGGAAACTGGAATATAGCACCAAAAACGGCACTCGCGTCCAAATCATCAGGTGCGCCAACGATGATTTCGATGCCAAGTGGTTCGGCACGTGTTTTCATCACAGCGATGTTTTGCGGGTGGCAGTTTTCGTCGATAAAGAATGCGGGCGCTTTGGATTTCGCAATGCGCAGCGCCATTGTCATGGCTTCGGCACAAGCGGTGGCTTCGTCCAACAAAGAGGCGTTGGAGATTTCCAAACCCGTCAAGTCAGACACCATCGTTTGGAAGTTCAACAAAGCCTCAAGACGGCCTTGAGAAATCTCGGGCTGGTAAGGCGTATAGGCAGTATACCACGCGGGGTTCTCAAAGATATTGCGCTGGATTGCGGGCGGTGTGACGGTGCCGTGATACCCCTGCCCGATCAGCGAAACGAGCACGTTGTTCTTTTTGGCCACCAGCTTCATATGGTGCAAAAGTTCACGCTCTGATTTTGGTTTGCCAAAGTTGAGTGGCTTTTTCTGCCGGATTTTCGCGGGCAACGTGTCGTCGATCAGTGCGGCAAGTGAAGGCGCGCCAACAACCTTGAGCATCTCGTCCATTTCCGCCGGAGACGGGCCGATGTGGCGGCGGTTCGCAAAGTCATAAGGCAGATAGGACGTCGGAGAGTAGGGCATTGGCGCAGTTCCTTATTCTACAAGTTTTTTATAAGCAGCTTCGTCCATATACTCGTCCATCTGTGACGGGTCGGACGGGGCAATTTTAAACATCCAGCCGTTGCCTGTCGCATCATCGTTCACTGTTGCGGGGGCGTCGGTAAGCATTTCGTTCACTTCCACGATTTCGCCGTCGATTGGAGCCAGAATGTCGGAGGCCGCTTTTACGCTTTCGATCACCACGACCTCTTCGTCTTTGGTTACGGTCGTGCCAACGTCAGGCAGTTCGACGAAAACGATATCGCCCAGTTGTGTCGCTGCGTGCTCGGTGATGCCAACGACGATGACGTCGCCTTCCATACGAAGCCATTCGTGTTCTTCGGTAAATTTCATCGGTTGGATTCCTTTTCTTATCGTTTGAAGTTTGCGGGTGTGAAGGGAAGTTTGGCCCGTGTGAGTGGCAAGCGCTTGCCGCGCAATTCGCCAAATATCGGACCATCATAGCCAGCAGGCAAGTAGCCCATCGCGACCGGAGAACCGACCGTTGGGCCAAAGCCGCCAGAAGTAATTTTGCCAATCGGGCTTGTGGAGGTTTGGTCAGTGAACAATGCAACACCCTCGCGCATCGGCGCGCGTCCCTCAGGCAGTAGCCCGATCCGTTTGCGCGGGGCACCATGAGCGATTTCATCCAATACAACATTTGCACCGGGGAAGCCGCCAGCACGTGCGCCACCAGTTCGCCGGACCTTCTGGATCGCCCAAGTCAGGGCGGCTTGCGACGGTGTGACAGTTTCATCAACATCGTGTCCGTAAAGGCAAAGCCCCGCTTCGAGGCGCAAGCTATCGCGCGCGCCGAGGCCGATGAGCTCCACCGCTTCATGAGCAAGAAGTGCTGACGCAAGAGCGACCGTGGCATCGTTTGGCACGGATATTTCGTAGCCGTCTTCGCCAGTATAACCTGAGCGAGAAATCCAGCATTCTGCGCCATTGAGGTCAACCGTCGCCACGTCCATAAAGTTCATCTCGCGCACAGCAGGGTTCAATGATGCAAGCGCGTCTTCAGCGCGCGGGCCTTGCAAGGCCAAAAGTGCGCGATCTGTGATTTCGGTGACTGTAACACCTTTCGGCATCTTGGCGGTCATATGCGCGATATCACCGCGCTTACAGGCCGCGTTCACCACAACAAAAACATGATCACCACGGTTTGCCAGCATCAGATCGTCGTTAATGCCACCCGCGTCATTGGTGAAAAATCCATATCGCTGCCGTCCTTCGTCAAGATCAAGGATATCAACGGGGATAAGCGCTTCTAGCGCCTTGGCGGCGCTGATGTAATCGGCCCCCCGCACGATGACTTGGCCCATATGGCTGACATCAAACAGACCTGCGCTTTCACGCGTCTGGTTATGCTCTTTCATCACACCGGCAGCATACTGCACGGGCATGTCATACCCCGCGAAAGGCACCATCTTTGCCCCGTTTTCGATGTGGAAAGCGTATAGTGGCGTGTGCAGCAGATCAGTCATTTCATCCCCTTCGGCATCAGTCGGGCGCAGGTTTCCCCACGCGGTGATGCCCCCTCTGTCCGTGCGCCTGAGATCGTTATCCCTTCGGCGGATGCGTGACGCATCTCTCTCCAGAGTCTTATTGCGGCTCGACGGTCCTTGTGGCCTGAGAGTTTCCGGGGCGGTTGCTCCTTCGGCACCGCATGTGGCGGTTCTCCCATCGAGTCGTCTGCACGCTACGGTGGGTCGCAATTTGGCGCAAGTGCTTTGTATACGAAAGCGTACAGAAGTTTTCATTGACCACATCGCGGCCAGAGGGCTTGATCAGCCCAAGTTAAAAACAGGATATCCCACATGCACATTTTCCAAAACCCGTATCGACATGCAGAAAAACGGATCAATGTGCCTGACGTCGTTCCAACCCCCAGCATAGATGCGCAAAAACCACTAGCGCTGTTGAAACGTTGCCCAATTGCAAAGGTCACACCTTTGAGAGATGCCGCCGCATTGGCAGAGCAGCTTGGGATCGCATCGCTTTTTGTCAAAGATGAACGTAGCCGCATGGGTCTGGGCAGCTTTAAGGCGCTTGGCGCAGCATATGTTATTGCAACAGATGCGGCGGCAATTGGTGGCGAGGATTTAAGTCGCGTATTAGCTGACCGCACATATGTGACCGCGAGCGCGGGAAATCACGGTCTGTCTGTTGCCGCAGGCGCGCGGATCTTTGGTGCAAAGGCCGTCATTTACTTGGCAAACTCCGTCCCTGAAAGTTTTGCAGAGCGGCTACGCGGCATGGGCGCTACGGTGGTGCGTGCGGGCGACATCTATGAGCAAAGCGTCGCTGCTGCGGTTAAGGTCGCAGGCAACAATGGCTGGACGCTCCTGTCCGATACGTCCTGGGACAAATACTATGAGGCTCCACACCTGTTAATGGAGGGTTATTGCGTCCTGATGGCCGAAATTTTCGACCAAATTCTGCATGTACCCACACATGTTTTCTTGCAGGCTGGTGTCGGTGGATTAGCGGGTGCTGCGGCAGCAATGGCGCGCGCTAAATGGGCCGACGCGCCCCAAATCATTGTAGTCGAACCCGAGTTTGCCCCCGCGCTCATGGCGTCGGTAAAGGCAGGTCACGCGGTTGTAACGGATGGACCCGTGTCCGACATGGGCCGTTTGGACTGTAAAGAACCTTCGCTAATCGCACTCAAGGGCCTTTGTCAGGATGCAGATACCTTCATAACCATATCGGAAGAGGAAGCCTTGGCCGCAATCCCAATTTTGGCAAAACACGACCTAGCGGCCTCGACCTCGGGTGGGGCGGGCATTGCCGCGGTATTGGCAGGCTTTGCATTACCATCAGATGCCCGTGTACTGTGCGTTTTGTCAGAGGGCCCATCGTGAGCTTTCCGCCAAGTGAATATCGCGCACGTGTCGACCGTGCCCAGCGGTTGATGATCCGGGCGGGGCTAGATGCCCTGTTGCTGACAACGGAGCCAGAAGTCCGGTATTTTACAGGGTTTTTGACCCGGTTCTGGGAGAGCCCGACCCGTCCGTGGTTCCTGATTGTTCCGGCCACTGGCGACCCTATCGCAGTGATCCCGTCGATAGGTGCAGCATTGATGGCGCAAACTTGGATCACCGATGTCCGCACTTGGCGTTCGCCTGACTATGACGATGATGGCATCAGTCTTCTCGCGAACGCATTGAGTGATTTTTCAACGGTCGGTCTGCCCGATGGCTCCGAGACCCACGTGCGGATGCCTATGATCGACCTAAAACGGTTGGAGCGACTAAAAGGAGCCCCCCTGCATGGCGATAACGGGATCATGCGGGTACTGCGAATGATCAAGTCACCCGCAGAAATTGCTAAGATCGAAACGGCCTGTCAGGTCGCAGACCGCGCCTTTGCCCGTGTACCCGAAATAGTCCAGATAGGCATACCTTTGAGCCACGTTTTTCGGCATTTTCAGATCCTGTGCCTTGAAGAAGGCGCTGATTGGGTTCCATATCTGGCCGGTGGTGCGGCCCAAGGCGGGTACGACGATGTGATCTCACCTGCTTCTGATACGCCTCTTGCAGATGGCGATGTGCTTATGCTTGATACTGGTCTGGTCGTAGACGGGTATTTTTGTGATTTTGATCGAAATTTTGCGATCGGGTCCGCGTCAAAGGCGACGCAAGCAGCCCATGCAAAGCTTATCGATGCAGTAGATGCGGCGATGGATTTGGCGCAAGTCGGGGCCAAAGTGTCGGACCTGTTTCATGCGATGGACCGAATCGTGACCGGCGGGGCTGGTGGCTCGGATGCGGGGCGTCTCGGGCATGGATTGGGGATGCAATTGACCGAATGGCCATCACTGATCCCAGCCGATCACACCCCCTTGGCCGCCGGCATGGTGCTCACTTTGGAGCCGGGAATAGACGTTGGCAATGGACGCATGATTGTACATGAGGAAAACATTGTGATTACAACAGGTGGACCACGGTTTTTATCCGCACCTGCGCCGCGCAAGATGCCCGTGCTATGAGTTACGATTTCGTCACCGATGCCCACAGGCCCGCCATCGGGCTGATCGTTTTGCAAGCTGATGAGACGATCGAGCAAGATATGCGCCGCATTTTCGACTGGGACACTTTGATCTACGTAACCCGCGTGCCGAGCGCCTTGGAGGTTTCTCGCGACACACTGCAAGAGATGGCCAACACTCTGCCCGCTGCTGCACGGCTGTTCCCGGCTGGTGCACAGTTTGCGGCTGTAGGTTATGGCTGCACATCTGGCACGGCACAAATCGGCGCAGAAAAAATTATTGCATTGATCACACAAGAGTTAGACACCGCGCATGTGACGGAGCCGTTGTCGGCGCTAATTGCCGCGTGTGGCACACTTGGCGTGACGCGCTTAGGGCTTTTGTCGCCCTATGTCGCGTCGGTGTCGGGCAAGTTGGTCGAGGCTTTGGCTGCCAGTGCGATATCGTGTCCGGTGTTCGGCTCGTTTGACGAGGCCGAAGAATCTGTCGTGTCGCATATTTCACCCGCATCCACATATGCAGCGGCGGTGGATCTGGCCACCAAAGGCGACATCGATGCGCTCTTTTTGTCCTGCACCAACCTACGCACGCTGGATATTATTGCAAAACTCGAGGTTGAGACGGGCTTGCCCGTGCTGTCAAGCAATCAGGTGTTGGGATGGGATTTGGCGCGCCGCGCAGGTATCACTCTGCCACACAATGATTTTGGCCAGTTGTTCAGAAAGGATTAGCCATGCTTAAAATTTCCGCCGCCCAGATGGTCGCTAATGCACGTGCACGCATTGAGGAGGTCGAAACCAAGGATGCGATTGCGATGGTTAAGCGCGACGATGTCGTCATCGTGGATTTACGTGATGTGCGTGAAAGAGACCGCTTCGGATTTATTCCAGGCAGCTTTCACTGTCCACGCGGCATGGCCGAGTTCTGGGTTGATCCCGACAGCCCCTATTTCAAGGATATCTTCGGGCAAGATAAGACCTTTGTCTTTTATTGCGCCTCTGGTTGGCGGTCCGCGCTAACGGTGGCCACGTTAAACGATATGGGCTTCGCCTGCGCGCATTTGCGTGACGGGTTCACGACATGGGAGGCCGATGAAGGACCCGTAGAGCGCAAACCCTAAGTGCGTATCCCGTCATATTGCAGAATGGCCGCTTCACTGTCCGACAAAACCCGCCGCGCATAAGCGCCATAGTTTTTCGTATCACCACGCAAATCGGGCAAACGGTCGTATAACCTCCCCTCCTCAATCTCGTCCATCGCCGAAAGTTCTGCCGCAGCGGGGTGAAAGCTTTCGGTCGCTACGCCATTGGCAAAGACGACTTCGTGCTGTGGCAACATCATGTGAATATAGGTCACTTCACGCAGGGCGTATTCGCGGACAATCGTGTGGTCATTGATCAGGTCGCGCGCAGTCACAAGAACTTCCTCGCAATTATAAAGCGCCCGCGCTTGCGCGCCTCGCAGCACAATCCGGTGATCAGGCGACACCAATAACCCCGTGTCAGGAACGTCTTTGTCCAAAGCCCCTGCGCGCAAACGAACCGGTGTGAGCGCAGGAATAGCTTGCATCCGTGCACCGCTGATACGGCGTTGTCCCAGCCACAACACCTCGGCGGAGCCATTGTCGGCGGTTTGAACGTAATCGCCCTCTGCAAGGCTGGCAACGTCACGCGCACCATCAGGCGTCATGATCATTGTGCCAGGTGTAAAACAAATCACACCACCCTGATGCGTGTGATCAATGCCGCGCAGCGTTGCTTTGATATGGTGATCCACGACCCATAGATCGCAGCGTTGCGGCGGAATTTCATCTAGAAACATACACAGTGGTTTGCGCCCGATCCCTGTATCAATCAGCGTAATCGTCCATGTATCTAGCCCGTCTGTCACCTGAAAGCTGTCATCAAACAGCGGGTCTTGCAGGACGGCAGCATCCAGCTTGCGTGTATCCATTTGCGCGGATGTCAAAAGCCGGCGCACCGTCAGTGCCGCCCGCTTGCGAATGTCTGCCTCTCCCGAAGATGCGCCGAGTGGTAAGATGCCACTTGGCCCATCTACACGAACCGCGTCTCCGGTCCATGACCACGCAGTGCCCACAGATAAATCGGTCATGGGCGATGCAAATTGCCCATCGATAGCTGTCTGTGACCAGGAAACGACAAACGTGCCATTAAAGCCCGTTTTCATGCCTGCTATTTGCCTCAAGTTGATCCGCGTCATTAGGCGCGCGGAATTATACAGCGAGCATAGCAAGCATGATCGATTTTGATCAAGTGACATTAACTAAATGCGTTAACTATTTATTTAAAAGTTGAAATTTAGTTTCAGTGAGCCGACGACCTGACCTTCGCTTTGGTCCTCGAATTCTTCGGAAAGATAAGTCGCCCCGTAAAAAAAAGATGACTCTTCCGCAAACTGCCACAAGACACCAGCCCTAGCGCGGGCACGGGTTTCAGACACATTATATCCCTGATCGGCAGGTAAGAACGCGCTATCAAAAACCGAAGCAACGTCCGCTCCAAAGGTGTACGACAGTCCGGTTTGGGTACTTTGGGTCCCTCGATAGAGTTGCCCGGTTACAACATCGCGCAACATCAAGTCAGCTTTTCCAACCTGTCCAAAGATGACGTCACCACCTGCGCGCACAAGGTCCTCGGCGCCGGTTAGCCCCTCGACGAATGGCCGCAGCGTGACCCGATCCGAGAGAGCAAAGGTCCGCGACGCCTCGATGGTGCCGTTCACAAAAACCGCATTTTCGAGCTGTTGATCAACGTAAGGCGGCAAGGAAATGTCAAATCCTTCATGGAATTTGCGTTGAAACTCCGAAAGCCCTGTTTGAGGGCCAATCGCCATCACATCTGCGCCGACGCTGAAGTCCGTATTTGCATATTTGAATGGCGTATGCATGCCAATCGACACAGCCCCGACATAGGGCCGGTCGCCCGGCGCCGCACTTGAACGCATACCTGCAATGATCTGCCCACCGATCCGATATTCGATGATATCGCCAAACGCCTCTTCGCCCGAGTAGGAATCCTGCCCCTGAACAATCGATATGACGTATGAACCTGAGCGCCAACGATCCCCCCCGTCTCCGAAAAAGTCATTGGTAAACAGTCGCCCGTTGCCAATGACCTTGGGTCCTTCTGAAAAGGCAGGCGTTGCAAGCGTGGAGGTTGCAAGTAAGAGGATCAAGGCGAGCCGCATGGTTTCTTCCAATTCTATGCCCCCCCCGAACCAGTCCTCGATAGCCTTCAAGTTCGATTCGCAAAACGTGCAATTACCGAGAAATTTCATCTATGGCCATCACGCCACAGTCCAAAATGAATGCGCAAATAAAAGTCACGCCATTGGTGTGGCTGACATCAAGCCGGTGGCCAGTAAAAACAGATAATACAGTTTTTCTCCTATGTCGAAGTTCCTACCTCTCTGGATGGTTGCGCGGGACCAAGCGAAATGCCTTCATCAATAGTCTCAATTGCGGGTCCACTGAAACCCAAGCGATCGAATGGTGACCTTACTCTTTTCAAACTGTCAAAGAAAATGTGGTACGCTAAAAGCGCCACAAAACCTTCAATTCGACCGTTAAAGGCGGGTCGTTGATCCCTGATTTAGACCTTACAACACAAGGTGCCTGTCACAAGTGTTGCTCACCACCACCACCTCACCACTCGATTTGTGACGGGTTGTCGGTCAACAAGTAAACATACACCACTCATGTGAGTTTGACGTTGCAAAACGCTTGCTCGTCTCTGGTCTTGTTGCGCTTAAGTTCAGGTCTCGCGGCTCATTTAGGCCGTCGTTTTGTTCGAAGGCGCAAGGGTATTTGCCACCAACAACGATTGCCATCTAAGCGGATTGTAAGACAAGTTTGTGTGCTAGAATGTTACCCATTCGTCTTGGCGTCTGGTCTCCCAACGATTTCGCCAGATCAGTTCTACACTATAGTTTCAAAAAAGGTTTCAACCATGGAATTGTCGCAACAATTGCCTTTTCCGCTCATCGATACTTCAAAACCGCAATTGAACTGGCAGTTCTGTTAGTCGGTTAAACAATACCGCGACCAGTGGTCCGGATGATGAATAGAACCCTAAAGCGACGTCGCAACATAAAGACTATCCGCCCCACTGCTCCGGGGACGATGGTCGATCCCCCTATCCAATGCCCCGTTAGCTAGGTTCGCTTATTACAATTGCCGTAACACTGCTACCGGTAGCCGTTTGGTCGCCAACGATGAGAGGGGCCAGCCGTTGATGCGACGGTGACCTAAATCCACCCCCAATTCGCGTAACTCTTCAGTCATCAGAGCTGTCCGTAAATTTCCCGATCACGACGATGTTGGTCACGAATATGGGTCCAGATCACTATATAAAACCGTGTCGCTGCAATATTGGGCGGACGCTCCGCGCTCGATCCCAACATGAGGTGACCTGCATAACGCAGTACAGAAAACCCATCCCGTTACTTTTTTCTTCAGGCATCACTGAAGGAAATTCTCACCGATATTGTTCTGCAGGAAACCTCGTATGAATGAAAACACGTATTGCCGTTCAGCAGATCGCGGCAGATTTAGCCCTTCAAGCTCATCTAGCAGCAGGAAGGCCTCCTTGCGAAATCATTCGTCGTCCAGTTCCGCATCGTCGGGTAGTGGGTCAGTTTGAAATTTAAAAGTTTGCCCTCGCGCGAGGCAGGGTTTGCGCCCAGCGCAATCAATCACTATCTTAGGGTTATGAAGAATACAAAAACATGCGAATGCGGTGCTGTTTACAAAGTAGGTAGCTATAAGCTGCCCGTGCGTGACAAAGACTAGAGCAAACTCTTCGCGTCCCAAACTTCGGCCATATATCCGCGAATGGTGCGGTCAGATGAAAAATACCCAGAGCCCGCGATATTGCGCAATGCCAGCTGATCCCAACCGTTGTGGTCTTTATAGGCTTGATCAACCCGTGCCTGTGCCGCGCGATAGCTGTCAAAGTCCGACGCCACAAGAAACGGATCGGATTTCCAAGTTTGTGCGATCAAATCACCGTAGCGTGCAGGATCCTCTGGGCTAAACCTGCCCTCGGCGATGATTTGCAGCACATCCTGAAGGTCCTGACTGGCAAAGATCGCTTGACGGGCGTGGTCTGGCATCGTGTAGCGGTCTCGCACCTGTGCTGCTGTCATGCCGAACAAAAAGAAATTGTCTGGCCCGACATTGTCACGAATTTCCACGTTTGCCCCATCCAGTGTGCCGATAGTCAGCGCGCCGTTCATGGTGAATTTCATGTTGCCGGTGCCCGACGCCTCTTTACCGGCGGTGGATATTTGCTCGGACAAGTCGGATGCGGGGATCAAGCGCTGCGCCATCGAGACATTGTAATTAGCCGGATAAACCACCTTCAGCAGGTCTTTGGTTACAGGATCGTTGTTAACAACCACGGCCACATCGTTGATCAGACGTATGATCTGTTTAGCGGTATGATAACCAGGGGCCGCTTTGCCGCCAAAGATTTTGACGCGCGGGGTCCAGTTGGCGGTCGGATTTTTGCGAATCTCATTCCAGCGAGCCACTGTTTCGAAGACGTTCAAAAGCTGGCGCTTGTATTCATGGATGCGTTTGATCTGCACATCAAACATTGCGTGCGGGTCAATGTCGATCTGCATCGTCCCCTGCACCCAATTGGCAAAAACAACCTTGTTGGCAAATTTCGCCGCGTGGATTTTCTCCAGCATTGCGGGATCGGCGTCAAACGCCTTCAACCCAGCAAGCCGGTCAAGATCGTCCTCCCAGCCGCCGCCAATCGCATCAGTAATCACTTGCGATAGCGCGGGGTTGGAAAGACGAAGCCAACGGCGCGGCGTGACGCCATTGGTTTGGTTCGAAATGCGGTTGGGGTAAAGCCGATCCAGATCTGCAAAAACCGTCTGTTTCATCAGGTCGGAGTGCAGGGCGGACACACCATTCACATGCGCGGCCATCACAAAGGCAAGTGTGCCCATATGCACCTGATCTTGGTAGACAATTTTCAAAGATGGATCACATTTTGTCGCCGCCTGATGCTCAACATCTAAGCGTTCGATAATCTGCATATGGCGTGGCAATACCCGCCCCATTAACCAAGTTGACCACCGTTCCAACGCTTCGGGTAGCAACGTGTGGTTGGTGTAGTTCAAGCATTTGGAGGCGATTTCTTTCGCTGCTGCCCAGTCCACCCCGTGCACATCCACAAGCAAGCGCATCAGTTCTGGCCCTGCCAGCGCGGGGTGGGTATCGTTCATCTGAATTGCTACTTTGCCTGGCAACAATAGCAGATCGTCATATTCTGAAAGAAAGCGGCGCAATACGTCTTGCAGCGCAGCAGACGTTAGGAAAAACTCTTGTTTGAGGCGTAATTCCTTACCGCTATCGGTCGTATCTTCGGGATACAAAACGCGGCTTAATGTGCGGGCCAACGCCTCGGGTGCGGCTGCGGCGGTAAAGTCACCGGAGTTAAATCGCTCGAGGTCGAACATTTCAGTCGGCAATGCACCCCAAAGACGCAGCGTATTGGACCATTTGCCTTGCCAGCCCACAACAGGCGTGTCGTAGGCGCGTGCCAGCACGGTCTCGGCGGCATGCCAGATCGCGCGACCCTCGACCATTTCGACACGGCCCTTGAACGGGATCGTATAATTCGCCTCTGGGCGTTCAAATTCCCACGGGTGTGATTGGTTCAGCCAGTCTTCGGGGGTTTCGACTTGCCGCCCGCCTTCAAACCGCTGGCGAAACAGCCCGTGTTCATAGCGGATGCCATACCCAAATGCAGGACACCCAAGCGTCGACATCGATTCCAGAAAGCAAGCTGCCAAGCGCCCAAGGCCCCCGTTTCCCAGTGCTGCATCCGGTTCATCTTCGACCAAATCGACCAAGGAAATATCATCTTCTTGCAAAACATTCTCGATCTGCTGGTGAAGCCCAAGATTGATCACCGCATCCTCTAATATGCGTCCAATCAAGAACTCCATCGACAGGTAATAAACCCGCTTGCCCTGCTGCGCGTAGGTGCGCCGCGTTGCCGCAAACCACGAGTCTACGATCAAATCACGCACGCTATAGCTGACCGCCATGCGCCAGTCATAGATGCTGGCGTGCGGCTTGTCTTTGCCAAGGGTATAGGTCAGATGGCGGTGAATACTGTCCCGTAACGCCTCCATTGTCACAGCAGACATGGCGGCGGGCTTAGTCATAACATTCATAAACTTTTGTTCTTTGATTTAGCGAGCTGGGCTGGTCCGCGTTCATACGGGCATGCACCTCGGAAGGAAAGTAGGACTTTCAAGTAATCACGTTTGGTGCGTCACGGCCCGTATGTTTTTTGAGGCCGGATAAATTCAGGGCCGCAGAGGCAATTTCTGAAAGCGCCTGTTCGGTAGGCTTATCAAAGGCTGAAGGATCAGTTTCTAGTTGTTCCAGATAGACCCTCACTGTCGATCCAACGGTGCCCGTGCCTGACAAACGGAACACAACACGCCCGCCGCCTTCAAATCCGATGCGCAAACCTTGTGCCGCTGAATGCGACCCATCAACCGGATCATCGTAGGCGAACTCGTCTGCGTAAGCCACCAAAAGTGCACCTACTTTTTTACCTGCCAAAGTAGGCAATTTAGCACGCAAAGCCTTCATCATGCCTTCGGCCTTTGCGCTATCGACATCTTCGAAATCATGGCGCGAATAATAGCAGCGGCCATACTCCTCCCACAGCCCCGTCATCAGTTCGGATACAGATTTCCCCGTTTCGGCTAAAATATTAAGCCAAAGCAACACCGCCCATAGCCCGTCTTTTTCGCGGACATGGTTTGATCCCGTGCCCGCGCTTTCTTCGCCGCAAAGCGTGACTTTGCCTGCGTCCAACAGATTGCCGAAAAACTTCCAACCGGTGGGGGTTTCATAACAGGGGATTCCAAGCCTTTGCGCCACTCGGTCCACCGCGCCAGAGGTTGGCATCGACCGCGCAACCCCCGCAAGTCCGCCTTTATACCCCGGGGCAAGATGTGCCTTGGCCGCCAGAAGCGCAAGGCTGTCGGAAGGTGTGACATAGCTGTTGCGCCCCACAATCATGTTGCGATCACCGTCACCATCAGATGCCGCGCCAAAGTCGGGGGCGTTTGCGCCATACAACTCGTCCATCAATGGCTTGGCCCAGATCGGGTTCGGATCAGGGTGCCCGCCACCAAAATCAGACAATGGAATTCCATTAATCACGGTCCCACTTGGTGCGCCCAGCGCATCCTCTAGAATCGCCGTGGCATAGGGGCCGGTCACCGCGTGCATCGCGTCAAACCGCATGGTAAACCCGCCTGAGAACAGCGCGCGTATTTTGTCAAAATCAAACAGCGCTTCCATCAGCGCCATGTAATCCACAACCGGATCCACGATCTCGACGGACATACCGCCAAGTGAGCTTTTGCCAAGAGCGCCTAAGTCGACATCGTGAGCGTTCAAAATGCGGTAGCTATCAATTTCCTTGCTGCGTGCAAAAATTTTATCAGTGACACTTTCTGTCGCAGGGCCACCATTGTGCCCATTATATTTAAGACCAAAATCCTCGTCAGGACCGCCCGGGTTATGGCTGGCGGAAAGGATCAACCCCCCGCTTGCATTGCGCTTGCGGATCAAGTGCGACGCTGCAGGCGTGGACAAAATACCGTCCTGTCCCACGATACAATGAGCAGCACCATTAGCCGCAGCCATACGCAATATCACCTGAATTGCGCGGTCGTTGAAATACCGCCCGTCACCGCCCACAACCAAAGTGCTACCGGCAACGCCGCCGATGCCATCAAAGGTCGCCTGAACATAATTCTCTAGGTAGTGCGCGCTCATAAACACCTTGGTCTTTTTGCGTAGCCCGCTGGTGCCCGGTTTCTGACCCTCAATTGGTTGTGTCGCAACGGTTTCGATCTGCATTAGCTTTCTCCCCCACCAACAGTTGTTTGCGACTTGAGCACAAAAACAACCACGCTTTCCTTTTCGACTGCCCAATGCCCCAAGTCTTGAGGGACACCGTCTTGTGCGGTATCAAATCCGCGCACCCACTGCTTTCCTGCGGGTGTTTCGGGAACAGCCACATCGGTGGCCGCGCCGGTATTCAGCACAATTAACATTGCGCCCTCGCGCTCGACGTATTCGGGCGTGCCCGAGGCCATACGCAATTCTGCCACAATGATTTTGCGCGCAGGGTCGTCCCAGTCACTTTGCGACATCGCCTGCCCGTCTTCACGGCGCCAAAATAGATCGGTTTCACCGTCGACAAGCCGCGAACGGGAATGCAAGAAGCGGCGCTGACGCAATATCGGATGCGCCTTTCGAAACGCTACGGCCTGCTGGCAGAAAGCGAAGAACGCATCATCGCGACTGGCCCAATCAATCCAGCCCAACGGGTTATCTTGGCAATATGCATTATTATTACCGCTCTGTCCGTTGCCGATTTCATCACCAGCCAAAAGCATCGGCGTTCCTTGTGACAACAATAGCGTCGCAATCATATTTCGCCGACGGCGTGTTCTTGCAGCGGCGATATCCGGGTCTTCAGTAGGTCCCTCAACTCCAAAGTTATCAGAGTAGTTTCCCGAGTGGCCATCGCGATTTTCTTCGCCATTGGCATCGTTGTGTTTTTCGTTGTAGCTGACCGTATCAGCAAGCGTGAATCCATCGTGAGCAGTCACAAAGTTGACAGACGATGTCGCAGCACGACCATCATGATCAAAGAATTGCGCAGACCCTGCAAGCCGCGCTGCCATGCCCGCAACTTGCCCGCTGTCGCCACGCCAAAACCGCCGCGTATCATCGCGGTAGGTATCGTTCCATTCTGCAAAAGGCGCAGGACACGCCCCCAATTGATACCCCCCAGGTCCAATATCCCAAGGCTCTGCAATCAGCTTGCTGCGATTTAGCACGGGGTCTTGGCGGATCGCGCGGAAGAATGGTGCATCGCGATCAAAGCCGCCTTTTGTGCGCCCTAATGTTGAACAAAGGTCAAACCGGAACCCGTCCACATGCATCACTTCAACCCAATACCGCAAACTATCCATAACAAGTCGCAAGGCAAAAGGGTTATCCAGATTAAGTGTATTTCCACAGCCTGCATCATTTGCGTAGTAGCGCGGATCATCGGCCAGCCGATAGTAGCTGGCGTTATCAAGCCCACGAAACGCCAGCGTCGGGCCCAGCTCGGAGCCTTCCGCGCTGTGGTTATAGACTACGTCCAAAATCACCTCGATCCCCGCGCTGTGAAAGCGGGCAACCATTTGCTGGAATTCGGCAATTTCGCCGGTTTGCATATAGCGCGGCTCGGGCGCAAAGAACCCGTAGGTCATGTACCCCCAGTAATTCGTCAGTCCGCGGTCGACCAAAAACTTGTCGTCTAGGAAGGCTTGCGCAGGCATCAACTCGACTGCGGTCACACCCAGTTTATTGAGGTGGTCCAGCATCGGATCAGACGCCATCGCAAGATAGGTTCCAGCATTTTCGATATCTTTCCGCCCTGCCGTCAACCCTTTGACATGGGCCTCATAGAGGATGGTTTCTTCCAAGTCGTGGTTTGGTCGCGATTTATTTCCCCATGTGAATGAGGGGTCCACGACCACGCTGCGCGGCATATAGGGCGCACTGTCGCGTGGATCGAAACTTAAATCAGCGTTTGGGTCTTCGACGTTGTAGCCAAACAGTGCGTCGTTCCATATCGGGTGCCCCGTCAGTCGTTTTGCGTAAGGATCAATAAGCAATTTGTTATGATTAAAGCGCTGGCCTTCGTGCGGTTTATACGGACCGTGCATACGGTAGCCATATTGCTGGCCTGCACGCATTCCAGGAATATAGCCGTGCCAGATGTGGCCATCGCGTTCTGGTAAAGTGACCACTTGGGTTTCACGACCCGCATCATCGAACAGACATAATGTAACCCGGGTCGCGTTCTCGGAGAAGACCGCAAAGTTGACACCGTCTCCATCGAAAGTCGCCCCAAGAGGATAAGCTTGGCCCGCCTGGATCGGAAATTTTCGCGTCATTGATGGTCCTTCTTCATGGCCGCGCCGTAAAGCAAGTGAAATGCCATAGCAGAGGTTTCCCAGCCCACAGGTTGGCGCATTGCGTTGCGTTGTATCTTGCTCCAAACTTTTGGTTGCTCAAAAAGTGTGCAAAGTCGCGCAAAGCCATTCGCGATAGCCGCAGCATTAATCGGAAAAACCTGCACACCCGTGGCGACACAGCGCGCTAAAGCAGCAGGAGACGCATTAATGACCGTATCGGCCAAGCCACCCGTCAGTGTCACAAATGGCACCGTGCCATAGCGCAACCCGTAAAGCTGGGTCAGCCCGCAAGGCTCGAACCTGGATGGCACAAGAATCGCGTCGCCACCTGCGATCAAGCGGTGTGCCAATGTTTCGTCATAGCCAATCCGTACTCCCACATTCGGGTTGGATGCCGCCATCTCGACCAGCTTCGCCTCAAGCGCGGGATCACCTGACCCTAGCAATGCCAACTGACCACCCCGAGACAAAAGCGCAGGCAATGCCTCAAGCAACAGATCAATACCTTTTTGCCCACTAAGGCGAGACACAAGCACGCAAAGCGGCCCGTCTGCTTCAGGCAGATCAAACTCGGCGCGCAATGCTGTCTTGTTCGCTTTCTTGCCGCTGGGCAGTTTGTAGGTCGTGATCGCGGGGTCGGTTTGCGGGTTCCAAACATCGGTATCGATCCCGTTCACGATGCCGCTCAGGTCGGCCTGCCTTGCGGCCAAAACGCCCTCCATGCCCATGCCAAACTCAGGCGTCAGCAATTCTTCTGCGTAGGTTTGCGACACCGTGGTAATTTTGGCAGCCCCCGTCAGCCCTGCCTTGAGCGCCGAAATCTGCCCCCAGAACTCAAAGTACTGCGTCGTCAACCGCCACGGGTCAAGCCATAGGTCGGCACAGCGCTCGCGCGCGACATTACCGTGAAATGCGATGTTATGTACTGTAAAAACAAACGGCGGCGTTGGTTCGCCTTGGCACATATTGTGCAGGTATTCTGGAATCAAACCGGCTTGCCAGTCGTGACCATGAACGCAATCAACCACCCAACCCGCAATGCCGTGCACGGCCAGATGCGCCGCGGCATAACTCAACGCGGCAAAGCGTTCGGCGTTGTCAGGCCAATCCTTGCCTGCAGCGTCCAGATAGGGCCCACCTTCTCGGTCATATAAATGTGCGGCCTCCAATACTAACAGATCCAGCCCGTCAAATGTTGTCGACAGCACACGCGCCGGTCCGCCAAAAAGGTCATCAAATGCCGCAACCTCGCGCGCCTTACCCAATTTTTCCATCACGGCTCTGTAACCCGGTATCAGGGTTTTCACCTCGTCCCCCAAAGGGCCAAGCGCGGCAGGCAATGCGCCGACCACATCCGCAAGCCCTCCCGTTTTCACTAAGGGAACACATTCGGATGCGACGGAAAGAACGCGGGTCATAAGTCTCGGGCTCTCTTGTCCAACATGGCCTGAGTGATCAACGTGATGCCACGGTCTGTGGCATTGAACCAGCGGCCATCTTCTGTTGGGTCCTCGCCTACAACAAGACCCTCTGGGATGATCACACCACTATCGATCACAACATTGCGCAACCGTGCAGACCGATTGACGACCACGTTGGGAAGCACAACCGCATGGTCCAAAACCGCATAGGAATTGCTATGCACATTGGTGAACAGACACGAATTGCGCACCTCGGTGCCCGAAATAATACACCCGCCCGAAATCATCGATGAAATCGCCATGCCGCGCCTGTCACGTTCGTCGTGAATAAATTTCGCAGGCGGTACGCTTTCGGAATAGGTCCAGATCGGCCAGCTCTTATCCCACAAATCAAGATCAGGGGTGAAACTGGTCAGATCGATGTTGGACTCCCAAAACGCATCGATTGTGCCGACGTCTTTCCAGTACACAGGGGCGTCGGGCGCGCGCACGCAGCTTTCATCAAAACGGTGCGCCACTGCTTTGCCGTTTTTGACAATCAGCGGGATCAAATCATGGCCGAAATCATTGGTTGATTCCGCATTTTGCGCATCTTCCTGCAACAAATTACGTAGGAACTTCCAGTCGAACACATAGATCCCCATAGAGGCCAGCGCCTTGCTTGGATCTTCGGGTGTCGCGGGGGGATCGGCGGGCTTTTCAAGAAACGAAGTGATGCGTCCGGTCTCGTCGGCGGCCATCACGCCAAATGCGGTGGCCTCTTCACGTGGCACCGTCAAACAGCCCACGGTCACATCGGCCCCGCTCTCAACGTGCTGGCGCAACATCAGCTCGTAATCCATTTTGTAAATGTGATCACCGGCCAAAATGATCACATAATCAACTCCGTAACTATCCACGATGTCGATATTTTGGGTTACGGCATCAGCCGTACCTTTATACCAGCTTTCGGTATTTGACCGCTGCGACGCTGGCAGAATATCCAGAAATTCGTTGCGCTCCGCGCGGAAAAAGCTCCAACCGCGCTGCAAATGGCGGATCAAGCTATGCGCTTTATACTGGGTCGCCACAGCCATTTTACGAATACCGGAATTCAAGGCATTCGACAGCGCAAAGTCGATGATCCGCGTCTTGCCGCCAAAATAAACCGCAGGTTTCACACGCCTGTCGGTCAACTCTTTGAGGCGGCTCCCGCGCCCTCCGGCAAGTACGAAAACCATTGACCTATGTGTCAGTCGTTTCTTTTCCATTGGTATGTCTCCTCCCAGAATTATACCTGTGACCGCAGCCGAAACACCACTGTTGACAGCGGGGGCAACGTCAGTTCGATCGAAGCGGGTTGCCCGTCGCATGGCGTCATACTCGCCTGCACACCGCCAAGGTTGCCACGATTACCGCCGCCGTAAATAACCGAATCTGTATTTAGAATTTCATCCCATAACCCTGCCAAAGGTACGCCAACTCGCATCCCTGTCCGCAGTACGGGGGTAAAGTTGCACATCACTAAAACCGGCTCGTCCTCGTCCTCACCATAGCGCACATAGCCGAGCGTGGATTGGTCTGCGTCGCTGTTGACCCACGAAAACCCGCGCGCTTCGCAGTCAAACTTGTGCAGTGCTGGGGTGCCAGCATATAGCGTGTTCAAATCTCGTATGAGGGTTTGCACACCCTTGTTGGCTGGCTGCTCGGCAGCGCCCCAGTTCAATTCGCCATTGTGGTTCCACTCTTCTGGTTGAGCGAATTCACAGCCCATAAACAACAGCTTCTTACCGGGATGGGTCCACATAAAACCATAATAGGCCCGCAGGTTCGCAAATTGCTCGGCGTCATCGCCCGGCATCTTCGCAATCATCGATCCTTTGCCATGCACGACTTCATCATGGCTAATCGGCAAAATGAAATTCTCGGAAAACGCATAATGAATGCCGAATGTCATATCGTTTTGGTGATATTTTCGGTGGATCGGGTCTCTCGCGATATAGCCCAATGTGTCGTTCATCCACCCCATGTTCCACTTGTAGCCAAACCCAAGCCCGCCCGCGTCCACAGGTTGCGACACGGCAGGGAACGTTGTGCTTTCTTCCGCAACGGTCATCGCTGAAGGGTGCGCGCTATAAAGTGCAGTGTTCATTTCACGCAAAAACTCGATGGCCTCGTAATTCTCGCTACCGCCGTCCTTGTTCGGAATCCATTCACCTTCTTGCCGCGAATAATTACGGTAAAGCATAGAGGCCACCGCATCCACACGCAGCCCGTCCAAATGGTATTCTTCCATCCAATACAGCGCATTTGACACTAGGTAATTCTTCACCTCTGTCCGCCCATAATTGAAGATCAGCGTGTTCCAGTCTTGGTGAAATCCTTCGCGCAAATCCGCGTGCTCATACAGCGGTGTGCCATCGAAACGCGCGAGCCCGTGGTCATCCGTAGGGAAATGTCCCGGCACCCAATCAAGCAGAACGCCAATTCCTGCCTCATGGGCGGCATCGACAAAATCACGGAATTCATGTGGCGGTCCAAAGCGGATCGTCGGCGCATAGAGCCCCACTGGCTGGTAGCCCCAAGAGCCATCAAAAGGAAACTCCGAGACCGGCAAAAGCTCGATATGGGTAAAGCCCATGTGCTTGACATACCCAACCAGATCCGCAGCCAGCTCTTTATACGACAGCGGCCGACCCGCATCATCCCACTTGCGGCGCCAAGACCCTAAATGGACCTCATAAATGGAAATCGGTGCAGAGCGCGTGTTATTGGCCGCGCGGGATTTCATCCAACCTGCATCCTTCCAGCCATATCCGGTGATGTCTCGCACAACCGAGGCCTTCTCGGGCGGGTGCTGCGAGCCAAAGCCGACCGGATCGGCCTTCAGACTACGATGTCCATCAACGCCAACCACCTCATATTTATATAGTGCGCCATCACCAACGTCGGGAAGGAATATGTCCCACACACCCGTCTGTCCGACACGACGCATCGGGTGGCGGCGTCCGTCCCAAACGTTGAAATCACCAACGACAGACACGCGCTGCGCATTGGGTGCCCAGACCGCAAAATGGGTCCCCTGCGCGCCCTCATGCTCGCACACATGCGCCCCCAGCGCCCGCCACAATTCACGGTGAGTTCCCTCACCTAACAAATAGGCATCAAAATCGGACAGCACCGATGCATAGGCAAAGGGGTCGGTGGTCGTATAGCTGCTGCCGTTGGCATATTGCGCCGTCAACGTATAGGCCGCACCTGCAACTGGACTAGCAAACACATCACCCGCAATGCGCGCGAGATCTGTCTGTTTGCTGCCAACCGTCGCGGTGACTGCGATTGCATCGGGCTGGAAGGTCGCCACCCAACGACGATTACCACTTTTATGCGGGCCCAGAACCTCAAACGGGCTGCCATGACGCCCTTCGTTCAACAGTTTCACATCTTCGACACTCAAAAATGCTGGACGCTTGGCAGGTGGTGCCGGTTTCGTTGCAGGCGTCTTTCCCATTTCACATTCCCTCACTCGGTCGAAAGCCCGGCGTCACTCGCCCCTCGAGACGCCCGAACGCAGACTGTTAGCGTTAACATTTCCGTGCTCGGTAACATACCGCTTCAAAAAAATGTAGCGCTTTCTTCTGTATGTCCAAGCATTGCTACGCGAGGCGTCGCTAAATCAATCACATTCACAATTATCATGAAGGCGTGCATCACTCTCTTGGCTCCACTTTACCGAGAGCAATTGGGAATGCCACAAAAACTTAAAGCCGGCCACTGGCCCCGTGCGTCATTGCGACCACGCACTTTTCATGAGTCAGTTTGGTTGACTCGGTTCATCAAGGCCTCTCCGGTTTCCTTGCGTTCACTGTAGCGTTCCACCAAATAACCGGCACGCCCTCGGGTCAAAAGCGTAAACTTCACCAATTCCTCCATCACGTCCACGATCCGGTCGTAAAAGGGTGATGGTTTCATGCGGTCATCCTCACCAAACTCCTGAAATGCCTTGGGGGTTGAAGACTGATTAGGAATAGTGAGCAGACGCATCCAACGACCCAATATGCGCAATTGATTAACGGCGTTAAAGCTTTGTGATCCTCCGCAGACCTGCATCACTGCCAGCGTCTTACCTTGTGTCGGACGCACCGCTCCCAACGACAACGGGATCCAGTCGATTTGCGCCTTCATGACACCCGTCATTGCTCCGTGGCGCTCGGGCGAGCACCAGACCATTCCCTCGCTCCAACTGACAAGGTCACGCAATTCCTGCACTTTTGGGTGATCAGCACCCGCTTCATCCGGCAACGGCAACCCACTTGGGTCAAATATCTTTGTGCGCGCGCCAAACCGGGTCAACACCCGTGCCGCCTCTTGCGTCATCAACCGACTGAACGACCGCTCCCTCAAGGAACCATAAAGCAGCAAAATTCGCGGGCGGTGCTGAGGCTGCACCGCATTAAACAACTGACCCTCATCAATACATCGAAATTGGTCGTCTTGGATATTGGGGGTATCGGTCATTATGCGCTTCCTTGTGCCATATGGTTTTTACCAGTTCGCGGTTTTCGTTCCCATGCGACCTGCGGGCCACCAGCAGCATACAAAATAACGGCAGCCTCCAGTTCGTCTCGTGCGTGCACTTTCGTTAGACCTTTCGTGGCAATACTTTTGGCAACGGCATCGACGCAGTGTTTGCCTATCGCGGCCGTTTCGCTAGCACCTGTATCACTTGGCATAACGATAACCCAGAATAGTCCGATTTTTTTTGTTGGCTTTTGCAGGACCATCCCGCGCTGCCCTGACCAACAATTGTCGGTGCGCAGTGATTGCTTTTGCTTCGAGATGCGCAAAGTCTGGTTTTATGGGCGGCGAACATGATCGACAGTCGGTACGCAGCCGTCGGTGTCCAATCTGCATCAAATTGCGTCGTGGTCGCCAACGAAGGTCCGTTCGCCTGATGTTTTATTTCATCTCGGCGCTTACAGAATTTAGTCAGAATCAAGCGATAAACGCCATTGCCACACTCGCCCCGCATTGTCGCGTTTCGGCAGTCAACCACAGGACGGCCAGCCTGGCGGCCCGCGCTGGAAATGTACTCGTATCAAAATATTGGCTTCCATTTACCACGAACATGAAATCCCCGATGCTGACAACCGTGCGACTGCGGACATAGCAAATCAGTTTCTATTTTCTGGTTGCTGCAACGGTTAAATCGACAAGTGCCCCGAAATTTTGGTTTATGCGCCATTTCTGGCCCCTAAAGTTACCCAATTCATACAAATAAGGCCCATCAGGCCTAAAAATCTCTTTTCACGCACCCGATTCCCACCTATAGCGCCCTTACTAACCGGGCCGCTCACCCTTGGAGGACGGCCCCTTATTTATTGGAG
>TARA_R110002051_G_scaffold166705_3_pt1 | contig 51687 bp, 49 predicted proteins | sample TARA_R110002051 | Tara Oceans TARA_R110002051 (sample SAMEA4397023) | marine metagenome | biome: Polar Biome; feature: [MES] marine water layer (ENVO:01000295) within the mesopelagic zone...; material: water (ENVO:00002006), including particulate matter (ENVO:01000060) such...
AAGTGACTCGCGCAGGATCAAGAGGATCCGTATCCGGCGCGTGTCGACGGACGAGCTTGAGACGGAGTCTCATCCGTGACCGAGCGGGCGTCTGCCGCCCGGTGGGTCGCAGCCGTCCGCACAGCGATTAACCGGCTTGCAGGGCTGTCCGGGCTCCGGAACGCGGCTGTCATGGTACTGTCCGGCGCGTTTGCGGCATTGGCTCTGCCGCCGGTCAATGCCTTGCCGGCCCTGTTTGCCTTCGCCCTTCTGTTGCTGACGCTCGACCGCCGCCGGACACTCCGCAGCGCTTTTGTGACCGGCTGGTCCTTTGCCTTCGGATATCACGTCGCGGGTCTCTACTGGATTTCCAATGCGCTTCTGGTCGATGGCGACCGGTTTGCTTGGGTTATTCCGTTTGCCGTGGCAGGCCTCCCGGCGGTTCTTGGGCTCTTTGGCGGTCTGGCTGGCTTGCTCTACGGGTGGCTCCGGCCGCGCGGATGGACGCGGGCGCCGGCGCTGGCGGGGGTCTGGACTCTTGCGGAGATGCTGCGGGGCCATGTCGCCACGGGATTTCCGTGGAACCTGCCTGCCTCTGTCTGGTCTTTCTCCGATGCCCTGTTGCAGCCACTGGCCCTGATCGGCGCCTATGGATACGGCTTTTTCGTGGTGCTCTTCGCCCTGTCGCCGCTCATGCTGTTGCGGCGCACCGGGCGGGCGGAGCGTGGTTTCGGTGCCGTCTGTTTGCTTCTGCCGGTGATTTTCGCCGGCTATGGCGTCATGCGGCTTGCCGGGGCTGCTGATCCCGATCCTGACCGGCCTATTGTCCGTATCGTTCAGGGGAACATCGCCCAGAGGGAAAAATGGAAGCCGGATCTGCTGCAGGCGCATCTGGCCAAATATGCCACGTTGACCCGGGCGCCGCGCGCCAGTGTCCGGCCGAATGGGCTGGCGGGGGGGGATAATCTCGCTCCGCCGAGCCTCGTGATCTGGCCTGAAACGGCGGTTCCTTACGCGCTCAACCGGGAGCCGAGGCTCGCTGCCTATCTGGGCACTCTGCTGGCACCGGGCGCGCTGTTGATGACGGGGACGCCATTGCGGGAGCCTGTTCCCGGTTATCCGGAGGAGACACGCAGCTTTAATGCGGTTGTTGCCCTCGATGAGCGCGGAAATATCGTTACCCGGCTGCACAAGTTTCATCTGGTCCCGTTCGGCGAATATGTGCCTCTCAGTCAATGGTTGCCGGTTGAGACGATCGCGAAAACCGGACGCGGTTTCACGGCCGGGCCGGGGCCGGGCAGTTTCACGCATGCCGGCTTGCCGCGTATTGGCGCCCTGATCTGTTACGAGATCATTTTTCCCGGTGCGGTAACGGAGGCCGGTGGGCCCCGACCCGGCCTTCTGGTCAATGTGACGAATGATGCCTGGTTTGGAGTCAGTTCAGGGCCTTACCAGCATCTGGTCGCGGCCAGAATGCGGGCGATCGAGGAAGGGCTGCCGGTTCTGCGGGCCGCGAATACCGGAATCTCGGCGGTGATCGATGCCCATGGACGGGTTCTGGCGTCCTTGCCCCTGGAGCGCACAGGGACGATCGACAGCGTTTTACCGGCGCCGGTGATGTCCAAAACACTTTATGCGCGTATCGGAGAGGCCGCGGCACTAATACTCGCGATTGCATCGCTTGCCGCCGCATTTTTCTTCCGCCGGAAATAAGCGGCTTTTTCTTTTTTTCGCTACGGCTTTTATATTGACTGCATACGTTTGTATGGGTAACTGATTTTAGCGAAATTTGAGACTATTGGTTTGGATTATGGAGCAGCCATCTAGCAAACGCCGCCCGGGAGGCCGGATGGCAAGCCTCGGCAAGCCAAATCCGGTTGATGTTCATGTCGGATCACGTGTGCGCATGCGACGCACACTTCTCGGGATCAGCCAGGAGAAGCTGGGTCAGGCGCTCGGGCTCACATTCCAGCAGGTCCAGAAATATGAGCGTGGCGCAAACCGTATTGGCGCAAGCCGGCTCTTTGACCTGAGCCGGATCCTTGAGGTGCAGGTTAATTTCTTTTTCGAAGAAATGGCGCAGGAAGTTCAGGAGCAATCCCCTGGCCGCCTCTTCGAGAAGGAACAGGAACCGGAGGCTTATCAGATCCCCGACGATCCGATGAACCGGCGCGAGACCCTTGAGCTTGTAAGAGCCTATTACAGGATTGCCGATCCGGAGTCGCGACGGCGCATGTTTGACCTCATGCGTTCCATCGCCAATGCCTTCGATGGCGAGGATATGGAATAGGGCTGCACGCGCTTTCCTCTTGACCATGAATCTCAAAAGCGGCAGGAAGTCCTACCTCTCGGTGCCTTCATTAGATTCACCGGATAGAGATTCATGTCGGGCTGCTCCGTAATGGAGCGGGGCGTTCACGGGTACGTCTTCGAGCAGGCATGAGTGCAACTCATATTCTAGGAGAGCCCCCGTTGACTCAATCCGACTACGAATTCACCAGCGAATCCGTCTCCGAAGGTCATCCGGACAAAGTTTGTGACCGGATTTCCGACACGGTTGTTGATATGTTCCTCGCCGCCGACCCGATGAGCCGGGTCGCCTGCGAAACTCTGGCGACGACCGACAAGGTCATTCTCGCCGGGGAAGTGCGCGGACCCGCATCCGTGACCAAGGATGCAATCATCGAGTCCGCCCGCGAAGCGATCAAGGACATCGGCTACGACCAGGAAGGCTTCAGCTGGAAAACCGCGGACATCGAGGTTCTCCTGCACGAGCAGTCGACCGACATTGCCGTCGGTGTCGATGCGGCCGGCAACAAGGATGAGGGCGCGGGCGACCAGGGCATCATGTTCGGTTACGCCTGCCGCGAAACCGAGGCGCTGATGCCGGCGCCGATCCACTTCTCGCACCAGATCCTGAAATCCATGGCGGAAGCCCGGAAATCCGGCGCGGACAAGGGCTTTGGTCCTGACTCCAAAAGCCAGGTGACCCTGCAATATGCCAATGGCAAGCCGGTCCGGGCGACTTCGGTTGTGGTGTCGACCCAGCATGACGAGAACCTGGAGCAGGACGAGATCCGCGAGATGGTGCGCCGTCATGTGGAAAAGGTTCTGCCCGAGGGCTGGATGTGCCCGGAAGAGCAGTTTTACGTGAACCCGACCGGCCGGTTCGTGATCGGTGGTCCGGTCGGCGATGCCGGTCTGACGGGCCGCAAGATCATCGTTGATACCTATGGCGGTGCCGCGCCGCACGGTGGCGGTGCCTTCTCCGGTAAGGATCCGACCAAGGTGGACCGTTCGGCGGCCTATGCCGCCCGCTGGGTGGCAAAGAATGTCGTGGCGGCTGGTCTTGCCGATAAATGCACCATTCAGGTGTCCTACGCGATCGGCGTCTCGCACCCGCTGTCTGTTTACTTCGACACCTACGGGACCGGCCGGGTGGATGAAGCCAAGCTTTCCGCCGTTGTGCGGGAGCTGGTCGATCTGTCGCCCCGTGGTATCCGCGAGCAGCTGGCGCTCAGCAACCCGATCTATCGCCCGACCTCGGCCTATGGCCATTTCGGACGTGAGGACGGCGGCAAGGGGTACTTCACCTGGGAACAGCTTGACCTGGTGAACGACCTCAAGAGCGCGTTCGCCTGAGGCCTCTGAGAAACGGGACTGAGCCGTGCCCACGGGCAAGGAAAATCCAGAAAACATCGTACAGCGTGACCGCGTCTTCTATGGCAGAAGGCGCGGTCGCCGCTTGCGCGCGGGTATGGAGACGCTGCTCGAGGAGCGGCTTCCGGAGCTTGCCGTAACGCTGCCCGCGGAGCCTGGCGCCGCGCTGGACCCGGCATCGCTGTTTCCGGACAGCACCAAAGAGGTCTGGCTGGAGATCGGTTTCGGCGGTGGTGAGCATCTGGCGGCCCAGGCGGCGGCCAACCCGGATGTCGGGTTCATCGGCTCCGAGCCTTTCATGAACGGTGTGGCCAGCCTGATCCGGCATTGCGAGGACCAGGCGCTTTCCAATGTACGGGTCTACCCTGACGATGTCCGTGATCTGCTGCCCTTGCTGCCGGATGGCTCGCTGACCCGGATTGCCGTGCTTTTCGCTGATCCGTGGCCGAAGAAACGCCACCATTCCCGCCGTATCATCCAGCATGAAAGCATTGCCGAATTTCACCGGCTGATTGCGCCCGGTGGAGAGCTGCGGCTGGCAACCGACGACATACGCTACTTGCGGTGGATGCTTGCCCGGGCAACCGCGCATCGTGGTTTCCGCTGGCAGGCCCAGGGTCCGTCGGACTGGCGGGTGAGGCCGGAGGACTGGCCGGAGACCCGATACGAGGCCAAGGCAAGAGAGCAGGGCCGCCGTCCGGCGTTCCTTCGCTTCGACCGTCTCTAGCCGTCTGATTGAGCGAATCTTCTTGAAGCGCACGCGCATTCGGCTATAGTGCGTCTTCCATTACAAGACCCAATCGGTAAAGCTGATAGGGTGGGCCAACGGCCCACTTTTTTTTTGTGCTTTCCTTGGGTGGTTTCCGGCTCGGGCCGGGGCGAAGTGTTAGAGGATACGGGTGACGCAGCAACTGAATGAGAAGATCGCCGCGATGATCGGCCCATCCATTGAATCGATGGGCTACGATCTGGTGCGGGTGATGTTCACCGGTGGAAAGAAGGCGGTTCTGCAGATCATGGCAGAGCGCTCCGACCGGGCCCAGATGACGGTTGAGGATTGCGCAAGCATCAGCCGTGCGGTCTCTCTCATCGTCGATGTCGAGGATCCGATTTCCGGGGAGTATAATCTGGAAGTCAGCTCTCCCGGTATCGACCGGCCGCTGGTACGCCCGGAGGATTATGACCGGTTCGCCGGCTTCGAAGCGAAGATCGAGCTTGAGGTCGCGGTGAATGGGCAAAAACGGTTCCGGGGCGAAGTGCGCGGTGCCGAGAATGGTGATACCGTCGTGATTGATAAGGGTGGGGAGCGCTTGAGCTTTCCGTTCGCGTCGATCCGGGCGGCAAAATTGGTTTTGACCGATGAGTTGATCGCCGCTGTCGAGCGCGGCGAGATCTAGACATCGGTTTAGGCAAAAAACAGAACATAACGGCAAGAAGACGCGATCCATGGAAACGGCAACCCAACCCAAGCTTGAACTGATTCAAGTCGCCGATGTTGTAGCGCGCGAAAAAGGTATTGAGCGCGACGAGGTGCTTGAGGCGATGGAGCAGGCGATCCAGAAAGCCGGTCGCTCCAAATATGGCCATGATCACGACATTCGGGCGAATATCGACCGTCAGACCGGCGCCATCGAGCTGATGCGCGTGACCGAGGTTGTCGACGAGGTCGAGGACGAGGTCACGCAGATCCCGCTTGCCGCTGCGCAGAAGCGGAACCCGGAGCTGAAGGTTGGCGATCTGATCGTCGATCCGCTGCCGCCGATCGATTTTGGCCGCATCGCCGCGCAGACCGCCAAGCAGGTGATCGTGCAGAAGGTCCGCGAGGCCGAACGCACCCGTCAGTTCGCCGAGTTCAAGGATCGGGTTGGCGAGGTCGTCAACGGTATCGTCAAGCGGGTCGAATTCGGCAATGTCACTATCGATCTCGGCCGGGCCGAGGCGGTGCTGCGCCGTGACGAGCTGCTGCCGCGCGAAAGCTTCCGCAACGGTGACCGCGTGCGGGCCTACATCTATGATGTTCGCGAGGAACAGCGCGGCCCGCAGATCTTCCTGTCGCGCACCCATCCGCAGTTCATGGCCAACCTGTTCAAGCAGGAAGTGCCGGAAATCTATGACGGCATCATCGAGATCAAGTCGGTCGCCCGTGATCCGGGCAGCCGCGCGAAGATCGCTGTGATCTCCTACGATGGCAGCATCGATCCGGTCGGCGCCTGCGTCGGCATGCGCGGCTCGCGCGTGCAGGCCGTGGTCGGCGAGCTGCAGGGCGAGAAAATCGACATTATTCCGTGGTCCGAAGACCCGGCGACCTTCGTGGTCAACGGTCTGGCCCCGGCTGAAGTCAGCAAGGTTGTTCTCGACGAAGAACAGCGCCGCATTGAAGTGGTGGTGCCGGACGACCAGCTCAGCCTGGCCATCGGCCGCCGCGGCCAGAACGTGCGTCTCGCCTCGATCCTGACCGGCTGGGATATCGACATCCTGACCGAGGCCGAGGAATCCGAGCGCCGCCAGGAAGAGTTCAAGACCCGGTCGCGGACCTTCATCGACTCGCTTGATATTGATGATGTGATTGCGCATCTGCTGGTCGCCGAAGGGTTCAGCACGGTCGACGAGATTGCCTATTCGCCGCTTGAGGATCTGGTCAGCATTGAAGGTTTCGACGAGGATATCGCCGAAGAGCTGCAGAACCGGGCGCTGGTCTTTGCCGAGGCGGAACGTAACCGCCTGCAGGACCAGACCAAGGAACTCGGCGTTGCCGAAGACCTGCTTGCTTTTGAAGGCCTGACGCTGGCGCAAGTCGTCGGTCTTGCCGAACAGGGCGTGAAGACGCTGGACGATCTGGCCGATCTGGCCGGTGACGAGCTTATCGAAATGCTGCCCGATGCCGGTTTTGACCAGGATGCCGCAAATGGCGTCATCATGGCGGCCCGGGCTCACTGGTTCGAGGATGAAGAGGGCGAAGAGCCCGACGCTGGCGCCGAAGACGCTGCTGGGGAGGCTCATGACGAGACCCCGGCAACATGAGCGCCCCGCATCAGCCGAGGGCGGTGATCTAGGTCGCAATCTGCGGCGCTGCATCGCCACCGGCGAAAGCGGTGAGGTAGAGCGGATGATCAGGTTCGTGGTTGGACCTGATGATGCGGTGGTTCCGGATCTGTCCGAAAAACTCCCCGGCCGTGGCCTCTGGGTGACGGCGAGCCGTGATGCGCTTGCCGAAGCCAGCAAGAAGCGGGCATTCTCGCGGGCAGCGAAGCAAAAAGTCGCGGTTCGCGACGACCTCGTCGAAGCAGTGGAAGCCATGCTTGTCGCTTCGACGCAGTCCATGATCGGTCTGGCGCGGCGCGCCGGTGCGGCGATTGCTGGTCACGCAAAGGTCGAAGATGCCTTGCGTCACAGAAAAGCCGTTCTACTTATTGAGGCATCGGACGGTGCCGTTGATGCCCGCGAGCGCATGAAGCGTCTCGGAGACGGCATTCCGGCTGAAGCTCTTCTGACGCGCTCCGAGCTTGGAGCGGCATTCGATCGGGAGCAGACCGTACACGCGGCCATCCTGGCTGCGGGCGACCATTCAAGGGGCCTGACGGCCCGATTGACACGAGAATTTGCAAGACTCTCAGGATTCCGGGGCGATATTTCGCGACTCGGGTTGGAAAACACTGGCTAGGGGTGTATTGAGGCCCCAGCCCGGTATTACGGAAAAGACGCGCGACCTAGAATGACAACAAATAACGAGACTGATCGCAAAAAACTGAGCCTGTCCGGTAAGGGTAAACTTTCCCTTGGAAAGTCCGCTGACACGGATCAGGTGAAACAGAGTTTTTCCCACGGGCGCTCCAAGACGGTTCAGGTCGAGCGCCGGCGCAAGCGCGTGGGTGGTCCTGGCGGTATCGGAGGTGATGCCGCGGGCTTGAGCGCGGAAGAGCGGGAACGCCGGACACGGGCGCTGAAAGAGGGCTTGCGCCAGCAGGAGGAAGCCGCGACGGCTGCCGCCGCTGCAGCGCCGCAGGCTCCAGCCGCCGAAGTTGTTGCCGAGGCCGCTCCCGAGCCGGCACCGGCCCCCGAGCCTCTTGACCGGCGCCAGGCCGAGCTTGAAGAAATGCGCAAGATCGCGGAGGCCGAAGGCCGCGTCCGTGATGAGGAAGCCGCACGGCTGGCCGAAGAGGCAGCTGCGCGTGAAGCCAAGGCAAAAGCCGAAGAGGCTGCCGCACGGCCTGCCGAAACCCGCAATGCTCCGCGTAATACGCCGGCAGCACGGGCGGCGGATCCGGCGCAGCCGGCACCAGCCGGTGATGACGATGCGGACGGCCGTCGGCCGAAGCGCCGTAGCGGCGGGGCTCCGGCCACGCCGGATCGTCGTCCGGCACCGACCCCGAACCGTCGCGGCGAACAACGTCGCCGGTCGGGCAAGCTGACAGTTTCCCAGGCGCTGGATGATCGTGGTGGCGAACGCTCCCGCAGTCTCGCGTCTGTACGCCGTGCCCGTGAACGCGAAAAGCAGCGGCTGCGGGAAGAAGGCGGCGATCAGGCAAAACAGATCCGTGACGTGATCATTCCGGACGCGATTACCGTTCAGGAACTCGCGAACCGGATGGCCGAACGTGCCGGCGACGTGATCAAGACGCTCATGAAAATGGGCATGATGGCGACCATCACGCAGTCCATCGACAGCGACACGGCCGAACTGGTCGTTGCCGAATTCGGGCACCGTTCCAAGCGCGTCTCTGAATCCGACGTCGAACGCCAGCTTCAGGGCAAGGACGATGCTCCGGAGGACATGCTGCCCCGTGCGCCGATCGTCACGGTCATGGGCCATGTCGATCACGGCAAGACCTCGCTGCTGGATGCGCTGCGGCGTTCCGATGTGGCCGGTGGCGAAGCCGGTGGTATCACCCAGCATATCGGCGCCTATCAGGTGACCGTGCCGTCCGGCGCGAAAATCACCTTCCTCGATACGCCGGGCCATGAGGCCTTCACCGAGATGCGGGCACGCGGTGCCAACGTCACGGACATCGTTGTCCTGGTGGTGGCCGCCGATGACGGCATCATGGCGCAGACGGTTGAAGCCATCCGGCATGCGAAAGCGGCCGGTTGCCCAATCATCGTCGCGGTCAACAAGTGCGATCTTCCGGACTCCGATCCGAGCCGGGTGCGTCAGGAACTGCTGCAGCACGAGATCGTGGTCGAGGAAATGGGCGGCGACGTTCTCGCCGTGGATGTTTCCGCGAAGACCAAGGTCGGCCTCGACAAGCTCGAGGAAGCCATTCTTCTGCAGGCTGAAGTCCTTGAGGTGAAAGCCAACCCGGATCGCCGTGCCGAAGGTGCCGTGATCGAAGCGAAGATGGAAAAGGGCCGCGGCAGCGTCGCGACCGTCCTTGTCACCAAGGGTACGCTCAACGTTGGAGATATCTTCGTTGCCGGTGCCGAATGGGGCCGGGTGCGGGCGCTTCTGGATGATCGCGGCCAGCGTACCGATAATGCCGGTCCGAGTATTCCGGTTGAGGTTCTGGGTCTGCAGGGAACACCGGTCGCGGGCGATGAGTTCGCGGTGGTCGAGACTGAAGGCCAGGCACGCGAGATCGCCGAATACCGGCAGCGTGTGCTGCGCGAGAAATCGGCGGTTGCCGGAGCGCGCGGCTCCGTTGAGCAGATGCTTTCGGCGATTGCAGCCGGTCAGGCCGAGGAATTGCCGGTGGTCATCAAGACCGACGTGCATGGCTCCCTCGAAGCGATCCGGTCCACGCTCGAGAATATCTCCAACGATCATGTTGCCGTGCGCATTCTGCATGGCGCCGTTGGCGGCATCAGCGAGTCCGATGTGGCTCTGGCGAAAGCCTCCAGCGCTCTGATCATCGGCTTCAATGTCCGGGCCAACCCGCAGGCGCGGGACATGGCGCAGCAGGAAGGTCTCGAGATCCGCTACTACTCGATCATTTACGAGCTGATCGACGATATCAAAGCGGCGCTCACCGGCATGCTGTCTCCGGATCTCAAGGAAGAGTTCCTTGGCAATGCGGAAATCCGCGAGGTCTTCAACATCACCAAGGTCGGCAAGGTCGGTGGCTGCATGGTTACCGAGGGCATGCTCCGGCGTGCCGCCAAGGTCCGCCTGCTGCGCGACAGCGTGGTGATTCACGAGGGCACGCTGAAGACGCTCAAGCGCTTCAAGGACGAGGTCAAGGAAGTCCGCGAGGGTTACGAGTGCGGTGCCGCTTTCGAGAACTACAACGATATCCAGGCCGGCGACCTGATCGAGTGTTTCGAGATCAAGGAAGTGGCACGGAGCCTGGAATCGGTCCAGCGGGCCAGCACCTCGTCTTGAGTGGCGGGGTTTGACTGTCACACTGTCTGACGGGAGCTAAAAATGGTTGGATCGCACCCTGAAAAAACGGGGCGGGGCGGACGAGCGCCGTCCCAGCGCCAATTGCGTATCGGCGAGGAAGTGCGTCACGTGCTGGCTGGCGTGTTTCAGCGCGGTGATTTGCACGACCCTGAACTCGAAGGCGCTTCGATCACGGTCAGCGAGGTCTCGGTAAGCCCGGACCTGCGCAATGCGAATGTGTTCGTCATGCCTTTGGGCGGCAGCAATGTGGAGGATGTGCTCAGCGGGCTGAAGCGCGCTGCGCCGTTCCTGCGGACCATGCTGGCCAAGCAGATGTCGCTGCGTACCGTGCCGCGTCTTCGTTTTATCATCGACAATGCGTTCGAGACGGCCAACCGGATCAACGAGGTGTTCCAGAACCCCGTGGTGCGCGCGGACCTCGAGAAAACAGACGAAGACGAGACGGAAGAGGGCGGTAATGGCGCGTAGGAAACGCGGCAACCCGGTCAATGGCTGGGTCATTCTGGATAAACCGTCCGGCGTGACCTCGACCCATGCGGTATCCGCCGTTCGGCGTATCTTTGACGCCCAGAAAGCCGGGCATGCCGGCACGCTTGACCCTCTGGCGACGGGAATTCTGCCGATCGCGCTTGGCGAGGCGACGAAAACCGTTCCCTACGTGATGGACGCCTCGAAGGAATATACCTTCGAAGTGACCTGGGGCGAGGAGCGGACGACGGACGACCTTGAGGGCACTGTATGCGGCAGCACCGACGCCCGCCCGGATATCGACGGGATCGAGGCTGTTTTGCCGCAGTTCCAGGGCATCGTCACACAGGTTCCGCCGATCTTTTCCGCCGTCAAGGTTCAGGGCCAGCGGGCCTACGATCTGGCGCGCAGGGAAGAGCCTGTGGAACTCTCGCCCCGTGAGGTGCGGATCGATTTCTTCGAGCTGGTCGAGGCCCGGGATTCGGACCATGCGCTGTTCCGTGTCGGCTCCGGCAAGGGTGCCTACATGCGCAGCCTTGCGCGGGATCTCGCGCGGGCCGCCGGGACACTCGGACATATTTCCATGCTGCGCCGGCACCGTGTCGGCCCATTTCTCGAAGCAGATGCGATTTCACTGGATTCCTTGAAAGCTTTGGACCATAGTCCCGCCGCTTTCGAGCACCTATTACCGGTAGAAACAGCGCTAGACGGCATCCCGGCGCTGACTTTGACCGGAGCAGAGGCAAATAAACTCAGATGCGGTCAGTCCGTCCCGGTCTTCCGGGCCATGGACCTTGATCGTTTCGGAGACCTCCGGGAAGGCGATGTTATGTACGCCGTCTCTGAGGGCAGTCCCGTTGCGATCGGACGGATCGACGGCGGCTGTATTTGTCCGATGCGCGTACTCAACCTTTGACCTAGGAGTATCCGATGTCGATTACGCAAGAGCGCAAGACTGCGCTGATCGAACAGTATGGCCGCAAAGAAGGCGATACCGGTTCCCCGGAAGTTCAGGTCTCGATCCTGACCGAACGGATTGTGAACCTCACCGAACACCTGAAGACCCACAAGAAAGACTTCCACTCCCGCCGTGGGCTTCTGATCATGGTTGGCCAGCGCCGCCGTCTGCTCGACTATCTGAAGAGCAAAAATGTCGAGCGCTATCAGGTCATCATCAAGGAATTGGGTCTGCGCCGCTAATCCGCGCAGCGCCGCCAAAAACAGTAACGCGTCCGCCCTGCGATTTCCGTGGGGCGGTTTGCGTTTCTGCAGAGCTTTCGGGATTGCCATATTGGGTTTGACGCCCTCGGCGATCCATGCGATTGAAAGCCCGCTCAATAGAGGAAAAAACCGAAGAACCGTACCGATGAGACACCGATGAATATGAGCCGTGTGTCACCTCGCTCGACCCTTTGTTCGGTAACCATGGGCCCCCTGACCAGTTCTCCCGCGCCCCGTGAGGCGATGCGTTTGAAGAACCGGACCGGATTGCTCCATTTCAGGCCAGACAGAGGACAGAACGAGGATCGGATCCGAGCGGTTCGGCTTTGAAGGAAAGCTGAATGTTTCAGATATACAAAAAAGAGATCGACTGGGGCGGGCGCAAGCTGACGCTCGAGACCGGTAAAGTCGCACGTCAGGCCGACGGCGCCGTCATGGCGACGATGGGCGAGACGACTGTTCTGTGTACCGCTGTCTATGCACGGCAGCCGAAGCCGGGGATCGACTTCTTCCCGCTGACCGTCAACTACCAGGAAAAAACCTTTGCCGCCGGCAAGATTCCGGGTGGCTTCTTCAAGCGTGAAGGTCGTCCGACGGAGAAAGAGGTGCTGACGTCGCGCCTCATCGACCGTCCGATCCGTCCGCTGTTCGTCAAAGGCTTCAAGAACGAAACGCAGGTCGTCTGCACCGTTCTGTCCCACGATCTCGAAAACGATCCGGACGTTGTCGCCATGATCGGCGCTTCCGCCGCTCTGACGATTTCCGGCGTGCCGTTCCTCGGCCCGATCGCGGCCTGCCGCGTTGGTTACAAGGATGGCGAATACATCCTGAACCCGCGCCAGAGCGATCTGCCGGACTCCGATCTGGACCTGGTGCTCGCCGGCACCCAGGAAGGCGTGCTGATGGTCGAGTCCATGGCTTCCGAGCTGTCCGAGGACATCATGCTCGGCGCCGTGACCTTCGGTCACAAGGCGTTCCAGCCGGTCATCGATGCGATTATCGATCTTGCTGAATCCTGTGCCAAAGAGCCGATGGATCTGCCGACCGAGAGCGAAGATGTCGGCCGTGTGCGCGATGCGCTGAAAGCGGCTATCTCGGGCGACATGACCGAGGCTTATGCCGAGCCGAACAAGACCCAGCGCCAGCAGAACGTTGCGGTTGTCCGTGAAAAGGGCATGGCCCTGTTCGAGGACGAAGCGGACAAGAACATCGCCAAGGGCCTGATGAAAGGCATCGAGGCCGATGTCGTTCGTGGCGCCATCCTGAAGACCGGCCAGCGGATCGACGGCCGCGACACCAAGACGGTGCGCCCGATCGTCTCCGAAGTCGGCATTCTGCCGCGCGCCCACGGCTCCGCCCTGTTCACCCGCGGTGAAACCCAGGCTCTGGCCGTCGCCACCCTCGGCACCGGTCAGGACGAGCAGATCATCGACGCGCTCGAAGGCGAATATCGCGAGCACTTCATGCTGCATTACAACTTCCCGCCCTACTCGGTCGGTGAAGCGGGCCGCATGGGTTCCCCGGGACGCCGTGAAATCGGCCATGGCAAGCTGGCCTGGCGCGCGGTGCGTCCGCTGCTTCCGGCCAAGGAAGTCTTCCCCTACACCATCCGTGTGGTCTCCGAGGTTACGGAATCGAACGGTTCCTCCTCGATGGCGACGGTTTGCGGCACCTCCCTCTCCCTGATGGATGCGGGCGTTCCGTTGTCCTCTCCGGTGGCCGGTATCGCCATGGGTCTGATCAAGGAAGGCGACGATTACGCTGTCCTGTCCGACATCCTCGGTGACGAAGATCATCTCGGCGACATGGACTTCAAGGTCGCTGGTACCGAGAACGGCATCACCTCGCTGCAGATGGACATCAAGATCACCTCGATCACCGAGGAGATCATGAAGATCGCTCTGGACCAGGCGAAAGACGGCCGGGTTCACATCCTGGGTGAAATGTCCAAGGCCCTGACCTCTTCCCGCGAAGGTGTCTCGGACAATGCGCCGCGGATCACCACGATCACGGTCCCGACCGACAAGATCCGCGAAATCATCGGCCCGGGCGGCAAGATGATCCGTGAAATCTGCGAGACCACGGGTGCGAAGATCGACATCGACGACGACGGCACCGTGAAGGTCGCGGCGGTTGATACCGCTTCCACCGAAGCGGCCCTGGAGCGGATCCGCTACATCGTCGCCGAGCCGGAAGTCGGCGTGATCTACACCGGCAAGGTCGTGAAGACCGTCGATTTCGGCGCCTTCGTGAACTTCCTCGGCGCCAAGGACGGCCTCGTTCACATCAGCGAGCTGAAGAACGAGCGGGTCGGCAAGACCACCGATGTGGTCAACAACGGTGATGAGGTGAAGGTCAAGGTCATCGGCTTCGATGATCGCGGCAAGGTCAAGCTGTCCATGAAAGTCGTGGATCAGGAGACCGGCCTCGAGATCACCGAAGAAGAAGCGTAAGCGACTTCGACCGATGAGCCTCCGGCTGTCCCGCTTTGTCGGACATCGCGGGATTGCCGCAGAGGCTCCTGAAAATACATTGACCGGCTTCCGCCTTGCGGCGGAGGCCGGTTTTTCGTGGGTGGAGTTCGATGTGATGCTGAGCGCGGACGATGTGCCGGTGCTGCATCATGACGAGGAGCTGGGCCGGACCAATAGCGGCTCCGGGCCGGTTGCCGCGCAAACCCTGTCCGCTCTCAAGACGCTTGATGCCGGCTCCTGGTTCGATCCGGGCTTTGCCGGAGAGCGTGTGCCGACCTTCGAGGAAGCCATCTCCTGCTGCCGGGCTCTTGGCCTGTCGATGAATGTGGAGATCAAGCCGACCAGGGGCCGGGAAGCGCGCACAGCCGAGCTGGTCTCGCAGATGCTGAACGATCTGTGCCCGGACCTGACGGAGCGGATTATCGTCTCCAGCTTCGTGCCGGACTGTTTGCGGATCGCACAAGAAAAAGCCCCGGATTTTCTCCGAGGCTATCTGTCAGACACGATGGCAGAGGGTTGGCATGAGGCAGCCAGGGACCTTGGATGTTTCTCGGTACATCCGAACCATGCCCGCCTGGATGCCGCACTGATTACGGCCATACATGAGGCGGGCTTCCGGATCCTTACTTATACGGTAAACGATCCGGAGCGGGCTGCGAGCCTCATAGGCTGGGGGGTGGATGCGGTCATTACCGACGAGCCCCTGTTGGCTGCGCTGGCCTGAGCGGTCCGGCCGGCATTCATCCGGGCGAGATCCCGCCAATATCCCAACATGAAAACCCGCATGGCTGAAGGAACGGAACTGGATCCGCGGGTTCGGTCGATCTCGTTGATCAGGGCTTTGACATTATAGCCAAGCCTTTTCGAGACGAGGTCGAACATCGACCATTCTTCCGGGTGCAGACAGATGCTTGTGCGTCGGCTTTCCAGACGGAAGTGGCGGCGCACCATGCGGCTGGCGTCGCGATCTCCGTCCTCAACCGTCTTCAGGGCTGATCCGAGTATGTCTTTACCCTGTCCGGACGGTTTCAAGCTGTCTGCCATGAGGTGTCTCCAAGTAGTAGGGTTCTTATAATCGTCACTATTCCCAGAAAAGTGGGAAAGCGCAAGCGTAAATTGTTCGGGATACCCGTCTAGCGTGTTGAATTTGCATACAGAGATACACCGTACTGTGCTAATAAGCTGAATATAAATGGAAAAATTTCCGGCGAGATCTTTAAAAAAATGGCGCCCTGGTAATAAATTCCCAGAAAAATGGGAATTGCTTTCCCAGAGAAATGGGAATAAGGTCTTAGGTATGGGCCGATTCAAACATGCGATATCGAAGCTCGAGGCGGAATTGCGGCACCGTTGCCATCGCTATTACGTCGAGACAGGGATACGGAAATACAAACTCGCTTCCGCGGCGGGTATATCCGACACGTTGCTTAAAGGCATCGACAGTCCCGACTTCGAAGCGTCGATGAAAACCCTGCAACGGCTCGACGAGATCATTCCCGAAGACTGGGAGCCGACCGGTGCGGGCGGGAGCGGAAAGCTTCTGGTTCCGGCGCAGGCCGATCCGGTCATTGGCTACAAGATCTGGGAGAGCGATCTCAGCCGCAGCCGGAAGATATATGTCCGTGATGAGCTTCTGCATGGCCTTGACCCGGACCAGATGGAGCGCCGCGCTCTCTATATAGAGAAGGCGCGCGATCCGGAGGGCCGGCTGATACAAGGCCGGTTCAAGCTTGAGGTGCTAAGGGCGATTGCCCCGCAATGCGCCATCCATGTCTTCGACGTGGGCGAGGAAAACCCCGACGGCTATTTCATCGAGCACTGGGATACCGGCACCGGCTTCTGGCATGGCGCCGATATGACCGGGATGAAGTTCGCGGAGCTGGATGACGAGGCGCTGCGGCGGTGCCAGCTTGAAGATTACCTGGTCTGCCGCGAAACAAAGTGGCCGAACCTCTCGATCGTGCACCGTAATTACGCGCATGGCGAAGAGCGGAACTTTCTCCGCCTTCTCTTCCCGTTCGAGGCCAGTGACGGATCGCCGAAAATTCTCAGCATCACGCGGCCGCAATCCTCCGGGCTGGCCGTGGATCTGCTGAAGAAGAAGCTGCCGGGATACGAGCTGAGAAGCGGCGAAGGCATTGTTGACCTTCGCAGCCGCCGTACCTGAGGCTCTTCAAGCCAGTCTTTCGTGGATTAGTTAGTCTTCCGCGGCCCGTTCCGGCTTCGGAATGGCGACGGTGTGGAAGCCCCCGTCGACATAGTGGATTTCCCCCGTCACGCCCGCCGACAGGTCGCTCAGCAGATACAGTCCGGCCTGGCCGACTTCCGTGAGCGATGCGTTGCGTTTGAGCGGCGCGTTGTTCTCGGCGAAGCGGAACGTATGGCGGGCATCGGCAATGGCCGAGCCGGCAAGGGTCTTCATCGGCCCTGCGGAGATCGCGTTGACCCGGACGCCGTGCTCGCCGAGATCGGCGGCCAGATACCGGACACTTGCTTCCAGGGCGGCCTTGGCCACCCCCATGACATTGTAGTTCGGCGTGGTGCGGTTGGCGCCGAGATAGGACAGGGTCAGCATGCTGCCGCCATCCTTCATCAGGGGCCAGGCACGGCGGGCGATGTTCGTGAAGGAGAAGCAGGAGATGTCGAGCGTATTGAGGAAGTTTTCCCGCGACGTGTCCGCGTAGCGCCCCTTCAGCTCGCCCTTGTCCGAATAGGCAATGGCGTGCAGCACGAAATCCAGACCGCCCCAGGCAGTACCGATTTCATCGAATGCCCGGTCAAGCGCATCGTCATCCGCGACGTCGCACATGACGGCAAGCGGTGAGCCAACGCTCTCCGCCAGGGGATGAACCCGCTTTTTCAGGGACTCGTTCTGGTATGTGAAAGCCAGCTCGGCACCTTGCGAGGCGACGGCGGAGGCAATGCCCCAGGCGATCGAGCGATCGTTGGCAACCCCCATGATCAAACCGCGCTTGCCAGCCATCAGGCCTTTGTAAGGCGTCGCTTCCGCTTCATGCTGATCGGCCGTGTCGTCAATCAGGTCGGTCATCCCGGTCGCTCCGCTATCAGGCGTCGTATTTCTGGAAGGCTAGCACGGCATTGGTGCCGCCGAATCCGAAACTGTTAGACATGGCAACACGCAGCCCGGCATTGTCCACGCGCTCCCGAACGATCGGCATGTCCTCGACCTCCGGATCGACGGTTTCGATGTTGGCGGAGGCCGCGATGAAGTCGTTCTTCATCATCAGAAGCGTGTAGATGGCCTCATGGACGCCGGTGGCGCCCTGTGAATGGCCGCTCAGGGATTTGGTCGAGCTGATTGGCGGGATCGCGTTCCGGTCCTTGAAGACCTCGCGAATGCCTTCCAGCTCGATCGTGTCGCCGACCGGCGTGCTGGTGCCGTGGGCGTTGATGTAATCGACCGGCCCTTCGACGTTCTTGAGGGCCATCTGCATGCAGCGCACGCCGCCTTCGCCGGAGGGCGCGACCATGTCGGCGCCGTCTGACGTTGCGCCGTAGCCGACAACTTCGCCGTAAATCTTGGCGCCGCGTGCCTTGGCATGCTCGAGTTCCTCGAGGATGAGGACACCGCCGCCGCCGGAGATGACGAAACCGTCGCGATTGGCGTCATAGGCGCGCGAGGCCTTGTCGGGCGTATCGTTGAATTTCGAAGAGAGCGCGCCCATGGCGTCGAACAGGACGGACAGCGTCCAGTGCAGCTCTTCGCCGCCGCCGGCTAGCATGACATCCTGCTTGCCCATCTGGATCAGCTCATAGGCATTGCCGACGCAGTGCGAGCTGGTCGAGCAGGCCGAGGAGATGGAGTAGCTGAGGCCCTTGATCTTGAAGGCGGTCGACAGGGTCGCGGAATTGGTGCTGCACATGACCCGCGGCACCATGTAGGGGCCGACCCGCTTCGGACCCTTTTCGCGGGCTGTGTCGAATGCCTGCATCATGTTGGAAGTGGACGGGCCGCCGGACCCCATGACCATGCCGGTCATCGGGTTGCTGACATCGGCGGGCTCCAGGCCCGCATCTTCTATGGCCTGCTGGGCCGCGATGTAATTGTAGGCTGCGCCGTTGCCCATGAACCGCATCAGCTTCCGGTCGATATGTTCCGACGGATCCAGCTTGATCGAGCCATGAATGTGGGAGCGGAAACCGAGATCGGCATAGTCCGGCGCGAATTCGATGCCGGATTTACCGGCGCGCAGGGAAGCGGTGACTTCTTCTGCGTTATTGCCGATGCTGGAGACGATTCCGAGCCCGGTGACGACGACGCGACGCATATCAATTTGCCCCTTCGGTTACCGTGTTTTGGAACAGTCCGACGCGAATGTCCTTGGCCTCGAAGACCGTGACACCGTCGCATTCCACGCGGCCGTCGGCGATCCCCATATAGAGTTTGCGCATGATAACGCGCTTGAGGTCCAGCGTGTAGGTCAACAGCTTTGCGGACGGCAGCACCTGGCCGGAAAATTTGACTTCGCCGACCGAGATCGCGCGGCCGGAACCCGGACCGCCCATCCAGCCCAGCGTGAAGCCGAGCAATTGCCAGAGAGCGTCCATGCCGAGGCAGCCCGGCATCACCGGGTCGCCGACGAAATGACAATCGAAGAACCAGAGGTCCGGCTTGATGTCGTATTCGGCCGTGACCGAGCCCTTGTCATATGCCCCGCCGCTGGTCGAGAGATTGGTGATACGGTCGAACATCAGCATCGGAGGCATCGGAAGTTGCGCATTCCCGGGGCCGAAAAGCTCTCCCTTGGCGCATTTGATCAGGTCTTCGTACCCGAAGCTGTTCTTTTCCTTGAAGTCCAACAATGCCGTTCCTTCCCGTACGCCAGCGCTTGTCGTCAGGCGGGACCCTGTCTGGTCCCATGATAGACTGCAACCGCGCGACCGCGCCATCTCTCACATTTCATGCACCGCCTACCCTAAATATGGTGGGGAGTGCAAGCAATCAGGTGGAGTGTGATACCCGATGACTTGACATATGGGGCGGATTAACGCTCTTTCTTATGATTGATGTGCCCGAGCGACGAAACCCCGAGAGACCGAATGGAAGACCGGGAATGAGCAGTGCAGATACCCCTAGTGAAACGCAGAGCCTGGGCGAAATGCAGAGCCTGTCCGGCCGCCTGACGCGGGCCGGATTGCGCCCGACGCGTCAGCGTCTCGCACTCGCGGACCTGCTATACGCTGCGGGCGATCGCCATGTGACGGCGGAGCAGCTTCACAAGGAAGCCGGTGAAGCCGGGATCGCGGTCTCGCTTGCCACTGTTTACAACACGCTGCACCAGTTCACCGGATCCGGCCTGCTGCGCGAAGTTGTCGTGGAATCCGGCCGTTCGTATTTCGATACGAACACCACGGATCACCATCACTTCTTCGTCGAGGACGAGTTGCGGCTGACAGATATTCCGGCGGAACGGGTTGGTTTCGTGAACCTTCCGGATGCTCCGGAAGGCACGGAGATCGAGCGGGTCGACCTGATCATCCGCCTGAAGGCGAAAGAGCTTTAGAGCGGGATCAAAAGCCCGTGTGCTTCTAGCCCCCGGTGCCTCTAGCGCAGAGACTCGTCTACCCGTATTCCCCAGATCGCCGACCTGTGTACCCAGCCGCTGAGGCCGGACACTTCGATCTCGCACCATTCCTGCGCGCAGCTTTCCAGCCAGGCGATCACGCCGGGTTCCAGATGCGCCACGGCAGGCGAGCTGTCCGCCGACTCACGCCGGAGCGTCCGGTTGCGGCCAATCACCAGCACGGAGCGGCGGCCGGACAGCATGCTCTGATGCACCCATCCCTCGGTGCCTTCGAAATCACGGACTTTCCGCCAGTTCTCGAATTCGGAGACGATCTCGACCGGCATGTTCTCCCGCACGAACACCCAGTCCACCGGATAGCGCACGCCGGGGCCGGTCCGGACATTGACCTCTTCCGCCTGGAGCGTGACGTAGCGCGGGATCGGCAGGCCGGTCACGCTGCCCACGGTTTCCGCCCGCGCCGCCGTGTTCAGGCCGGCAAGCAGGGATGTTGGCACGATCAGCAGGGCGAGGATCAGCGAGAGCGGTTTCAGAAACATGGTGCGTATCCCGGAATGAGCACCCATCCTACCACTACAATTGGGGTGGAGTAAGAGGGCGCGCCGCTATATAGCGGAGATACTTGCCGCTTTGTGGACAATTCACCGGGCGCCTGATATTTCCCGGAAGAACAGGGTATCGGGGCGAAGGATAAATCCCATGACAACCAGCAAGCCGCTTGTCATCGTCACGCGGAAGCTACCGGATCCGGTGGAAACCCGGATGATGGAGCTGTTCAATACGCGGCTGAACATGACGGACGAGCCGTTCTCCCGGGATCAGCTCAAGGCCGCCATGGCCGAAGCGGACATCCTGATCCCGACCGTCACCGACAAGCTCGACGCGAAACTGATCGAGGAAGCCGGCCCGGCCCTGAAGCTGATTGCCTCTTTCGGCACCGGTGTCGATCATATCGATGTGCCCGCGGCCAAAAAGAAAGGCATCGTCGTCACCAACACCCCCGGCGTGCTGACCGAGGATACGGCGGACATGACCATGGCGCTGATCCTTTCGGTGCCGCGCCGTCTGGTCGAGGGCGAAAAGCTGGTGCGGTCCGGAAAATGGGAAGGCTGGGGGCCGACGGTGATGCTCGGCCACCGGATCCATGGCAAGCGCCTTGGCATCATCGGCATGGGCCGGATTGGCCAGGCGGTGGCAAAGCGGGCCCGCGGGTTCGGCCTGTCGATCCATTATCACAATCGCCGCCGCCTGCATCCGGAGACCGAGCAGGAACTGGAGGCGACCTATTGGGACAATCTGGACCAGATGCTGTCCCGTATGGATATCGTTTCGGTGAATTGCCCGCGCACGCCCGCCACCTATCACATGCTGAATGCGCGGCGGCTCTCGCTGCTGCAGCCGCACGCCTATCTGGTCAACACGTCGCGTGGCGAGGTGGTGGACGAGGAAGCGTTGGTGCAGGCGCTGTCGAACAGGGATTTCGCGGGCGCGGGCCTCGATGTTTTCGAGCATGAGCCGCAGGTCGATCCGAAGCTGCTGAAGCTTTCAAACGTCGTGCTGCTGCCGCATATGGGCTCGGCGACGATCGAGGGCCGGATCGATATGGGGGAAAAGGTGATCGTGAACGTGAAGACGTTCGTCGATGGCCACCGGCCGCCGGACAGGGTGTTAGAGCTCGAGTTCTGAGTGCGTCAGCCTAAAGGGATCGGCCGAAAGGGATCAGTGGCCGAAAAAGGCACTGGCATCGCCGGAGCCAACCATCACGCCAACCAGTACCAGGCTGAATACAATGGTGAGGCCGAGAAGGGGCAGACCCCAGGACCCGCTGGCCTGGAGATCGGCTTCGCTCGGCACCACGCCGTTGCCGCCGTTTCGTTTTTTTGATTTGCGCCCATTCATAATTCGTATTCTCCCGGGCTGCCCCGAACTTCACCCGATTGCGAAATCAGCAGCCTCGTCATTATGCTCACTTGATATGTAAACATATGGTAACCGATCGGATTATTTCCAATCCGTTATCGATTATTACAGTGGCATATGACACATGCCGATCAGGACCGAATTAAGGCGAAGATCAGGCGATTTCGCGGATGGTCGGGTCGGTGCCGCACAATGCACAGCCCGGATCGCGGGCGGCTTTCATCTTCCGGAAGGTTGGGCCGAGCGCGTCATAGATCAGCAGATGGCCGGACAGGCTGCTGCCGAGATCGAGCAATTCCTTCAGAACTTCAGTGGCTTGCAGCGTGCCGATCACACCGGCGACCGCCCCGAGGATGCCGGCCTCCTCGCAGCGCGGGATCATGCCCGGCGGCGGCTCGGTCGGGAACAGGCAGCGATAGCAGGGCTCGCCCTCATGGCCGGGCACGCCGCCCCGGAAGGTCGCAAGCTGACCCTCGAAACGCAGCAGGGAGCCGGAGACCAGAGGCTTGCCGGAGAGATAGGCGGCATCATTGACGAGATAGCGTGTGGTAAAATTGTCACTGCCGTCGGCGATCAGGTCATAGTCGGCGAAGAGTGTGGCCGCGTTTTCGGCGGTCAGCCGTTCCTCGTACCGGTTCACCCGGATGCCCGGATTGATCCGGGCGACGGATTCCGCCGCCGAGGCGACCTTGGAACTGCCGACAGAGGCGGTGCCGTGGGCGATCTGCCGCTGCAGGTTGGTCAGGTCGACTTCGTCATCATCGATGATACCGAGGGTGCCGACCCCGGCCGCGGCAAGATAGAGCAGCAACGGCGAGCCGAGCCCGCCGGCGCCGATCACCAGGACGCGGGAAGCGAGAAGGCGCTCCTGCCCCTCCTCGCCGACCTCGTCCAGGATCAGATGGCGGGCATAGCGGTGGAACTGTTCGTCGTTCAGTTCCATGTGGTTTATTCCCCGAGGCCCTCGAACAGGGCGGTCGAGAGATAACGCTCGGCGAAGCTCGGGATGATGACGACGATCCGCTTGCCTTCCATCTCCGGGCGCTTGCCGATCTCGAAGGCGGCGGCAAGGGCGGCGCCGGAGGAGATCCCGGCCGGCAGGCCTTCGATGCGGGCGGCCTCGCGGCTGGTCTCGATGGCGGCTTCGTTGCTGACCTTGACGATCTCGTCATAGATCCTCGTGTCGAGAATCTCTGGCACGAAACCGGCGCCGATGCCCTGGATCTTGTGCGGTGCCGGGCTGCCGCCGGACAGCACCGGGCTGGCTTCCGGCTCGACCGCGACGACGTGGAGTTTCGGATTGCGCTGCTTCAGCACGCCGCCGGCGCCGGTGATGGTGCCGCCGGTGCCGATACCCGAGACGAAAGCGTCGATATCGCCACCGGTATCCGCCCAGATTTCCTCCGCCGTGGTGCGAACATGGATATCCGGGTTCGCCGGGTTGGCGAATTGCTGCGGCATGAAGGCGCCAGGCGTTTTGGCAACCAGCTCCTCGGCCTTCGCGATGGCGCCCTTCATGCCGAGCGGTGCTTCGGTCAGCACGATCTCTGCACCGAGGAACGCCAGCATCTTGCGGCGCTCGATCGACATGGATTCCGGCATGGTCAGGATCAGCTTGTAGCCCTTGGCCGCCGCCACGAAGGCAAGGCCGATACCGGTATTGCCGCTGGTCGGCTCGATGATGGTGGCGCCTGGCTTCAGCGCGCCCGAGGCTTCGGCGGCTTCGATCATCGCCCTGCCGATCCGGTCTTTCACGGAAGCCAGCGGATTGAAGAATTCGAGCTTGGCAAGGATGTCCGCCTTGACGCCCTTGGCTGCTGCCAGCTTCGAGACCCGGACGAGAGGGGTGGCGCCAATCGTATCGAGGATGCTGTCGTAGATTTTTCCGCGGAATTCGGTTGCGCTCATTTGGTGGTCCTCCCTTTGGGATGTCCTGTCCTGCTCAAGCTGGTCAATCCCGCCCGGCTCTTAAACGGCCGGTACGGAACAAGTGTGTGCGTGTTCGCGCGCCAGCGCTCAGCCGGTACCGGTGGAGCCGAAACCGCCGCTCCCGCGCGCCGTTTCGTCCAGCTCTTCGACTTCCTGCCAGCGCGCCTGGATCACCGGCGCCACAAGCATCTGCGCGATGCGCATGCCACGGGTCACGGTGAAGGGCTCCTGGCCGTGATTGATCAGGATAACGCCGATCTCGCCGCGATAGTCCGCATCGATGGTGCCGGGCGTGTTCACCTGGGTGACGCCGTTGCGCAGCGCCAGCCCCGAACGCGGCCGGACCTGGGCCTCGAAGCCCGGCGGCAGGGCGATGGACAGGCCGGTCGGGATTAGCGTGCGCGCGCCCGGCGCAAGAACGACATCCTCAGAAATCGCGGCCATCAGATCCATGCCGGCGCTGTCCGGTGTCTGATATTCCGGCAGGGGCAGGTCCGCGCCATGCGGCAGGCGGCGGACGCGGACGTCGACGGTGGCGGTGGTCATGCGGTGAAATGCTCCGTGATGCGGGCGGCGAGCTTCACCGCCACTTCCTTCTTGGTCAGGGTGGGCCAGTCCTCGGCGCCGTCCCCGGTGATCAGGTGAATGGTGTTGGCGTCCCCGCCGAAAGTCCCCGTCGCCGGGCTGACATCGTTTGCCATGATCCAGTCGCAGCCCTTGCGGGCGCGCTTCTCGGTGGCATGCGGGATCACGTTTTCCGTTTCGGCAGCGAAACCAATGACCAGGGCGGGCCGCTTGCCGTCGAGCCCGGAAACGGTTTTCAGGATGTCCGGGTTCTCGGTCATGGAGAGCGCCGGGATTTCCCTGCTGCCGTTCTTCTTCAGCTTCTGCGGCGCCTCCTCGGCCACCCGCCAGTCGGCGACGGCGGCGGCGAAGATGGCGATATCGGCGGGCAGGGCGGCCTCGACCCCGGCCAGCATCTGCCGCGCGGTCTCGATATGCCGGACGGTGACGCCTGCCGGATCGGGCTCCCGCGTCGGGCCGGTGACCAGTGTTACCTCGGCACCCGCCGCTGCAAGCGCCGCCGCGATGGCATGGCCCTGCTTGCCGGACGACCGGTTGGCGATATAGCGCACCGGATCGATCGGCTCATAGGTCGGCCCGCTGGTGACCACGGCGCGTTTGCCCGCCAGAGGTTTCGCCGCCGGGTCGAGTTGGGCCGCGACGGCCTCGGCAATTGCCGTCGGTTCCGCCATGCGCCCCGGCCCGAATTCGCCGCAGGCCATGTCGCCCTCGTCCGGCCCGATGAAGGAAATGCCGCGTTCGGCCAGAACCTTCACATTTTCCTGCGTTGCCGCATGGGTCCACATCCGGACATTCATGGCTGGGGCGGCCAGCACGGGCGTGTCGGTCGCCAGCAGCAGGGTGGAGGCCAGATCGCCCGCCAGCCCGGCCCGCATCTTCGCCAGTAAATCGGCAGTGGCGGGGGCGACGACGATCAGGTCGGCGGAGCGGGAAAGCTGGATATGCCCCATCTCCGCCTCGTCGGTGAGGGAGAAGAGATCGGTATAGACCTTGTCCTCGGTCAGCGCCGACAGGCTGAGGGGCGTCACGAACTCCTCGCCCGCTTTCGTCAGCACCGCGCGCACGGATATCCCGCGCTTGCGCAGCAGCCGCACCAGCTCCAGCGCCTTATAGGCGGCAATACCGCCACCGACGATCAGCAGAACCCGTTTGCCGGAGGACATGTCCCGACCTTTCAGATGTCTCAGACGAGGCGGACTCTAGGGCGCCGGGGGTGGACGTTCAAGCTGCGTTCTCGGTTGTTTGTTGTGCCGGAGGGATTGTAAACATCAATTCAGTGTGTATAATTATACACATGAAAAGTGCTGCCGTGATAAAGCTTCTGGAAGCCGACGGCTGGCGTCAGGTCCGGGTGACCGGGAGTCATCATCACTTCAAGCACCCGACGAAGCCTGGATTGGTCACGGTTCCGCACCCAAAGCGCGACCTGCCTGCAGGGACGCTGCGGAGCATCGAAAAGCAATCCGGCGTAAAACTGAGGTGACGCAATGAGATACTATGTAGGCATCATTCACAAAGATGACGGTAGTGAATACGGAATCTCGTTTCCGGACTTTCCGGGATGTGTGTCTGCCGGAGTGTCTGTCGAAGAGCTGAAGACTGGGGCCGAGGAGGCCCTTGCCGGGCATATAGATCTGCTTTTGGAAGACGGTGTGGATATCCCGCCTCCGTCTTCGGTCGAAGATATCATGGCCGATCCGGATTTTGCCGACGGGATGCCGGTCTTGATCCGGGTTGCTAAAATCGAGGACCGGACCGTGCGGGTGAACATTACGCTGAAACAGTCGGAACTCGGCGCCATTGACCGGAATGCGGCAATGCACGGTGTAAGCCGCTCTGCCTATATCGCGAAAGCGGCTGTCGGCGGTCAGTGGCGAAGCCGGTCCGAAACGGAGCCTTTCACGGGTCTTGCCGGGCCCTCAAAGTCTCACTGAAGGGGCTACCCCGCCTTCCGCAACTTCGCTGCGTCAATCCTCGCGCGCGCCATCCGGTCCGCCACTTCGCCCGCAGGCAGATCAAGCCGGGCGGCTTCGGCGAACACCCCGTCCAGAGTTTCCATCAGGCAATCCAGCCGCGCCTGCACCCAGACAGGGTCGTAGCGTCCGGAGATTTCGGCGGCGACGTTGATGATGCCGCCGCCATTGATGACGTAATCCGGGGCATAGAGAATGCCGCGCTGTTTCAGCAGCATCTCGCTTTCAGGCGTGTCGAGCTGGTTGTTCGCGGCTCCGGCGACGACCGGGACTTTCAGGCGCGGAATGGTGTCCGGGTTCAGCACCGCTCCGGCGGCGCAGGGGGCGAAGATATCGGCGGGGGCGTCGTAGATCTCGTCCAGGGCAACCACGCGGGCGCCGAGTTCCCGTTCCGCCTTTTTCAGGGCGATCTCGTTCACGTCGGTGACGATCAGGCTGGCTCCGGCTTCGTGCAGCAGCTTTGCCAGCGCATAGCCGACATGGCCGATGCCCTGGATGGCGACGGTCAGGCCTTTCACGCTTGGCCGTTCCAGCTTGTGTTTCACCGCGATCCTGATGCCCCGGAAAACGCCTTCGGCGGTCACGGGCGAGGGATCGCCGCTTGCCGCCTTGCCGGATTTGAGTCCGGCGACATAACGGGTACGGCGGGCGACCTTCTCCATATCCTCGGGGCCGATGCCCATGTCTTCCGCGATCCAGTAGGCGCCGCCGAGCCGTTCGACGGCATCGCCGAGGCTTTCAAGAAAGGCGTCGCTCTTGTCCGTCGCCGGATTGCCGATGACCACGGCCTTGCCGCCGCCGAGCGGCAGTTCGGCCATGGCGTTCTTGTAGGTCATGCCGCGCGAGAGGCGGAGCACGTCGGTCAGGGCTTCATCGGCCGAGGCATAGGCACGCATCCGGCATCCGCCTGCGGCGGGGCCGAGGGCGGTGGAGTGAATGGCGATGATGGCGCGCAGACCCGTTTCCGGGCAGGACGCATAGCTGACAGTCTCGTGTCCGTCGAAGCTGGGCGAGTCGAAGGCGGTGGTCATGGCATCTCTCCCCACATGCAAGTCCATGTGCTGACCGTATGAAAACCGCTTACCGAAACGGATTTCGGGCCGGCCGGTTTCTACCCATGAATGTGGGGCAAGAGAGGCGGAATTTCCGGTCGTATTTGGATCGGAACCGGACTAACCGGTGCCCGAAACGCCTGTTCCCGGCAATAAAACTGCGTCGGAATGTCGCAGATGGAGACCTGCCAGCGCCTCTCAGTCGATCAGCAGCGCCAGCGCGGCGATGAAGAGGGCGAGCCAGACCGGCCAGAAGGAGCGGCGGCGTTTTGCGCTTTCCTCGGCGAACCGGGCCACGGTTTCCGGGTGCAGCTTGACGCCGCCCTCGGTCATCGAGCCCATGACCTTGTCCGTGGCCTCGATGATCTGCGGCAGCCGTTCGGCAAGGGTGATGGCGTGGGAGGCGGCTTCCTTGATCCGGGCCTGGGGGCCGCGATGCTGGAGCATCCAGTCCTCGATCATCGGCCGGGGCAACTCCCACATATTGACGTCGGGATTGAGCGTCCGGCCGACGCCTTCCGCCACCACCATGGTCTTCTGCAACAGCAGGAGCTGGGGCTGGGTTTCCATCTCGAACTGCTCGGTGATGCGGAACAATTGCGCCAGCAGCCGGGCGACGGAAATCTCGTGCAGGGGGCGGCCAAGCAGCGGCTCGCCGATGGAGCGGCAGGCCTGGGTGAAGGCGTCGATACTTTTGTGCGCGGGCACGTATCCGGCCCGGAAATGCACCTCGGCAACCTTGCGGTAATCGCCGGTCAGAAAGCCGGTCAGCATGTCGGCCAGGAAATAGCGGGTCTTCTGGTCGAGCCGGCCCATGATGCCGAAATCGACCGGGACGACGCGGCCCTGGGCGTCCACGAAGGCGTTGCCCGGATGCATGTCGGCATGGAAGAAGCCGTCCCGGAACACCTGATTGAAGAAGGCGGTGGCGGCCTGGCGCAGGATTTCCGTGGGGTCCAGCCCCATTTCCTGCAACGCTTCCAGATTGTCGATCCGGGCGCCGCGCACCCGCTCGACGGTCATGATCCGCGCGGTGGTCCGGCTCCAGTCCACGGTCGGGACCCGGAAGCCCGGATCGTCGGCAAAATTATCGGCCAGCTCGGACGCGGCGGCGGCCTCCATGCGGAGGTCCATTTCCATCTCGACGGTTTCGGCGAACAGTTCGATCACCTCGACCGGCTTCAGGCGGCGGATCCAGGGCCAGTGCTCTTCCAGCAGCTCGGCGATCCAGAGGAACAGGTCGAGGTCGCGGGCGAACCGTTTCTCGATATCGGGCCGCAGGATCTTGACGGCGACGTCCTCGCCCTCGGTGGTAACGGCGAAATGCACCTGGGCGATGGAGGCGGCGGCGACCGGTTTTTCCTCGAAGCTGCTGAACACCTCGCCGATGGGGCGTTCCAGCTCTTCTTCCAGCATGCGCTTGGCGATGGCGGCGGAGAAGGGCTTCAGGCGGTCCTGCAGTTGAGAAAGGTCATGCGCCTGTTCCTCGCCGATCAGGTCCGACCGGGTGGCCAGAGACTGGCCGAACTTGATGAAGCTGGGGCCGAGGGCGCTGAGCGCTGCCGCCAGTCGCTCGCCGGGTCGCAGCCGGTCATAGCGCCGGTCCCGGAACAGCAGCACGAAGCGCGCCGCCAGCGCGAGGGCGGGTGCCTGCGGAATGTTGGCGAGTGGTGCCAGCGCCCCGTGCCGGGCGAGTATCCAGGCCGAGCCGCAGAGACGGATGAGGTTGCGAAGGGCGCGCCACATAAGGGTCAGATCTTCCAGGCGGAATGAATGGCCGCGATGCCGCCGGAAAGATTGCGGTAGCGGATACGGCCGAACCCGGCCTCCTCTATGCGATCGACAAAACGCTCCTGATCCGGAAATTTCCGGATGCTTTCGGCCAGATAGAGATAGGCGTCGCGGTCGTCCGCGACACGGGCGCCGATTTCCGGCAGCACCTTGAAGGAATAGAAATCATACACCGGGTCGAGCGCCGGCAGGGCGAGGCGGCTAAATTCGAGGCAGAGGAAACGCCCGCCCGGCTTCAACACCCGGCGCGCGTCACGCAGGGCGGCGTCGATATCGGTCACGTTCCGCAGGCCGAAGGCGATTGTATAGAGATCGACCGAATTGCTTTCGATCGGCAGCATTTCGGCATTGCCGACGGTCCAGGTCAGTTTTTCGATGCCGTTTTCCGCCGCCCGCTCCCGGCCGACGGTCAGCATCGCCTCGTTGATATCGCAGACAATCACCGGCCCGCCGCCCCGCTCCCGGTAGCGGAAGGCGATATCGCCTGTGCCGCCGGCCACGTCCAGCAGGGTGAGGTCCGGGCGCGGCGCCACCCAGTCCATCAGCGCGGCCTTCCAGAGCCGGTGGATACCGAGGCTCATCAGGTCGTTCATCAGGTCGTAGCGTCCGGCGACGGAGTCGAAAACCTCGCGCACCAGCCCGGCTTTCTCGCCGACGGGCACATCCTTGAAGCCGAAATGGGTGGTGGCGTTCTCAGTCATCGCATAAATCCCGCTGCCGCATGGAGACGGTCACCAGGATCGTCCCACCCGTGATCTAGCCCAGAGTGAGCGGCAATCCAACAGGAGAAGCAAGATGCCCCCGGTCGCGCTTGCCGATGCCTGCCCGCTCCCGTACAGAGAAACAGGATGCGGAAGCGAAGGAGTGCGGCGTGCCGGAACTGCCCGAGGTTGAAACCGTGATGCGCGGCCTGCAGCCCTTCATGGAGGGCAAGCGGCTGGTGCGTGTGGAGCAGCGGCGGCCGGATCTGCGCTGGCCGCTGCCGGTGGATTTCGTTGCCCGGCTCGAAGGCCGGCGGGTGGCAAGCATGACCCGGCGGGCGAAATACATGCTCGTCCATATGGAAGACGGCACGGTGCTGATCTGGCATCTCGGCATGTCCGGCCGGGTGACCATCGACGAGACCCGACCGCCCGAGCTGGACCGGCACGACCATGTTGTCTTCACGACAGAGGACGGCACCGTGATCCGGTTCAACGATCAGCGCCGGTTCGGTTCCATGGATCTCGCCATGGAAACCGAGATTCCGGCGCACAGGCATTTTGCCGGGATGGGGCCGGAGCCGTTGTCCAATGCTTTCAACGGCCCGGCGCTGGCCGCTGCCCTGAAGGGCAAGCAGACGCCGATCAAGGCGGCTTTGCTGGATCAGAAGGTGGTCGCGGGGCTCGGCAATATCTATGTTTCCGAGGCCCTGTTCCGCTCCGGCATTTCGCCGTTGCGCAAGGCCGCAAACGTGCAGGGCGCGCGGGCCGAGCGGCTGGCGGGGGATATCCGGGAAGTGTTGCAGGCGGCGATCCGGGCCGGCGGCTCCACGCTGCGGGATCATGCCCGGCCGGACGGGGAACTCGGTTACTTCCAGCATGAATTCGCCGTCTATGACCGCGAGGGCACGGCATGCCCGGTGGAGCCCGGTCACGGACCGATCCGCCGCATTGTCCAGTCCGGCCGGTCCACTTTCTATTGTCCACGCTGCCAGCGGTGAGGTAGAAGCTGCCATCATGTCTATCCGGCACAACAACAAGCGCGGGTCCGCACTCCGGGCGCTTCGGCTCCTTGTCAGAGTGTTTGTCTTCGTCCTGCTGCTGGCGTCTGCCCGGGCGGGACTGGCGGCGGACAGCTTTGTCGAGGGCTTTGCCGATCTGCCCCTGATGCCGGGCCTCGAACAAATTCCCGATGCCTCGCTGGCATTCGATGCGGCCAGCGGACGGATCGTGGTGGCCTTTGCCCGCGGACCTCTGCCCGTTGCCGGCATTCAGTCCTTTTATGCGGAGACCCTCGGCCAGCTCGGCTGGACCCGGGCGGGAGAGAATACCTACCAGCGTGAGGGGGAGAGTCTGACGCTGGATTTCACACCGGACGGCGAGGATACGCTGGTCCGGTATTCCTTATTGCCTAGATGACCGGCGGGCTTGTCCCGCCGGCGCGCAACGGATGAATGGGAGCGATCCGATGGCATATGAGAACATTCTGGTTGAGAAGAAGGGGGCCGTCGGCCTCATCACTCTGAACCGGCCGAAGGCGCTGAACGCCCTGTCGAGCGCGCTGATGGCGGAGCTGGGCAAGGCGGTTGCCGATTTCGAGGCGGACGACGAGGTCGGCTGCATGGTGCTGACCGGTAGCGAGAAGGCTTTCGCCGCCGGTGCCGACATCAAGGAGATGCAGAGCAAGAGCTTCACCGACGTGTTCAGTGAGGATTTCATCACCAGCGGCTGGGAAGACATTACCCGGTGCCGCAAGCCGGTGATCGCGGCGGTCTCGGGCTATGCGCTCGGCGGCGGCTGCGAAGTGGCGATGATGTGCGATTTCATCCTGGCCGCGGACACGGCGAAATTCGGCCAGCCGGAAATCACCATCGGGACGATCCCGGGATCCGGCGGCACACAGCGCCTGACACGCTTCGTCGGCAAGTCCAAGGCCATGGAAATGTGCCTGACCGGACGCATGATGGATGCGGAGGAGGCCGAGCGGTCGGGTCTTGTGAGCCGTATCGTTCCGGCCGCCGATCTGCTTGAGGAAGCCCTCAAGGTGGCGGGGAAAATCGCCGATCTGTCCCGTCCGTCCGTGTTGATGGCGAAGGAAGCGGTCAACCGGTCCTACGAGACCACCATGGCCGAGGGCGTGAAGTTCGAACGGCGGCTGTTCCACGCTACCTTCGCGACCGAAGACCAGAAAGAAGGCATGTCCGCATTTGCGGAAAAGCGGCAGCCTAGTTTCAAGAACCGCTGATTCTGAAATCAGTTGGATTTACGCGGTTGACGTGACGGGAGACTCTCGTCTATAAGCCGCCCTCTTGAATTTCCGCGCATCGAGCTGGGATTAGAAGCAAATGGCGCAACATCAGTCTGCCAAAAAACGTATTCGCCGTAACGATCGGCGCCGGGTCATGAACCACGCCCGGATCAGCCGTATTCGTACCTTCGTGAAGAAGGTCGAACTGGCGATCGACAGTGGGGACAAGGAAGTCGCTCAGGCCGCGTTCAAAGCCGCGCAGCCGGAAATGCAGCGTGGCGTGACCAAGGGTGTCCTTCACCGGAACACCGTGTCGCGCAAGCTGTCGCGTCTCTCTGCCCGGATCAAGGCGATCTCCGCTTAATCCGGACGTCCTGACGAATACTTGAGGTAAAAGCCGCGGCCTTGGGCCGCGGCTTTTCCTTTTGGTGCTTCCGGCGAGGAAGACCGTGGCTCCCGGGGAGTCATGACGATCAGGTTACGGTTTTATGTAAAAAGCGTGACGAAAATCGCGATAATTCAGATCGGCGATCAGGGCGGAATCATGCGTGACGCCGGGAAATTTCAATAAAAACAATTGCTTAATTGTGTATTTCCGAGTGGTGGAATTGAAAGACGATGTCATCGCTTAAGGACGGAATTCAAGGCGTTGATTCAAAGTGGAGATTGATTCTGTCAAGGAAAAGATCGGCGCTTCCGGCGAAAAAAAATCGTCATTTTGGATAGAGTCACGGTTGCGTCCGGAAAAGCACTTGGGTAGTTTGACTGCCTACTGCCGCGCCGGAGTGAAAACAAAATGAATAAGATTATTCAAAACCTCAGGCACGGTATTCGTTTAACGCTACGGTTTGACCGGGCATTCGGAACGAACGCCAAGTAAAACTTTTAGCGTTTCTAAGATTTATTTCGCATAGCCCGAAGAGTGTAAGAAATCGCTAGGGCGATTCTCTCTGGGGAAGGTGCGTCTGGACAGAGACTTTTTCGGCCAACTGGTCAATACATCGGATGGGGCGTTGGGATGGCCAGGGGCGAGCTGGAAAAGGAGTCGAGAAGAGGTTTGAATGTGTGGGGTGAATTCGGGCCGCAACGACAGGTCGCCGGAGGTCAGGGCATGACAGCCGGCATTTCAGGCGATGATGAGCTGTGTTGGGCGCGTGTGCGGGGCAGACTCCGGACCGAGCTCGGTGACGCGGTTTTCCGGAACTGGCTGAAGCCGTTGACCTTCGAGGGTATCGACGAAGGCACGGCGATCATGCGGGCGCCGAGTCCCTTTGTCCGTGACCGGGTCCGGTCGCAATATTCCGACCGCCTGCGGGCGATCTGGTCGGTCGAACATACCGATGTGAAATCCATTGCCATCTTCGCGTCCAGCCGGGGCCGCTCCGAGAGCAGCCGGGACGAGGCGGCGGATGCTGCGATTGAGACGGACATGCCGGAACCGGCGCCGCGTCCCGCAGCGCTGAGGGCGCCCGCTGTTCATGGCTCTTCCGGCTCTGACGAGCGCCCGGATTTCGAGGCGCCACTTGATCCGCGCTTCACTTTCGACAATTTCGTCGTCGGCAAGCCGAACGAGCTGGCTTTTGCCGCCGCGCGCCGGGTCGCCGAGAGCGAGACGGTGCCGTTCAACCCGCTGTTCCTTTATGGCGGTGTCGGTCTTGGTAAGACCCATCTGATGCACGCCATCGCCTGGCATGTCCGGCAGCGGCATCCGAACAGGCGGGTGATTTATCTCTCCGCCGAAAAATTCATGTACCAGTTCATCCGGGCCCTGCGTTTCCGCGACACGGTCTCGTTCAAGGAGCAGTTCCGGTCGGTCGACCTGCTGATGATCGACGATGTGCAGTTCATCAGCGGCAAGGATTCCACCCAGGAAGAGTTTTTCCACACCTTCAACGCGCTGGTGGACCAGAACCGCCAGGTGGTGATTTCCGCCGATAAATCGCCGACCGACCTCGAAGGCATGGAAGAGCGTCTGCGCTCGCGCCTCGGCTGGGGGTTGGTTGCCGATATCCATCCGACCAACTACGAGCTGCGCCTCGGGATCATGCAGTCCAAGGCCGAGCGCCTCGGCGTCGAGATGCCGGAGAAGGTGCTCGAATTCCTGTCCCACAAGATCTCCTCCAACGTCCGCGAGCTTGAGGGCGCGCTGAACCGGATCGTCGCCCATTCGACGCTGGTCGGCCGGGATATTTCGCTGGAGATGACCCAGGAGGTTCTGGCCGATCTGCTGCGCGCCAATGACCGCCGCGTGACGGTTGAGGAAATCCAGCGCCAGGTGGCCAACCATTTCCAGATTCGCCTGTCGGAGATGCATTCGGCACGCCGTTCCCGCGCGATTGCCAGGCCCCGGCAGGTGGCGATGTATCTGTCCAAGCAGCTGACCTCGCAGTCACTGCCGGATATTGGCCGGAAATTCGGCGGCCGGGATCATACGACGGTGCTGCACGCGGTGCGAAAAGTCGAGGAATTGCGCGGCCTGGACAAGCAATTCAACGACGATGTCGACCTGCTCCGCCGCATGCTGGAATCGTGATCTTTCGGGGTTGGCTCGGGCGCCGTCCGTAATGGGTCAGCAGCACGAACTTTTTTGCCTTTGAAACTACCGCAAGCGCGATGCACTTGTGCTATAGTTTCATGCGCTTGTCTCATGCGGAGGCGCTCGCTCGCCGCTGGGTCGGCGATTGGGGGATCAACTTTCCAGCCGATAAGTAGAAGAATATGAAAATCGTTATTGATCGCGCGGCTTTGCTTAAGCCTCTCGGACACGTCCAAAGTGTTGTGGAACGCCGGAATACGATCCCGATCCTGTCAAATGTGCTGTTGAAAGCGCAGGACGGGCGGCTCGGTCTGAGCACGACCGACATGGACATGGATATTGTCGAATCCGTGGCCTGCGATGTGTCGGAAGCCGGGATCGTGACGGTGCCGGCCCATACCCTCTACGATATCGTCCGCAAGCTGCCCGATGGATCGGATGTCGAGCTTGCCGCGACTGGCGATGTCAGCCGCGTGACGATCCGCGCCGGCCGCTCCAATTTCTCGCTTCCCGCTTTGATGCCGGAGGAATTTCCGGCACTCAGCGGCGATGCGCTGCCCCACAGCTTCGTCATCAGCGCGGCGGATTTCTGCATGCTGATCGACCGGAGCCGGTTCGCGATCTCCACCGAGGAGACCCGCTATTACCTGAACGGTATTTTCCTGCACGCGGCGGAAGCCGATGGCGTCAAGGTGCTGCGCGCGGTGGCGACCGACGGTCATCGTCTCGCCCGGGTACAGATGCCGCTGCCCGAAGGCGCGGCGGACATGCCTGGCGTGATCGTGCCGCGCAAGGCGGTGAACGAAATCCGCAAGCTGATCGACGGCGTCGAGGGCGAGGTCACGATCTCGCTGTCGGACACCAAGCTGCGGGTTTCCTTCGAGGACACGGTGGTCACCACCAAGCTGATCGACGGGACGTTCCCGGATTATGAGCGGGTGATCCCGAGCGGTAACGACAAGATGCTGCATGTCGACCGGCAGCGCTTCTCCGAAGCGGTGGACCGCGTGGCGACGATCTCCACGGAAAAATCCCGGTCGGTGAAGCTTGCCGTCACCAGCGGCCAGTTGACCCTTTCCGCCAGCAGCCCGGACAACGGGACCGCCCAGGAAGAGGTCGAGGTCGATTACAGCGCGAGCGATATCGAGATCGGTTTCAATTCCAAGTACCTTCTGGACATCACCAGCCAGATCGAGGGGGAGCGGGCGATCTTCCAGCTCGCCGACCAGGCCTCGCCGACGATCATTCTGGATCAGGATGATGAAAGCGCGCTTTACGTGCTGATGCCGATGCGCGTCTGAGGACCGCCCGGTCCAGGGTAACGAGGCCAGCACGAACGGAAATGTTGAACGCATTGCGAAACACGGACATGTCCCGAACGACGCCCGCACCGGTGCCGACCAGCACCGGACGGGTCTCGCCGCGCGTCAGCCGTCTGTCCGTGACCGCGTTTCGCAATTATGGCGCGGCCCGGATGGATGTTTCGTCTTCGGCGATCGTGCTGACCGGGCCGAATGGCGCCGGCAAGACCAATTTGCTTGAAGCGGTTTCTTTCCTGACCCCCGGGCGCGGCCTGCGCCGGGCCAGGATTTCCGAGGTTGGGCGGGCCGCTGCCGATGGAAGCAATGCCGCCTGGGCCGTTTCGGCCGAGGTTGGCGGCATGATCGGGTCCGTGCAGATCGGCACCGGCCGCGATCCGGGCCCCGAGGGCACCGGCCGCGACGGCGGCGAGAAACGTCTGGTGCGGATCGACGGCGTGCCGGCGAAGAGCCAGACCGTGCTGGCCGAGCATCTGGCGGTTTCCTGGCTGACACCGCAGATGGACCGATTGTTCATCGAGGGCTCCTCGAACCGGCGGCGCTTTCTGGACCGGCTGGTCTATGCCTTTGATCCGGACCATGCGACGCGGGTGAATGCCTATACTCACGCGCTGCGCGAACGGGCGCGGCTGCTGCGGAACGGCACACGGGACCGTGCCTGGTTCGCGGCGCTTGAAGAATCCATCGCTGAAAAGGCGGTTGCCATCGCCGCCGCCCGGGCGGGACTTGTGGCGCGGCTGAATACGGTGACGGCGGCGGGCTCGGGCCCCTTTCCGGGAGCCGAGCTCAGCCTCGACGGATATGTCGAAACGGAGATTGCCACGCGGCCGGCGCTTGCGGTCGAGGATGAGCTGAAGGCGCGGCTGGAAAAGGCCCGGCGCCTCGACGGCAGCGAGCCGGCGGCTGTTCCTGGCCCGCATCGCAGCGACCTCGAGGTCAGGCATATGACCAAGGGCATGATGGCGCCGCATTGCTCCACGGGGGAGCAGAAAGCGCTGCTGATTGCCATTGTGCTCGGCCATGCAAGGCTGGGCGCGTATGAAACCGGCGCGGTTCCCGTGCTGTTGCTGGACGAGGTGGCTGCCCATCTCGACAGCGGCCGCCGGGCTGCGCTTTACGATATTCTCCTCGCGCTTGGCGGGCAGGTCTGGATGACCGGCACCGACCGGGCGCTGTTCGCGTCCCTTGAGGGCGCAGGCCAGTTCTTTGCCGTTGAAGACGGCGAAGTACGGGCCGATTGATCACCTGAAGGACTAGGAGCCGACATGGCACAAGATGATCTTCCGGAAGAAAACGGCGTGACCAGCGAAGACGCTGAATATGGCGCCGAGTCGATCAAGGTCCTGCGCGGCCTTGATGCGGTCCGGAAGCGGCCGGGCATGTATATCGGTGACACCGACGACGGCTCGGGCCTGCACCACATGGTCTACGAGGTGGTGGACAACGCCATCGACGAGGCGCTGGCCGGGCATTGCGATCTGGTGACGGTCACCCTGAACGCGGACGGATCGGCGACGATTACCGATAACGGGCGCGGCATTCCGGTGGATATCCATTCCGAGGAAGGGGTTTCCGCCGCCGAGGTCATCATGACCCAGCTCCATGCCGGCGGTAAGTTCGACCAGAATTCCTACAAGGTCTCCGGCGGTCTGCACGGGGTCGGTGTTTCGGTCGTGAACGCATTGTCCGAAGTTCTCGAACTCCGGATCTGGCGAAACGACAAGGAATACCTGATCCGCTTCCGCCATGGCGAAGCCGAGGGACCGCTGGTTGTGGTCGGTCCGGCGAACGGCAAGAAGGGCACGGAGATCACGTTCCTGCCCTCGACCGAGACCTTCACCAAGACAGTGTTCGACTTCAAGACCCTGGAGCACCGGCTGCGCGAACTCGCCTTCCTGAATTCCGGCGTGCATGTCCTGCTGAGCGACAAGCGCGAGGCGGAGGAAGTCGCCGTCGACCTGTTCTATGAAGGCGGCCTGAAGGCGTTTGTCGATTATCTCGACCGCAATCACCAGCCCCTGCATGACTCGATCGTGGTTACCGGCGAGCGCGACGGGATCACCGTCGAAGTCGCCATGCAATGGACCGACAGCTATCACGAGAACACGCTCTGCTTCACCAACAACATCCCGCAGCGCGATGGCGGCACGCACCTAGCCGGTTTCCGCGGCGCCATGACCCGGACCATCAATGCCTATGCGCAGGAAAGCGGGATCGCGAAGAAGGAAAAGACCCAGCTCAGCGGCGACGATGCCCGCGAGGGTCTGACCTGCGTGCTGTCCGTGAAGGTTCCGGATCCGAAATTCTCCTCCCAGACCAAGGACAAGCTGGTCTCCTCCGAGGTCCGGCCGGTGGTCGAGTCGATCCTTGGCGAGCGTTTGCAGCAATGGTTCGAGGAGCATCCGCAGGACGGCAAGAAGATCGTTTCCAAGGCATACGAAGCCGCCGCGGCCCGCGAAGCTGCCCGCAAGGCGCGTGAGCTGACCCGCCGCAAGGGGGCGCTCGATATCGCCAACCTGCCGGGCAAGCTGGCCGACTGCCAGGAGCGCGATCCGTCGCTCTGCGAAGTCTTCCTGGTTGAGGGTGACAGCGCCGGCGGTTCCGCCAAACAGGCGCGGGACCGGAAGACCCAGGCCATCCTGCCGCTCCGAGGCAAGATCCTGAATGTGGAGCGGGCCCGCTTCGACAAGATGCTGTCCAGCCAGGAAATCGGCACCATCATCGCCGCCCTCGGCACCAGCATCGGCTCGGAGGAATTCAACGCCGACAAGCTGCGCTATCACAAGATCATCATCATGACTGACGCCGACGTGGACGGCAGTCACATCCGGACTTTGCTGCTCACCTTCTTCTTCCGGCAGATGCCGGAGCTGGTGGAACGCGGCCATCTCTATATCGCCCAGCCGCCGCTTTACCGGGCCAAGAAGGGCAGCTCGGAGACCTATCTGAAGGACGACCGGGAGCTGGAAGCCTATCTGATCAGCAACGGCATTGACGGGGTGACCCTGAAGCTTGCCGACGGCACCCAGATGTTCGGCCCGGATCTTGAGCGGATGGCCGAACAGGCGCGCGATGCCAAGACCCTGATCGAACCGCTGGTCCGCCGTATCGGCTCTGCCTTCGTGGTCGAGCAATGCGCGATTGCCGGTGCATTGAGCCCGGAGCTGCTTGCCGACCCGGAGCGGGCGACCAAGACGGCAACCAGCATTGCCGAACGGCTCGACGCGCTTTCCGAGGATATCGAGCGCGGCTGGACCGGTCATTTCGACGCCGACAATATCGAACTGGTGTTCGAGCGCACCCTGCGCGGCGTGACCGAGCGGTACCGGATCGATCAGATACAGGTCCGGACGCCGGAAGCCCGCCGTCTGACCGGCCTCGCCGAAGAGCTGTCGGCGACGTTCGGCACGGAAGCAACGCTGCTGATGAAAGACGCGGAACGGCCGATCCATGGCCCGATCGCCCTGATCGAGGCGATCCAGGAAAGCGGCCGCAAGGGTCTCACCGTGAACCGGTATAAAGGTCTCGGCGAGATGAACCCGGATCAGCTCTGGGAAACCACGCTCGACGTCAACCAGCGCACCCTGTTGCAGGTCCGGGTCGACCATCTGGACGAGGCGCAGGAAATCTTCTCGACGCTGATGGGCGACGTGGTCGAACCGCGCCGGCTGTTCATTCAGGAAAACGCACTGAAGGTGGCTAACCTGGATATCTAGCCATTTGGCTTCTTATATGTTCCGTTGAGTCTTAATGAGCGATTACATCTTTGTAATCGCTCATTATTCTGGGTGCCAGACGACTCTTTCAAGGCGGTCTCGTTGTGCTTGGGGGAGTGCGGCATGATTAAACGCGGTGTGGTTTTCTGTCTTGCGCTGAGTCTCGCGGCCTGTGCGGGCCGTGAGCCGATCCCGGTCTCGACGTCCAATGCGCTGGACCAGCAGATGAGCTGTCTGGAGCTTGATCGGGAGGTTGGCCGAAACAACGCCTCGATGCGGGTTCTGGTCGGCGAGGACAATGACAGGACCGGGCGCAACATCATGGTCGGGGCGGTTGGTCTCCTGTTGTTCTGGCCTGCTCTGGCGGCGCTGGATTTCAAGGACGCCGCGGGCAAGGAAATGGCCGCCCTGGATTCCCGAAACGACATGCTCGGCGAACTCGCGCGGCAGAAAAACTGTACAATCCAGGTGGCTTTGAGCTCGGAAGCCGCGAAAGAGGCATACGAAGCGAATTTCGACGAGGACGGAAATCCGGTCGAGACGCCCGAGACCGCCTGGGAAGAGCCGTCACCCGCCATCGTGCCCGTCGCCATGACCGTGCAGCCAGATTCCACGCCAGTTCAGGAAAAGCCCGCTGCCACCGCTCAAGGGACCGGCGGCCTGAAATTTCTGATGGATGCATTTCTGCGTGGCGAGATCGACCAGGCCGAATATGAACGCCGCCGGATAGCCCTCGGGCTCTGACCGGCCGTTCCTGGAGCCGCCTCAGAACTGGTTGAGCGGCAATTTCAGATACCGCACGCCGTTCTCTTCCGGCTCCGGCAATTGTCCGGCACGGACATTGACCTGGATGGCGGGCAGGATCAGCTTCGGCATGTCGAGGGTCTTGTCCCGGGCCTCGCGCATGGAGACGAAGCTCTCCTCGTCGGCACCGTCCTTGAAATGGATGCTCCGGGCCTTTTCCTCCGCGACACTTGTCTCGAAGGCAATCTCGCGGCCGCCCGGCTGGTAATCGTGCCCGACGAAAATCCGGTAATTGTCCGGTTGTGACAGAATGCGCTGGACCGAGTGGTACAGGGTGCGGGCATCGCCACCTGGAAAATCGCAGCGGGCACTGCCGAAGTCCGGCATGAAGATCGTGTCGCCGACAAACAGCGCATCCCCGATCCGGTAGGTCAGGCAGGCCGGCGTGTGGCCGGGTGTGTGCATCACCTCGCAGTCCAGATTGCCTATCCTGAAGCTCTCGCCATCCTGCCAGAGATGCTGGAACTCGTTCGGCTCCTCGCTCAGATTCTGCAGATTGAAGACCGGTTTGAAAACGTCCCGGACATCCTTGATGTGCGAGCCGATGGCGATGCCGACCTCAAGTTCGCGGCGCATATAGGGCGCGCCGGAAAGATGGTCCGCATGGGCATGGGTTTCGAGCAGCCAGGCCACATGCAGATCCTTCTCCCGGACATAGGCCAATACCTTGTCCGCGCTCTCGGTGAAGGTCCGGCCCGAGGCGGCGTCGAAATCGAGCACGGCATCGATGATGACGGCCTGCTGTGTGTCCGGACAGCTGGCGACATAGGTGATGGTCGATGTCCGCGTGTCGAAAAAACCTTCGACCAGAGGTTTCGTCAGGTTGTTCACGGCGTTTCTCCCGGAAAAGGCTTGTTTCTCCTTCTGCGATTTAATATATAAGCAATATCTTATATATGTAAACAGGATGATTCGGGATTTGTGAATGGCGGGGCTCCCCCTTGAGGTCATGGAACGGAAGGCATCGGAGGTCGCGGACTTCCTGATGGCCGCCGCGAACAAGAACCGGCTCATGGTGCTGTGTCATCTGGCGGAAGCGGGGGAGCTGACGGTGAATGATCTCGCGGCCCGGCTCAACCTCTCGCAGCCCGCCCTGTCCCAGCATCTGGCCCGCATGGCGGAGGAGAAACTGGTCGCGGCCCGGGCCGAGGGACGCAGTCGGTATTACGCGCTGACACCGGGGCCGGTCAGCGATCTGCTTGCCGTTCTACAGAAGCATTTCTGTCCGCCTGAAGAGGCGGGCGTTGCGGCCGAATAGACGGTCGAAGGAAGGAAAAGCCATGCAGACAAATCACCAGGAACTCCCGGGCATCGATGCCCAGAGCGCCGCGCCGCGGATCGAAGGCGGAAAGCTTGTGCTGATCGATATTCGCGAGCCGGACGAGCGGGCGCGGGAATGGATCGCGGGATCTGTTGCTATTCCGCTGTCCGCCTGGAAGTCCGCAGATCTTGCCCCCTATCGCAATAAAGCCGTCCTGCTCCATTGCCGTTCCGGCAACCGGACCATGATCAATGCCCCGCTTTTTGCGGAAGCCGGATTTGCCTCCGCTGCTTTCCTGGAAGGTGGCATTGAGGGCTGGAAGGATGCGGGCCTGCCGGTCACGCGGAACAGGAAAGCGCCGCTGGAAATCATGCGGCAGGTGCAAATCATTGCCGGATCGCTGGCCTGTGCCGGCGGGCTTGCGGGCTATCTGGCCGATCCGGTCTATGCCCTGATCCCGGCTTTTGTCGGCGCGGGCCTGCTGATGGCCGGGGTGACCGGCTGGTGCGGCCTTGCCCGGTTGCTGGGCCATATGCCCTGGAACAAACAGGCATCCGCCTGAGTGTAGCGCCTATCCGTGCAGGGCGATGGCCCGGGCTTCTGCCTCCGTCGCCCGTGTATGGTCGCCGAGACCGCGATGCGCCCGGGCGGCGAAGCGCCAGTTCATCGGGCTCGTCGGCTTCAGCGCGGTGCGCTCGGAAGCCAGTGCCAGTGCGAGATCGTTCCGCCCGCCTCTGAGGGCGGCTTCCAGTAGGGTCATGCCGATAATGTCGCGCTGGGCGTGGCTGCCGCCGAGATAGCGGGTCCGGTAACGGATGGGCAGCAGGATATCGACAGCCTCTCCATATTTTTCTTCCGCAAAGGCCTTCAGAGCCTTGCAGAAAGGCTGGCCGACCGTCCGGGTCATGGCCGCGTTCGCATCGTTGGCGGCGGTGGTATAGCGCTCATGCGCATTCAGCACCTGCTCCGCCACCTCCCAGCGGCCATCGGCGACAAAGGTCATCATCGCGTGCACGTCATTGAAGGCGTAGAGCGTGTCCGTCGCGCTCGGCTCCCACTTGTCCGCCAGCGTCTTCCAGCGATCGCCGACATCGACGCCGAGCAGCTCAAGCCGCCAGAGCAGCGCCGCTGCGTCCAGTTCCTCGTACTTGTCGCCGCTGGAATCCATACTGCGCAGGCAGCGGTCATAGATATCGAGCACCTGATCGTTCTGGGCCAGGTCGAGATGATAGAGCGAGAGATGCCACCAGAGATGACTGGCGAAATTGCCATAGGCCCAGTCCTGCTGGCGTGACTGCATCCAGTTGATGCCGCCGGACTGGCGGCCCTGGCTTTCCATCACATGGCCGACCGCGTGAATGGCGTAGGCATCCTTCGGGTTCATGGCCACGGCGCGGCGGCCGCATTCCTCGGCGATGTCGAAATCCCGGTTCTCTTCCAGCCCGAAGGCATAGAGGCCGAGCACATAGCCGTAGCCCGGCACGCTTTCGTCCCAGGCATGGAGTATGCGGGCCACCCGGTCCCGCTGGTTGTCCGTATCGCCAAGCAGCACGTCGGAGAGATGGGCGAGCTGCAAGGCCAGCAGGTCGCGCGGGAACTGCACCAACAGGGCGTCCCAGAGGTCGACCGCGCCGTGGAAATCGCCATCGGCCCAGGCCCGGATGGCCCCGATATGACGGCGCTCCCGTTCATTGGCGCGCGGCGCCAGCGCTTCGGCGGTCTTCAGCGTGCTGACAAGCTCCGGATAGATCCGGGTTTCCATCGCCTGCGTCAGCAGGGCCGCCCTGAAGATCTGTCCCATGACGAAATCCGGCGCGGCATCGAGCACCTCGGTGATCTCGCCGAGCGGATCGCCGGAATAGGTCAGGAACATCTCATGGGCGTTTTCCAATGCCGCGACGAGGGCGCTGTCGGCATTCGAGACGGCGAGGTCCCTGCAGTCCGTGATGGTCATGGCGGATCTCCGGCCGGTGAATTCTTACTGTCGCATAGCTACGCGCCTCTCCGATCACGAACAATGCGAGAGCGCGTGATCGGGTCGAGAGGCGTAATGAAAACAAGCTCTTGCGCTGTATTTTTGATCATATTTATGAAGATAGTGTTGAAAATTAGATTTATATTTAAGAAAATATACTAAATGCATGTTTTTAATGGATTTTTATTTTATGCGCATCAAAAATGACGAGAATTTTAAAGTTAATCCAATATATTAAGAGAGTTAAAATTATTTGCCTAAATCAAATGCTTATGAGTTAATCCTAAGATCAAACTTTGGGTACGGTTCCTGATGGCACGGACTCCGGCAAAAAAGCCCGCGGCGACGACGCGCCGCTCCTCCTCCGGCGCGCGCAAGACCGCCGCGAAGAAGGATGCTGCGCGCACGCCAGCGGCCAAAGCGGCGACAAAAACGACCGCCGCCCAGAAGGCTGGTGGCAAGACTGGCGGCAGGAAAGCCGGTGCCGGATCCCGCAAACCTCCGACCTCCCGCAAGCCGGCCGCATCCCGCCGCCGTAAATCCGCCGTGGTGCGCAAGCGTACCGGTATTGTCGCGGGGCTTATCAAGTACGGTTTCGTCGCGGCGATCTGGGCTTTCGTGCTGGTGGGCGGGGTGCTCGCCTATCATGCCTATCACTTGCCGGACATCACCGATCTCGACCGGTATGAGCGGGCGGGCGCGACCCGGCTGCTCGACCGGGATGGGGCCATGTTCGTCTCCTACGGGGCACTGCATGGTCGGCCGGTCACCGCCGCCAATCTTCCGGACCCGCTGATCAATGCGCTGGTCGCGACGGAGGACCGGCGGTTCTTCTCTCATTTCGGTATCGATCCGATTTCGATCCTGCGCGCGGCCGTCGTCAATCTGAAGGCGGGGCGGACGGTGCAGGGCGGCAGTACGCTGACCCAGCAGCTCGCCAAGAATGTCTTTCTCAGCGCGGACCGGTCCTATTCCCGGAAGATCCAGGAACTGCTGCTGGCCTTCTGGCTGGAGTATCGTTTCAGCAAGCAGGAGATCCTGGCGATCTATCTCAACCGGGTCTATTTCGGCGCCGGTGCCTACGGGGTGGATGCGGCGGCCCGGAAATATTTCCGCCGCCCGGTAGAGGATCTGACGGCGTACCAGTCCGCCATGCTGGTCGGCCTGCTGAAAGCGCCGTCACGCTACAATCCGGCGGTCGACCCCGAACTTTCCAGGGGGCGGACACGGCAGGTGCTGCTGAACATGGCCGATGCGGGCTATCTCACCGGGGAAGAGGCGGAGCGGATCGCCGCCCGGCCCTCCGCTATCCGGGGCGCGGCGGGGGTCAGCCGGAACCATCGTTATTTCGCCGACTGGGCGCGGGAGCGGGCGAACGGCTATGCCGGTCCCGGCGGCGGCGACCGGACAATCCGCACGACCCTTGACCGGCGGCTGCAACAGATCGCGGAGCAGGCCGTCAGCGAGGGTATGAAACGCGGTGCCAAGAGGGGTGCCCGGCAGATTGCCATGGTCGTGATGTCACCGGACGGTGCCGTCCGGGCGATGATCGGCGGGCGGGACTATGCCGTCTCCCAGTTCAACCGTGCCACCCAGGCGCTGCGTCAGCCGGGTTCCGCCTTCAAGCCTTTCGTCTATCTGGCCGCGCTCGAGGCGGGCTACACACCCTCGACCAGATTGCCCGATACAGCGGTTGCGCTGAATGGCTGGACGCCGCGCAATTTCGATGGCCGGTATCGCGGTGAGGTCACGCTCGAGGACGCACTGGCGCATTCGCTCAATGCGGCGACGGTCAATCTCTCCGAGGCAATCGGCCGGCGCCGGGCGCTGTCGGTGGCGCGCCGGCTTGGCGTGACGGCCAATCTGCCGGACCGGCCGAGCCTCGCGCTCGGTGCGGGAGAAGTCACGCTGCTGGAAATGACGGCGGCCTATGCGGCCTTCGCCAATCATGGCCGCTTTGTTTCGCCCTATGCGGTCGAGCGTATCCAGACCTCCGCCGAAGGGGCGATTTACGCGCATGACGCCCGGCCTGCCTCGCAGGTCGTGGAGACGCGCACGGTCGCGGCATTGAACACCATGCTGCAGGCGGTGGTGGAGGATGGCACCGGCCGCAAGGCCCGGATCGGACGGCCCGCGGCGGGCAAGACCGGAACCTCCCAGGATTTCCGCGATGCCTGGTTCATCGGCTTCACGGCGGATCTGGTCGCCGGGGTCTGGATCGGCAGGGACGACGCCTCCGCCATGGATGGTGTGACCGGCGGCTCCCTGCCCGCTGAAATCTGGGCCGCCTTCATGTCGAAAGCGGAAGACGGCCCGCCCCGGTCGCTGGCCCTGAACGCCAATTAGCCCTGACGCGGCCTAAAGAGCACCCGTTTCAATATCCACGATCAGGGGCAGATGGTCCGAGCTGACATGCGGGCCGAGGGCGGCACCGCCGACCTTCAGCGTGGGCGAGATCAGGGCATGATCGATCGGCAGCGCCATCAGGTCGCCAAGCCAGTTATCCCCCCAGGTGAAGGAGCGGCGCAGGCCAGGCACCACCCGCGTGCCCGACTGGGCGGCGACCTTCTGCACGGCATGGCTCCATGGCACGGCATTGAAATCACCGGTGATGACCAGCGGCGTGTCGAGCTGATCCCAGACGCCGCTCAACGCGTCGATCTGTTCGGCCTGGGGCAACGGATATGGCCAGCGCAGATGCAGCGAGGCGACCGTCGTGTTCTTCCCGTCTTTGGAAACGGTCGCCCAGGCAAGCCGGTAATCGTTCATGCAGCCGGTTCCGGAAAAGGGCGTGCGCGACAACACTGCAATCCCGACCTCGCCCCGATACCGGCAGATGACCTGATGCGGGTAGGCTTCCTTCAGCCGCTTCGTCACGCGCGGGGACTCGACCGCGGCTTCCTGCAGGGTGACCACGTCGGGCCGCATCTCCTCGATATAGGCGGCCACCCGGCCCGCGTCGGCATTGTTGTGGTTGAGGTTGAGCGAGATGATCCGGAGCCTGCCATCCTCGCCGGCCTCCGCATGGGCAAGCGCGGTGCCGCCGAAAAGCTGGCCGAGCGAGCCGATGCTGACGGTGATAACAATCGCCAGGAGAAAGCCATTGATCCAGGACCGGGTGATCAGCAGCAGGAGCAGGAAGGGCAGGGCAAGCACCACCAGATGCAGGCGCAGATGGGAAAAACTGTCCGCCGCAGGATGAAAGGCGCCGAACTGACCGGCGATCAGGGCTGCGGCAATGGCCCAGGAACAGAAAAGTGCAAAGCGCCGGAGAGAATTCATATGAAGCGTGCCCAGGAGACAGTCGTTGCGTATGCGGGGACTGTCGCCGGGAAATTTGACCGGATCATGGTCGCGTGATGGAAAGGTCTCAGCCGTAGCGATGCAGCGCGGAGCCGTGCCGTTTCAGCCAGGCGCGGGACATGTCCATATTCTCGACCAGCCCGTCGCAGAGCGCCCAGAACCGGCCGGAATGGTTCATTTCGATCAGATGGGCGGCTTCATGGGCGCAGACGTAATCCAGCACATGTTCCGGCGCCAGGATCAGCCGCCAGGAAAAGGACAGCGCGCCGGTGGAGGAGCAGCTTCCCCAGCGGCTGCGCGTGTCGCGCACGGAAATCCGCATCGGCTTTCGGCCAAGCTGCTCCGCATGGAAGCGGGCACGTTCCGAAAGCTCGCGCCGGGCTTCCCGTTTCAGCCAGTCCGTCAGCCGCCGGGCCAGATGGTCGGCGCCGCCGGACACTTCCAGGAGCGGCATGCCATCATCAGGGCTTTCCCTGCGGCGAACCGCGCCCCGCAACTCCGGGGCATGGCGGATCAGATGATCGATTCCGAGCAGGGGGATAATGGTGCCGTCGGCAAAGGGGATGGCGTCCGGCAGGCGGGCCAGCCGGTTTTCCAGCCAGACGACGTTCCGGGCGACGAAGCTTTCCGCCTGTGACAAGGAAACACCGGGCGGCAACACCAGCTCCGGTGCCCCGCGGGCCGGGTCGACCTTCAGCGACAGCCGCCGGGCGCGCGGAGATATCCGCACCGGCACTTCGATGTCGGCGCCGTCACGTCCTCTCACGATCAGCGGGCCTGAAGCCTTCATGGGCGCAGCTTTTGCCAAGGTCTAGTGGTTCTAAAAATATAAACTACCAGATATTAGTGCCGTCAGGGGGCTGCCGGGTCAATGCGGTGCGTCAATCCTTCGAGGCACCCGGGCGCGGGATCAGCATCACCGAAACCACGCCGAGCACACCGGCCACCGCGAACAGGTCCGGCATCACCAGGGGATGGCTGTTCTGCAGGGTACTGATGATGAAGGAGCCGACGGCCCCGGTGCCCATCTGCAGGAAGCCAAGCAGGGCGGAGGCGACACCGGCGATATGCGGGAAGTGTTGCAGGGCGCCCGCCATGGAGCTCGGCACGGTGATGCCGAGGGCGACGAGGAGCAGCATGCTCGGGCCGATGATCGCGGCGGCGGAGACATAGCCGAGCTGGGCCGGGATGAACATGGCGAAGCCCGCGATCAGGCTGACGACGCTGCCGATCCGGACCATGTTGTAGATCCCGATCCGGCGGCCGAACCGGTTCGTGATGATGTTGCCGGTCAGGAACCCCGCGACATTGAACAGGATCAGCAATCCATAGGCCTGGGGTGAATAGCCGAGTTCCACCATCAGGATGTAGGGGGAGCCGGTCTGGTAGGCGAAGAGCATGCCGAAGATGCTGCCGTTCAGGGCCGCGTAGCCGAAGAAGCGGCGGTCGATGATCAGGGTGCCGTAGGTCCGCAGCATGCCGCCGAGCTTCATGGCGTCGGGATTCTTGTGCTCGTTGGTCTCCGGCAGGCGGAGCAGGCTGTAGACGAACAGCAGGCTACCGACCACCGCCATGAAGACGAAGCTGGCCTGCCAGCCGAAGAAGCCGTGCAACTGTCCGCCGATGGTTGGTGTCAGAGCCGGGGAGAGCGCCATCGCCATGCCGATGAAGGACATGATACGAGCGGAATCCGGCCCCTCCGACTGGTCCCGGATAACGGCGCGGCTGACCGCATGGCCGGCGCAAGCCCCGATGGCGAGCAGCACACGGGCGGAGATCAATGTCCAGATACTGATCGCCAGCGCACAGGCGATGGCCCCCATGACATAGAGCGCGAGGCCGGTCAGGATCACCGGCCGGCGTCCGAACCGGTCCGACAGCGGGCCCGCCAGCAGCTGGAAGAACGCGAACGCGGTGAAATGTACCGTCAGGGTGAGCTGAACGGTGCCCATGTCCGTCTGGAAATAGTCGACGAGCGAGGGCAGCGACGGCACGAACATGCCGACGGCCATCTGGCCGAGAGCAACCATCAGCGTGAGAGTCGCGATGCCTCCGGCCGAATCGACCCGGAAAACGGTTTTTTGCATGGGTGATCTTCGACGTGGGAGAAAGGCCGCCAAGAGGGCGACCCTTCTTCATAGCGCATTTTTGCACTGCGGTAAAACCGGTTGGTTTACCCGGCCTCTGCGAGGCTCTCCGTGCCTAGGTGCTGCCGCTCTTCTTCCAGCAATTGACGCTTGCGGGGCACGCCCCAGCGATAGCCGGTCAGGCTGCCGCCGGCGCCGACCGCACGGTGGCAGGGAATGATCAGGGCGACGCGGTTGCTGCCGCAGGCCCGGCCGACGGCCCGGGGCGCGCCCGGTTTGCCGATGGCGTGCGCCAGCTCGCCATAAGTCCGGGTCTCGCCGTAAGGCACCTCCATCAGGGCCTCCCAGACCTGGCGCTGGAAGGCGGTCGCCTGGATGTCGAGGGGCAGTTTGATGTCCGGCAGGCGTCCTTCGAGGTGGGCAATCACGGCCTCGGTGATCCGGCCGAGCGTGTCGTCGTCCCGGACGATTTCCGCTTTCGGGAATTCCTCACGGAGTTCCGTCTCAAGCCTCGCGGCATCCTCGCCCAGGGCAAGAAAGCAGATCCCGCTTTCCGTCGCGGCGATGAGGATCTGGCCGAGCGGGCTTGGCGCCAGGGTGAAGGCGATGACGGCGCCGCGCCCGCCCTTGCCGTAGGTCGCCGGTGTCATGCCGAGCTGACCGCGTGCCTTTTCATACAATCGGCTGGAGGAGCCGTATCCGGCGCCGTACAGCGCCGGGGAAACGGCTTCGCCCGATTTAAGATTTTCGCGCAGCCTGCCGAGCCGCCGCGCGTCCCAATATTGCCGGGGGGTGACGCCGGTCGCGGCCTTGAAGGTGCGTTGCAGATGATAGGGAGAGAGGCCGGTGGCACTGGCCAGCGCATCCAGCGTCGGCGCGGCCTCGTCTGCGGCGTCGAGCAGCGCGCATGCGGTCTCGACAGCTTCAAGACGCCGGATCCCGGCCGCATCGGCGCCAAGGCATTTGCGGCAGGCGCGGTAGCCGGCTGCCTCGGCGGCGGCCGCGCTGTCATAGAAACGAACATTCTCGCGGTTCGGTCTGCGCGAGGAGCAACTTGGACGGCAATAGATGCCCGTACTTGTCACCGCGTAGAAAAACACACCATCCGCTTTCGCGTCGCGAGTCTGCACCGCTATCCAGCGCAGTGCATCGTCGGCGAAACAGTCCGATTCTGGGCGTTCGATTGAGTAATTGTCCGGCATGGGTCCGGCCTCCTCGGTGACATCACCCATTTTATACCTTTTCCGGCCGACTTCCGACTATCCGCCGCTTGCGCGACAAATCGGGCGTTTCCGGTACGGAATCCGGATCGGAACAGAAAAAGCGAACATTTCATATTTTCAAATGAAAAGAGAAACTTAGCCGTCATCATTGCAATGAAAATGTCACGGTTCTTTCACCGTTCGGACGTGTGCCGGGAATAGGGTCGGCGCTCGTATTTCTTCCAACGGAGCCTCTTATGAAAGCGACCAAGACGATCCTCGCCGCTGCGGCCGGCCTCGCCATGCTCGGCGCCGGTGCCGCAAACGCGGCCACCGAAATCACCTTCTGGCACGGCATGGGGGGCGGTCTCGGCGAGACGGTCAACACCATCGCCAAGGACTTCAATGCGTCCCAGAGCGACTACACGCTGACCCCGATCTACAAGGGCGGCTACGAAGAGACCATGACCGCCGGGATCGCCGCCTTCCGCGCTGGTGAAGCGCCGAACATCATCCAGATCTTCGACGCCGGTTCCGCCACCATCATCAACGCCAAGGGCGCCGTCTACCCGGTGGCCAAGCTGCTGAACGAGAACGGTGTGCCGTTCCACGCCGAGGATTACATCTCCGGCGTCCGCAACTTCTATGCGGACAGCAAGGGCGACATGATTGGCATGCCGTTCAACAGCTCCACCCCGGTGCTCTATTACAACAAGGACGCGCTCGCCAAAGCTGGTGTGCAGCCGCCGAAGACCTGGGAAGAGTTCGAGGAAATCGCGCCGAAGCTGAAGCAGGCCGGCTATATCGCCCTATCCCAGTCGCACACCCCGTGGATCTTCTCCGAGAACTTCCATTCCCGGCACAACATCCCGATGGCGGACAAGAATAACGGCTTCGACGGCGTTGCCACCAAGATCAACTACAACAACGAATTCATGCGCATGCATTTCAAGAAGGCGCGCGAATGGCAGCAGGCCGGGTTCTTCGGCTATTACGGCAGCAAGTGGGGCGACAACCAGAAGCCCTTCATCGACCAGGAAGTCGCCATGTGGCTCGGTTCCTCGGGCTCCTTCGGCGGTCTGAAGAGTGCCGCGAAGTTCAACTTCGGCACCACCAATCTGCCGTACTGGAACAGCATCACCAAGGGTGAGGAATACACCACCTTCATCGGTGGCGCCGCGCTCTTTGCCTTCAGCGGCAAATCCAAGGCCGAGAACGAAGGCGTTGCCAAGTTCTTCCAGTTCCTGACCAAGCCGGAGACCCAGTTCTTCTGGCACAAGGAAACCGGTTACGTGCCGATCACCAACGCCGCCTACACGCTGGCCAAGGAATCCGGTTACTACAAGGACGAGCCGGACGCCGAAGTCGGCATCCAGCAGCTGAACCAGAAGTCGGCCGAGAACAACAAGGGTTATCGCCTCGGCTACTACGTTCAGATCCGTGAAGTCATGACCCGTGAATATGACCAGGTCTTCGCCGGCACCAAGTCCGTCGACGATGCTTTCGCGGCCATCGAGGACGGTGCCAACAAGCTGCTGGCCCGCTTCGCCAAGACGGTCCAGTAACCAGCATTTCCCGCAGAGCGGCGGGCGGTTTCAAC
>TARA_R110002051_G_scaffold169498_2_pt1 | contig 51640 bp, 49 predicted proteins | sample TARA_R110002051 | Tara Oceans TARA_R110002051 (sample SAMEA4397023) | marine metagenome | biome: Polar Biome; feature: [MES] marine water layer (ENVO:01000295) within the mesopelagic zone...; material: water (ENVO:00002006), including particulate matter (ENVO:01000060) such...
TTGGAATTATACGTAACTCAGGTTACATAGCACATTGATATAAAGCAAAATGAGGGTGTCAAAAAAGACACCCTCATTATTTTTATTCTAAATCTAAACTTAGTTAGGCTGGAGTTACGATTTTTCCATTCCAAGCAAGCATCCCTCCTACTAGATTATAAGTAGATTTAAAACCTATACTATCTAACCTATGACAAGCCTGAGCACTACGACTACCACTTCTACAATAGAGGTAATAATTCTTATTCTTATCCAATTTATTAATTGCCTCCAAAAAAGCAGAAGCCTCTAAAAAATTAATTATTGTTGCATTTTCAATAATACCTTCAGCACACTCATTGGGTGTCCTTACATCTATTATTTCAGCAGCTGAATCTTCTGAGAGAAGATTTCGCCATTCTATTTGACTTAAATTTTTCATTTTAATTAATCTAAAGTGTTGTAGGACAAACATAATCTGAAACGGCAACACCTGTTTCCTGTATAGCCTTAAAGCCGCCTTTCACATCGATTAAATTATGAATCCCTCTGCTCTTTAGTATTGAAGCTGCAATCATACTCCTATATCCTCCAGCACAATGCACAAAAAACTGTTTGTTATCAGGGAATTCTGCAAGGTGATCATTTAAAAAATCCAAGGGTGTATTGCTCGCATCTATAACATGCTCAGATAGGTATTCGCTCTCTTTACGAACATCAAATACCGGTAGATTTTCTTCCTTCAGTTCATTCTCAAATGTCTCAGCACTAATACTGCTCACTGTATCGTACTCCATAGCTGCATTTTTCCAGGCTTCAAAACTACCTTTAAGATATCCTAAGGTATTATCAAAACCAACCCTAGAGAGTCTAGTAATCGCTTCTTCTTCACGACCTGGTTCTGTAACTAATAACAAGGGTTGTTTTACATCTGCAATTAAGGCACCCACCCAAGGGGCAAAACTACCATCTAAGCCAATAAATATTGACCTTGGAACATGCCCTTTAGCAAAAGCGTCTTGATGACGAACATCCAATACAATGGCACCTGTTTCATTTGCTACTGCTTCAAAAGCCTCTGGAGATAATTCTTTCCTTCCTCTTTTTAATACTTCATCTATATCTTCATATCCTTCCTTATTCATTTTTACATTTAAAGGAAAATATTGTGGAGGTGGTAGAAGTCCGTCGATGACTTCAGCAATAAACTCATCTTTCGTCATATCAGCACGTAAGGCATAATTCATTTTTTTCTGATTCCCTAAGGTATCGACAGTCTCTTTCATCATATTCTTACCACATGCTGAACCGGCACCATGTGCAGGATATACGGTTACATCACCGGCTAAAGGCATGATTTTTTGACGTAAGCTATCATATAGTAATCCAGCTAAATCCTTTTCTGTTATACTTCCCATTTTTTGAGCTAAATCTGGTCTTCCGACATCTCCTAAAAACAAGGTGTCCCCACTAAAAATAGCGTGATCTTTACCCGTTTCATCTCTTAAAAGGTAGGTAGTACTTTCCATTGTATGACCCGGAGTGTGAAGTGCTACGATCGTAACATCCCCTAATTTAAATTCTTGATTATCGGTTGCAATCACAGCATCAAATGAAGGGTTGGCATTAGGACCAAAAACTATAGGCGCTCCTGTTTCCTTGGAAAGGGTTACGTGTCCACTTACAAAGTCTGCATGGAAATGAGTTTCAAAAATGTATTTAATTTTGGCACCGTCAACTTCAGCTCTATTTAAATACGGCTTTACTTCTCTCAACGGATCAATAATCGCTACCTCACCCTTACTCTCAATGTAATAGGCGCCTTGAGCTAGACAGCCTGTATATATTTGTTCAACTTTCATCTTATTATGTATTAAATATTATAATGTAAAATTAAGCAGTTTTTATAAATTGCACAGTAACCTATGTTACACAAGGATAGAAGATTGGCACGAGATTAATCAAGTGTATCCACAGGATAATGTTTATTTATTTGAATAAACAACCCTTTATAAGAGGGTCATTATTAAGCAGTATTTAAGAAAGAGTTATTGCTTTACGAAAAATTCCATATAGAATATAAAAATTGCCATTACGAAAATAAAATACCCAAATCCTTTCTTCAATTTATTGCCATCTATAAAATTACTTAGGTAACTTCCTATAAAAATTCCTACAAAAGAGATTCCCGTAAAAATCGATAGGAATAACCAATCAATCTCCATTGTTAATGCATCTCCCAAGAAAAAGCCGAGAAGCGATTTGAAAGCAATAATTATCAATGATGTCCCAACAGCTACCTTCATCTCTACATTGGCGAGTATTACCAAAGCAGGTATAATGAGAAAACCTCCTCCAGCACCTATCATTCCTGTTATTGCTCCCACAATAAGTCCTTCCGCCAGTATCAATGGATAGTTATATTTTACTTCTCCTTTTTGCTCCTTTTCCTTTCGCCCTTTTAGCATTGAGAATGCCGCTGGTATCATCAAAACAGCAAACAAACCAAACATTGCCATTCTACGAGAAAATTGAAAATCACCTATATTAAATAAGATGTCAGGTAAGGCAGGAACAACATAATGTCTAACTGCAGTTACCCCTATAATAGCAGGCAATCCAAATACAACTGCTGTTTTCCAGTCTACATAGCCTTTAAGGTGTTGCTTGACACCTCCAACTAAAGCACTCGCTCCAACAATAAATAAGGAATATGCTGTTGCTACCTTTTCATTTACTGAAAACAGATAGGCTAATACAGGCACAGCGAGTATGGATCCTCCTCCCCCAATTAGGCCTAAAGAGATACCAATCACTAAGGCACTTATATATCCAAAAACTTCTAATAAATCCATTGCAATGTAATGTTGTTTGGGTCAAAAATAAGCTTACGCGCTATCATTAAAAGTAACCTAGGTTACATAGTTATTCTAAGTTTATTATTTCAATATAATTTCTGTGAAGTTTTATTTTTCCAATGTTCTCTAACTTTTTCAGAAGTCTAGAAATAACAACTCTAGAGCTGTGCAATTCATAAGCAATTTCTTGGTGTGTATTATGTATCGTCTGATTGTTGTTAACACGTGCTTTTTCTTTAAGGTAATTCAATAATCTTTCGTCCATTTTGTCAAAGGCAATACTATCCATTGTATGCAGTAATTCATTCAGCCGACTATGATAGCTTTCAAAGACAAAATTTCTCCAAGATTTATATTTAGCTGTCCATTCCTCCATTTTTTGAACTGGAACCATGATTAGCTTTGCATCAGTTTCAGCAATTGCTCGAATCACACTCTTGGTTTGCCCCATACAGCAGGTCATTGTCATGGAGCAGGTTTCACCTTTTTCTAAATAATACAGAAGTAACTCATCACCATTTTTGTCTTCTCTTAGAATTTTAATCGCTCCAGAAATAAGCAAGGGCATGCCCTTTATATAGGAGCCAATTTCCATCATCTTAAATCCGGCAGGAACCTCTTTATAGGTACCCACTTGTACGATTTCATTTATTAAAGCATCCTCAAAAAGATGACCATAGCTATCTTTAAGTTCTTGTATCATTTTTATCTAATTTAATATTTTGAGCAATTGTCGCATCATACTTAAAAAACAAATGGGCCCAAATTGATTTAGAAACAGCCCCAATGTAAGGCATCAAAAGAATCAACGCTATTATTATACTTAGCAAAATGCCCGATGGTCCCAAATCAAGTCCAAATAGTAGGGTTAAGACATAAACCGAAATAGCAACTCCAGTCCCCACCCCATAAGATACATACATTGCACCTGAATAAAAACTAGGCTCAATGGAATATTTTAATTGACATTTTGGGCAACGTGCCTTCACCTTATTCATATTTGAAATACGATAAGGATGTGCTTCAAGAAATGCACCTTGTCTACACCTCGGACATTTAAGAAACAACAAACTGTACAAATAAGTCCTTTTCAATTTTTATTCTTTAAAGTAAAATTAATAGAATTGGAAAATATCCTCGGTAACATTAGTTACACAGCTTTAAGTAATTAAGTTGATTTTTATTATGGAAATGAAACAGATCGTTTTTGTCTGTAAACGTTAATAGTCAGTAGGTGTCAAACGAAAAAAGCGAACAAAGTTTAAACTCTGTTCGCTTTTTTGAAAATCAAGATAATATTATCACAATTTTTCTAATAATTTTTCAGCCACCAGTTCCGATGACGCTGGATTTTGCCCAGTGATTAAATGCCCCGCTTGCACAGAATACGGACTCCAATCATCTCCTTTAGAATAAATTCCACCATTTGCTTTTAACATATCTTCCACTAAAAATGGTACCACCTCTGTAAGTTGTACTGCAGCTTCTTCAGTATTAGTAAAACCAGTTACTTTTTTCCCTTTGACTAATGGATTTCCGCTAGCGTCCTTGGTGTGTTTAAAAATAGCGGGGGCATGACAAACTGCTCCAACAGGTTTCTTGTTGTTATAAAAACTTTCGATCAAGGCAATAGAGTTTTTATCTTCAGCAAGATCCCACAATGGCCCGTGTCCTCCAGGATAGAATACCGCGTCAAAATCGGCTTCTTTTATAGTATCAAGCTTAAGTGTTCTACTTAGAATTTCTTGAGTTTCTTGATCTTTATTGAAACGCTCTGTGGCAGGTGTACTTGCATCTTCTGTAGCGCTATTTGGATCAATAGGTGGTTGCCCACCTTTAGGAAACGCTATGGTTATGTCAACACCTTTGTCTTTTAATAAATAGTATGGACTAGCAAATTCTTCTATCCAAAATCCTGTTTTCTCTCCTGTTTCACCTAATTTGTCGTGGCTTGTAAGCACGAATAAAACCTTTTTCATAATTCATTTTTTTACTTCTGATCTATATCAGAGTGATTCATAATTAATCTATTACCGTAACCAAATCTGTGGTACTCTTTCTAACTTTTACTAAATCTACCAACCAATCTTTTTCTTCAGCTCTCATTCCAATGGGTAATAAAACAGCAGATCGCAATCCTTTTTCTCTAAGGCCTAAAATATTGTCTACTGCAGCTGGGTCAAAACCTTCTAAGGGTGTTGCATCCACCCCTTCATAGGCAGCAGCAGCAATTGCTAAGGCAAATGCGATATAAGCTTGTTTGGCTGCGTGATTAAAATTCTCTTCGGCGTCTTTTTGAGGATACGAAGCTAATAGCATTTGTCTATAATTCTCCCATCCTTCATTTTTAAAACCTCTAATGTCATTGGTAAGGTCAAACATAAAGTTGATTCTCTCTGCTGTGTACGTATCCCAAGCGGCAAATACAAGAAGGTGCGAACAATCTGTGATCACCGATTGATTCCAAGCAATGGGCCTGATCTGTTCTTTTATTTCTTGATTCGTAATAACAAAAATTTCAAAAGGTTGTAACCCACTGGATGTTGGCGCTAAACGGGCAGCTTCGATGATTCTATCAATTTTATCTTGAGGCACTTTTTCACCGTTCATCGCTTTTGCAGCGTATCTCCATTTTAATTTATCTAATAATTCCATGTTTAAGTTTTGTTTTATGATTTAATACTATTCCAGGCTGCTTGATATGCCTCTTCAATATGATACTCTTCTAGTTTAAATGTGCCTTGTTGTTGCATGACTATTAAAAAAGACAAAGGATTGATAGTGTAGGCATACAATAAGAAATCAGATATGGGCTTAATGACATTTTCATCCTTCCCACGCTGCCATAAATCAAGTAATGGTTGTAAATACCTAATTCCTTTTTGCCTGCTTATTTCATCGATAATCGGTGTGTTGTCACACTGTGCTAAAAAAATAGCCTTATCGAGTTGTGTGATTTTGAATTCGGCAATTCGCTTCCATATAACTTCAAAACCTTCGGCAACCGACATGTTTTCTGAAAAGGTATCGAATGCATAGGCTGTAAAAGCCTCTTTCACTTCTATGTAAACTTTATTAACAAGGTCTTGCTTGTTTTCGAAATATAAATAAATAGTAGCCGGAGATACATTTGCCATCTTCGCTATTTTAGAAATAGGAGTCGCATGAAAACCATTGTTATTGACAAGTGTTATTGTTGCTTCAACTAATGCCCTTCTCTTTATTTCACTCTTTGATACTTCAGCCATATTCTTAATTATTACGCAAAGATAAATATAAAAATGAACGTTCATTCTTTTTTATGATAAGATTATGAATGACCCTCAAAAGAAATAGAGTTTCTATTTATTCAACTTAATATGTGATTTTTAATAAAAGAAACAGTGAGTCCCAATCACACTAAAAAAAATATGGGCTCTATAGGTGATACAGTTCATGAACGATACTTGGGGGAGTATTTGACATCCACCTTAGAGCCCTAATATCAATATAATAAAGAGAATGATTTGTTATTTGACTCTGCTATAAGTGAGATTATATTGATGGTGAGGGCTATTCGCAGTTGTGAATAGCCTTTTTTTTGTAGCTGTTGAAAAACTCAAAACTAACATAAGTACCTATATGTCAATAAGATATAATTTTTAAGATTGCGCAGCCAAAAACATTTAGTGGATTTTATGATACTCAAACCCTAAAAACAGCCAAGAGTTTACTATCATTGTAGTGAAACTTCCCCCTTAGTTATTCATCCCTTACAATAATAATTAAGAATAAAGTTTAATGCAAACCTTACTAATCATTGGAATCCTCTGTTTTATTACAGTCGGTGCAATACTCATCGTGACGATAAAGAAGATTCAAGATCGAAGAATTTCTGGAGACCGACTTTCAAGAAAGAAGTGGTACTACAAGCTAATTCGTAAAGCCTTCATGTCTGATCTTCCAGACTAAGCTTTAAATCCTTTATTTAATATATCGACTTACTGTTTCAATCCAAATACACCAGATCTTATTCCATTCCCTACGTCTAAAACATGCCATTATTAGGTAGTTTAACTAGATTCTTCCCACTTATTCCAAAATACGTCCACTTATTACTTCACATTAGCTCAATAGCCTGTTGTGATGCATCTTTGTAGTGTAATTAGAGAGAAATGCATGGGAATGCCCCCATTCCAAAAATGTATTTAATTACGTTTTTCATGAGATTGAATAATATGAATTGGTTGATTACAAAAATGCTCGGAGTGGTTACCGGGCATTTTTACTTTCCTCACTTTTGATTATTAGCCTTTAACAATCTCAGTGACTCTTTGTATCTTTAAACCGATTAATCTAAAAAAAACTAACTACTATGGTAAAAGCAAAATATCAAGGCCTTTTGGATCTTGGACAAAAATTGAATATCCAAAACGGAGACGTGAAAGAAGAAAATGGTGTTTTACACGTAAGTGGAACAGCAGCCAATCAGTATGAAAAAAATATTATGTGGGATGCAATCAAAGCCGCAGGTGGAGAAAACCCTTCAGATATCGTTGCAGATATTAAGGTAGCAGATACTGCTGTATACGCTCGACATACTGTAGAACGTGGTGAGACTCTTGGTAAAATTGCCAAGCATTATTATGGGGATCCTATGAAGTATAAAGCAATCTTTGCAGCCAACTCTGACATCCTAAAAAACCCAGATGTAATTCATCCAGATCAGGAATTAATTATTCCTAATTTGTAACTGACTCATCTGAGTTCAGAATATAAAAAAGCTCCCAAAATGGGAGCTTTTTTATATTTAGTCTTGTCTAAATATTTTATATAAAGTATTGTTTTCCAATTATTTAAATATATTCATTTAAATAATAAGATTATAAGTCTAAACTTTATCCTAATCCTGAAATATAACTCCCATACAAGTCGTTAAATCGCATCCCAGTGCTTAATTTATACTTGCTCAATTTCTTGTGTTCAACCAAAGCCCAAAGGATAAATTCCTTGACAAAATAGCGATCTTCCTCCTTCAATGTAGGTTGGTATTTTTCTATTAAATCTTCCAAAGGTGAAATACTATCGACTAATTTTCGGTACTCCACTTCCCCCAAATTATCTTCCAATTCAAATCCGCTTTGCTCAAAAAACCAAGCTAAAATATCTTCATAAGGATCTTCATCTTCCTCCTTGGTCAACTTCTCAATTTTTGGAAAGTAATCATCAAATAAAGATTTGGTCGCATCCCCTATCAATATTTTAGCAACCTCATCGGCGCCTTCTTGTTCTCCCTCATACACAAGCTCCACCTTACCTGTGATCGCTGGAACAATTCCCATCAAATCTCCAAAACGAATACTCGTTTGTTTTTCGCCAGACAATAACATCCTGCGTTCTGCGGTACTCATCAGATTTTCAAAGGCCGTAATGCTCATTCTAGCACTAATTCCGCTTTTGGCATCAATAAATTCACTGTCTCTAGCTACAAAACTTATTTCTTCTAAAAGGTCTTTTACCAAGTCAGGCACATGCACCTTCTCCTTTTGACGTTGATCTAGTTTTGCTTCCTGTTCTGTTATTTTTCGCGCTATTTCAACAGTCTCAGGATAATGGGTAAGAATCTGAGACCCAATACGATCTTTTAGCGGAGTAACAATAGACCCCCTATTGGTATAGTCTTCTGGATTGGCAGTAAATACAAACTGCATGTCCAAAGGCAAGCGAAGCTTAAACCCACGTATTTGAATATCTCCTTCTTGTAAGATATTAAACAAAGCCACCTGTATACGTGCCTGCAAATCTGGTAACTCATTAATCACAAAAATACTGCGATTGGCCCGAGGGATCATTCCGTAATGAATTACACGATCATCAGCATAACTCAATTTTAAATTGGCTGCCTTAATCGGATCTACATCCCCTACTATATCTGCAACAGTAACATCAGGCGTCGCCAATTTCTCAGCAAAGCGTTCTGAACGGTGTACCCAAGCTATAGGTGTCTTATCGCCTTTTTCAGCAATGAGCTCAGTAGCATAGCGTGAAATGGGCTTCAAGGGATCATCATTGATCTCTGAGCCTTCCACTATTGGCATCCACTCATCTAATAAATCGACCATTTGCCGAGCAAGTCTTGTTTTTGCTTGACCGCGTAAACCTAGTAAATTGATATTGTGCTTAGATAAAATCGCTCTTTCCAATTCTGGAATCACTGTATGCTCATACCCGTGAATTCCTGTAAACGTAGGCTCTCCAGCTTGGAGTTTATTAATTAAATGCTCTCTCAGCTCTTCCTTAATACTTCGCGATTGCCACCCACTTTTTTTGAGTTGGCCTAGAGTCTTGATTTCTTTGTGATTTATCATCTATTTTCAATTCTTTTTATAATAGTATCCTTTTATGGCATTACAACGCCCATCATCCTTTCTAGTTATTCCTTTACTTTACACGTTTTTTTCGATTGGTTTCATAATCCTGAAAGATCATCTCTCCTAGCCCTTTCAGCCCTGTATAAAAGGCCTTCCCTTGGTTAGCCTCTGTAAAATGATCTACAAATTGCTGTAGATAAGGATCATTGGCAATCATAAAGGTGGTAATAGGAATGTGCAACTTTCGCGCTTGACGCGCCATACTATAACACTTATTTACAATATGTTGATCTAAGCCATTTGGATTTTTATAATAGCGCCCATCTTTTAGTTTTAGACAACTAGGCTTCCCATCGGTGATCATAAAGATCTGTTTATTTGTATTTCTTCGTCGCCTTAGCATATCCATAGCGAGATTTAAACCTGCCACCGTATTTGTGTGATAAGGTCCCACTTGTAAATAGGGTAAGTCCTTAATTTTAATAGGCCAAGCATCATTGCCAAATACAATAATATCGAGTGTATCTTTTGGATAGCGCGTGGTAATCAACTGTGCAAGTGCCATCGCTACTTTTTTGGCTGGAGTAATGCGATCTTCTCCATACAATATCATGGAATGTGAAATATCGATCATTAAAACCGTACTCATCTGAGCCTTAAAATGGGTTTCTTCTACAACGAGATCATTCTCGGTCAAGCGAAAATCTTCAGCTCCATTATTAATCTGCGCATTACGCAAACTCTCAGTCATTGAAATTCGCTCTAGAGGATCTCCAAATCGATAGTTTCGGTAATCTCCCGTATGCTCATCGCCTCGTCCACTTACTTTTGATCGGTGATTTCCTTGAGCACTTTTCTTAAGTTTTCCAAATATTTGATCCAATGCGCGCTGTCGTATAGCACGTTCTGTTTTTTCTGTTATCGTTGGCCCACCTTTACCATCGGGACGCATCTCATCTCGGATATAGCCCTTATCCTTCAATTCCTGAACAAAATCGTCCAAGGTATAATCCTCTGTGGTGAGTTTATACTCGGCATCCAACTGTTTCATCCAATCCATTGTCTCGTCAAAGTCGCCAGATGTATGGGTGATTAATTCTTGAAAAATGTCGAGTAAGGTATCAAATAGGGATGTTTCAGGAGCTTCAAACGATTTGAAAACGAATCCGCTCCGTTGTTGTTCTCTTTTCATAGCACTATAAAAATACTACTATTTCTATGAATAGCGCTTTCGCGAAAGCGCACTTAACACCACTTTAAGAGTACTGTTTAAGCATATCAAATTCAAAAGGTGTAAACCATCTATTTGGCCACATTCGTGATTAATCATCTAAATGTTAATTCTAGAAATCATTAACGAACTTAACACCTCTTTAAGATTTCCGCTTTCACATTTTGTTAACTTAGTCGGCTCAACCAAAAAAATGGAGTAACTTTATCTACTACTTCGTTAACAAACCAAAAACATGAAACAACTTTTCACACTCCTCTTCCTTTGTGCATGTACTTTAGTAAGTGCTCAAAAGCTAGATCTATCTTTATTAAAAGACATGAAACCTCGGAATATAGGTCCCGGTGGTATGTCTGGTCGCGTTACAGCTATTGATGTTGTAAACAACAATCCCGACGTCATGTACGTAGGAACCGCTTCTGGCGGCTTATGGAAGTCAACTTCTGGTGGCATCAAATGGGAACCTGTATTTGAAGATGGCCTTACCGCTTCAATTGGAGCTGTAGCCATTCAGCAATCTAATCCATCTGTGGTTTGGATTGGAACAGGAGAAGGAAATCCTCGAAATTCACTAAATGGCGGATTTGGAGTTTATAAATCCCTTGACGGAGGAAAATCATGGAAATCCATGGGCCTTGAAAAAACTCGTCATATCCATCGCGTAATTATCGACCCTACCAACCCTGACATAGTATACGTAGGTGCGATTGGTTCTCCTTGGGGAATCCATCCTGAACGCGGAGTCTTTAAAACGACCGATGGTGGAGAAACATGGAACAAAATTCTCTTTGCCAATAATAAAACAGGGGTCGCCGATATGGTTATGGACCCTACAAATCCAAACAAACTTATAGTCGCTATGTGGGAACACAAGCGCGATCCATGGTTTTTTAAGTCTGGTGGTGAAGGTTCAGCTATTCATATGACACATGACGGTGGGAAAACTTGGAAGAAACTCAGCGATAAAGACGGACTCCCAAAAGGAGAACTTGGCCGAATTGGCCTTTCTATTGCGCCTAATAAGCCTAATGTTGTTTATGCACTTGTAGAAGCTAAGAAAAATGCCCTCTACCGCTCAGACGACGGTGGTTTCAATTGGCGAAAAATTAATGACAAAAGCGATATCGGAAATAGACCTTTCTATTATTCTGATATTCATGTTGATCCTCAAAATGAAAATCGCGTTTATTCTGTTTTTACCTATGTAAATGTATCAGAAGATGGCGGAAAGAATTTTACCCAGCTCATGGGCGCTTATGGTGTTGATAACGGCGTACATCCAGATCACCACGCTTGGTGGATTCACCCAGACAATGGGAACTTTATGATCGATGGTAATGATGGAGGTATGAATATCACCAGAGATGGTGGAAAGACTTGGCGTTTTATTGGAAATCTACCTGTGGCCCAATTCTATCATATCAATGTCGATAATGAATTTCCGTACAACGTGTATGGAGGGATGCAAGATAATGGTAGTTGGAGAGGTCCAGCATATGTATGGCGAGCTCAAGGAATTCGCAACCACTACTGGCAAGAAATATCTTTTGGTGATGGTTTTGACGTAATTCCTGACAAGGACGATAGTCGTTATGGTTGGACTATGAGCCAACAAGGTTCTGTGAGTCGTTATGACTGGCAAACAGGAAATAATTATGGAGTGAAACCTACACATCCAGACCCAGAGGTATTCTTACGATTTAATTGGAACTCGGCGATTAATGTCGACCCCTTTGATAATAGCACAGTCTACTTCGGTAGTCAGTTTGTACATAAATCCACAGACAAAGGTCTCACTTGGAAAGTAATTTCTGATGATCTCACCACTAATGATCCAGAAAAGCAAAAACAAAGCGAGTCTGGCGGACTATCAATGGACGCTACAGGAGCCGAAAATCATACGACCATATTAGTCATTGAACCTTCTCCCCTTGAAAAAGATATGTTTTGGGTGGGAACAGATGATGGCCGAGTGCATTACACTCAGAATGGTGGAAGTTCGTACACAGACGTTTCAAAAAACATAAAAGGATTGCCTGCTGGAAGTTGGATTGTACAAATCAAAGCGAGCAATAAGAATAAAGGAGAAGCATTATTGATAGCAAACGATTACCGCCGCTTCAACTATACTCCTTATGCATATAGAACAAAGAACTACGGAAAAAGCTGGGAACGCATTGTCGATGAGAATGATGTAGAGAGCTACACTTTATCGATTGTTGAAGATCTGGAAGAACCTAATTTACTTTTCTTAGGTACTGATGATGGCTTATATATTTCTATTGACGCTGGTACCAACTGGCAGAAATGGACCAAAGGATTCCCTACTACTTCGGTGAAGGATATGGTTATTCACCCTAGAGAACATGATTTAGTAATTGGAACTTTTGGCCGTGCGGCTTGGGTATTAGATGATATAAGACCTTTAAGAGCCATTGCAAAGGATAAGAGCACGCTTTCGCGAAAGCTGACTCTCTTCCAACCTCCTACGGCTTATGATGCAGCATACCAACAGCCAACGGGAAGCCGTTTTGGTGGTGATGCTCTTTATAATGGCGAAAATAGAGGTGGCGGTGCTCCCATCGCATACTATTTCACGAAAGTGAAAGAAGACAAAAAAGGAGCCAAAGACAAAAAAGATGAAGATGAAGATGAAAATGGAGAGGAAACAATAGAAGAAGATGAGGCCAAAGTCACTTGGGATTCAATTCATTTGAAAATTTATGATGGTAGTCGTGAGATTCGCCACCTAAAATGGAAGACTCCTGATAGTACTGGATTACACAAAACAACTTGGTATATGCGTGAAAAAGGTGGAGACCGCCCTTCGCGTACCATCAGAAAAAGTACTAGAGAATCTGGAGGGGTGGGTGCTAAACCTGGCACCTATAGATTGGTTATGTCATATGGAGATCAAAGCAGTGAATCTTCAATTACAATCAAGAGCGATCCACGCTTAACAATACCACAAAAAGCCATTGATGATGCCTATGATGCTGGCAAGCAAATAGAATCTATAATGCAAACCGCTGCCGATGCTGTAAAGCAATTGGTACAAAGTAAAACCCTTGCGGAAGATTATAAGAAAATGATCAAGAAATTGGACAAGGAGCAACAAAAATCCTTTAAAGACGATTTGAAGAGTATTGGAGATATGACTAAAGAAATTGACAATGTCATTGCCTTATATCTAGGAAAAGTAGACAAGCGTCAAGGTATTACCCGCAACCCAGAATTGACGGTTATGCGTAGCATCGGACAAGCACGTCAGTATGCTGGTAGTCGTCCTAATGGTTTAACGAGTACAGAGACTCTATTGATCCAACAAGCAAAAGACAAATTACAATCTGCTTTGGATACAACCAATACCTTCTATACGGAACAATGGACTCCTTTTCAAGCAAAGTTAGAAGCAATGAATATCAATCCTTTTAAAGAGATTAAATCTTTTAAAATGAATTAGAAAACTATAAAGAGCCGCAGTTGGAAGCATAAATTGCTTTCAATTGCGGCTCTTTATTTTATTTTTACACCATAACCCATTAATATATTCTATGAAAAAAACAATCCTACTCTGCTTTAGCTTTTTATTTTGTTATACCACTCTAAACGCACAGGATTCAGGCGAAGATGATTTTGGTGCCTGGTATATGCTTTTCACTACAAACAAAGTGAGTGAAAAACTAAGTATTCACGCGGAAGTTCAACATCGAAACTATGAGATTGCCAGTAATTTTAATCAATTATTATTGCGCACAGGATTAAACTATAATATATCAGACAATGCTATGGCCACCTTCGGCTATGGTTACATCTCGACAGACGGTACCTTTGAAGAACCCGCGGGTGAAGAAAATACAACAGAACATAGAATCTATCAACAGTTTGTGCTTAAGAATAAAGTGGGCAAACTAGCCTTCAGTCACAGATACCGATTAGAAGAGCGTTTTATTAATAGTCCCCTTTCGGGAAATGATACGCAGTTTCGATTTCGTTACTTTTTACGTTTGACCTATCCAATCAATGATACTTGGTTTTTAACTGCTTATGATGAAGTATTTATCAATTTGCAGTCTCCAACCTTTGGACAGAATCGTTTATACGGAGCTTTGGGATACAATGTCAATTCCAATCTTGCTATTCAAGCGGGATATCTTAAAAACCACTTTTCTTCAACGGCCTATGATCGTTTTCAATTAGGAATCTTCTTAAAAACAGACCTAAGAAAGAAAACTAACGATTAAGACGGCTTATGAAGAGGTAAAATCTTCCAATAAGAAATACAACGCCACAGCCATTCCATCGGTCCGAAACGGAAATACCTGAGCCATAACTGACTCCCAATCACTTGTGCTATAAATACTATGATAGCAAGTAGGATTGTTTGATAAGGACTTAGAGTTTCATACCATTTCGCGCCAAGCGAAGAAAATAATAGTAATCCGATAAAACTTTGTAAAAGGTAATTGGTTAATGCCATTCTTCCTAAATATTGCAATGGGAGTAAAAGCTTTTTCCAAAAGGAATACTGCATTGCATAGGCGATTAACCACACGTAAAAGAGCCCCATCAAAGTATCACTGATCTTCATAGCGTAAATAAAAAAGTCTCTCCAGATTGGGTTCTTCCAAATTTCTAAATCCCAGAGCCCAAAGAGAAAGAAAAGGCGATACGCATTAGATATCAAAGCGATGATAAGAACTGGGGTTTTTATTTTCTGAATCCACCTCGGTATATCCTGAAGGTATCCCTTTCTCCCTATTACCAGACCCAAAATAAACATCGATAGAGCTACAGGCATTAAAAACACAAAAAGTACCGCCACATTACTCCCATACTCATGAATTCTTAATCGAATACCATCGAGATAACTTCCATTACGAATAGTATCGACAATTTTCTCCGAACCATAATCCGCGAGCATCGACTCTGGGTTATAGTCGGTTAAATGGATGATCCACTCAAACAATTGATCCCCAAAGGGAAATAACAAAAAGCCTACACAGATCGCAATCAAATATTTCGTTTTCCAGCGTACCAACCCAATGGTGAGCAAGCCCAACAAGGCGTATAAATGAATTACATCTCCAGACCATAAAAATAAGATATGACAAACTCCAAAAAGAAAAAGGGCAGCCATTCGTCTGTAAAAAAAGCGTCTAGACAATCCCTTACGTTCCATGCTTAGAAATTGAATGCTAATTCCAATTCCGAAAAGCAGGGAGAATATGGGAAAGAATTTGGTATAGAAAAATAATTGTTGAATTCGAATAGCGAAAGCATCGAGAGCTCCCGTCCATTGTGCACCAAAACTATCTGCATTTTTGAAGACGCAGTTCATAATCTCTACGTTGACCATAAAGATTCCAAAAATGGCAAACCCTCTAAGCACATCTAATGTAAGAATACGTTGTGGTGGAGCAGTTGGTTTTCCTTCAGTCTTTTTCGTCATACACGAACTTAATTATACCTACTAAAATACAATCTTACTAAGAGATATTCGTATCTTAAACTACAAAATATAGGCGAGGCTGTTGGTTTTTCTAACCTTAGCCGACTACTACTTTCAAAACCATCCACTATGAAATCAAGCAAGATAAATTTTACTAATGCCCAAGGCGAAGTCTTATCAGGACGTTTAGATTTACCTGCTGAACAACACCCGCATAACTTTGCCATTTTCGCTCATTGTTTTACCTGCACCAAGGACTTTTCGGCAGTGCGTAACGTGAGTAAAGCATTGGCTTCTGAAGGGTTTGGAGTGCTTCGTTTTGACTTCACTGGTCTTGGCGATAGTGATGGAGATTTTGCAGACACAAACTTTTCTAGTAATGTAGCCGACCTAATTTCTGCGGCTGATTTTCTGAAACGTGAGTATAAAGCACCCACTCTATTAGTAGGGCATTCCTTGGGTGGGTCTGCGGCCATTTTTGCAGGAAAACAGATAGACACAATAAAAGCAATTGCGACTATTGGAGCTCCTAGTAATCCTGTGCATGTACAAAAGCAATTAGGTTCACAATTGGAAGTTATTAAACAGCAAGGAAAGGCTATTGTGACTTTAGCTGGACGAGACTTTACCTTTAAAAAGCAATTTATTGATGATTTAGAAGAAAGTTCATGTGTTACTGCTGCTGCAAAATTACATAAGGCATTATTAATTATGCATTCTCCACAAGATGCTACCGTTTCCATAAAAAATGCAGAAGAAATTTACCTTGCCGCTCATCATCCTAAGAGTTTTGTAACACTAGACGGATCCGAGCATTTACTCATAGACAAAGAAAACGCCTCCTACGTAGGACGCATAATAGCAGGTTGGGCTGCTCGATATATTGAGACCCCAGAAATGGATAAAATAAGTTCCACTCACCAAGTTGCCGCAAGCCTTGATGACGAAGATGGGTTTACAACAAATATGAAACTGGGAAGTCACTATATGAAAGCCGATGAACCTGTCCGTGTAGGTGGTAATGATTACGGTCCTACTCCCTATGAATATGTTGCTGCGGGCCTATCGGCATGTACGGCAATGACCATACAGATGTATGCTAAACGAAAAGGGTGGAAAGTAGACAATGTAGAGGTTCATACTAGTTATGATAAAACCCATAAAGCCGACTGTGAAATGTGTGAGGAGGACGCTTCCGCGAAAATAGATACGTTTACTCGTGCTATTAAATTCACTGCCGATCTCGATGAAAAGCAAATCGTTCGACTATTACAAATCGCCGATAAATGTCCTGTGCATAAAACATTGCATAGTGAGACTCAAATAATTACAACTTTAATTAAATAAATAGCGTGAGAAATCACCTCAATAAGAAGAGTCTAAGACTTAAAAATTAGAAAGGAATTATCGAAAAGAGCGCGCCTTTTCGATAAAGGCAAAGTAACCGCTAGTATCCCTAAGCATACTATAGGCCGAGATTCGGTCTTTTACTTTCCCGTTTGCATCCAATGCCAAAACGGTAGGAAACGACTTTTCTAAATTATACTTATTCTGAAGCGCCTTATTCTTTTTCATCTGATCTTCAGAGATCACATCCTGCTTAAAAGGAATGTCAACTTCTAGTAAAATAAAATTGTCTGCTTGAGCCAAAAATTCTGGATGTTGCCAAAAGTCTTTCTTCAACATCTTACAAGGTCCACACCAATCACTACCAGTAAAATACATGAGAATCGGCTTGTTAGCCTTTCTTGATTGCTTCTTGGCCTTATCAAAATCGATTAACCATGTGGCCTCTTGTCCTTGAGCTGCAAGAGCTGTAAAGAGAAAAACTACAAAAAGAATGCGTTTCATAATAAGGTGTGTTCGAGGTTTGCAAAATATAAAACTCTAAGGAATAAACAAATATCCTGCCAGAATATTGTGATAATAACCTAATTATATTTAAAGTTTTAAATGATTGGGCTGAATTTAAGATTCAAATAATTTAAAGTATAAAGGACTCTGTTTAGAAATTCCGAGACCTAGATTCCTAAGCTTGTATTCAACCTAGGGAGAACTTCTCACACTTTGGGGGAGATGTCCGAAGGACAGAGGGAGAATTTGGTTTTTAGAGATGGAGTAATTTAAAATTGGTCATAAAAAAAAGGCCCATTTTACAATGAACCTTTCAAGTTTATTTCACCAAGCGAATACTATACGTGCAAGGCGCGATCTTCTGTCGCTGCTAGTGCTGCTTCTTTCACTGCTTCTGCATAGGTTGGGTGAGCATGACTCATACGAGCTATATCCTCGGCACTAGCACGGAATTCCATAGCTGTTACTCCTTCAGCAATTAAATCGGCTACACGAGCTCCTACCATATGAACTCCTAATACTTCGTCGGTATCTTTATCGGCTAAGATTTTTACAAAGCCATCAATGTCTCCACTCGCACGACTACGTCCTAAGGCACGCATCGGAAACTGACCTACTTTATAAGAAGCTCCAGCTTCTTTTAATTGCTCTTCGGTTTGTCCTACAGATGCAACTTCTGGCCATGTGTAAACAACACCAGGAATCAAGTTGTAATCGATATGTGGTTTTTGTCCAGCAAGGATTTCGGCAACTAAAACACCTTCTTCCTCTGCTTTATGAGCAAGCATAGCTCCTTTAATCACATCTCCAATTGCGTAGATGTTAGAAACCTTTGTTTGTAAATGTTCATTGACTTCTACACGACCTCTATTGTCTGTTGGCACTCCAACAGCTTCTAGATTCAGTCCGTCGGTATATGCATGGCGACCTACAGCCACAAGTACATAATCTCCAACAAATTCAACTTCTTCTCCTTTTTTATTGTTTGCTTTTACAATGACTTCATCACCTTTACGTTCTACGGCAGTTACTCCGTGAGATAAAGCAAACTTCATTTTTTGTTTCTTAAATACCTTGAGCATCTCTTTAGACTGTGCTCCATCCATAGTTGGTATGATTCGGTCCATATATTCAACCACGGTAACATCTGCTCCTAGTCGCTTATATACTTGCCCTAGCTCTAAACCTATAACTCCACCACCAATCACAATAAGGTGTTTTGGCATTTCTTTCAACTTCAATGCCTCTGTTGAAGTGATAATACGCTCTTTATCCAAGGTGATAAACGGCAAACTACTTGGCTTTGAACCCGTAGCAATTATGGTATGCTTTGCTTCAATAGTTTGAGTATCTCCTTTAGTTAAGGCGATATTAATATGAGTGGCATCTTTAAAAGAACCAACACCATGAAATACGTCAATCTTATTTTTATCCATTAGGAAATCAATCCCTTTAGTAGTCATATCAACTACGCCTTGTTTACGAGCAATCATCTTCTCTAGATTGAAGCCTACTTCTCCAGAAATTTCAATACCGTGATCTGCAAAATGTTTTACAGCATCTTCATAATGATGTGAAGAATCCAAAAGGGCTTTTGAAGGAATACAACCTACATTTAAACACGTCCCACCTAAGGTATCGTACTTTTCAATAATTGCAGTTTTCATTCCTAGTTGTGCGCAACGAATAGCTGCTACATATCCTCCAGGTCCTGAACCAATAATGGCCACGTCGTATGTACTCATAATGATGTTTTAAATTTCTAAATACAAAGGTACAAAGGACTAGCTTGTCATGAAAGGTTTTTAGCCTTTTGGTAAAAGGTATTTTATGTGTTACCATTCATAAAATCTGATAGCAGTTTTTGTACTGATAACATTAACATTTTAAGAGTAAAAATTATAGTATTTTTAAATTTCAATTCAACCAAAACCAACAACCTTTATGAGAACTTTACACGTGCTAGTAGCACTATTTGTTAGTTCGCTCACCCTTTTCGCGCAAAGCGGAAAAGTGAACATGGACTATTATTTACCTCAAAATGTCACTTATAACTCAGAGATTCCAACTCCCGAAAGCGTGATTGGATTTGTTCCGGGAGAATGGCATGTGAGTCACGATAAATTATCAGAATATATGCGCACATTGGCAGCCGCTAGTGATCGTATAACTATCGAAAATAGAGGTAGCACCTTTGAAGGAAGACCTATCCTACTTTTGACAATCACCTCTCCTGCAAACCACAGTCGTATTGATGCTATAAAAGCCAATCATATGAAGCTTGTTGAAGACGGCAGCGCGAGTCTCAATACTTCAAATATGCCTATAGTAGTCTACCAAGGACTTTCTATTCATGGAAACGAACCTAGTGGTGCCAATGCTGGTCTAGTTGCCGCATATTACCTAGCTGCTGCTCAAGGTTCGCAAATCACAGAAATGCTCAACAACACTGTAATTCTATTTGATCCTTCCTTCAATCCAGACGGACTACAGCGTTTTGCTTATTGGGCAAATACCAATAAAAGTATAAACATCAATGCCGATCCACAGGATCGAGAATATAGCGAAGTATGGCCTAGAGGACGTACAAATCACTATTGGTTTGATATGAACAGAGACTGGCTACCTGTACAATTACCAGAATCAAGAGCACGTATTAAAACCTTCCATGATTGGTATCCAAACATCCTAACAGATCATCATGAAATGGGTAGTAATTCAAGTTTCTTCTTCCAACCAGGAATACAGTCACGTACGCACCCATTAACACCAAAACTCAACCAAGAGTTGACCAAGCAAATTGGTAACTATCACGCTAATGCTCTGGACAAAATTGGTAGTTTCTATTATACCGAAGAGAGTTTTGATGACTTCTATTATGGTAAAGGGTCAACTTTTCCAGATATCAATGGAGGTATTGGAATCTTGTTTGAACAAGGAAGTAGCCGTGGCCATGCACAAGAAACCGACAATGGCTTATTGGAATTTAAGTTCACCATTCGCAACCAGTTTACAGCTATACTTTCTACTCTTGAGGCGGCTCAAGGGATGCGCTCGCAATTACTCGATTATCAACGCAGCTTCTTTGCAAATGCTCGCAAGGAAACAAAACCGGGAGCTTATGCCTTTGGTAACGAAAAAGATGCAGCAACGGCTTTTCATTTAGCTGAAGTGCTCAAACGACATAAAATAGAAGTTCACCCTGTTGACAAGAGCTTTCGCGAAAGCGGGAAAGAATTCAAAAAAGGGTACAGCTATATCGTTCCTAAAAATCAACGTCAATCTCGTCTCATAAAGGCAATGTTTGAACGTCGCACGAGTTTTACCGATAGTTTATTTTATGATATTTCGGCTTGGTCATTTCCATTGGCTTTTGGCCTTGATTACACAGAAAATGCTTCTGTGAGCAATGCTGGACCTTCCATTCAGGATCTGAAAATGCAACCACAAGCTGCGGTAAGACAAAGTAACTATGCCTACCTCATGGAATGGCATGAATATTATACCCCTAAGGCACTCAATACTATTTTGAATGCCGGATTACGTGCTAAGGTGGGAATGAATAAATTCTCTCTGGAAGGCAATGAGTACGATTATGGAACCATCATGATTCCAGTTCAAAATCAAAAAATGAATGCGGCAGAATTAGCGAGTTTTCTTCAAAAAGTATCTCAAGAGGCACATGTAAACTTTACAGCCGTTAGCACTGGATTGACAGAAGGTATTGATCTTGGAAGTAATCAATTTAGAGCTTTATCACCTGCTAAGGTAGCCATCATTATTGGGGAAGGAACGAACTCTTATGACGCAGGAGAAATCTGGCATCTTTTTGATACTCGTTACAATATGAAAATTACCAAGTTGGATGTAAAAAATCTTAATCGAGCTAATTTAGATCGTTATACAGATATTATCCTTCCTCACTCTTTTGGGAAGGCAGTAGATAAAAATGCCTCAGAAAAACTTAAAACATGGGTCCAAAACGGAGGTACTCTCATAGGGTTTAGAAATGCAGCCAACTGGCTTGAGCGTAATAAAATGCTCAAAATAGATTTTGTAAAAACTAAAAACCCTGCTAAAGGAATTAGTTTCGAACAACGTGGAGATTTTGGTGGAGCTCAGGTAATAGGCGGAGCTATTTTTGAAGCAAAGCAAGATCGATCTCACCCTATCAATTTTGGATATACAGGTGACAAAGTATCAATGTTCAGAAATACGACCATCTTTATCAAAGCCGATTCTACAAGTTACAAGAATCCAATTCAGTATACTAAGAGTCCGCTACAAGCGGGATACATATCAAAAATCAATTTGAAAGCTATTCCAGAAACCCGTCCATTCGTACATCAGAGTTCGGGTCGTGGAGAAGTGATTGTCTTTACAGACAACACTAACTTTAGAGCTTTTTGGTATGGAACTAACAAGCTTTTAATGAATGCTATTTTCTTTGGAGAAGAGATGTAGTAATTTCAATAATATACTAATTAACCGGTCTTTGAAAAGAGATCGGTTTTTTTATGCCTTATTAGATCGCTTTCGCGAAAGCAAAAGGGTTCGAGGTTTAGTGTTTGGTGTTTGGTGTACGGTGTTTGGGGTTTGGGGTTTGGCGTTCGGTGTTTGGCGTTTGGTGTTTGGTGTTTGGTGTTTGGAGTTTGGTGTTTGGTGTTTGTGGTTCAGGGTTTGTTTTTTTTGGAATTTGGAACTTGGAGCTTGGGACTCTTTTTATCTCCTAAACTCATCGCCCCCTAAACTCATCGACTCTTTAACAACTCACCACCTCGCTTCCTCTTCTCAATACCCACATGATTTTGTTAATAAATACGATAAAAAAGCTCTGTAGAAAGTCTGCATCTTCCTCTAGCTAATTTTATATTTGTCTTCTATGGAACATTTCATTGTATCGGCTCGTAAATATCGTCCACAAACGTTCAAGGACGTTGTAGGACAGCAGGCCATTACCAATACTTTGGAAAACGCCATTGCCCACAATCACCTTGCACAAGCTCTATTATTTTGTGGTCCTCGAGGGGTTGGTAAAACGAGTTGTGCTCGTATTTTGGCAAAGCGTATTAATCAAGACGAAAACACTCGTCCTGATGAAGATTTTGCCTTTAATATTTTTGAACTGGATGCGGCTTCTAACAACTCAGTTGATGATATTCGTAATCTTATAGACCAAGTTCGCATACCGCCACAGGTTGGGATGTATAAAGTCTATATTATTGATGAAGTACACATGCTTTCTCAGGCGGCCTTTAATGCCTTTCTGAAAACGCTGGAGGAACCACCTAAACACGCCATTTTTATATTGGCAACAACTGAAAAGCACAAGATCATTCCAACAATCTTATCTAGATGTCAGATTTTTGATTTCAAACGTATCACAGTTACCGATGCGCGACAACATCTAGTGCATATCGCCAAAGAACAAGGTGTAGAAGCAGATGAAGAAGCCTTGCATATCATCGCTCAAAAAGCCGATGGTGCCATGCGAGATGCCCTCTCCATTTTTGATCGCGTCGTGAGTTTTAGCGGAAAACAGCTTACGCGAAAAGCGGTTACCGAAAATTTAAATGTATTAGACTATGAAACCTATTTCATAGCCACAGATCATATTCTCAACAATAATATTCCTGAACTATTATTACAGTTCAATGACATCTTATCAAGAGGTTTTGATGGACATCATTTTATTGCAGGCTTGGCTTCACATTTTAGAGACCTAATGGTTTGTAAAAACCCACCCACTATTCACCTATTAGAAGTGGGCGACGGGACCAAAAAGAAATACTACGAGCAATCACAGAAAACCGATATGGCCTTTCTCCTAAAGGGCATCGAAATGGCAAATGACTGTGATCTTAAATATAAAACTAGTCGGAATCAGCGATTACTCGTTGAGTTATGTTTAATGCAGTTGGCCTCTATCACTTTTGATGGAGAAAAAAAAAATGACAGCCGCTATTTAATTCCGCCTTCTCATTATAAGGTCAATCGCGCTGCTGTTACTCCAAAACAAGCGCTACAACCTAAAGTTATCACAGAAATTCCTTCTGCTACTCAGGTGGTGCCAACAACGGATGTAGCTCCTTCTACAAATGCGCCCTTAAATACAGCGACATTAGAAGAGGCCAAATCAATTACTGCAGATTTACATAAAGCAGTAACCGTAGAAAATCCAACACCCGATCCTGCAGTAACCGAAGTTCCAACCGCAGAAGTTCCAACCCCTGTAACATCAAAAGTTGAAGCTCCGAAAATTAATGTTACTACCGAACGTGTTTCTGGCTTATCAATCAAAGGCCTTCATAAGAAAAGAGAACTTGAACAACAACGTGCGGCAAAAAAACTGGATGTAACCAACCTTCCAAAAGAACCCTTTACAGAGATTGCAATGCAAGCGGCTTGGCAAGAGTATGTGGAAAGAATTACGGTAGCTGGTGAAAAGATTCTCGCTTCAAATATGGAAGCAGATACACCAACCCTAAAAGGCACTACTATTCATCTTGAATTTCCAAATGAAACCATGAAAGTAGAAGTAGAACGTGCTCAAGGTCCGCTACTTGAATTTTTAAAGCGTAAGCTAAGCAATTACGATATTGTTATAGACATCAAAGTAAATGAGGAGGTACAGCGTAAATATGCTTATACTCCGCAAGAGAAATACGAAAAACTAAGAGAACAGAATCCTGAACTCGATATTTTACGTCAAACGTTTGATTTACAATTATAGGTTATGGAAGAAGAAGAAAAAGCACCTATCCAAATGTTACATTTGAAACTCCCTACGGATCCTAGGTGGGTAAATATCGTTGAGAAGAATATTGAAGATATACTCACAGATCATGCCTATTGCGAGCAAAAAGCAGCATCTACGGCAATCTCATTTATTATTGGTTTTCCCGATCATACAGAACTTGTATCTGAAATGAGTGATCTCGTTATTGAAGAAATGAGTCACTTTAAAATGGTTCACGATCTCATAGTTGAAAGAGGATTGCATTTAGGAAGGGAGCGCAAAGATCCATACGTACATAAGCTGCGTTTCTATTTCCCTAAAGGAGGCTCAAGAACAGAGAGTTTAGTCAATAGATTACTTGTGGCTGCTCTTATAGAAGGAAGAAGTTGTGAACGTTTTCGCTTGCTTTCGGAAGAGTTGGAAGATCCAAAACTCAAACGTTTTTACCGCAAATTAATGATTAGTGAAGCTGGCCATTATACAATGTTTTTAAATTTTGCAAGAAAATACGGAGATCGTAAAGTCGTGGATAAAAAGTGGCAAGAGTTACTTGATTTTGAAGCTCAAGTGATGAAAGATTTAAGTAAAGGAGAAACCATTCACGGCTAATCCATTCAAAACCTAAGTACACAAAAAAGCTCGGAACATTGTTCCGAGCTTTTTCTATTATAAGCCTATTTAATTAAAGTCTATAACCAACTACCACACTGAGGTAGCTATTTTTTCCTGAAAGATTTCTATATCGAGTATCTAGATTAATATCGCCATTGCCCTCTTCTGCTTGAATTGGAATTTCTGCATCACTTTCAAAGATTTCAACAAAGCCAAGTGTATATCGTGCTTCAACAAAGAAACTCTCTGAAAGTTGATACCCAACTGCACCAAAGGCAGAAAAATCAATAGAGGTATAGTCTTCAGACTGTTCAAAGAAAGAAATCTTCAGTCCCGCTTGTGGACCTGCCATGATAAAAGCTTTATTAAAGTTCAATCGCAAACCTAGTGGTAACTGGAGATAATCTGTATTAAAACCTTCTCCTTTGTTTCCTTGAGATGAAAATAAAAGTTCTGGTTGAAAGCTCACCTTTTCATTAATAGCCATTTCAGCAAAGAAACCTACAGTTACATTGATACGCCCCTCTTCATCTTCTGCAGGAACTTCCATTGTTGGACCATCTCCCACATTAACAAGATCATATTCTAAGCTGTTGATAGAACTTGCATTGATTCCAAATTTAAATCCATAGCGAATTCCTTGAGCTTGTATAGTGGCGTAGGTAAACGAACACATAAAAATAAAGAGTACTATTTTTTTCATAATTATTTTTTTGTTTCCGTAAAATATTAATTCCTAATGGGTTATAAATTTTCATCTATACTATTTGCAAGATACTGACTTTTTATGATACCATCTGCCAATCCGATCTTAGGAACAAAAATATACTTTGAACGAGCCCATTTCATCGCCGAGAGGTAAATCCGCGTGGCTGGTATAATTACGTCTGCTCGATCTTGATTGAGTCCTAAATCAACGATACGCTCATCATAGCTCAATTTTTGTAACTGTTTGTAATACGAACTTAAAAACAGATATGATAAAGGCTTGCCAGCTTTCTTACCACTCAGCTTGAAAATTTTATTGATATTCCCTCCTGAACCAATGATATCAATAAATTCGTAGGACGAAGTATTTGTTTTTATCCACTGCTCCAATGTCTTCCAATCATCTTCAGTGACCAATCCATTTAATATACGTACCGTTCCTATTTGAAAGGAGCGACTTGTCACTACTTTTCCATGACTATAAATGGTGAATTCAGTGCTTCCTCCACCTACATCTACATATAGATAATTCTTTTCAGAATCAATGATTGTATATAAATCTGTAGCTGCAATGATTGCCGCCTCTTCTTCCCCACCAATAATATCAATAGTAATAGCGGTTTTTTCTTTGATTAGTTTCGCGACAGACTCACCATTTGATGCCTCCCTCATAGCACTCGTCGCACAAGCTCTGTAATGTGTCACCTTATGAGCATTCATTAATAAGCGAAATGCCTGCATAGCATCTAACATACGCTGCACATTGGCCTCAGAGATATAATGATCTTTAAACACATCTTCCCCTAGTCGTATTGGAACACGAATTAACGCACTCTTTCGGAAAATTGCCTTTTTTCCAGGTTGCTCAATCACATTGGCAATAAGTAATCGTATAGCGTTGGAGCCTATATCAATTGCTCCATATTTATGGATATTGAGCATTTATTTTTTCAATTTGTTAAGATAGTACTTATAAGTAGCAAACTGAGAACGAACAGGGGTACCTACAGTTTCTCTATAGCGGTTATCCTGTTCTTTATTAATGATACGAGCCTTTACATTATCATTCCATCCTATAGTGTGAGTTTCAATTATTTCTCTCTTAATATCTTCGTCAAAAATTGGACAACTTACCTCTACACGGTTATCTAAATTACGACTCATCCAATCTGATGAAGAAATATAAACCTGTTCTTCTCCTTCTGCACCAAAAATATACACTCGCGGATGCTCTAAGAATTTATCAATAACGCTTATCACTTCAATGTTTTCACTCATGCCAGGAACCCCAGGTATCAGGCAACAAATTCCTCGTACAATCATTTCTATTCTAACACCAGCCTGACTAGCTGCATACAATTTATCTATAATCGTATAATTTGAAATACTATTAAGTTTTAAACGAATAAGTGCCGGTTTTCCGATTTTAGCTTTGGTTATTTCTGCATCAATTAACCTATTAAAGGTATTCCTCGCATAATGCGGTGACACCACTAAATGCTTATATTTATTAACTATATAATTTGTATCAAAGAAATTAAACAGCTTACTCACATCCTTTAGGATTGCCTGATTTGTAGTAAAAAGTGTATAATCTGTATAAATTTTTGCAGTGGAGTGATTAAAATTACCCGTGCTAATAAATCCATATCTTCTTAGCTTCTTCCCTTCTTCTCGTTCAATAACACAAACCTTTGAGTGTACTTTTAACCCAGGAACACCAAAAATTAGTCGGACCCCCTCATCTTCCATCTTTTTCGCATACATCATGTTTGCCTCTTCATCAAAACGAGCACGCAATTCAATTTGAACCGTCACTTCCTTCCCATTTTGTGCAGCATTAATTAGTGCACTGGCAATATGAGACACCCTCGCCAATCTATAAATTGTAATCTTTATAGTTTTAACTTTTGGGTCTAGGGCTGCCTCCCTTAAAAATTTAATAGTATATGCAAAAGTATGGTATGGAGCATATTGCAAATAATCACGTTCATTGATTTTTTCTAAAATGCTCCTTTCAAGAGTAAGACCTTGGATAGGCAATGGCTTTAGTTTTTCATATAGGAGGTTTGCCCTTCCTAAACTCGGAAAGCCCATATAGTCCTTACGGTTGTGATAGCGTCCTCCTGGAATGATACTATCCGAGCGCTCAATTCCCAATTTCTTTAATAAGAAATCCAAAGTTTCTTTTTCAATCGTTTTATCAAACACAAAACGCACAGGTTCTCCATCTTCCCTCCCCTTAACACTCTTTGATAATTTTTCAATAAAACTTTTACCAAGATCAGATTCCATATCTAATTCTGCATCTCGAGTAATTTTTATCATATGTGTACTAATCGTAGTATAATTAAAAATATTAAAGATGGAATGCAGGTTATATCTTATAACATCATCCAACATAATAATATAATCCTTCCCGTCTAGACGAGGTAATACTACAAAACGCTCTACGGCACTTGGGATTTCTAATAAGGCATACATGGGGTCATCTGTATCTACCATATCCATTTTCACCATGAGATAGGCATCTAAGTCTTGTATGCGAGGTAATTCTAAATCATCTCTAAGAATAATAGTCTCTAATGCCGGACTTACTTTTTCGGTAAAAAATGCTTTTATAAACTCATGATGCTCTGGAGCCTCAATTTCTGTTTCTTCAAGAATAAATATATTTTCATCTTCCAGTTTTTTATAGATATCGTCTAGGATTTCTAAACTTTCAGTTTGTTGTTGTATTACTATTTCAGTAATTTTCCCTAATAACTCCTGTGCAGTATATACCCCCAAAGCTTTACGCCCCTTCCGTCCTGCTTCTACAATGCGACGAACAGTTGCATAACGAACTCTAAAAAACTCATCTAGATTGTTGGAAAATATTCCCAGAAAACGAAGGCGTTCAATCAGTGGTACTGTTTCATCTGCTGCCTCTTGTAATACTCGTGCATTAAAGTTGAGCCAACTCAGTTCGCGATTTACATAGCGATCTTCTTGGGTATTCGTCATACTAAAGTGTTTTTGGTGTTAGGTGAGCAATCGTTTTTCCTTGAGAGAGATCTTCCCACCGATTAATATCAAACTGTATCGCAGTAAAACCCGCTGTTGGCACATTATCTATATCCATATCTCCATAGGCATTGACAACCGAAGTCATGGCATTATTATGACCGAAAACCATTAAACAGTCAACGCTATTATCACAAGTTCGAATTACTTGGAGTAGCTGTTGCCCAGCAAAGTCATACAGGCTGTGATTTAATATTATTTCATCCTCTGGAATGTTGTACGCTTGCGCGAAAATGCGGGCCGTAGCATTAGCTCTGGTTGCATCACTACTCAGCAATCGATCGGGTCTAGGCATTTTAGAAGCTACAGCAGCAGCCACAAGTGGTGCATCTCTTACACCTCTTTCATTTAAAGGGCGTTCATGATCTATAACATCAAATTCCCAACTTGATTTTGCATGACGAACTAAGTATAGTGTTTTCATATCAAGGTGCTAATCGTTCTTTAATCCATTTCTTATCTTCTAAACGGTACCTAATTCGGTCGTGTAACCTACTAGGCCTTCCTTGCCAAAACTCAACCATAGTTGGTAATACTAAATAACCACCCCAGTGATTTGGACGTTGAATAGTTTTATTTTCAAATTGGGCAACAAGAGCATTCATCTTCTCTTCTAAGACTGAACGATCATCAATAACGCAACTTTGGTCTGAAACCAAGGCTCCCAATTGACTTTCCTTAGGTCTGGATTTAAAATAAGCATCCGATTGTTCTTCTGGCACTTTCTGAATCTTTCCCTTAATAATTACCTGTCGTTCAAGATTGGGCCAAAAAAAAGAGAGCCCTACTTGAGGATGTTGAGCAATACTTTGACCTTTTTCGCTTTGATAATTTGTATAAAACACAAAACCTTCCAGGTTATACTCTTTGAGCAATACAATCCGCGCCTTCGGAAAACCATCGGCGCCTATGGTTGCCAAGCTCATTGCATTGGGCTCTTTAACACCACCAGCAGACTCTACTTCCTTAAACCAATGCGCAAATTGACTCATTGGATCAGCCTCGGTATGGGCAATATCCAAAACCCCAGCTTCATAGGATTGACGGTAGTTATGCAAGTCTCTGTTCATATTAGCTAAGGTACAAGAATCGCAAAGAAGTTAAAAGCAGGAAACCCAATTTCACAAGAAATTAATAGGGGCTGAAAATGAGATACATAGCCCCATGCCTCCTAATACTTCCAGGAATTGTTTTAGTACATAATAATATAAAAACTGTGAAGGGATCACAGTTATTTTTTGAGAAAACCTTTCTTCTTTAGGATTTTTCGAATCTCAGAATTGTGCTTCACTATACGCATATGCTCTTCATAATCGATACTTTCATCTTCAAATTCTGAATGTCCAAATTGCCCTTCGAAGTTAGGAAGCAATTCTACTTCATCAAACTCAATAACATAACGCCTATGCTCGGTATACCCATCAGCATTTAAAAAGTACTCACAAATATGCTTTTCTTCAAAATATACAATGCGAAACGCAATGGTAATATTATCCTTTACAGAGGTTGACCCAGCTGTATGATATACTTTTTTAGGGTAGGTATCAGGACTTACCAAGAACAAATTACGTGGGATCAACAAATCAAAATGTTGCTGTAATTTAGCTAATATAGGTCTCGGTACTTTAGGTTTTTCAATGTCCATTGCTCTTATGTTTTGCTTAGAAAGTAAACACCTTTCCATCATCTGCCAAATGTACGTTTTCAAAAATAGGTTTTGCTTCATCTTTAAAAAGATTCAAGTTGGCATATCGGGTAGAATAATGTCCAAGAATCAAATTTTCCACTTCTGCATCTGCAGCAATCTGCGCAGCTTGCGCTGCAGTACTATGACCTGTTGGCTTGCATAAATGCACATGGCTCTCTAAAAAGGTCGATTCATGATACAAGGCAGTAGCCCCTTTAATCTGCTCGCATATGACAGGTTTATAAGCTGTATCGCTACAATAGGCATAACTCTTAGTAGGTTCAGGATCAAAACTGAGATCTCCATTTGGTATCAGTGTACCGTCTTCTAACAAGACATCTCCTCCTTGTTTGATTCTATTATAATATGCTTTATCAATATCTAACTGCAAACAGGCATTGATATCTAATTTCCGTTCCCCGACTTTTTCTTGAAAGTAGAATCCATTGGTATAGATTCGGTGCTTTAGTGGTATCGTTGTTACAACCACAAGCTCATCTTCAAAAATAACGGTAGGGGTTTTGTCAGCAATTTCACGAAAGTGTAAAGGATAACTTGTAAATCCTTCGGAGAGTTTGAGTTGGAGCAAACAAATCTCTTTGATGCCTTTAGGGCCATAAATAGTTAGTGGTGCTGTACGTTTTAATAAACTAAAGGTCGAGATAACACCCATTAATCCATAAAAATGATCGCCGTGTAAATGGGAGATAAAAATGTGTTTGATGCGTGAAAATTTGATCCTATTTTGACGCAATGCTATTTGGGTCCCTTCTCCACAATCAATTAGAAACATATGATTACGTATGTCGAGCACTTGGGAGGTAGGATTCTTGAAAGTGCCAGGAGCGGCAGCATAACACCCTAAAATAGAAATATTCAATGTAGTGCTCATAGGCTTTACTTAAAAGCCAAGATCTCTTTCGATCTCTTCCATGGCAATAATATCCTCGGCTTCAAGAATAGTTGGAACAACAATCATTTCATCAGGAATTAAATCATAGTCAATTCCCTTATTTACAATAACATAAGAAGTTTTTCCGGCACGTTGGTAGTTAGATAATTTAATAAAGGCCACCAATTGTTCTAGCGTGAGGTTTTCATACTTCAATAAATCTATCACTAGATTATGCGTTTCATACTTCTCTGGAACTATACGTTCGAGATAGCTGGCAAACTTGACAACATCGTCGTGATCGTCAGCTAGAATAGTTAAGGTATCTTTTACTGTAACTTGCATTATTGTTTGATTTTGGATGCGAGCAAATAGATGACTGCCATTCGTATTGCAACACCATTTTGAACTTGATCTAAAATTATGGCGTGCTCTGAATCGGCGACGTCACTTGTAATTTCTACACCGCGATTAATTGGTCCGGGGTGCATAATCACTATTTCTTTATTTAGACTATCTAACAAGCCTTTAGTAACGCCATATTGCTGTGTATACTCTCTCGTAGTCGGAAAGTAACTAATATCCATGCGTTCGTTTTGAACGCGAAGCATATTTGCAACATCACACCATTCTAAGGCTTTGCGAAGGTCTAACTCCACTTCTACTCCTAGACCTTCAATATATTTTGGTAAGAGTGTCTTTGGGCCGCAGACTTTTACTTCGGCACCTTGGAGTTTGAGGGCGTAGATATTGGAGAGTGCCACACGACTGTGAAGGATATCACCAACAATTACTACTTTTTTACCAGCGACCTCTCCAAGACGTTCACGAATAGAAAAACTATCTAATAAGGCTTGGGTGGGATGCTCATGTGCTCCATCACCAGCGTTAATTATGCTAGCGTTAATATGTTTGGAGAGAAATACGCCGGCACCAGGATTGGGATGACGCATGACCACCATATCTACTTTCATAGATAAAATATTGTTGACCGTATCAATGAGAGTTTCGCCTTTCTTTACAGAAGATGCTGCTGCCGAAAAGTTAATAACATCGGCGCTTAGACGTTTTTCTGCAAGTTCAAAGGATAGCTTAGTACGCGTACTATTTTCAAAGAATAGATTGGCAATAGTAATATCACGCAGTGAAGGCACTTTCTTAATGGGGCGGTTAATCACTTCTTTAAAATGATCGGCCGTTTTAAAAATAAGATCAATATCTGCTTTATTGATATACTTGATACCTAGCAAATGATTGACGCTCAACTCGCTCATAGTCTTGTTTCTTAGCTTTTTATTACGTAAACACTATCTTCTCCTTCATTTTCTACCCAACTCACTTTCACCTTTTCTTCATTGATTGCATCTACCTGTCTTCCTCGGTAATCGGGTTGGATGGGCAGATGTCTACTAAAACGTCTATCAATAAGACAAAGCAGCTCTACTTCTATGGGTCTCCCAAAACTTTGTAGAGCCGTTAAAGCAGCATTAATACTTCTTCCTGTGTAAAGGACATCATCTATGAATACAACTTTTTTGTCTTCTACTACAAAATCAATCTTGGTGGTATTAGCTTCCAAAGTTTTTTCTGTTCGCCTAAAATCATCTCTATAGAAGGTAATATCAAGGTAACCTAGTTTCACATTGGCAATCTGATAAGACTCTCTGAGGAGTTTTGCTATACGTTCAGCAAGAAATACACCTCTAGGCTGTATTCCTATTAAGACGGTTTCTGAAAAGTCGGTGTGATTTTCAATGAGTTGACAAGCCAGTCTATTAAGAATAATATTGACTTCGGTAGCATTAAGTAATACTTTTTGACTCATAGATGTTTTCCAAAACAGTGTTCGGAGAGCAAAGATACTATTTTTTGTAGTTTCAGCCTTCAGATTTAGCCGCTAGAACAAAATGACCCAATGATGATTCAAAATATAAGATTCGAGATTCAAGTCAAATAGACTTCGTTGATTGTAAAAGACCGCACACGCTTAACTGTTAACCGTTAACCGTTAACTGATAACTTTTAACTTTTAACTTTTAACTCTTAACCGATAACTTTTAACCAATAACTTTTAACCGATAACTTTTAACTTTTAACCAATAACTCTTAACCGATACCTTTTAACCGATAACTTTTAACCAATAACTCTTAACCGATAACTTTTAACTTTTAACTTTTAAAGACTTTCCATAAAAAAACCTCTCAACTGAGTTGAGAGGTTTTTTCATATGGTAACGGTTGAAATTACTTAGTTACAACAGATTTGTTTTGTGCTTTAGAAAGCTCAATAGAAATCGCAGTACGTTCAAATTTCATTTTACCAGCGCCCGTTTCAAGGATACAAGTTCCATCGGAATTCAATTCTAAAATCTTTCCGTGAAGCCCACTCTTTGTAACGACTTTATCGCCTTTTTTAAGTCCGCTATCAAAATTTTTTTCTTGCTTGATCTTCTTTCGTTGTGGTAATACAATAAAGAATATGATAAAAACTGCGAACAGTAATATCGGACCAGCAAGTTGTCCTAAGTCACCCATATGAATTACTTAGATGCGCCTGCAGCAGGAGCTTCAACAAATGCTTTGATACGGATAGTTTCCTTACCAGCAGCAGTGTTTGCTTTGATTGTTACAGTTTTAGTTACAGCGTTTGTACCACTACCGTTATATTTTACAAGAAGTTCACCTTTTTCTCCTGGTGCAACTGGATCTTTAGAGTACTGAGGTACAGTACATCCACAAGAACTCTTTGCATCAACAATTACTAATGGTGCTTTTCCAGTGTTTGTAAAAGTAAACTTGTGCTCAACAGAGTTTCCTTTGTTGATTGTTCCGAAGTCATGTTCAACTTCATCAAAAACCATTACTGGATATTCTGTAGCTTGTGCATCACGTACAGCTGCTACTTCTACATTTTCTTCTTTTACTTTACTAGTTGCGTCCTCTTTACAAGACGTAAAGATCATAGCAGTTAGTACTCCTAATACTAAAATACCTTTTTTCATTGTTTGTTATTTTTAATTAAAAATCTGTTCAAAAATAGTAAATTTTTTATTCTTGCAAGCCCCTACCCGTTTTCTTTAACGTATTGTTTTTACTGTATTCTTTCACAAGCTTGTCTAAAACTCCATTAATAAAGATACTACTCTTAGGTGTAGAATATTCTTTGGCAATTTCTAAATACTCGTTAATCGTTGCTTTTACTGGGATTGACGGGAATTTCAAAAACTCACACAAAGCCATTTTAATTAGAACCATATCCACATCGGCGATACGTTCTTTATCCCAATTGGGAGTATTCTTTGTAATCTCTTCTGTTAAAAATTCGTCATTCCCAACCGTTTTACTCAACAATTCCGGCCCAAATACTTTATCATCTTCATTTTTGAAGAGCTCAGGCAGCAAAGAACTTTCTGGAGAAGAAGGCTTCATTTTCTGTAAACGCTTTAAAACAGTCATGTTTACCAATGGTAAATCGTCTAACCAAGTAAGTCGTTTATCTTCTAAATAGTCATATAACTTATCGTTAGGAGCGAGAACTTCTGTATAAAATTGAACCACAAAGGCGCGGTCTTCTTTAAAGGTGGTTTCCCCAGCCTCCATATAGACTTCGTAAAAGCTGCTTTCAACTAAGGCGTTATAGATAATCCCAACGTACTCATCATCCAAACGCCAGTTTTTCAACTTTCGCTTTTCCAATTCGTCTTGTAACATGGTGTTTGATGCCATTTTTACAAGTGCTTGGTTTTCGATAAATTTTGTATTGGGATTTTTTTCGGTCTCTGTAGCTAAGATCTTCTTAGAGTGCTTCTCTTGGTGCGCTTTCGCGAAAGCGTGAACCTCCACCATCATATCAAGCATCAACAAATAAAGACTGTAACTCTCTTTTATACTTTCTTTTACAAACTTCTCCTCAAGAGGTAAAGAATTTTGCATTGTACAACCCATTGCATAAATAGATTGCATAACCTTGACACGGATGTGGCGTCTGTTCAACATATGACCAAAGAACTTTTATAAAATAAAACAGGGATCTTGCCTAGTGCAAAATCCCTGCAAAAATACAGTTTTTAATGTAACCTGTATATTAAATTATTGTCTTTTACATTTTTGATTTTTTACGCGTTTCAATACGTTCTACCGCCACTTCCATAGCGGCTTGGTGGGTCGTAATACCACATGAATCTGCTGTGTTTAATATTTCAAGCGTCGTATCGAAAATATTTTCTGTCTTACGAATGATCTCCTCCTTGCCATATTTTTCAAGTTCTGCATACACATTAATAATTCCTCCAGCATTGATCAAGAAATCCGGTGCATACACTATTCCACGCTCCTTTAACTGCAATCCGTGAAGGTTTTCATCTGCCAATTGGTTATTAGCAGCCCCTGCAATTACCTTGGCCTTCAATTTTCCTACAGTTTCATTATTGATCGTTGCTCCTAGCGCACAAGGTGCATAGATATCCATATCGGCAGCATATACATCATTACCTGTAAAGATGGTCGCTCCGTATTTATCTCGTACTTCTTCCAATCGCTCTTGATTGATATCACTTATTATTACTTGCCCTCCTTCATTTGTTACATGCTCAACTAAGACTTCCCCAACATGGCCAATTCCTTGTACTAGTACTTTCTTACCTTCCAAATTGTCAGAACCATAAGCGTATTTAGCTGCAGCTTTCATACCCATAAACACACCGTAAGCTGTAATTGGGGAAGGATTTCCTGCACCTCCTTTTTCTTCAGATATTCCAGTTACATAAGGTGTTACTGTGCGCACAAGATCCATATCGGCTGTTTCCATGCCAACATCTTCGGCGGTGAGATAGCGACCACTTAAAGAGTGTACAAATTCACCAAAACGCTTCATCAATTCCGGTGTTTTCTGAGTCTTTGAATCCCCTATGATCACAGCTTTTCCACCTCCTAGATTTAAACCTGTTATGGCAGCTTTTAACGACATCCCACGTGATAAACGCAATACATCATTCAAAGCATCCCATTCTGTAGCATAGTTCCACATTCGTGTTCCTCCCAAGGCAGGACCTAAAACTGTGTTATGAATACCAATAATGGCTCTTAGGCCAGTATCTTTATCGTTACAAAAAACGATTTGCTCATGATCATTAAATGAATGTTGACCAAATACAGGGGCCACCTTTGTCAATTGATCCGGAGAGAGAACATCTACTGTCATATCTTTATATTTATCAAAAACTAAATTTTGTTTTTCTAATTTTAACCATGCTAAAATAACGAATAATTCAATTTACCAACAGATTAAACTAATAAAATTGCGAATACCTTAACATATTTCCATTTCCACAACTTATTGCTATCATAACCCAACCCTCTTAAAAGTCAGGTTTTCAAAAGGATAATAGATGTTTTATACATTTTACATAGAATTTGGTAGTACAGAAAATGAAAAATAGCGAACTTCGCTATTCCAAATTACATCCGGATCGCACCTCATTAATGAAAGCACTCAAATCCCTTAATCATTATTTTTTACGATATAAATGGCGCCTAATTCTAGGCTTCTTTATTGTCATCGCAGCCAGGGTATTTGCCGTTGCCAATGTTAACTTTATTGGAAAAACCGTAGATGTAGTTAGAGCCTATCTCAAAGACGAAATAACAGTTGAGCTTTTTAAAAGCGGACTCATAAAATACTTGCTATTATTATTAGGAGCTACTGCCCTATCGGGACTCTTTACCTTCCTGATGCGTCAAATGATCATTGTCGTATCCCGCTTCATAGAAGCCGATCTCAAAAATGATATCTACGCGCAATACCAACGCCTCTCTTTAAATTTCTATAAGAAAAATAGAACAGGCGACCTGATGAATCGCATCTCAGAAGATGTGGGGAAGGTTAGAATGTACGTCGGACCTGCAATTATGTATTTGCTTAATGCGCTAGTGCTTTTTGCAACGGTAATTCCATATATGTATGCCACAGCGCCAAGTTTGACCTTATATACCCTCATCCCGCTGCCTATATTGTCGATTTCTATATATAAGCTGAGTAAAGAAATTCACAAACGAAGTACCATTGTACAAGAATACCTTTCTAAATTAACCACCTTTTCTCAGGAATCCTTTAGTGGGATAGCAGTGATCAAAGCCTATATTTTAGAGGGTCAAACCTCCGAAGGTTTTAAGCAATTAAGTGACGATAGCAAAAACAAAAATTTAGACCTTGTTAAAGTACAAGCCTTCTTCTTCCCCCTTATGATAGGTCTTATAGGAGCAAGTAATTTGCTTGTCGTCTTTATTGGAGGGAAACAATATATAGACGGTACGATTACAGATTTTGGCACCTTGGTTGAATTTATCATGTTTGTCAATATGCTTACCTGGCCAGTAGCCACGGTTGGATGGGTAACATCTATAATTAAAGCCGCCGAAGCGTCACAGATTCGAATCAACGAGTTTTTAGATATTGATCCTGAAATACAAAACCTGAACGAAGCATCTACTCTTATCAAGGGCGATCTCGTCTTTGATAATGTGAGCTTCACCTATGACGATACTAATATAACTGCGCTTAAAAATGTTAGTTTCTCAATCAAGAATGGGGAAACTTTAGCAATTATCGGAAGTACGGGCTCAGGAAAATCAACCATCTTAGAATTAATTGGTCGCCTCTATGATATTGAGAGTGGCTCGATCAAACTGGACGGGATCGAACTAGCACAAATCAACCTTAGTGACTTGCGGAAGAGTATTGGCTATGTACCTCAGGATGCCTTTTTGTTTTCAGACACCATTAAGGAAAATATAAAATTTGGGAATGTAAATGCTACTGATGATGAAGTGATCGCTTTCGCGAAAGCTGCCGCCGTTCATGATAATATCGCCGACTTCAAAAACGGCTATGACACTGTTCTTGGAGAACGTGGAATAACGCTCTCTGGAGGTCAAAAACAGCGTGTCTCTATTGCAAGAGCGCTGATTGCACAACCTAAAATACTCTTACTCGACGATTGTTTAAGCGCTGTTGATACAGAAACAGAAGAGGAAATTCTAACCAATCTCGCCACAATTGCAGCCAAAACAACTACAATTATTGTTAGTCATAGAATATCATCGGCTAAAAATGCCGATAGAATAATCATTCTAGATGAAGGCAAAATTGTGCAACAAGGCACTCATAATCAACTCATAGCAATTGACGGATACTACAAAGAATTGTATCTAAAACAATTGGATGAGAAAGAAATGTAAAAAAAAATTGGGTACCCTTTATTTTTTTACCATTTTTGAGGAACCAATTATTAAACTAAAACTACAAGTTGACTATGAGTGATTACGGAACGAGGGATAATGAAGAGATATTTTCAAAAGTATTAAGAGCAGGAAGACGCACTTACTTCTTTGATGTACGATCAACTAAAGCTGGTGACTACTACTTAACCATTACAGAGAGTAAGAAATTTACCAACGATGATGGTTCATTCCACTTTAAAAAACATAAGATTTACCTATACAAAGAAGATTTTGAAGGGTTTACTGAAATTCTAAACGAGATGACAACCTACGTTTTGAATGAGAAAGGTCTAGAAGTAATTAGTGATCGCCATCAGGCAGACTATGTACGTCCAGAGCTAACATCAGAAACTTCTGAGACTTCAGAAACAGTAGATGCTGATGGTACAGAAGAAAAAACTCCAAGCACTGAAAGCTTTACTGATGTAAGCTTTGAAGATATTTAGAAACTAGCATTTCTATAAAAAACAAAAACGGCCATTGCATTTGCAGTGGCTTTTTTTTGTACCCAAAATTAGCATGCTCCCATACCCGGAAAGGCAAGCATCTCCCCCATTCCCACAGTAAACAACCAATTGCCATAGATCGCGTGCTCTATAGATACCAATGTCGTCGACTTCGTTTTTGAGAAAGTATATGCAAATAGGAGTCCGCCAATAAACGTAAGCACAGTCACCAAGGTGTTTTGAAAAAACAGATGCGCTAAAGAAAAGATGATAGCATTGACAAAAATAAGCAGTTTCTTATTTGTGAAAAACTGGGCATATCGTTCAAAGAAAAACGTCCGATAGATTAGTTCTTGTGGCCAGACAGAAAGAAAGGTATACAGTGCAAGTATGATGACAAACATCCTCATGTCCGTGCGAGGCACACAAAATAATTTTGCAGGATCAACCAAATACACATAAGTGGTAGTTACCATCACAACAACAGCAAACTTAATCGCTGTGGTCTTTATAAAGCTCTTCCAATCAATGCCTTTTTTGAGATTAAATTTAATGTCCGTTTTTGTAAATAAAATATAAAGCAGATAGATAAATGCCAACAAGACCGTCATTCCCTTAATCTTAAAACTATAGGGTAACAATAGACTTAAAGGGACCGCTATAAATAGCAGAAAAAGTTCAATACTCAGTTTCGTCTTGACGCTCATACTAGATAGAGATTGCGGTTGTATGTTTAACTTCATTGATCATAAACGAACTATGAGTACTCCCTATATGATCTAAAGACGTGAGTTTGGTGACCATAAACTCTCTAAAAGCCGCAATATCACGAACGAGTACTTTGATAATGTAATCAGAATCTCCACTTACGTGAAAACACTCTACTACTTCATCTAGTTCTTGTATCGCCTTCTCAAAGCCAATTACGTATTCTTTGCGATGTTGCAATAATTTAATATTACAGAAAACCACAAAATCACGTTCGACTTTGGTTTTATTTACTAAGCCAACATACCGCTCAATAATCCCCTCTCGCTCGAGTTTCTTAATGCGCTCATATATCGCAGTAACAGATAGATTTAATAAATGAGAGAGTTCTTTATTGGTCTTCTTACAATCAGTTTGTAAAAGAGCCAGTAGTTTTTTATCGATTAGGTCAAGTTTCAACATAGAAAAATATTCTTTGAATTTGATTTTGATGACGCTTTCGCGAAACTGCGCCCTTCCAATTTCCAAATTTACCGAATAATAATCTAAATATTACAACATCTATTGACTAACAATCCGCTTAAACATACTTTTGATTACAAATCAACTAATATCAAAGCAAGCACATATCACTTGTTTAACCATAAAATCATGCAATTATGTCATTGAAACCCGCAAACGCCATACAAGATTTACAATATTTTGGAGAATTTGGAGGAGTGAACCCTTCTATCTCAGACAGTTCTACCTACACCTTTCATAAGGCACAAACCATGCTGGATACCTTTGAAGGCAATACAGATGGCTGTTATTTATACTCCCGTCATACCACACCCTCTAATATTCATCTTGGAGAAGCTCTGGCTGCCATGGAAGGCACAGAAACCGCCAATGTTGCTGCTAGTGGAATGGGCGCCATCACGCCTACCCTTTTGCAGTTGTGCCAAGCTGGTGACCATGTCGTTTCTAGTCGGACGATCTATGGAGGTACTTACGCCTTTCTCAAAAATTTCACCCCGAGATTAGGCATCGATACTAGTTTTGTGAATATCACAAATCTTGAAGCTGTTGAAGCCGCCATTACTGAAAACACTAAGGTTATTTTCTGTGAATCTGTGAGTAATCCCTTGCTTGAAATCGCCGATTTGGAGGGATTGAGTGCAATTTCGCGCAAGCATAACCTAAAGCTCGTGGTTGACAACACCTTTTCACCACTTTCAATCACTCCAGTTACTCATGGCGCTGATGTTGTGATTCACAGTTTGACAAAATTCATCAATGGCTCTTCAGACACTGTAGGCGGCGTTGTATGTGCTACTCAAGAATTTATTGATTCCTTGCGCAATGTCAATGATGGTGCAAGTATGTTATTAGGTGCAACCATGGATAGCCTTCGAGCTTCATCGGTATTAAAAAATCTACGTACCCTTCACCTACGTATCAAACAACACAGTTATAACGCTTTGTATCTCGCACAACAATTTGAAGCAGATGGGATTAGAACTGTTTATCCTGGACTAACGTCTCATCCAAGTCATGAGGTTTTTAAACGTATGATGAATGCTGAATTTGGTTTTGGAGGAATGCTTACTATTGATGTAGGTTCGTTAGAAAAGGCTAACACCTTGATGGAGCTCATGCAAGATCGCAATCTTGGGTATTTGGCTGTAAGTCTTGGATTCTACAAAACATTATTCAGTGCTCCGGGAACATCTACTTCTTCTGAAATTCCAGAAGACGAGCAAGCAGCCATGGGACTTTCAGATGGGTTAATACGCATCTCTATTGGCTTAGACAACGATATAAAACGCACCTATGAAATGATGCGACAATGTATGGAGGAACTCAACATATTAGAAGCAGAGGCCCTACTCGCCTAAATAAAAAAAGCCAGCCTATAGAGACTGGCTTTTTTAATGCGCTAAATTTCATGATCTGAAAAGAAGTACAAAAAATCACTTTTATGCATTTGTCCATCCCCATACAAAATCGTAACATTACACAAGCAAAAAAAAACTTATGGACAGTCAAACTCAGGATAAAACCAACGAGAAAATAGTAGAAAACGTAGAACTTAACATTTGGGAAGCCTTACTTCCTGTGTTTATTTTGGTTGGAATGCTTGCGTTTAACGTATATGTGTTTGGTGATGATGCACTTTCAGGAAGTAATCAATTCATCCTTTTATTAGGAGGTGCAGCTGCTGCTATAGTAGGATACTTTAACAAAGTAGATTACAAAACTATGGTGGAAGAGGTTTCTCAGAATGTAAAATCTACAACAGGCGCCATACTTATATTACTTATGGTTGGAGCATTGGCCGGTACGTGGCTCATCAGTGGGATCATTCCTACAATGATCTACTACGGACTTCAGCTGCTTAATCCAACTATATTTTTGGCAGCATGTGTTATTATTTGTGCTGTAATTTCAATAGCAACGGGTAGTTCTTGGACCACTTCGGCAACCGTGGGTATAGCACTCATAGGAATTGCAGAAGCCTTAGGAATTTCACTGGGTATGACAGCTGGTGCTGTACTTTCTGGAGCGTATTTTGGAGATAAATTATCGCCGATGAGTGATACCACTAATTTGGCCCCTGCGATGGCAGGTACAGATTTGTTCACACATATTAGGTACATGACTCTTACAACAGTTCCAACAATTATTGTTACCCTCATTATATTCATAATCTTAGGATTTACCATTGATACTTCAGGCTCTGCAGATACCGAAACTATTTTGGCAGCGATTGATGACTCCTTTAATATTACACCTTGGCTTTTTGTTGTTCCTGTTATTGTAATTGCGCTTATTGTAAAGAAAACTCCTCCCTTAATTGCGCTCTTAGCTGGAACGCTATTAGCGGCAGTTGCAGCACTTATATTCCAACCTGAAGTTGTACTAGCAGTTTCTGGAGCTGAGACCCTCAATTTTATGAGTGCATATAAAGGGATTATGTCTGCTATAACGGTTAAAACACAAATAGCTACCGACAATGCTATACTAAGCGATCTCTTTTCATCTAAAGGAATGGCGGGCATGTTAGGGACTATTTGGCTTATTATTTGCGCAATGGTATTTGGTGGTATTATGGATGCAATAGGAGCTTTAGCGACCATTAGCAAGGCCTTATTGAAATTATTTCATACGACCTTTGGGTTATTTGCAAGCACCGTTGCAAGTTGTTTAGCTCTTAATGTTACTGCAAGTGATCAATATCTTGCTATTGTTGTTCCTGGCAAAATGTACAGTAAGGCGTTTGCCGATAAAGGCCTTGCCCCAGAAAACCTTTCAAGAACATTAGAAGACGCGGGAACGGTTACTTCTGTGCTAGTACCTTGGAATACCTGTGGTGCCTACCAAAGTGGAGTTCTAGGTGTTTCCGTAGCCGATTATTTTGTCTACGCGATATTTAATTGGCTCAGTCCGTTTATGACGCTGATCTTTGCAGCCTTCAATATTAAAATCCGACAATTACAAGGCAAGGACATAAAAACAGCATAATCTATAGTTTTCTTTAAGCTTGTATTTCATGGATATGGATCAGTAAAAGAAACTTAATTAACAAAACATACCTTCATAAAAAACGTCCTTGATTTTGTACTTCTCAAAGTGTAAAATCAAGGACGTTTATAGTATTGTAAATCTATAAAAGTTTAAACTCCATTTCTTTTTATAATGTATTAAGCCATTGTACCTTTGCCGACTGAAAAAAAGAGCTAATACTTAAACAATATTCTATATGGCATTTGTAGGAAAAAAATTCCCAAATCTTTCCGTTGATTCAATGAATAATCGCGGTGAAAACAAGAAAATAAACGTGCTGGAAACAGCCAAAAACGAAGGAAAGAAAGTTATCCTTTTCTGGTACCCAAAGGATTTTACCTTTGTTTGCCCAACAGAATTACATGCCTTTCAAGCCGCTGTTGCAGAATTTGAAAAGAGAAATACCCTTGTTATAGGTGCTTCTTGTGATACTCCTGAAGTTCACTTTGCATGGTTATGTACTCCTAAAAACAATGGTGGAATCGAAGGCGTAACCTATCCTATCCTTGCAGATAGTAACCGTAACCTTGCCAATCAATTAGAGATCCTTGATATCACAAACGAGCGTTTTGACGAAGAGACGGGTACCGTTATGGTAGATGGTGACAATGTAACATATAGAGCAACTTACCTCATTGATGAAGAGGGTACAGTTTTTCACGAAAGTGTAAACCACATGCCTCTAGGTCGTAATGTTGCTGAATTCTTACGCCTTATTGACGCATATACGCACGTTCAAGAAAATGGCGAAGTATGTCCAGCCAACTGGCAAGAAGGTGCTGAAGCTATGAATGCAGATCGTGAAGGTGTTGCTTCTTACTTAAGCGGACAATTAAACTAATTTCTGCTCTAACATATTAAAAAGCCTCAACAAAAGTTGGGGCTTTTTCTTTTGTCTCATTTTCATACTTTTATAATAGCAATTCATTATTTTTACATAAAAAAACATGGCAGATATCACTTTAGGCGGCACTCCCACCAAAACAATAGGCAATTTACCAAGCGTTGGATCTACAATACAAGACTTTACGCTTTCGCGAAATGATCTTTCTGATACGTCCCTAGCAGATTACAAAGGAAAAAAACTCATTTTTAATATTTTTCCAAGTGTTGATACAGGTGTATGCGCACAGTCAATACGCACCTTCAACGAAAAAGCTAGCAAACTAGATAATACTAGCATTCTTTGTGTTTCAAGAGACCTTCCCTTTGCTCAAGCTCGCTTTTGTGGCGCAGAAGGCATCGAAAATGTACATACCCTCTCCGATTTTAAAACAGGGAAGTTTGGACAAGATTATGGAGTAACCATTGAAGGAGGAGCTTTTGACCAACTACACTCTAGAGCTATCATAGTTACTGATGCTAATGGAAAAGTATGCTATACAGAACAAGTTCCTGAAGTAGGACAAGAACCTAATTACGAAGCGGCTCTTAATGCTATAGGCTAATGATCCAATTCATTAAAGGTAGACTCAAAGGATGCATATACTCTTTTAAGGGTGGCATCCTTTTGTTAAAAACAGAAGCCAGCATTCAGGTGCAATTTATAGTTGCAGTAATTATTACGATTGCTGGCTTTTATTATCATATCTCTCCTACTGAATGGATAGTGCAAATTCTTTGCATTGGCCTTGTAATGACTGCTGAAGGTCTCAACACCGCCATTGAAGGCATCGCCGATTTTGTTCATCCAGATTTTCACTCTAAGATAGGTCGTATTAAAGATATTGCAGCTGGTGCTGTAGGCATTGCCGCTCTTATGGCCGTTATTATTGCCGGGATTATATATATCCCTAAAATCTTCTAAGTCCGCAGTAGTTGTTCTGCACAAGTGTTGCCCGCGCAACACCTAAACTTCTTGATTTTATTTGCAAAATCCATGCAAATCCAACATACCAATATAGCCTTTATCCCGTTTCATATTTGTATTTTTAACGCAATTCAACCAAGGCTTAATGGCAAAGAAGAAAACCACCACTAAAAAACCAAAGACTAAAACACCTAGAAAACCCATCAACTTGAATTTGTCCCGTCAAGGAGAAATTATCTTGGGTAGTTTCCTGTTTTTTCTTGGGGTCGTACTCCTGTTTGCATTTGCTTCCTATTTGTTTACAGGAAAAGTAGATCAAAATATCATTTCTACTGCCGATAGGAATACAGAGGCAGCCAACTGGCTAAGTATCATAGGTGCCAAGATTAGTTACTTTTTTATGTACAAAGGTTTTGGGATTGCCGCTTTTATCCTAGCGGGACTCATTACTATTTCTGGTGTATACTACTTCTTTAATTATGCTAAAAAGGCATTGCAACGATTTTGGTTTTGGGGTATCCTCCTTATGATCTGGCTCGCAGTTTTCTTTGGCTTCTTTTATGAAAAAAATGACCTTCTAGGAGGAACTGTTGGCTATGAAATCAATGACCTCTTACAAGATTACCTAGGCCTTACCGGCGCTATCATAGTAATGGCTTTTCTCGCAATTGTTTATGCCGTTTTACGACTTAAAGCAACGCCAGAGGCTGTAGGTGCCTACTTCAAACGAAAAAAGAAAGAACTTTCTAATGAATTTTCAGAAGACAGTGTTATTCCAACCACAACTTCAGAAAATTCTCAAAGTGATATTGATTCGACTTCAAAAGCGCAAATCGTTGAAACCAAAAATAACCTAGCAACTTCAACAATAGAAGATTCTACTGATAAAACTGCCTTTGAACTCAATGTAGAAAACCTCCAACCAACGATTGGGAAAAAGACAGCTAAAACTGAAGTAGAAACTCCGATGGAAGTTACCCCACCTGTTGTTTCTGACGTGGTTATTCACGATGAAGTGAAAGTCGAAGTAGAAGCCTCAGTTGTCGAAGATGAAGTCACAGAAAATCTCAGTGATAAATTGGTAAAGGATTTTGGAGAATTTGATCCAACTCTTGAATTAGGAAATTATAAGTATCCTCCTATTAGTCTTTTAAAAGACTATACAGGCGGACAAGGGATTACTATCAACCAAGAAGAACTTGAGGAAAACAAAAACAGAATTGTTGAGACCTTAAACAACTATAAAATTGGCATTGCCAATATCAAAGCTACAGTGGGTCCAACAGTTACCTTGTATGAAATTGTTCCGGAAGCTGGGGTGAGAATTTCAAAAATCAAGAACCTAGAAGATGATATTGCCTTATCCTTGAGCGCTTTAGGCATCCGTATCATTGCGCCTATTCCTGGCCGAGGTACTATTGGTATTGAAGTGCCTAACAAGAATCCGCAAATCGTTTCAATGCGTTCTGCAGTTGCTTCTAAGAAATTTCAAGAGGCCGAAATGGAACTTCCTCTTACCCTTGGAAAAACAATCTCCAATGAAACCTTTGTGGTCGATCTCGCCAAAATGCCTCACCTCCTTATGGCAGGTGCTACTGGCCAGGGTAAGTCGGTTGGATTAAATGCCATCCTCGCTTCCCTCCTATACAAAAAACATCCCGCCGAAGTGAAATTCGTGCTGGTTGATCCTAAGAAAGTAGAGCTAACCCTATTTAATAAAATTGAACGCCATTACCTGGCTAAGCTTCCTGATACTGAAGAAGCCATTATTACAGATAATTCGAAGGTGATTAACACCTTAAATTCGCTCTGTATTGAAATGGATAATCGGTACGATTTATTGAAGGATGCCATGGTGCGTAATATTAAAGAATATAACACAAAGTTCAAGGCACGAAAGCTCAATCCGAATAACGGTCATAAATTCTTGCCGTATATTGTTCTTGTTGTAGATGAATTTGCAGATCTTATTATGACCTCAGGAAAAGAGGTTGAAACACCAATAGCAAGACTAGCACAGCTTGCACGTGCCATTGGAATTCACTTGATTATTGCAACTCAACGTCCTTCTGTCAATGTGATAACGGGAATTATTAAAGCCAATTTCCCTGCAAGAATCGCTTTTAGAGTGACTTCAAAAATTGACAGTCGCACGATCTTAGACAGCTCTGGAGCAGATCAATTAATAGGTCGTGGAGATATGTTGTACACTCAAGGAAATGAATTGGTAAGGGTACAATGTGCCTTTATTGACACTCCAGAAGTAGAAAGAGTAGTTGACTATATTGGCGGACAAAAAGCATATCCAGATGCACATTTACTTCCAGAGTATGTAGGAGAAGAAAGTGGCACAAGTCTTGATATAGATGCGAGTGATAGAGATGCACTCTTTAGACAAGCCGCTGAAGTATTAGTAGTCGCCCAACAAGGAAGCGCCTCTTTATTACAAAGAAAACTCAAACTAGGATACAATCGAGCAGGTAGGCTTATCGACCAGTTGGAAGCAGCTGGCATCGTAGGGCATTTTGAAGGTAGTAAAGCACGACAAGTGCTTGTACCCGATCTCGCCGCACTCGATCAATTATTAGATAATGAATAAGATTATGATACGTACACTGTTACTTTGGTTATTCCCTTCGATAAATATGAAGCCAATACCCGTTCGCTCAACGCAGAAAAATAATCGTTCAATGATGAGAACTTTTCTCCCTATTGTAATGCTATTGATGGCGTCCGCTTTCGCGAAAGCGCAGTCGGTAGAAACCCTTCTTGCGGAAGTAGATGCGAAAGTCAAAAGCTATGACAACATAGAGATTAACTTCAGATATGGTTTAAGTAATGAAAGTGAAGGTGTCAACCAAGAGACTAGAGGTGACGTTGTCCTACAAGGCAATTTATACAAACTCAACCTTATTGGAACGACACAACTCTTTGATGGCAAAAACATCTATAACATCTCCCCTGAAGACGAAGAAGTTACTATTAGTCCGATGAGTGATCAAGATGAAAATGCAATCACACCATCTAAAATGCTGAGCTTCTTTAATGAAGGGTATACTAAGAAGATGGATATCACTCAAAATGTTAAGGGTCGCACCATACAGTTTGTAAAATTGACACCTATGGATTCCAATAGCGAAGTACAAAGTACCTTGCTAGGAATTGACAAACAGACGAAGCATATCTATAAATTAATCATCACTCAAAAGAATGGAACTAAAATTTCCATTACCGTAAACTCCTTCAAAACAAACCAGCAACTAGCTAAAAATATGTTTGTTTTTGATGAGAGTAAATACAGTGATTATTACATCAATAGGCTTTAACAGCAAATTATGATTAAGAAAAGCGATTTGACAAGCTATTGTTAAGTCGCTTTTCTTAGTTTTGTGACCTTAGGTTTTTAGACCAATCGGCCGAATGAAAATACTAGATAGATATATTCTTCTCACATTTATAAAGACCTTCTTGAGCATCTTTGCCATCTTGATGTTCATAATGTTGTTGCAATCTATTTGGCTTTACATCCAAGAATTTGCAGGAAAAGACCTCGATTCTAGCATCATCGTTAAGTTACTCACCTTTGTAATGCCGCGACTTGTCGTCATTGTCCTACCCCTTTCTATACTATTAGCAAGTATTATGGTTTTTGGAAATTTTGCCGAAAATTATGAGTTTGCCGCCATGAAATCAACAGGCATATCCCTCCAAAGGGCCATGCGGAGTCTCACCGTCTTTATTCTTTGTCTTGCAGGTGTTGCCTTCTTATTTGCAAACTACGCCATCCCACGAGCCGAATTTGAGTTTCTGAACCTGCGTAGGAACATTGCCAAGGTAAAGCCAGCGATGGCCATTAGTAAAGGTCAGTTTAATTTTATTGGAGAAGACATTAATATCAAAGTTGGAGATAAGTTTGGTGATAAAGACCAATTCCTTACCGATGTGGTGATTCACATGAAAGACAATAACCGAATAGGAAATTATACGGTTATACTTGCCAATGAAGGAGAATTAATCAGTAGTGACGACCAACCCCTACTTTCCTTGAAACTGAAGGATGGTAACTACTATAGTGAAGTCTACCAAACGGATATCAAGAAGAAAAAACGCGAGCCCTTTGCTAGAAGTCACTTTGAAACCTATACCCTCAATATCGACCTTAGTGCTTTAGATGATGTCGACTTTGAAGATAAAACCATTGATAATGCATATACAATGCTCAATGTAGTTGAGCTCAATGACAATATTAAAAAGCAATCGGAGGACATTACAGAGAACTTGCAAAAGTTTGGTGACCAGTTTGTCAAAAAGAGTGGCTTTACTAAGTTGGATGTGGTAAGTGGTGTAGTTCCAAAGGACAGTATTCAACCCAATCTGTTGGATAACTATGAGCGCAAAGAGAAAATTCAGATTTTAGATATCGCCAAGTCTAGCGTTAAAGGAAATATTGTAACCCTCGACAATCGCCGACTCACATTCATGCGTAAGATCAAGACCATTAATAAATACGAGATTGCGGTTCATGAGAAATATGTACTAGCCTTTAGTTGTATTGTATTGTTTTTTGTGGGCGCTCCTCTTGGTGCAATTATCAGAAAAGGTGGTTTAGGATTACCTATTGTGATTGGCATGCTCATATTTTTGTCCTTCCACTTTATTGGGATTTTTGCAAAAAACGGCGCTGAAGATAATTCTGTACACCCATTTGTAGCTGCATGGTTAAGTTCGTTTATCATGCTTCCTCTTGGTATATACTTTACCTACAGAGCTACTACAGACCAAGGATTGTTTGATATTGACGGATTTTTAATGCCGCTTAAGAAGTTATTCGGAAAAAAGGAAAAGGTAGTAATTGAGGAACCAAAAGACGTAATTCCGACTTATTCGATAACAGAAGAGCAGCGTGTATTCCTGGAGAGTCGCTCTATAAACCAATTAAAAGATGTAGTCAAGAATTATCGTGATTTAGGATATTCTGAAGATGTACAATGGGCAGCAATTGATAAGCTAAGTAAAGTGGGAATAACCATTGAAAACCTAAAATCTCAGGGTTTCTATTAGTTCAATCATTGATACATTCTACCCTTTTCAAATTAAACATTCAACCATTAAATCATTCATCCCTACATTAAATCATTCATTCATTCCCACATTAAATCATTCCCACATTAAATCATTAAACCATTAATTCACCCCACCCTTAAGTCATTCTAACTTTCCTCCGTATCTTTGCACCATCAAAAAAGTGCTATGCAAACGATGACGGAACACAAAACACAACTCCATACAATTGAAGAGGCTATTGAAGACATCCGCTTAGGAAAAGTCATTATAGTTGTTGATGATGAAGACAGAGAGAATGAAGGAGATTTCGTTGCAGCTGCTGAAGTAGCGACTCCAGAAATGATCAACTTTATGGCGACCCATGGTCGCGGATTGATTTGTGCTCCTATCACTGAAGAGCGCTGTGATGAACTTCACCTCAATATGATGGTAACTAGTAATACCGATCCTTTGGAAACGGCATTTACAATTTCTATTGATTTAAAAGGAAACGGAGTTACTACAGGAATATCGGCATCTGATCGTGCTAAAACAGTAAGAGCCTTATGTGATCCAAATATCAAACCCCATGATTTAAGTCGGCCGGGACATATTTTTCCTTTAAAAGCTAAGGAAGGCGGAGTTTTACGTCGTGTAGGACACACAGAAGCTGCCATTGATTTTGCAAGACTCGCAGGTTTTGAACCCGCAGGTTTTATTGTGGAAATCATGAATGAAGATGGAACCATGGCACGCTTACCACAACTTCTGGAAGTGGCTAAGAAGTTTGATCTTAAGATTGTATCGATAGAAGATCTTGTGGCATATCGAATGAATCACGATAGTTTGATCGTTAAAAAAGAAGATTTTGAAGTAAAGACACGTTTTGGGTCTTTCCGATTACGTGCTTATGAGCAAACGACCAATGACCAAGTGCATATTGCCTTAACCAAAGGAAGCTGGTCTCCTGAAGAACCAGTACTTGTACGTGTAAACTCTACTCAGATCAATAATGACATCCTAGGTACCCTTACCAATAATGCAGATAAGAAACTGGACGATATGTTCCAGGCAGTAAACGATGCAGGTAAAGGAGCGATAGTTTTTATCAATCAAGATAATGCCTCTTTAAATTTACTAGGACGCTTAAAAGAACTCGAAAGTCGCCAAAAAGAAGGGATTATGAAAGCACCAAATATCGCCATGGATATTAAAGACTTCGGTATTGGAGCTCAAATCTTACACGACATCAATATTTCTAAAATTAGATTGCTTTCTAATAGCGAAGGATCAAAGCGAGTGGGAATCATTGGTTATGGTCTTGAGATTGTTGACCGGGTTTCGTACTAAAATAGGCAAAAGGCAATAGGCAAAAGGC